>ENA-OWNT01000211-OWNT01000211.1-seawater-metagenome-genome-assembly--contig:-NODE-211-length-161467-cov-6.028248_pt1 | contig 161467 bp, 140 predicted proteins | sample MGYA00238136_ERZ651165 | MGnify/ENA primary metagenome ERZ651165 (study PRJEB26861, sample SAMN08777766) | seawater metagenome | isolation source: coastal seawater | place: USA: Florida | collected...
GACGATCTCTATCCGAGCCGACACCTATCCAGATACTATTGCCGGATGGGGTATATTGAATGGCATTGCGAATAATGTTGCTGATTGCCCAGCGCATGTGCTTGATATCCCCTGAGAGCAATAAATCTTCCGAATTTTTGAACATCAGGAAAACTTCAAGCTCACCATCATCGAGGTCAGGTTTGAAACCAGCAACAACATCCAGGACGATTTCTTCCAAAATGATTTCTTCACGCTTAATCTGAAAATCACCGCTTGTCATGGCAGACATATCCAGCATTTCGGTGACAAGCCTATCGAGAATATCGACATTTTTGCCGATCATCTCCAGCATTCGTTTGTTGGGTGCTTGACCTTCCGGCGTATTCAGCAAAATTTCGCTGGCAACACGCATCGGGGCAAGCGGGGTAATCAATTCGTGCGAGATATGCGTCACGAAGCTATTTTTCATCCGATTGGAAATATCATCGGATGTGACATCACGCAGAATCATCAGTGTGCCAATGCGCTCGTTATTCCCATCAGTGATGGCGGCAATTTGAGCGCTGACAATACGATTGTTGACGTTGACGCGGGTGGCTTCTCCGACGGGGACAATCTCATTTCCGATGGTTGCGATGTTGCGGCTTTCACGGAATAAGACGCCCAGTTCCGATGACCAGAATTTTTTTATCGACCCCAGCAAGTCCTGTGCAGCGCTATTCATCAGCACGATACGTCCTTCTGTATCCTGCATGATGATGCCTTCACTGACACTGGCGAGAATGCCTGTTAAACGCTCGACTTCGATGGATTTTTCTTTGAGGGCTTCGCGCAACTGGCGATTCCTCACATCCATGTTATCAAGCTGTTCTAAGGCTTCTGCCAATTTTTTGCGCCGATTCAACCCACCGTAAAGCCGATTGAACAGGTCTTCAGTTGCACTACCCAGAAGATGAATCCGCTTGAGCATGACGCCCGTTTCATCATTTGCTGCTTGCTGAGGTTGTGTCATTTTCTACCCTTTGTTGCGAATTGGTCTTTGCTTATTGTTTTGCTGCGATGATGTTATCCAGAATACCTTTAAGCTGCATGAAATCCGGTAGCGGCTTATTGATAATATGATCTACCCCTGTGTCTGCTTTCATCGTTCGCATTTCGTCCTCGCTCAGTGCGAAGGCAGTCATCAAAACGATCGGGATATGTTGCATACCATCTGTTTCACGAATACGCCGGGCGATTTCATCACCGCGTTGTCCCGGCATACGAATATCCATTAATGCAAATTCAGGTAATTGTCCTGAATATGAGCCATTATCAACAGAATCAAGGAATTCCGAGGCTTTTGTACCACTTTCAAAGGCAACGGTGCTATGTCCCCATACACCCGCCATTGTGACGACTAGATTTCTAATATCTGCTTCGTCTTCCGCTATCATCCAGTGCAATGTTGCACCCTCCGTCTATTTATGATTGAACAAACGTTCATCGTTACTGCAAATTCTCAGGAAATTATATGGTTTATTATACAGGAAAGCCCTATATCAACACAGCGTTCCTTCTTAATTATGCAGAGCGCCCTGTCCGTAGTACCATATGATTATGTTTGCAACTATGTGTCAATCGGTTGAAAAATTGTTTGCGCTGGTCAATAATGACAGTGTAAAATACAAGCGTTTCCTGCTCAATGATGAAAGGTGTAAAGTAAATTGTCTACATGGATGGTTGTAGAAGACGAGCCGGATATTTATGAAGTTCTGCTGGCGATGTTCGAAATGTGGGGCATCGAAGGTGTAGCTTTTGTTGACGGCGAAGAAGCAATAGCATGGATTGATGACGTTGATGCGGAACGTTTCCAGGGAGAATTGCCTGAACTTGCGCTCCTGGACATCCGTCTCCCCGGGGAGATTAATGGTGTCATGGTGGGCGAACGTCTCCGTAAAAGCCCGATTCTGGGTAATATTTCGATTGTACTCACCACAGCCTACAAGCTGACTCCTGATGAACAGGAAGAAGCGATGAAGAAAGCACAGGCTGATTTGTGGTTGCCGAAACCGCTGCCGAAATTCAATGAATTGCAGGGGATTCTGGATGACGCGATTGCAGAACGTCGTAAAATGAAAAAAGAAGCGGCGAATGCAAATGGTGCAAAAGAAACTAAAAAATCTGACGAAACCTCCTGAGAAGGGGATGATTCATGCGAAATATAGTTCCAGCGCGTTCGCTTGCACGGCGTTCGCGCAATTTGATGTTGCTGGCATTAGTTCTTATCGTGTTCGGGATCGTTATCCTCATTGTTAGTTCATTCCTGGCAGAAGTCGAGCTTGTTGTTGAGGGCAATCCAAATTACGGTTTTTACCAGTTTGCAATTCCGGCGATTGGATGGACAGGTGGCATCCTGATTGTGGTGAGTATCTTTATGCTCATCCGGGCATTCACCTGGAAACGGGATAATCCGATTGCAGAACAGATTGGTAATGTGCTTGAGCAAGAACTCAATCTTGATGACCGCTATGCTTATATTCGTAACCTGAGTCGCTTTGCTATCGGTTATGTGGATGCGGTGCTGGTGGGTCCTCCCGGTGTGTTAGTCATGCGAATCACCGATAGGGGCGGTGTGTTTTTCAATCAGGGTTCAAAGTGGATGAAACAGCGAGACAAAGCGGATTGGAAAGCATTAGGCTGGAGTCCCAGCGAAGAAGCCGCTGCCGATGTTAAAAAAGTACGCGAGTTTTTACAGACACGCGGACTCCCCGAAATCCCCGTTTTTGCAGTTGTTGTTTTCACCGAAGCCGAACCTGCGACCCGTGTAACCACTGAAAATCCGGCTGTGCCAGTCATGCAACCGTTTGAGATGGCGTACAGCCTGGAAACATCTTACTTTGCTCAACGTGACCGGCTCGAACAACTCAAGGTCAACGAAGTTATAAAAGCCCTTTTTTAAAACAGGACAAAATTTATGCCGACAACGATTTTACAGGCGACTGTTGGCGCAGGGAAAACTGAGGCAGCACTTGCTAAACTGTCTCAGTTAATTTCTGACCCGCAAAACCCTTTCGCGAAAGCATGGGTGCTGCTGGCAACCAAACGGCAGGAAGTGGCTTTTCGCCAACGTTTGATTGATTTGCAGGATGGTCGCGCAGTTTATTTTAATGCTGAATTTTTTAATTTTTATGAACTCAACGCCCGTATTCTCAATTTAGCCGGACAACCTCCACGCCGCATCAACGAACCTGCACGACTGGGTTTACTACGAAAAATCCTCTATGATTTGCGCCGTTCAGGGAAACTGCCCACCTTTGCGCCGATTGTTGGTACATCCGGTTTTGTGAGAGTCGTCGCTGATTTGATTTACGAACTCAAGCAGAATCGTGTTTTCCCCGATACCTATATTTCGGCGGCTGTGACTGCCAAAGACCATGAACTCGCTCTAATTTACGATAGCTATCAGAATGCGATGCAGCATTATGATCTTGTAGATAGGGAAGGTGAGGGCTGGCTGGCTCTGGAAGCGGTCGAAAATCACCCTCAACTGGCGACAGATGTTGATTTGTTACTGGTGGATGGCTATGACCAGTTCACCCCTGTTCAAGCGGCATTGATTGCGACACTTTCTCAGCGCGTTGATAATATCGTCATCACCCTGACAAAAGCCCCTGACGAACGGGATGAACGTGAACAGGCTGTCATCGGGCGGCGTTTTGTAGAAGCATGCGAACGATTGGTTGAGTCTCATGAGAAAATTGCTTCGTCGATTACTGTCATTGATCAGGATGACCCGAAAGTGCAAAAGCATCCTGACCTGATTACGCTGGCACGCAATATTTTTTCAGATAAGTCTGCGGTGAAATCATCCGGTGGTATCAAACTGATTGAAGCCCCCGAACCGCTACAAGAAATTGCGGCGGTTTTGCGTCAGGTCAAACAATTATTGCTGGATGGGGTGCGTCCTGACGATATTTTGATTGCTTTACGTGATTGGGCGCGGTATCACACCTATATTGAGATGTACATGCGGCTCTACAATTTGCCATTATTGCTACATTATGGCGAACCATTGCTCAATAATCCGGCGATTACTGTCTTGATGAATGTGTTATCACTACCCGGAAAAGACCGTGAGTCGCTGACCGCATTTCGTCGGCGTGATTTGCTAGAAATTTTGCGTTCCCCCTATGTTCAAGTGCCGGGTATCACAGAAGAGATGACCGATTTGCTGGATAAAATCAGTCAGGAAAAACAGGTTATCGGGGGATATAGAAACTGGCTTGATGCGATTGATACAGCTTCCGAGCCCTATATTGATGAAGATGGTAATGAGCATGAGGCGATTATTGATTTCCGTGTTGGCATGGATTTATCGACCAATTTAGAGGCATTTTTTGAAAATATCGCTGCACCGCAATCGGGAACACACGCCGGGTATATTCAATGGCTGGAAGATTTAATCGGGCAGGATACGCTGATTGACCCCGAAGATATTCCGCAGGATAGTGAAGAATTTGCCGAAGTAGCGATTCAACCGCATGAGGCTTATACACTCAATATGCCGTTCTGTATCCGTGCTGTCAGTGAGCATGAGGATATGGAACGCATTGTCAACCGAGATGCAACCGCGCTCAATCAATTTAAAGAACTCTTGCGCGGGATGCTCTCAACACAGGAATTTTTGCGCTCTGCACTGGATGACACGACTGTCACGATTCATTGGCAGGACTTTTTTGGCGATATTCAAGCGGGTGTCAAAAATGCGCGACCTGTTCAGCGTAATCCAATTCGTTCGGGGCGTGTTCTCGTCACAACGGCAACTGAGGCGCGTGGTTTACCGCATGAGCATCTATTCATTCCTGGATTATCGGAGGGGATTTTCCCTGCTGAATTACCCGAAGACCCGATTTACCTTGATAGTGAACGCGAACACCTCAATAAACAGGGTGTTATCCTGCAAACGCAGGCAGAACGCGCTGATGATGATGGTATTTTCTATGAATTAATCAGTCAGGCACGCGAATCCCTAACGTTATCGCGTCCGCATGTACGCGATGGTAAATATTGGGTAGAAAGCCATCTCTGGCGGATGGTCAGTGCTGTGTTTGAAGATTTAGAAACACGCTATATCGGTATCGGGCAGGTTGTGCCACCGGATGAAGTGACATCGCTGGATGAAGCTGTGATTGCTGTTGCCGATGGTCTGAGTGAAGTGCAACGTAAGCAAGCAATTGTGCCGCTCTATCAGTGGTTATCACAGGCACATGGTGATTACTGGCATCACATCGAAACGGGCTATGAAACCGAATATCAGCGCATGTCGGATAAAGCGCATGATGTGCATAGTGGACGACTGGAAAATCTCGATTTAATCGAAGTGATTGCTGAACAACTCGGTGATACACGAACCTGGAGTGCAACCCGCCTCAATGCCTATGGGCACTGTGCTTATCGTTTCTTCGCCGGATATGTCCTCAATCTGGAAGCGCTGAAACCACCGCAAGAAGGTATAGATGCGATGCAGATGGGGTCGGTTAATCATGCTGTCTTGGAAAATACCTATCGCATTATCCGTGATGAGGGAATTTATATTCACCCTGATAACATGGGCGATGCGCTGGAAATTTTAGAAGAGGAGGCTGAAAAAGTCTTTAAAACAGCGCCACAGGATTATAATTTCCGGGCATCTGTTCTCTGGAACGAAGAACAAACGATGATTATGCGTCGTCTGGAGCGCATAGTACGTCTCGATTTCTCGGATGAAACACCATTCAAAAAATTCGGGACTGAACGCAAGGTTCATGCGCTGGAAATGAAATTCGGATTTGATGAGACAATTCGGATTCCGACAATGGATGGCTCTATTAAAGTGCGTGGTCTGATTGACCGCATTGATGAAGTTGATGGTAGACTGGTGATTGTTGACTATAAAACTGGTACATCCAAAATCAACACCTCTGAAATTGTCGCCGGACGTAATTTTCAGATGATGGTTTATCTGCTGGCATTGCAAGAAAAACTCAAAAACCAGGCTCTACATGATATTGCCGGAGGCTTTTTCTGGCATATCCGCAATCAAGAAACCAGTGGCTTGATGCAATTTGATGACGCAATTATCGGGGATAAAATCATTCAAAAAGGGCAGGAGCATATCAGCAATTATCTACAACGGATGCGTTCAGGGGATTTTACCGTGCAACCGTCTCAAATATCTGAGAATCGTTGTACGAGTTATTGCGATTTCTATCAATTATGCCGTTTGTCGAACACCTATCAATATAAAAAGGATGTCTGATGGCGAATTTCACGAATGAACAGGAACAAGCCATCTTCACCCACGATAAAAATTTGATTGTGGTGGCAGGTGCAGGCTCGGGAAAGACACGGGTTCTTGTCGAGCGTTATCTGGATTTGCTGGATAAAAACCGTACATGGCGTTTGAATCAGCTTGTGGCGATTACTTTCACACGCGAAGCCGCCTTTGAAATGCGTGACCGTGTGCGCCAGGAATTAGAAAATCGTGTTCAGCATCCTGAAAATGAGGTTGAACGCCGTCACTGGTCAGATTTACTCGGTCAGATGGATAGTGCGCGAATTGATACAATTCATGGCATGTGTGCGACGATTTTACGGGCAAATGCTGCTGAAGCCCGCATCGACCCCGGTTTTGATGTGCTTGAACCCATTGAAGCGGAGTCGATGTTGAGTGACATCATTGACGCGGAACTGCAATTGCTGGCAGAAGATGACGTGGATAACCTCGCCGTATTGTTCACGGAATATGATATGCGCGATATTCGCGAGGCGCTCTCAAACCCTGAATTGCTGGCGATTGATTTAAGCGATGTGCCAAACGATGCGAATGCCTTGTTTGACGATTGGATACAACAATGGAAAACAGAATACTGGCTAGAAGTAAATCGAGTAGATGATTCTCTGCACGAATTGCTGAACTGGGTGCCTGAAACAGGTTATATCCCGGAAGATGATAAGTTGTCATCGGGGTTTAAAGCGATTGAGCAACATTGGAGTACTGTAATTAACCAGGTTGATGAACCACTTGGTTCTGTTCTCGCAGTCCATAACATTATAGGCATGATAGATTTGCGTGGTGGGTCAGCAGCTAAATGGGGTGATAAAGATACAGTTTCTACCGCAAAAGATGTCTTGCGAACGATCCGTGACCGTTTAAATCAACTTGATATCGAATATGGTCAAGCTCCGGGATGGGAAGATGAACATGCCTCAGAATTACTGGTGCGCTGGTATCGGCTCTTGCAACGGATTCAGACAGGTTACAAAGCTGGTAAAGCTGAGGGCGGCTATCTCGATTTTGATGATTTGGAATCCCGTACAGCCGATTTATTGCGCGATAATGAAGCCGTTCGCAAACGTTATCAAGCGAGTGAATTCAAACGTTTGCTGGTCGATGAATTTCAGGATACCAATCAGGCACAGTGGGATATTGTCCGGCATCTGGCAAGTTTAGATGATGATGTTGCGATGTTCTTAGTAGGCGACCCGAAACAGAGCATTTATAGTTTTCGTGGCGCGGATGTCAGTGTATTCGACCATGTGCGGCATGTCGTGGGGAATCATGAAACAGGCACAGAGCTTGATTTGACGATTTCTTTTCGTTCGCATCCCGGCTTGATTACGGCTTTTAATACACTGTTTGGCGATATTCTCACGCGCAATGATGCCAGTCCGGTTGCAAAATATGAAATTGCTTTCGACCAATCAATGGAAGCCTTTCGTAAAGAATTACCCGACCCGCAATTCGAAAAATATGCTCCGATTGAATTTTTGATTCAGCGTAATGCTTCCAGCTATCGTAGTGAGGATTTTATCCCCTCGGATAAGCGTCGTATCTGGGAAGCACATGAAATTGGCAAACGGTTACAGGAACTTCGCGCCGAACAAGCACCTGTTCACGACAAGAAAACTCAAACACTCAAAGCTTTCGATTATGGTGATGCGGCGATTCTGTTTCAATCGACTTCACACATCAACAGTTATGAACAGGTATTCAAGGCAATGGGCATCCCCTTCGTCACGCTGGCGGGGCGTGGTTATTACAACCGTCAGGAAGTCTGGGATGTGCTGAATTTGCTGAAAGCACTCCATAATCCGGCAGATAACCTGTCGCTGGCGGCGGCATTGCGCTCTCCGATGTTTGCTTTCAGTGATGAGATGTTGCTGGCATTGCGATTGATACACAAAGAAGATGCCCGTAAGCCGATTCCATTGTGGCAGGCATTGCGCTATGAAGACATTCCGTATCTGAGTGACAATCAGGTTGTCCGTGTTCGTAAAGCACAAAAAATTCTATCAGATTTGCGAATGCTTGCCGGGCGTGTGACGATTTCTGAATTATTGCGAACGGCACTTGCTAAAACGGGTTATCTGGCGGCATTGACCGGATTACAGGACGGGGCAAGATTGCGCCGTAATGTCGAAAAATTGGTCGATATTGCCGAGCAGAGTGGTAAAATCACGCTCGGGGCATTTTCGCACTATCTCAATGATTTGACAGCGCGGGAAGTCCGTGAAGGGGAAGCAACGCTTGATACATCCGGTGTTGTTCGCCTGATGACCGTTCATGCCAGTAAAGGGCTTGAATTTCCGATTGTCATTCTCGCGGATACCTCATGGACAAGAGGCGGGGGCGGTCGAAGCCCGATTATCTACGACAGTATTTCGGATTCATTAGCCTGTAAGATTTTTGATGAAAATGAAGGCAAGCATATGCCGACATTTGCCTATAATCGTGCGACACGCTTGCAAAATCTACGGGAAGAAGCTGAACGGAAACGTCTGCTGTATGTCGCGGCAACCCGCGCCCGTGATTGCTTGATTTTCAGTGGTGAGATGCGTCAGAACTCAAAAGGTGAATGGAATAGTTCGGGCTGGCTGAAAACGATAGCAGATGCGATTCAACTGGATAATCTGGATTTGCCGGATGGTCATCTGAGTGACTATGCCGCAGAATCAAAAATCAGGCTCAATTTACCGGAATACGATGAAACGCTCATTCGAACCATTCACGGAACAGGCGGGCAAACACCCTGGGATAAATTGGATGTTCAGGTTGAAACTGATATTCCACCATTGATGCGCTCTGTCGTTGTCGAACCGGAAAAAATGCTCGGACATATAGCGGCGACACAGTTAGCCAATATCGGGGGGTATCACTATGCCGACGGTAATCAGGCTCAGGATTATTATCGGAGTTCGGTGCGTCGTCAAATTTTAGATGACACTGCGCCGCAAATCCGTGAAGCTGTGCGAACCCGTAATCCGCGTGTGCGTCCACGTCAATTAGGCGAAGTCGTTCATGAGGCATTGCGTTACTGGCGATTCCCCGATGAACACGATAACATTGATGCGATTCTACGCAGTTACGCATGGCAACAAAATATCACGGATGAGAATCAAATAGAGGATGCAGTCAAACGGGCACACCGGATGCTGGAAAAATTCCAGAATAGTGAATTGTATAATGCAATCAGTACTGCGAAGAAAAATAGATTACCGTATTATGCTGAATTACCATTTATCTATCGTACTGAAAAACGCATTATTCACGGAATCATTGATGCGCTATTCAAATCCGGTGATGAATGGTGGCTGGTTGACTACAAAACGAGTACCGTTCGCGGAGGCATTCCCTATGTCAAATCGCACGCAAAACGCTATTATTTGCAACTCGGGACATATGCTTCGGCTGTCCGACAGGAACTCTCCGGGATAACGCCGCGTGTCTTTGTGCATTACATTCAGTATAATGAGACTGTGGAAGTCCCGACAGAAACATGGGAAACTGAAATTCAAAAGCTCGAACACTACATCGGTGAGTTGATAGGTGAGAGATGATGATTAAAAGAATATTTGGTGAATTACCGGATTGGGCGAAACAAGAAAATCCGCTGTTGAGATATGAAATCGTCCGACGACAGGATAAATCTGAATCGCCTGTCGGACGAATTCTTATGTGGGTGATTGGCTTAACGGTGCTGATTCTCGGTGGCTATATCTATGCTACGGACGGGATGCAACGTGGATTGCAATTGCCGTATACTCTCGATATCTGGCGCATTGTGATTTTCCCGCTTTTATTCCTGCAAATTATCATGCGAATTGCTGGCTTATCACTCGGTGTCGGTGCTGTAACAGACGAACGTCAACGTCAGACCTGGGATAATTTACGGGCGACCGAACGCGGCGCAGAAATCGGCTTACGAACCCGTCTCGCATCCGTGTTTTATCGTCTGCGGAGTGTGATTTTCACTGTGATGGTCGGGCGAATTGTTCTTGTCGGGGCGATTCTCTATGAATTAACATCAATGCAGGGTGGCTATCTCGATTTATTAACTGCCCGTGCCATTCCTGTGGTATCGGTACAGGTCGGCGTGATTTTGCTGGCAGCGTTTATGACGGCTTTTATCATCATGCCATTGACCGCCACCGGGGTTGATATTGCGCTCGGTTTGCTGATTTCAACCACTGTCCGCAACCGGGCAATTTCAACAGTCCTTCAAGTTTTAATTGTCGTTTTCCGCACTGTGACCACGCTCGGATTATTCTGGATTTCCTGGCAATTCCTCAATGAAGAAATTGCGTTGGAAGGGTATTCTGCCTTATCAGCGATTGGTGCAAGTGCGATTTTTGCTGATTGGGGTCTGGTATTGAGCCAACTCAGCACCGCCGGACAATTATGGGCAGATATTCCGTACACTGTTTTCCTCGGTGTATTCATGCTGGCGATGGTCGTTATCCAGGTCTTGATTGCAGGTGGATGTATGCTTCTGGCAGTTCGCGCTGCGGAAGTTCGTGAATGAGATTTGCAATCGTAAGGGCGCAACATGTTGCGCCCCTACGGTAAAAAACATTTTATAATGCCTGCTGTGAAATAATGTATTCGGCTGTGGCGGCATTGGTTGCCAGTGGCACATTATGCACATTACAGATACGCAACAGGCTCTGAATATCGGGGTCATGTGGATGTTTATCGAGCGGGTCTACAAAAAAGAATACCGCTTCGATTTTTCCTTCCGCGATCCGTGCCGCAATCTGTGCATCCCCACCTCTGGGTCCTGATAACATTCGCTCAACAGGTAGACCTGTCGTTTCTACAACTTTACCGCCTGTCGTATTGGTCGCGATTAAATTATAGCGACTCAGAACATCTTTATGCGCCATTGCAAAATGAACCATATCCGCTTTTTTGCCATCATGTGAGATGAGAGCAATCGTTTTGCGTGCTTGTTCTTCAGCCATGCTTACTCTTTACTTTCAGGATTCATATTGTTAAAAAATTCTTCTAATTGCGTGAGTTGTAACTCAAGCTGTTGCTGGATTCTTGCGCCGACTGCCAGGGGACGATGATAGAATGTCTCGCCAAAACGGTTACTGAAACGGTCATTGATAGCAATTGCTTCACGATAGTAATCTTCCAGTTGTGCCATAATCGCTGACCAGGGACGGGTTTCTGCGTCCGCACGGGCATTTTGTGACATCCGGGCTAATAAATCGCGATCTTCCTGTAATTTTTGTGCGGCTTCTGCAAATGCTGTCCGATTATGCTCGACAACAAAACCTGTTTCACCTTCTTTGACCAGTTCGCCGACAGCCCCTTTATTTGTCACAATTGTGGGTAAGCCGGATGCCATCGCTTCCTGCACAACCTGCCCGAATGTCTCATTTGGACCCGCGAAGAAGAACGCATCGGAACTGGCAAAGGCTGTTGCAAGCTCATCTTTGTACATATAGCCCATGAAATGAGTGCCTGTTCCCTTGAAGAGTTCTTCCCATTCTTCGCGGGCATGTCCATCACCGATGATAGTCACAGCAACACCTTCAACATCAGCGACTTCGCGTAATAGATCGACCCGTTTTTCATTTGCCAGACGCCCGACAAAAATCACAATCATCGAATTCGGGTCACGTCCATTGAGCATTCGCTCACGCATTTCTGCCGAGGCATGTTTGGGGTTGAAGCGTTCGATATTGACACCACGTCCCCAGACGCGCAAGCGCCGGAAACCATGTTTGCGTAAATCATCGCCCACCATTTTTGATGGTACAAGATTGATATGACAGCCATTATGCAGATAGCGTAACCATCCCCGCACCGGATGCTGTAAAATAGGCATTCCATAATGTTCGGCATAACCGGGTAAATCAGTCTGGTAATTGGCAATCACCGGAACATTGAGTTCACGACCCAGCACCATACCACTGACCGTCATCAGGGCAGGGCTTGCCAGATGAATTAAATCCGGCTGGAATTCTTGAATACGCTTTGCAATATAAGGAATTGGCAGCGCCATCCGGGTTTCTGTTGCTGTGGGTACGGCTACGGATGGGAGCGCGACGACTTCGCTATTGCCAACCTTTGGCACAGCAATATCGGGTCCGAATACTAATACCTCACGCCCCGTTTCCTGTAGATAACGGATAGTGAGATACGATGTTTTGCTGACACCATCGACTTTGGGAAGGAATGATTCGGTTAGAACAGCAACCCGTTCAACCGGAGCAAGGTCTAAGGGTTGATGGGGGTTGACGAGTTCGTAATCCCCGAAGAGATCATCGCCTTGCGTTTGTGTTCGTGCTTCAAATAGCCGACGTAATCTGTTATCGACCATGGCGTACCTCTGGCAACTGTTGTTTTTTCGATGAGAGCATGGCGCAAATCATCGGCGGAATAGCCTGCATACTGTGTTTCACCCGTTCCAATTGCGCCGGATGTATGAGCATCGCTACCACCTGTGACTGCAACTCCTATTTTACGTGCTAATTGGCGTGCAATCCAGTTGAATCCTGTGCCAGCGATTCCGGCGTTATGCACTTCCATTGCGTCCACGCCCATTTCTATTAACCCTTGCGGATTAAATAGGCTACGCATTCCCTGTGAAAAATGTTCGGGAATAAAGGGATGTACCGGATGTGCAAGAACTGCTAATCCACCTGCTTCATGAACAGCAGCGACTGTATCAGCTAAATCCATATCGCGTTGAATCGGTTTTGTAACCCATAAAGCGAGGACATGTCCATCCCGGGAACTGACTTCAACCCCCGGGATAATATCAAAAGGGTAGAAGGTTTTCCGTTCATATGCCCATAAACTGGCATCTAATGTGTCATGGTCTGTGATAGCAATGGCTGTGAGGTGTTTGCGTTTTTTTGTTACGAAATTGAGTAACTCTTTGACCGTGAGCTTACCATCGCTGGCTGTGGTGTGCATGTGCAGGTCTGCACGTCCCGTGAGGGTTTGTGTCATGTAGCAATTTCCTGTGCTTGTTTATTTGACCATAACATAATATCTCGCCAATACTAAATTAAGATTACTTTCTGTGCGGAAAGTTTTATCCTTTCTTGACAGGCTCTTAACCGGGAATGTCAAAGGTTAACATAAGCAATTTTTTCAACCTGGTTGTATACTGTTTTCATGCGAAATTCACGAAACAGACTCCGTAACTGGTTGATTTTCCTGCCCCTGCTGCTGATTATCATTTTGCTAATCGGTGGGTTGGTGTTTATCTCGGGTTCAATCCCTTTATTGCCTGCACCTCTGGAAACGGTCGAAACGCCGCTACTTGTGTCTCCGATTCCAACAATCGAAGGGACGCCGATAGCCCGTTTTGCTGAAATTGACCCTGCGATTGCCGAAGTGATAGACCAGCCATCGAATTACGGCAACAGTCAGATTGATTTACTGAGCATTCAACCTGTGGGGATTTATTTACCGCGTTCCGGCGACACACAGTTTGAGATTCAGGGACCGACTCCTTTCCCGACTCCCTTGCCCTTCCCGACATCGCCACCCTTACCTGTACCACCTTTAGCAGATTTGCCAACCGTTGCGCCGGAATTGAGCGATGCCACCGGGGAGCAAAATATACGTGTAGAGCCTTACGTCGCGGGGAATTGTGCGCCTTCGGGTTTGCCTGTTGATGGTATTTTGACACAGCGTTTTCACCGTTATCATAGCGGGATTGATTTGGGCATTCCATCGAATACCCCTGTCATCGCAACACATAGTGGACAGGTCATTTTTGCGGATTGGAGTGATGTCGGCTACGGTTATCTCGTGATTATTCAAAATTCGACCTTTATCACCTACTATGCACATAATAATTCATTCAATGTCAATTCAGGTGATTTTGTCGGGCAGGGCAGTGTGATTGCATGGAGCGGTAGTACAGGCAATAGCACGGGACCTCATGTGCATTATGAAACGCGCATCAATGATTTGCCTGTTGACCCGCTTACATTTTCATCACGCGGTTATCAATCCTGTTGAAGCAAAAAATCGACTACAATGATTGTGGACAAATTAAAAAGTTGAACTCATGACTCGAAATACAAGACGACGTAAACCGATATTCATTTCCATGCGCTGGCGCTTCATTTTTCCGCTTGCGATGGTCATCACCATTATCGCCATGATAGGCGCGTATATTCTCGCCAATAATATGGCACGAAATTTTGAAGTATCCGACGAAAATGTGCTGATTCAGAGCAGTCATTCTGTAGCCAATCGTGCTGTGACCCTCTATGACAGACAACGCTCGGAAGCACAACGTGTCGCATTTACAGAAGGCATTGCAGAAAATATTCTGGTGAATGATGTCGCAGCATTGCATGATTCACTGGAAACACTCGCCCGGACTGCTGACCTCGATAGCATCATCGTCACTGACCCTGCCGGATTAGAAGTTGCCGGGGTTTTGCGTGTACAGAATACAAACCCTGTTGATTACAGTATCAGCACACAATTTGATTTGAGAACAGAATCGGCTGTACGTGCTGTAATAGATGAAGATGCGGTTGGCTCAAGTGGTTTCATTCAGACTCCCCAGGGCTTAATGACATTTGTTGCTGTGCCGATTGTTCATGACGGGGCATTTATGGGCGTGGCACTTGTTGGACAACGCTTATCAACTCTGATTGATGATTTACGGGCAAGCGCTGTCGCTCAACTCAATATTTATGCAGCGGATGGGACGGCGTATTATACGACACTGGATTTAGATACGGTCACGCTGGAACGATTGGCAATTTCTGTTGATACGGTCAATCAAACCCTCGCATCAGAAACCCCTGTTTCAGATACGTCAAATTTTGGTTCAACCCGTTATCGTACACTATATACTTCGTTCAATTATGGTGGTAATACATTGGGTGTGGTCGCAACGCTTGTGCCGGATAATGTGCCATTTGCCAGCGCAATCGGACGCCAACTCTCTGCGATTTTTGCGGCAGTGCTTGCTGGAGTAGTTGTTTTCACGACTTTTGTTGTCGTTGATCGTTATGCTGCCCGGTTGAATAAAGTGCAAAAAACAGCCGATGCCCTATCAGCGGGTGCACGTCATGCCCGGACAGGAATGCGTGCATCAGATGAAATCGGCGCAGTCGGAGCGGCACTCGACCGATATGCCTATGTTAGTTTCAAACGTGAAGACCAGTTACGGCATCAATTATGGCGGCAACGTCGCGAACGTAATTATATGATTGCTGTTTTTGAAGCGATTCCCGAAGGCGTGGTTGTTCAGGATAGCGAGGGCGAAATTATCATGATGAATGATACTGCCCGGCAACTGATCGGAACAAATCAGGGCATTCAGCAGGAAATCGCCTCTCTCAAAGGACATTTACAGCATAATATCGGACGTGAATTAGCACCGGGCATATATGCACTTGGCGACCCGCAGCAGTTACAACAATCAGGGCAAATGGTGAGCGCTCAAGCGGCTGCTATCCTGACGCATACACGGCAACGTATCGGCACAGTGATGCTTCTCCGTGATATTACATCCGAAGTGAAGCAAGAACAGGCACGCGATGCACTTCTATCACAACTTTCGGCAGATATTCAGCAACCCTTAGCAGGATTAGCACAATCAGAAGGTGGACAACCCAATCCGAAGGTGCGTGAATTTGCCCGTGAAATCTCACGACATGCGGCATCTCTACAAAAGATGATTGTCGATATGCGTGAATTGACAAAATACAGCCCCGAACACCTGCAAAATAAGCAACGTCCACTCTTAGCGGAAACTTTGCTCTATGCAGTAGCAAACGATTGGCGGCAAATTGCACAGGCGGCTGATCTCGAACTAAAAGTTATCATTGAAGAAAATGGACATTATTTATTGGGAGATGAAAGTCGCTTACGCTGGGCAATCGGTAATCTGGTCGATAACGCGATTAAATACACCCCGTCCGGTGGCATGGTAGCACTGGAAATCAAAAAGACGCTCAATGGCTTGCTGCATATGCGCGTTCGCGATAATGGAGTCGGTATCTCACAGGATGATCTCAAGCTGGTATTCATGCCATTCTATCGTGGCACACCGATGCAACCTGACGGCACGGTGATTCATGTTCCAGGAATGGGACAGGGTTTGACGTTGGCGCGTCAGGTGATTAATGCACATGGTGGTGTGATGAAAGTCAAAAGCCGTGTGGGAGTCGGGTCAGCAATATATTTTGCCTTACCTGTGACATCCGGCGAAAGTTACAGTTTGCCACTATTAGACGAAGCTGATATGGAAGGCGAGACAATGCGCCTCTCAGAAGATGCGGATATTGAAGCGATCTGGCGACGGGATTAAATCAAACGGGGTACTGATGCCGTACCCCATAAAATTCTTATTCTTCTGTGAGTGTCCAGATATAGGCAATCAATTCATAGACTTCTTGATCGGTGAGAATGCCATCATAGACGCGCATGACATCGGCTTCATAACCATCAAGAATATGCTGGTCGGCATAGCGAATTGAATTATAAGCATAAGTGTATGCGCCTTCGCCTTCTACCCGTGTTCCGGCAACTTCTGCAAAATCATATAAGCTCGGACCCCGTTGACGAACGCCTTCAGCAGGAATATGACATTCTGTGCAGGATGGCACAAGCGCTTCGTTGAAAAGACGTGCCCCTTCTGCAACATCGGCTTCTGCGACGTTTGCCGCAATGACCTGTTCCTGTGGCGTAATACCTGATTCAACCGCCGTCGGATTCGGCGCAACCAGCGTCGTTAACACTGCTGTGGGTTCTTCCGTAGCGACTTCAATAACTTCTGTAGCTTCGGTCGGTTCAGTAGTTGCTTCAATGACAACTTCCGTTGCAGTTGGTTCTAAAGAGGCTTCCGGCGTTTCGGCTGCACTTCCGCAGGCAGTCAAGAGCATACCCGAGAGCAGTAAAATCCCCATAGTGATGATTGTTTTATTATGATTCATCGCAACAAACTTCCACTCGATAGTTAAAATAAAACGGGCAACGATTGGAGACGTTGCCCGATAAAGAGTTGTCTTACCCCTTGAAAAATAGCATCTCAGAGGGATTTTTGCAAGCGATTTAGTCGCCGGGTATTACGGGATATATTTCCTGTATTGTTTATCAGTCGCCCAGTGTCACCAGATATGCAATCAGATCATAAACCTGTTCATCTGTCAAAACACCTTCATAAACATCAGGCATCAAACCGACCATAAAACCTTCCGGTGCATAATCGAGTGGATTGATAATTGATTCGTAGATATAGCTATATGGACCCTCTGCTTCAATTGTCCCATTTTCGATACGCTCAACTGTACGGGCGAAAAGGTTATATTGTCCGGGTCCGACTAAAGTTGTTTCTGAGTCGGCAAGGTGGCAGGTATTACATGCGGGTGCAGCAACTGCGTTGAAGATCAATTCACCATTGGCAGGGTCAGCATTAGAAACAGCTTCAAACAATGGGTCATCTGCGCCGGGTTGTGCTGCTGCAATAGCATCGGTGGTTGCCTGTGCTGCAACGGCTTCTGCGGCAGCAGTTTGCTGTGCGATAGCATCAGTGGTTGCCTGTGCATCGGCTTCTGCCTGTGCGGTAGCAGCATCTGATGTTGCCTGTGCGTTTGCCACGATTTGTTCTGCGGTTGCTGTCGCATCAAAATCAGGCGTTGAAGTGGGTGTACTCGTCGGCGTATCTGATGGAATAATTGCACCTTCAGTCAACAGTACTTCATGGGTTTCGGTACGGGCAACAGCGATAGATGTTTCTTCCTGTTCGTAAGCTGGAATAGCAGCAGTACCACAGGCGGCAATCAGGGCTGAGAGGGCAAACAAAGCGCCAATCAGGGTCAGTTTACGTGTCATAAGCTAATTTCTCACTTTGTGATGATTTAACACTTGTACGTTTATTCACAAAGTATAACCGTCGTTATGCGATGTGACAACAGTTCTTAAGCGCGTGTTCAGGCTCAAAATCCGGTTGTCTCCGGGCGACGATAATGGATGAGCTTCTGCAATACCTTGAGTTCATAGGGTGCGTTGTAAAATTCGAGTTGATAACGCCATCCACTAACCACTTTTAAGAGTGAACGCATTGCCCCTTTGAGACGCAAATCGGTCACAGTGGGATAGAAAGCATTGATAACCGTCTCGAAATTACGTACTTTGCGGCGAATGGGGTCAACTGACCAGGGTGTGCCCGGACTACGGCGCATGGATTTTTCTGCCCATTCATCGGATGCCCATTGTTCTAATGTCTGCGGGAACTGGAATCCCTGTGCAATGGCTTCCTGAACCAGCGGACTCTCAAATTCAGCGACAGGCGTGTACATATACAGGATGATTTCTGTTGCTGGATTGAGGTCTTTCACCTGGCGGATAAAGCCAATTGTGCTTTCAATGCTGGCTACCGGGTCAGGGGGTGTGCCGAGAACGAAAGATAGTTCCGGGATGATACCGAATTTTTTCATGCGTTCGACGATTGCCAGTGTTTGATTAACACTACTACGTCCGCCTTTATTCATCAATTTGAGGGTTTCATCGTCTCCAGCTTCCGCGCCCATGAAAACCATTTTTAGACCACTATCGGCTAATTTTTGATAGGTGCTATCATCATAAGTCATCAATGTATCGACGCGCCCCAATGCCCACCAGTTGATATCTAATCCAATCATCTGCTCTGCAATCATCGCGCTGCGGTCTTCTTTCACGAAAAAATCCATATCATGAAATTCCATGCCGTCGATGTTGTACATCTGCTTGAGGTGGCGCATGGTCTCACCGACCCGGTCTGCACTTTCGGCTGACCAGCGTCGTTTTGCGAGAGGTACAATCGCGCAGAAATTACAGGCAAACGGACATCCCCAGCTACTATGATGTGAGAGCACCCGATTCCCCAGGTAGCTACTGCCGATATAATTTTCAACATTGATTTTGTGATAGGGGTATTGTGGTAAATTTTCAAGTGGAGCGACAGGTGCTTTGGCGTTCAATACCAGTTGACCATCCTCACAGAACGCCAGCGACGGCACATCCTGCATTGAACCACCATTGTAAAAGGTATCAACGAATTTTCTAAATCCGACTTCACCCTGTCCAATGACAACATAATCGACAAAACCACTGTTCAAGCACACTTCGTAATGGTGGCTCGGGAAATATCCGCCCCAGAGAATGGTTAAATCAGGCAGGGCAGCTTTGATTTGTTTTGTCAGGGGAACTGCCTGACGCAATTGTGGACCCGGCATAACAGTCATCGCAAGCAATTTTGACCCGGTGGATTTGACCCGTTCAATAATTTCCTCTGCCGGATTTGTTCTATTTAAGTTACCGTCAATCAATTCAAAATCATAATCATCGTGGAGCATGGCAGCAACTGCCATCAATGACATCGGTAAGCGTTGTTTTCCGGCTGATGTACTGACCGGGTTATACATGATAATGGTATGGCGCATGAAATTCTTCCTGTGTGCAACGATTAAGTTGAATTATGTCAATAAAAACAGTTCTTCGCCAATAAATACGGACAAACAATTGCTTTTAGATGGAAAATTCCTGTAAAAATTAATTTCGGGGTTGAATGGTCTCTTGTGACCTCTTATAATGCACTATAGTTTTGATTTCAGGTGAGTAAGGGGAACAACATGAAGTTAGCAGAAGCCCTGATTCAGCGTGCCGATGCTCAGAAACGTGTCGAGCAATTGCGTAACCGTCTGAGCCGTAGCGCGAAAGTTCAGGAAGGCGAACAACCTCCTGAAGACCCGCAGGAACTCCTGGCAGAAATTGATACTGTGATCACCGAATTGACCCGCTTGATTCAGCAGATTAACCGTACCAATGCGTCAACCAATTTTGATGATAATCGCACCCTGACCGATGCTCTGGCAGAGCGTGATACCTTGATGTTGCGTCGTGGCATGTTGACCACGCTCATTAATGCCTCTCAGCCACAGATGCGCTACGGGCGTGCGGAAATTAAAGAATTGCCCACAGTCAATGTTGCAGAAATTCAGCAACAGGTGGATGATGTATCCCGTCAATACCGTGAATTGGATACCGCCATTCAGCAGATGAACTGGACAATTGACCTGATTGAAGATTAGCGTTGTAGGGCATGGCGTGCTATGCCCATGAGTCGGTAACTGCGGTGCGATAAAAGCGAGTGCAAATCGCCAACGGATTAACAGTTGGAACTTCCGTCTATTAACGGTAAATGGTTAGTGAGGGGTACACTAATAGGTTCAAATCCTTTTTTATAAATCAACCCATCACTGTCACAATCGCAAAATGCACTTTTCAATTTCATGACCACGCACTGATTTATCTGCCACAGTGAGGGCGGGTTCGGGGACTCATAAATAGCTGTCAGCACTCAGTCTGTCAGCTTTCAAGCATAAACATTAGAAGCAAATCCATAAAATAATTGGAAAAATTGTTTGAAAAACCATGTATGTGTAAGGGCAGACCGCCGGTCTGCCCCTGCGAAAATCCAAATGAGAATACCTGATTAAAACGTAAAAGTTGGTAACGACCTGATGATACGGGCGCTGTACAGCATCGCGCTCGCCAATGCCGCGATTCACAAATTGCAACAGGCACAAATATTGCACATTTGACACGCCGGAGCAGTGTGAACCTTAATTGTATTGCTCAGTACAGGTGACATGTAACCGTGCAAAGTGCATTGTCATTACCGTGTACAGGACTATTGTCATCGTCGTGAGGGTGGGTTCGGGGACTTTTATCACAGAGTCGTCACAATTGCTTGATAAAACCGTTGTGACCTCTTATGATGTTCTATATTGTCAATTCAGGAGGTGTGAAATGTTCTTCACCTTCATCAAACGATTTTCGAGTGTGTAACCGTCAAACAAACAACAAAAGGTTTATCGGACGCAATTTGCGTGACGTTTGGAGCGATTGCTCTCCCTGATTTACTGTAAATGCTATCTCAAAGGGTATAAACCTGATGCACACACCAATGAAAATGCAAAATGGCTGGCGCTTGACTGCCTCGGCCGCTGACTCAGGTGAAAAACGCCTGACTGTCGAACAGGTCGATAATCACATCTACTTCTATGCAACAGTCGATAGTGACCGTTGTCTCGACCTGATAAAACAAATCTACGAAGTGGATAAAGACCTGCGTGCCGAACAAATCTCACGCGGGATGGAAGATGCGCCAGCAACACCTATCTGGCTGCATATTCACAGCTATGGAGGCGACCTGTTCAGTGGATTCAGCACGGCTGACCAGCTAAAACGGGTCAAATCGCCTGTCTATGCTATTGTCGAAGGGGTTTGCGCGAGTGCGGCAACCTTAATCGCAATGTCCTGTGACAAACGTTATATTCTGCCGAATAGCTTCATGTTGGTTCACCAGCTATCAACTTTTGTCTGGGGGACACACGAAGAATTCAAAGATGAGATGCTCTTGCAGGAAAAAGCGATGGAACAACTTGTCAAATTCTATGAGGCACACAGCAAGCTGAAAGAAGAAGAAATCCGCGACATGCTCAAGCGTGACTTCTGGATGGATGCTGCAACGTCGGTCGAAAAAGGTTTCGTAGACGAAATTCTGGCATAAATGCTGGAAGAAAGAACAGGCACGATAGGTTAACACTGTCGTGCCCGTTTTTTATAGAAGTTTAGGGATCGTAATCAACTGAACCAACCACCGCAAAGAACACATCCACAGCTAAGTCAAGCTGTAGCTGTTCACCGGGTCCATACATTTGTACCAGCAGTAAGCCGTCGCCGGTATCCAACAGTACAAATAGGATGATATCATTATCATCCAAATTTGTGGTTATGAATACAGCATCAAAATCACCTATGGAATACTCATCCGGTCCGAAAATTTCGAGACCAGCGTCAGTCAAATAGTCTGCAAAATCATCCGCAGCATCTTCAAGATCATCATCAGCTTCAATACCGTAGAATTCGGTGACATAACCCTCAACGAAGTAGAATTCAATCGTTATATCTTCGATGTCTTCATAATCATCCGAATCGGGCGTAATACCGATATAGCCATCGCCCTCTTCAACATCCCAATCTTCGGGATAATCGAAGGTCAACTCATCGTTGTTGCTGGTGTAACTTTCCGTGAGGCTAATTCCTCCTCCGGCTGAATCAGTATTCACAAGCATCGTGGAAATGATCGTAAAATAGATTTGTCTTGCGAGGTTGAGCTCTTCTCCGCTGGACGCTTGCAGCAGAACAAAAATGAGTCCACCTTTAGTTTCTACAATCGAATATGTGACAAATTCACCGTCGAGAGATAATTCGATACTTGCAACCCTGTTTTCGCCGACCTGCACAAGCATGACATCATCGTCATCTACACCCAGTTGATCACCGACAAGATCAATAAACGTATCCATCGCATCTTCAGCGTTGGTATCCACTGTAATGCCTAATTCCTCGGTATCTTCTTCAACAAATGAAATGCGAATGAGAACATCCTCTATGTCTTCGTAATCATCCCCGTCAGGTCGGAGGTCGATGCCTTCATTGTCAATGTCATCAATGTCCCAATCTTCGGGATAGCTGAGGGTTAAATGCCCGTTATCACTCGTGTAGTCTTCGTCGAGACTGTCAAGCGTGGTTTCGTCAAGCGTGTAATTTGCAAACAATAAGAAGTCAGCAAAATCGGTTTCGATATCCTGTGCCAGTGATGGTAATACGGGTAAAAAGCACAACAACAGGACGAGTGAAGCAAACAATCGTTTCATCGGGAAGAAAATCCTTGTGTAAGATGTGCAGTACCGTAAGTTTATCCTATTTAGCTTACACGACCAATTTAAATTTGGTTAAAGAACTTATGTTGATTTGTTTTTTGTTGTGAGACTGGTGAAGGGGAATGCAAACCGGGCATGAAGGGATTTTCATGCCCGGATATATACTTTAGTCGCCTGTGATAGATAAAGTCTCAAGAATCGCAAAATAGGTGTCGCGTAAACTGTTTACCTGATTTTCATCTCCGGTGAGATTTATCAGAAGGAATTCCTCCGGTGTCTCTACAATAGATGCGAGGACATATTCGCTATCGTTTGTAAGTTCAATAGTCGCGACAACATTTTCCCCGTAGGTTTCGAGTGTAATGTCATCATAAGATATATCTTCTCCGCTAATATCAATGAGTGCCTGCATCGTTTCTTCTGCGCCTGTACCGATAACGATGCCCATATCATCGACAGTGTCCTGATCCAGGATGAAAATCGCATACCAGATGCTTCCAAAATCGCTATCACGTGGTGGTACGAGGATAAATTCTGTAGTACCTGCATCCACCTCCCACTCACCTGGATAACTGAAACTCAAGCCTGATTCATCGTCTTCAAATGTTTCATCCAGTTCCAGTGCCTCACCGGATGTACTTTCATATTCAATGGTTGCCAGCAGGTCGAAGAAGATCGGTTCTGCAATTTCAAAACTCTCTTCTGATGGACTGTCAATCAGTACAATGAGCAATCCATTATCGGCTTCAATGACCGACAATATGCCATATGCGTCACCATCGGAGATAGAAACCCATACACCATCGTAATTATCTGATTCCAGTTCAGTCATGTCCCCGGTGATGATTTCATCGAAACCTCTGAGGTCAATAATCTGTTCCATTGCTTCCATTGCGCTCATATCGGATTCAAGTCCCAAACTTTCCATCATTTCATCGCTAGAAGCGTACATGATAATGAACTCGACATCGTCGATACTCCGATACTTTGCACCATCGGGAGTGATAATGATGCTGATCTCATCTTCCACAGTAATTTCCCATCCATCGGGGTAATTGAAACTCAAGCCTGTTTCGTCATCTTCATAAGTTTCATCTAAATCAACATCCTGTGCGAGAACCGGAAATGCAACGAACGTAATTAACAGTAAAACAAAAGACAATGCCTTAAATCGTTGTTTCATGTGAAGTTTCCCATAATATAAATACCGATTTTAAGTCTATAGGATTACCGGGATAGTGCAATTGATGGTGGTATGTCCAGCGAGCGATGGATTACATAGCTAAAGTCAAATCTATGTCCATATGCTGATTTGCTGCTCATGATGAGGGCAGGAATGGGGACATTAGAATTTTACCAGTGCGGATATAAGTGCTTGCCCGCACTGGTAATAATTTTTATGGGATATATTCGATAGATTGGATTATTGCGAAGAATATAATATCGAGGTCATTCACTTGATCTTCGAAACCTGAAGCACGTCCCATTAGCAATCCATCTCCAGTATCAATGAGCATTACAATGACACTACTTTCATTATTTTGGGTTGAACGAAATTCTAAAACTCTATTTTCTCCAGCGACAAATTCCCAGGGATTCTCGTCTTCTAAGCCCGATTCTTCAATATAGGCGATGAAAGTGTCAATCGTCTCATCAAAGTTGTTATTGGCATCTATACCCGTTGAGTTGTAAAAGTTTTCGGTAAAGAAATTAAATTCAATAGCAACATCTGCAAAATTGGAATAATCGTCCCCACGGGGTAGAAGATTGATACTATGTTCAGTGCGTTCAACCTCCCATCCATCAGGATAGGTGAAACTAAATTCCTGTGAATCGTCGGTATACCTGATACTATCCTCAAGGAATGTACAGTCGTTTGGTCTAACATTGGTGGAAATTTCACCGGGGCTATAGTCCATGGTTTCGATGATACTAAAATATATATCTTCTATATTGTCCCGGGCTGCTGCTGTTTCTTCTCTCGCTTGAGTGAAGATGAGACCATTAGCTGTTTCAACAATGGCTGTGATGAAATAGCCATCATTAATTCGGTATGTTGTGCTTGCAATCGTATTGTCATTGATTTTGTAAACAACAATATCATCACTATTAAAGTCCATTACAGGTAAAACACTGGTTGCCTGTTCCAGTGCCTGGAGGGCAGACATATCTAGTTCAATATCTAAACGGTTTTCCCATGTGTTTACTACACGGACTGTCATATAGACATTGCCGGAGTCGGTATATTCACCAAATAAAGGATAGATGTCTGTAAATGCGGAATAGCCAATTGCTAACCATCCACCAGGGTAAGAAAATGATAATCCTTTTTCTTCATCAATATATCTTTGGGTTAGTTCAATTCCACCTGAGAAAAGATTGTCACAATTTTGCGCTAGATAAGAATCTGGCACAGAAAAACATAAAAGTAGAATCAGAAGCAATATTCGTTTCATCCGAACACAAAATCCTTTTTGAAATAGTCGTACTAGAGTACATTCAGGTAGTGTACATTAAGTTAACACAAGAACGGCATTCTAATTTCGCTGACCGTTATCTTCTTAACTTACATTGACCATCCCCCCCCATTCTTATACAATTAACCTATCCCGTAAGCATGTAAGGTTAGTGCCGTTATGCAATATCACATTTGGACACTCGGTTGTCAGATGAATGTAGCTGACTCCCAATTATTAGCCAGTGAACTTGAAAAAATGGGGCATCATGCAGCAGAAAATCCCGATGATGCCGATATTTATGTTGTGAATACCTGTGTTGTACGTCAGGCGGCAGAAGATAAAGCCTATGGTCGTTTGATGCAATTGCACGGTGAAAAACGCAAAAATCCTGAAAAAGTCATCGGCTTGATGGGCTGTCTGGTCGGTGTTAAAGACCCTGTGCATCTGCGTAAGAAACTGCCTTATGTCGATGTGTTCATGGCGCCTTCAACACCGGATTTGATGGTCAATTTCCTCAAAGAACGCGATGGCGAACGTGAAATCATGGAAATTGAAGCTGAACAACGCGAGATTCTGAATCAAATTCAGGATGGTGAGCTCATTCTGCCGGAACACGAACGCGGCAATATTGTCAGCGCACATGTGCCTGTGGTGTATGGTTGCTCCCATGCTTGCTCATTCTGCATTATTCCTTTCCGTCGTGGGGCAGAACGTAGCCGCAGCGTTGGTGAAATTGTCAATCACGTTCGCAGTCTGGCACAGCAGGGTGTGAAAGAAGTGACTTTGCTCGGGCAAATCGTTGACCGTTACGGCAAAGATATTCCCGATGGACCCGATTTAGCCGATTTGTTGCGCCAGGTGCATTGTGTCGCAGAAGAAGTTGATGTCAAACGCATTCGCTTCCTGACAAGCCATCCCAACTGGATGACAGACCGTATTCTTGATACAGTCGCTGAATTACCGCGTCTGATGCCTGTGATTGAAGTGCCTGTTCAAGCAGGTAATGACGAAGTGCTCAGCCGGATGCGTCGTGGCTATACCAATGCACAGTATCGTCGTCTGATTGAAAAAATCCGCAACAAAATTCCTGATGTGGCGATTCACACGGATATTATTGTTGGTTTCTGTGGTGAAACTGAAGAACAATTCATGGATACCTACAATCTCTTAGCAGACCTTAAGCTGGATAAAACCCATCTTGCACGCTATAGTCCACGTCCGCAGACGATTTCTGACCGCAAAATGGAAGATGATGTGCCGGAAGAAGAAAAAATCCGCCGCCATAAGATGATTGAAGAAATTCACATGCAGGTCAGCGCGGAAATTAATTCAAAATGGCTCGGTGAGACGGTCGAAGTGCTGGTTGAAGATATGCACAAAGGCAAATGGCGTGCCCGTACCCCGCAAAATAAGCTGGTCTTTTTCGAGGCAGAAGGGGACTTAAAAGGGGAATTGCTTGACCTTGAAATTACCTGGACAGGTCCCTGGAGTATGCAGGGGCGTATCCCACAACCGGAAGTACAGGATTTGTCCATTCCAATAATTTCCAGTTAAGACTTGTTGTAGATGCCGTGAAAGTGTTGACAAAACAACAAGGTCACGGCATAGTACGATTGATACTGTAAGGGTCATAAAAATTGCATCACAAATTTCTGACAATTGTTAAGAATTAATTTGCCTATAAGCGATAGTAGGGCTACAATAATCATTGTGATGTGATTTGATGTCATTTTGAGGTATTGACTCATGACATCCAGACCTATAATTTGTAGGTTATCTTTATATTTACTGACGTTTGCTAAATTACGAACCAATCAGCTATGAGGCGATGTGCTGATTGACCGATTGGAGGCTCTGCTATATGCCACCTGAGAGAAAAGCTGCTGGCTATTACTATCCCAATAAATTTGCCCGTATCACCATCGAAGCGATGGAAGAGGTTATGGGTGAAAATGGCTTGAAAGCTATCCTGAACCTCGCGGGTTTATCTCACCTTATCGGGAACTACCCGCCCGACAATCTGGAAAAAGAATTCGACTTTGCCGATTTCACCGCTTTGAACATTGCGCTTGAAGAAATGTATGGTCCCCGTGGTGGACGTGGTCTTGCACTCCGTGCGGGACGTGCGACCTTCGCCCAGGGCTTACGTGCTTTCGGTGCGCTTGCAGGTGTTGGCGATCTTGCGTTTAAAGTTTTACCGCTTAACGCAAAATTGAAAATTGGTGTGCCTGCGATGGCAAACATTTTCTCCCAATTCTCTGACCAGGTGTCCAACGTATTTGATGAAGGCAATGACAAAATCATCTACACCCTTGAGCGTTGCCCGATGTGCTGGGATCGTAAAGCTGACCGTGCGGTTTGCTTTGTGGGTCAGGGCTTGTTGCAGGAAGGTCTGCGCTGGGTATCGGGTGGTAGCGAGTTCAAGGTTGATCTTGATACTTGCATCTCCAAAGGTGATGAAATGGGTCGTTACATCATCTACAAAGAGCCGATTAGCGGCTAAAATCACCGCAATAAGATTTCTCTCAAGCCTCACACACCTTCTGTGGAGGCTTGTTTGATTTAACACCGTAGGTTAGCCGTTGCTGAATCACATTGTCCCCTATGGAACTCCGGTGCTAGAATCGGGGTTATATATATAAAGAACCACAACCAAAGGACAAATATATGCACAACCGCGTTTTGATTGCACTTATAGCGACGATGTTCCTGGTTAGTGCCTGTAATTTAGGGGGAACACCGAACCAGGGCGAAGAAGATATTGAAAACCCTGTTGAAGATGCCGGTCGCCCCGAGGTGACTATCCTGTCGCCATCAGCAAGTGATACTTTCACTGTTAATGAGCAAATTCTGGTCAGTGTCAGCGCAACCGATTCGATTGGCGTGACCCGCGTTCAGTTGTTCGCCAACGGTAGCCTTGTCAAAACAGTTTCCTCTGAATTTGCCGAGGGGGAAGTCAGTTTTGAAGGGGTACTCGATTTCACGCCGCGTACCGACGGGGATTATAATATTCGTGTGATTGCTTTCCGCGATGCGATTTCCAGTCCTCCGGCTGAAATGGCGATCACTGTGGGCGACGAGCAAATTGCGATTACAGAACGTCCATCCGGCAGTACAACCGGATCAACCACAGGGTCGGGTACAGGAAGTACTGTTCCTTCGATTCCGAACGATGGTGTTTGCCGTATTCTGACGCTGGTCGGCTTGAACATGCGTACTCAACCAACGACCACCCGCAACAATGTGATTACAACTTTCCAGGCGAATACTCTGCTAACCGTCACCGCCCGTCTCGGGGATAATTCCTGGTGGAAAGTCAGTACCGGCTCAACACAGGGCTGGGTCAGTGGTAATCCACAATTTGTCTCGCTTTCCGGTAATTGTAGCGGCATTCCGGTTGAAACAGTGGTGCTCAATACCCCGACACCGAGCCCAACGCCTGCACCAACCAATACACCTGCACCAACCAATACGCCTGTACCCGGTGTTCCCGATTTGATTATTCCGTCGATTGCCATTGATGAAGAAATCGAAATTCCGAATGATGAAACCGAAGTAACTGTCGAAGTGACGATTACCGTCAAGAATCAGGGTAACGAAGAAAGTACCCAATTCAATGTCACACTAACAGTCAGACGCAATGGCTTTGACGATGTCGTTTATGATGTGGCAACGGTGGGCAATCTCAATGCCGGTGGAATCATAACGCTACCTGTTGATGTCACATTTGATGACGCCGATGAATATGACATTCGTGTTGATGTAGATGTGAACGATGAAGTCGAAGAAAGCGGCGAGTTCAATAATCGCGCTGATACGACTATCGCTGTTGTATTTGCTCCGTAAGGTAAATTAGCCTCCTGGAGACACTTTCTATACGGGAGTGTCTCTTTTCCACTCGCCTCATTTCGATAATTCGTTACAATAGGGGTTATATTGATTTGCGGCGGGGAGAGCCTCCTGTGGTATTTGTTGCCAAACGAATTCTGATTATCACAAATGAAATGAAATTTGCCCTCAATGTAAAAAAGGCGCTGGAGAAAAACGGCGAATTTACAGTTGCTGTATTTTCGAGCGGCAAAGCAGGGGTAGACCATGTGCGTCAGAATGAGCAGGATGTGGCGGTGCTGGATTTCCGTATGAAAGATATGCCCGGCACCGATATGGTAGACCATGTCCGTACTTTGCAACATGATATTGCGATTATTGCCGCGCCCAATCATCCCGCAATTCATGACCTCAAAGAACGCTACAATTTGCAAGATATTATCAATATCCCGATTTCGATCCGTAAGTTTGTCGGGCGACTCAATGGCGCTGTCACGGATATGCGCGATTCACAGAATGATGTCAGTAAGGCACAACCTTTAGAGGGATTTTCTGTTGGAAGAAGCGCTCAAACGATGGAATTCTGGCTGGCGGATAATGATGATGGCGAAACTGTTGTTGAGATAACGCCGCCTGAACCTGAAATTACACCGGAAGCCTCGGCAACATTCGAGCGTTTGTTGGCAGAAGAACCACCTATGCCAGCTTTTGTGGATGGCAGCACCATTCGCGACCTGCGTGATAGACTCAGCAATCTTGATGAAATTAAAAAGATACTGGCTTCTGCCGCAGAAGACGATGAAGATGCAACTGAACCGGGCGAACCGATTACTACTGACGGTGATAGCGCTTCGATTCCGGCAGCAAGAATCCTGGAAGCGGCAATGGATGAATCAACGCCGATTCAAACCTTCTCTTTGCAGGAATTCATGACCCGCGTTGCAGAAAGTGAAGCGAAGGACATCAGTCCCTTGCCATCGTGGAAACGCGAGGATGAGCGTTATGTTGCCGAACCGGATTTCTTGCCAAATGAATTACCTTTCCCTGAATTAGATGAAGCCATCGAATACACGGGCACGGTGACGATGGTCAATGCGGCTCAGCTAGAGGAGCAAGACCCGGGTGAATGGGTCACTGATCCGATTGAGCCAGTGCAACGTTCACGTCCGGCGGAAGAGGTGAAAGAACCTGAACCTGTCGAACCGGAAGTTGAGGAAGCAAGCACCTTGGATGAAGAAGAAGTCCGGGAACATATTGAAGTTGTCGGGCGACCTGTGCCACCGCCACCCCCTGAATTACCGGATTTAGCTGTTTCAGGGGATTCTGAACCGCGCTTGCCTTTCGTTGATTTCGATGATGAAGATAGTGAACTGGCACAACTGGCAACGACGCTCACTCAAGTCGCCTTAGAATTGACTGCTGATGCGACAGTTCTGGCACGCGACGGGGAAGTTGTGGGCTATGCAGGTAAATTACCCATGACCGATCTGGAGGGCTTGCTTGACCAGTTAACTGTCGAATGGGATAAAACAGGTGGTAGCGATAAATCACGTATTCTCTTTGCGACGATTCCCGAAACCGGCGCTGAATTCATGGTTTCAACACGCGGGACAAATGTCGGCTTCACGCTGTCTTTGATTTTCTCCGGGACACGGCAATTGCACGATATTCGCCGCCAGAGCAAACGTCTGCTGGATGCGCTCGAATCAATGCCAGAATTAGCACCCGAGCCTGAGCCACAACCCGAACCGGAAGTGAATCTTGAACCCTCACAACCCTTAGTCGCGATTCCTCCAACGGAAGAAATTGGCATTCGCACACCGATTGCTTATCTCTGGTTACAACGCAACCCGGCTGCTGAGTTTGATAATGCTGCCCAGACAAAAATCTTGAAAGCACTGGATGTCGAATTGACGACTTCTGGCTGGAAAGTTGGGGATATTCAAGCGCCGGACTATATCTACATCTACGGGGAAATGCCAGCAAGCCTCAATCCACGCGAAACATTGGATGAACTCATGCAAAAAACTGCTGGAATCATCCAATCTGATGCAGAGTCGCTCTGGGATGATAGCTATCTCATTTTGCAACCGGGACGCGAACTCAAAACAGATGAAATCGAGCGTTTTATCGACTTCGCGAGACGGTGAGATTTGTGTTATAATTAGCCCAAATGTTCTCAAAATAAAATAGAAAAGGTAATTTATGGCAGACCGTCCGGTGTTGTATTTAATTGATGGACATGCTGTTGCGTATCGACAGTTTTTTGCCTTACCCGAAGCGGCATTCAGCACCAAATCAGGTGAAGTGACGAATGCTGTTTATGGTTTCACGCGCATTTTGATAGATATTCTACAGGAAAAACGCCCGAAATATCTGGCAGTGACCTTTGATATGGGCTTAAGCGGGCGCGATGAATATTTTAAAGATTACAAAGCCACCCGCGAAAAGATGCCGGATTCGCTGGATTCTCAAATAAAGCGGATTCATGAAGTAGTCGAAGCCTTCAATATCCCCATTTTGAAAATGGAAGGCTACGAAGCCGATGACATCATGGGTACGATTGCGCTGCAAGCAGAAGAGCAGGATGTGAATGTGCATATCATCACAGGAGATAGAGATATTCTGCAACTCTTATCCGACCACGTGCGTGTGCAATTGCCCGGTTGGAAATCGAATCCTGATGTGGTCTACGATATTCCCAAATTCATTGATAAATACCAGATTCGTCCTGACCAGCTTGTTGACCTTAAAGCCATGATGGGGGACAGCAGCGACAATATCCCTGGAATCAAAGGCATCGGCGAGAAAACGGGTACAAAATTGCTGCTCCAATATGAAACGCTTGATGGAATCTATGAAAATGTTGAGTTGATTAAAGGTTCAGTTCATAAAAAACTGGTCGAAGGTAAAGACATCGCCTATGTGAGTCAGAAATTGGCAACGATTATGCGTGATTTGCCAGTTGAACTGGATTTAGAGAGTTGTGTTGCTCAAGATTTTGATTTCAACGAGGTTTCACCGCTTTTCCGTGAATTAGAGTTCCGCAGTTTGTTTGACCGACTTGAAAGCTACAATATGAATCAACTGCCTCTATTCAGTATGAATGCAGAGGATGATGGCTCATATGGTCCTGATGATGTGGTTGATAATGTGGTCATCGTCAACGATAAAGATAGCCTCGATGCCCTTGTCGAAACACTCAATAACGCGGAACAGATCGTGTGGGATGTTGAAACCACAGGCATTGACCAGATGTCAGTGGAGCTTGTCGGGATTGCATTGGCTGTCGATGAAGAAACTGGCTATTACGTGCCAGTCGGTCACAAAGATGCTTTAGGCGAACAAATCGAAATTGGTTTTGTGCTGGATGCTTTGGAAGCGCCGCTCACCAATCCTGATATTCCGAAATATGCCCATAATGCCGTTTATGACTTAATCGTGATGCAACGTTATGGGATTGATGTTACTCCGGTTGCCTTTGATTCAATGATAGCGGAATGGGTACGTGATCCGATTAGTAAATTCCTCGGCTTGAAAAATTTTGCACGGCAGGAACTCAATATTCACATGACGGATATTGAGGAATTGATTGGCTCGGGTAAGAAACAGCGAACAATGGCGCAGGTGGCTATCAGTCATGCCGCGAAATATGCGGCGGCAGATGGTGTCGTCACACTGAAAGCAGTCAAATATTTACAGGAAGAGTTGAAAAAACTCGAAGCCGAAAAACTCTATCACGAAGTTGATATGCCCATGATTCCGGTTGTTGCGGATATGCAACGGACAGGTGTTGTGCTGGATGTCGATTATCTTGCAGGAATGAGTACCCGTCTCGACAAGATAATTACTGACCTCGAAAATGAAATTTATGATCTCAGCGGACAGAATTTCAATATCAACAGTCCCAAGCAATTGAGCGAAGTGCTTTTCGATGAAGATAAGCTAGGGTTATCAACAGAAGGTATCAGCAAAACATCACAGGGATTCAGCACCGCACAGGCAACACTTGATAAATTGCGAAATATTCATCCGGTGATTGATAAAATCTCCGAATACCGTGAATTGAGTAAACTCAATGGCACATATGTCGATGCTTTGCCGGAACTAGTCAATCCGAAAACCGGGCGGGTACATACCAGCTACAATCAGACAGGCACATCTACCGGACGTTTCAGCAGTAGTAATCCAAATCTTCAAAATATCCCGATCCGTACTGAAATCGGGCGTGAGGTTCGCCGCGCATTTATTGCACCGGAAGGCTACAAATTGCTGGCAGTCGATTACAGTCAGATTGAATTGCGGATTATGGCGCACATCAGCCAGGATAAAACCCTGATGCAAGCCTTTGAAGAAGGGCAGGATATTCACCGGGCGACTGCGGCAGTAGTCTTTGACATTGAACCGGATGACGTGACTTACGAACAGCGCAGCTTTGCAAAGACAGTCAATTTCGGTTTGATGTACGGGATGAATGAATATGGTCTCGCGAATCGTACTGATCTGACCTTAGCTGAATCGCGACAATTCCGCGATACGTATTTTGAGCGTATCCCCGGTGTGAAAAAATACATTGACTCAACCGAACGACAGGCGATTGAAGAGGGTTACGTCGAAACCTTGCTGGGACGTAAACGCTGGTTCAGACATTTACAGGATGGCAAAACCTCCGGTCAACGGGTGCGAGGCGAATTGCGCGTTGCTATCAATATGCCGATTCAGGGGACTGCGGCAGATATTCTCAAGATGGCGATGATTCAGTTACATAAAAAATTGAATCAGAGTGATTTGCGTGCGAAGATGATTCTCCAGGTACACGATGAGATTGTACTGGAAGTGCCCGACGACGAAATCGAAGAAACCACGAAGCTGGTTGTCGAAACGATGCAAAACGCTTATGACCTCAGTGTGCCACTTGTTGCCAATGCTGAAGTCGGACAAAACTGGCGTGATATGGAGGATGCAAACTGATGGAATTCCGGGCAGGGGAAATCAATATTATCTGTACCGATGTAGAAAAATCGCTCAAATTTTATCGGGATGTGCTTGGATTTACACCTGAACAAGATGAAGAGGGTTTTTATCATCTGAAATTTGATGGCAGACAATATTTATTGCTACCGACTGCAAAACAATCACTCCCTGCTGAGAAATATGAAACAGTCGCCCAATTTTCTATGGATTTGAATGTCAATGACCTGGAAGCCGCCTACACATATTTTCAGGAGCATGATGTCGAATTTGCGATGGACTGGAAAGCAGGGGCATCCATGTTTGTGATTCGTGACCCCGATGGATTACACTGGGAAGTGGTTGGCTAGTGAGATTTTTGTGATTTTCCAAAAAGTAGCGGCACACCGTCGGTGTGCCGCTACATCGGACAAACTATCCGAACCTGGCTTTTGATCTCCTTACAACGTATTTGTTAATATTCAGTACTTTGGGCTTGTTTGCCCCATGCCTGCTTTGTGCTACAATTCGAGTAGTTGTCAAAATATCCATACAACTAGAAAGTTATCAAAATACGAATGAAGCATTTTCTTGACCTTGCCAGTTGGGATAGCCGTGAAGTCAGGCATCTTCTTGATGTAGCGGTACATCTCAAACGTGAATGGCAAACAGGGGGAAATCGCCCCATCTTACAAAATAAAATTCTTGGTATGATTTTCCAGAAACCGTCTTTACGCACCCGTGTCTCCTTTGCTGTGGCAATGCAACATCTCGGTGGTACATCGCTTATTCTGGGTCCTGACGAAATCGGACTCGGTAAACGAGAATCTATCCCTGATGTATCGCGGGTACTCTCCAGCTATGTTGACATCATCATGGCGCGTGTTTTCGATCATGCCCATGTCACCGAACTCGCTGAATGGTCGCGTGTCCCTGTGATTAACGGACTCAGCGACGATTATCATCCCTGTCAGGCAATGGCAGATATGCTCACGATTTATGAGCATTTTGGTCGCCTTGAAGGTATCAAAGTTGCTTATGTGGGTGATGGGAATAATGTTGCAGCGTCTTTGCTCTACGCCTGTTCCCACTTCGGATGTGATTTCGCGATTGCGACCCCCGAAGGCTATGAGTTGCCGCAGTCTGTCCGCGATATTGCTGCCCCGATGGTTGAAAAAAGAGGTATTTCGGTGACAGAATCCGTGCATATCGACCCTGCTATTGAAGGCGCTGATGTCCTGTACACCGATACCTGGATTAGTATGGGGCAGGAAGACGAAGCCGCCGAACGTCGTGCGACTTTTGATGGTTATCAAATCAATGACGAACTTTTAGAAAAAACCGGGAAAGCGAGCATTGTGTTGCATTGTTTGCCAGCACATCGTGGCGAAGAAATCACCGATGATGTGATGGATGGTTCACAATCAGCCGTATTCCAGCAGGCAGAAAATCGTCTGCACGCTCAAAAAGCGATTCTCGTTCATCTGTTAGCAGATAAATAAATTTTTGGTGATTGCCTATGTCTGATTTTGCAGAATTTCAACAATACATGGAAGCCGGTCACAGTGCCGCATGGGAAGGCGATTGGGGAACTGCCATTGAGTCTTATTCCAAAGCGGTGCAGGCTGCGTCCGAAGATGCCGATGCCCATATCAACCTCGGGATGGCATTATTGCGTGATGGACAGCTTGACCGTTCTCTGAAAGTGTTCCGGCGTGCCAATCAACTTGCACCCGATGACCCTGTTCCGCTTGAAGGTACAGCCGATGTACTGGAACACATGGGTCAGCTTAAAGAAGCGGCACAACAATATGTGAAAGTGTCCGATATTTATCTGGCACAGCGTGATCTCAATAAAGCGATTATGAACTGGGAACACGCAACACAACTGACTCCCGGGCTGGTGAGTGTTCATGCAAGATTGGCACAGGCATATGAACGGGTGAGTCGTCCCGAAGATGCCATCCGCGAATATCTCACACTTGCCTATAACTTCAAGCGCATGAATGACCAGGCAAAAGCAGTTCGCTCGGTTGAACGTGCGTTGAAAATTGACCGTAATCATCCCGAAGCCTTGAATGCCCTCCGTGCGCTTAAATCCGGCGGCGATATTGTTCTGCCTGATAGTTACCTCAACCGTGAAGTCACGCCTATCATGGATGATGATTTCAGTTTTGAAGACGAACGGGTTGATGTCGGTGAGGCACATCCTCTTGGTCCAATCGGCGAAGCACTGGATGAATCACTTGTGATGCTTGCAGAATTCGTGGTTGAAGGTGGGTTGAACGAATTCGTCATGTACGCGATGCAGGGGATGGAATTACAGCGCCAGGAACAATTAGATGAAGCTGTTGCTGCATATATCCAGGCAGATAGTGCAGGTTTAGATCATCCTTCTCTCAAAATGAATATCGGCGGCTTGCTGGTTTTTGCAGAACGTCCCGATGAAGCCATAAAGTATCTGGATGCGGCGGTGCATGAACCCGCATTGACAGCCGGAGCGCTACACGGACTCGGACAAGCCTATTATAAGATGGGCAAGCAAAAAGAAGCCTCGGCATATCTGATTCAGAGTTTGCGTGCAGTCGATACGAGCCTTGCCGCTACCCCGCATGAAGCACAGCAACTGGTTGGCGTTTATAATAGCTTGCTGGGCGCACTTGAGGGGCGCGATGTTGAAAGCCTTGAAATTGTTAATAAGCGCTTCGTGGGACTTTTGAGCGGGGCAAACTGGAAACAACGTATTGCTCAAACCCGCATTCACCTTGATGAAACCCTCAAAGATGAGGGTGCAGAAGTCATGGTGGATTATCTCAAAGATGGTGGCGATGAGCTGACTGATCTCGTTACGACAGTTGATCGTTATCAGCAGATGGGGCTTTATACGCTTGCGATGGATGAAGCGCACCGTGCAGTCGAAATCTCACCCTGGTATTTGCCTGTACATGTTCGTATGGCAGAAATCATGATGAAAGAAGGACGAATCCGCCAGGCAATCAACAAATATAATATGGTGGCACGCTCCTATCTTGTGCGTGAGGAAAACGACCGTGCAGCCGTCATCCTGCAAGAAGTGCTTGATATGGCACCGCTTGATGTCGATGTGCGTATCAACCTGATTGAACTCTTAGAAGAAGAAAATCGTCAGGAAGAAGCACTGGAAAATTACATCAGTCTGGCTGAAACCTACCAGCAATTAGGTGATTTTGATCGTGCCAGCGAAACGTTCCAGGCATCAGAAGGTCTTGCCCGTCGTATCAATGCGGATTCCTCTGTAATTGTTCGAATCAAGCACTTTATCGCGGATATTCATCAGATGCGCTTGAATACACGCGGCGCACAGAAAATCTATGAAGAAGTTCTTGAAGTTGATAACACCGATGAGAAATCACTGCGTGCATTGATTGAAATTTACTACACCCAGGGCAATCAGGTAGAAGCGATAAAACGTCTGGATATGCTGCTCGGTCATTATGCGAAAAGTGGTCAGGTGGATAAGATTGTCAAGATGCTGGAAGACCTCGTCCAGATTAATCCTGATGACCCCGCACTGCGCGACCGTCTGGCGTCGATTTATCGTCGTCGTGGTCAGAAGAAAGAAGCTATCGAGCAATATGATGCACTCGGTGAGTTGCAGCTTGATGCCGGATTGACAGCCGAAGCAGCGAAAACCATCAAGAAGATCATCTCAATGAACCCTGATAGGCTGGATGAGTATAAGAAACTTCTGGCACAATTGGGCGGGTAAGTCATATACGCTTAATCATTTTGTTGTACAATAAGAATAACAATCACAAAGGCACGTTCAGGCGTGCCTTTATCATACCCCGTCCGCAATCGTAGCAGAGAATCAGGTGAGAACGTCGTGCAGGAAGTCATGTGGGTCATTAACAATTTACAACCAACAGATGTGCTGGATATTGTTATCGTAGCGCTTCTATTTTTCCTGGCGAGTTTTCTCTTTCGCGGGACTCAGGCAGTTGCGTTATTGCGTGGCTTGCTTTTTCTGGTTGTGGCATTGTTTCTGGTCGCCGGACTTTTGCAATTGCAGGCACTCGGCTGGTTACTAACAAATGGACTGACTATTTTTGCGGTTGCGATTCCTGTCATTTTTCAACCGGAACTACGCCGCGCACTGGAACAACTAGGACGTGGCGGACAACTCATCAACAGGCAAGCCCCGCAGGATAGACGCACACAGATTATCAATGAGATTGTACGTGCCGCAGAAAAATTATCGGAACGGCGTCATGGGGCACTAATTGTTTTACAGCGCAACAGTAACCTTGATGACTATATTCGCACGGGTGTCAAAGTTGATAGTGATGTCAACGCTGAACTGCTGCTCACGATTTTCTGGCCCAAGACCGAGTTACATGATGGGGCAGTGATTATCAACAATGATGGGCGTATGGCATCTGCTGCATCTGTATTGCCATTAACTGCCAGCCGCAATTTGCCTGACCCGAAAATGGGAACACGTCATCGCGCCTCATTGGGTATCAGTGAAGCCGGAGATGCGATCTGTGTGGTGGTGAGTGAAGAAAGCGGCAAAATCGCGATTACCAACGGCGGGCGCATGGTTTCACGTCTCGATACCGAACGCTTACGCACGATTCTGATTGCATTCTACGGAAGTGACAGTTCAAGCAACCAGACCGTCTGGACACGTCTACGCGATAGAGTTATGGGGTTTTTTAATAGTACACAACAGCGTCAAAAGAAAGTTCAGGGATGAGTAAAGAGCTTCAATCTGCCATCAAAAACAACTTATTCTGGTTTTTTGCCTCACTGGTCATTGCATTGATGGTCTGGTTTGTGGCAAAAATCGAAGCGAATCCCGTTGAACAGGACTCTTATACCCGTCCGATTACTATTCTCGTCGATCCGGGCATGATTATCACGCATAAATCTTCGGATTCAGCGCGGGTATTTGTAAGTGCCCAGCAGACGACGCTCTCAATTTTGCAATTAGATGATATTAATGTCACAGTCGATTTGCGTGGTGAAGCTGCTGGAACATATACTGTCCCCTTGAATGTTCAGATTGCACGTCCGGCGAGTTCGGATACACAGCCCGCACAAATTAATGTGACGATTGAAGAACGTGTTTTACAACAGGTTCGAGTAGATATTAATGTAATAGCTCCTCCGGTCAATTTTCAAGCTGCTGACCCGCAACATGATATTTTGCAGGCTGTCGTTAGCGGGGCATCTGCCGATGTTAGCCGTGTTTCGCTGATTACAGGTGATTTTGACTTATCCTCACAGCAAAGCGCCGAATTGGTCGAGCGTACTGTTGTCCTTTATGCCGTTGATTCTGAAGGCAATCGTGTCGAAAACCTGACGATTGAACCTGCCTCTATCGCTGTTTCGGTTGATGTCTCACGACGCGATGATATTAAGACTTTGACCGTGCGCCCTGATATTGATTTTGATAGCTTACCTGAAAATTTTGAATTCAGTGGTTTTGATTACGAGCCGAATTCGATCATCGTAACAGCAAGCCCTGAATTTCTGGCAACCCTGAATGACACAGTCGATACCTTGCCGATTTCGCTGGAAGATCGCACGGGAGATTTCACAATTGAAGTTGCACTGGATTTACCTGATGACCCTGAACTGGTGATTGTGGATGGTTCTAACATCGTTGAAGTGGATATTTTCATTAGCGAGGAAGATTCAACCTTACCCCTGGAAAATGTTCCGGTACGTATCATCGGGCTATCAGAAGACTCAGAGCTTACGGTTACAGTGAATCCACTTAATGTCTCTGTTGTACTGACCGGACCCACCTCTGTGATTGATACGATTACGTCGGAAGATGTTCAAGCAATTGTTGATGTGAATGGATTGGGCGTTGGGACACATTCGGTTGTCCCTATCATTGAAGTGGAACAGGGACAACTTAATCTGAACATCACACGGATTCCTGCCGAAGTGACTGTAACGATTACCGCGCCGCAACCGGAGGAAACAGAATCTCCAGCAACGACACCGGATGCAGAATCTACAGAGGCAACTGACGGCTAAATACTCTTATCCTTTAAATTGCCTTCTGCTATAATAACCTGCTACGTCGAAATAATTGCGGCGAATCGCACGCAAATTTAAAAGGATACAAATAACTCATGGCACGTAAACCAATTGTCGCACTCGTCGGGAGACCGAATGTTGGCAAGAGTACGCTCTTCAACCGTCTGGTCGGAGAACGTAGGGCTGTCACGCACGATATTCCTGGCACAACCCGTGATCGCCTCCAGGGTGAAACATTCTGGAATGGCATTGATTTTCACATTGTCGATACAGGTGGTATCGAAATTTATCAGCCCAGAGGTCTGCGTGATGAATCACCTCTCGCCGAGGGCAGCAAAGATTTTATCGAAGAAATCAAGACCCAGGCACTAATTGCTATCGAAGAAGCTGATGCGATTGTCATGCTGGTCGATAATAAGCACGGTGTGACCGGGGCAGATGAAACTATTGCTGAAATTTTGCGCCGGACAAATAAGCCAGTTGTCATCGCAGCGAATAAAGCCGATAGCCAGAAAAGTCATGATGATGCACTCGATTTTTATGGATTGGGTGTCGGGCAAGTTGTCCCGATTAGCGCCATTCATGGACCCGGGGTAGGGGATATGCTGGATGTTCTGATTGAACATTTGAAAGAGGTTATCAAAACTTTCCCCGAAGATGACGAAGAAGACGAACATCTCAAAATTGCGATTGTCGGGCGTCCGAATGCGGGCAAAAGCACACTTTTGAATAAACTCATCGGACAGGAACGCGCAATCGTCAGTAATGTTGCCGGGACAACCCGTGACGCGATTGACACCACTATTCAATGGCATGGCGAACCTGTCACTATCATCGACACAGCTGGCATCCGTCGTCGTGGACGTATTGAACCCGGCGTGGAAAAATTCAGCGTGATTCGCGCAATGGGCGCAATCGAACGCTGTGATGTGGCTATTTTGTTGATTGATGGTGAAGTGGGCGTCACCGAACAGGATGAACACATTGCAGGCTATGTTCTCGAGCAATATAAAAGCATTGTGATTGCTATCAATAAGTGGGATGCTGTCACCAAAGATGCCTTTACGATGACCGAATTCACCAAACAGGTGCGCGACCGTTTGCACTTTATCCCCTGGGCACCGATTATTTTCATCAGTGCGCTTTCAGGACAGCGCATTCATAGTGTTCTGGAGACAGTTAACGATGTCTGGCAGAATCGTTTTGCACGGCTTCCAACATCGGATTTAAACCAGATCATCCGTGATGCAATGGAACATCATGCGCCACCGTCTAAAGGACAACGCCGCCTGAAAATCTTCTATGGAACACAGGTGCGTACTGACCCGCCGATTTTCCTCTTGCATATAAATGACAAGAAATTGATGCACTTCACATACGAACGCTTTCTGGAAAACCGGATTCGGGATGAATATCCGTTTGAAGGAACGCCAATTCGTATCAGTTTCCGTGAACGTCGTAGAAAAGATGAATAAGACCCAAAAAGAGGATGGCAATTGTCATCCTCTAAACATCTGATTCTCCGGCAACCCATCCCTCATACCATGTCCAATCATGTGCTCGGCGCAATATCTGCCATATAAGAGCGTCTTTTCCCTGTATATATGCTGCACGGTCATGACGGAATTTTTTTGCTAACTCAATCTTGAGATTTCCATACCGATCACGATCTTCAGCGTGATGGCGCAAATAATCGCGAAAGAGCAGACTCATCTGCTCTGACCAGCTACCGTATCGCCGGACATGAATATGCACTTGCTGTCTAGCTCCGTCAATTTCGCGAAAATACCGCCGTGATAAATCGGCGTTGTGTTCGCGCCACTGATAACCCGATGTTTCCAGAGCTATCTGTATCGGTTCAAATGGCTCAAAATCATTGACCGAAATTTGAATATCAATTACCGGTTTTGCTGCAATGCCCTCTATAGATGTTGAGCCAACATGGTCTATTCGTTTTGCTATGTTCCCCAATGCCTCACGGATGGGCAAGGCAAGCTCATGGAATAATACTTTCCACTGCGGGTCATAGGGCACAACAATGATTTCGCGTGGCATATTATTTTAAGTCAATCAATTCATAGGCTTTAGCGGGAGCTTTACGACCCTTTACCTGTAGCGTCCCGAGTGCTTTTGCCTTCACATTGTTGCCAAGCCGCTTGACGACAGCTTCTTCAACTAAAATTTGCCCCGGAGATGCACTTTCCTGGAGTCGTTTTGCTAAATTGACTGTATCACCGATAGCTGTGTAATTGACAGCATAATTCGTGCCGATATAACCCACGACTGCCTCACCAACATGCACACCGACACTATAAGCAAGGTCATATCCGTATACTTCGTTGATTTCTCCGGCAGCTTTGATAATGGCGAGTGCGGCTTCACTTGCCCGTTGAACATGATCGGGCTGATGTTTTGGCGCGTTAAAAATCGCCATCAAGCCATCTCCGAAGAATTTGTCGAGTGTGCCTTCCCATGCGATGATTGTATTTCCGGCGACACTCAGATAGTGGTTGAGCATTTCGACCACTTTTTCCGGCGGTTCATTTTCACTAAAGGAGGTGTAACCACGAATATCTGCAAATACGACAGAAATCTCCTGACGTTCGCCCCCTAATTCAACATCATCCGAGAGTGCTTTCTGTACCACAGAGGGCGCGACAAAACGTTCAAATGTATCCTGCACTTTTTCGCGTGATTTATGGAGAGCGGCATAGTTGTTTGAATTTTCAATCGCAATAGCTGCATAATCACTCAATGCCTGGAGCATCATGGCATCGTTTTTGCTAAAGACAGTTTGCGACCCGGAATAATTGATAACCTGTAACGCTCCCGTCACACGCTCTCCTAATCGCAGGGGAACGCTTGCAACCGAAAAAGGTGCTTTGGGATTCCGCGCGCCACGTTGTAATTGGTCAGGACCCAGGTTGAGTGCTTCATGATTTTTGATAACATGCTCTGCCACACGGTCATTGATTGGTTCTGCGGAAGCCGCTGCCTGCGTGCGTTGTGGTTGCTTATGGGCGCGGCGAATAAGCTGGTTATTTTCGACCAGAATAATATAACCTTCTTCTGCACGGGTAATTTGAACAGCAGCATTAACCACTTCCGGTAACAATTTTTGTAAATCCATCGTCGAGGTAACAAACTTGCCGATGTTGTATAAGATTTCAAATTCTGCCAGGCGACGCTGGAGTTCTTGATTTGCATGTAAAATCCGGTTTGTCAGCGCATCTTTTTCGCGGCGTAAGCGAGTTTCTGTGAGTGCATCTTCGATTGCTTCCAGCATTTCTTCAGGGTAATAGGGCTTTTTGATGTAATCTTTAACACCCATCCGGTAGACTTCAATCGCGATGTCTTCCGAACCATGAAAGGTCATCAATATGACCGGGATTTCCAGACTACGGGCATGGAGTTGTTCCAGCACCTGAATGCCATTTAATTTAGGCATCTGTAAATCAAGCAGAATCAAATCCGGCTCATGTTCAATTGCCAGACGTAATCCTTCCTCTCCGTCGCGTGCGGTGAGGTGATTAAATCCATTGGGTTCTAATACGTACTCGACGATGAACTCTCGATTATCCTGCCCATCATCAACGACGAGAATGGTTTCATCCTGCACAGGTCTGCCTCAACTTCCTGCTGATATTTGCGAAAACTTAACTCTATCTTACCTCAAAATACCTTGCTGTGCGCTTAATTAGGCGCATGGTACGATTTGTACATTGCGACGACTTCCTACCGGGTCTATAATAATTCAATATCTGTAACCATTAAAACCGCATTCTTGGAATACATCAATCAAAATCAGCAATATACCGGATATAATCAGATAAAATCTCCCATCATTTTATGTGTGGCGGGATTCGTATTGTTAATTCTGATTATAGTTGTCATGAATATTATGACACGCCAGTTTATTGTCGATGGTTTTAGTATGTCTCCAGCACTGGAATCAGGACAATACCTTGCTGTCAACCGATTGGCGTATCAATCCAATTTGCCGGAGCGTGGTGATCTGGTCGTGTTTCGCTCATTGGAAACCTCCGGGCGTGATGTAGTCAAGCGCGTGATTGCATTACCGGGCGAGACAGTTGAATTTCGCTCTGCACAGGTTCATATTAACGGGGAATTGCTGGATGAACCCTATTTACTTGAACCCTGTGACAGCAATAACTGCCCGGATAGTATCTGGCAATTGGGTGAAGATGAATATTTTGTAATGGGTGATAATCGTAATCACAGTAGTGATTCCCGTTTTTTCGGTGCAATAGATGCCGATATAATTATCGGGGAAGTGATGTTACGATATTTCCCGTTTTCTGAATTTGGATATCCAGATTAGATTGGAATCATAGGGATGAATAAACCAAAACCGCAGGTTAGACCCCGTCTGCGTCTACCGGGCATTATTGATGAAATTATCCGAACAGTGATTTTCATTGTGGTGGTAACAGTTCTTTTTGATATGGCTGTCCCCCGTTCACTGGTGGATGGACGCAGTATGCAACCGACTTTCGAAGACTCTGAACGTTTAATTGTGAGTCGTCTGCATTATCTTGTTACCCTGCCGGATAGAGGAGATATTATCGTCTTCAATTCTGTAGACCTCAACGACCCCGATGTCATGCTCATTAAGCGGGTAATCGGTTTGCCTGGCGATACTGTACGTTTTACGGATCAGAATGTCTATGTTAATGACATTTTGCTTGATGAGCCATATATTCTGGAAGCCTGTTCGGAATTTCGATGCGAAGATGCTGTGACTGTCCTCGGTGAAGGTGAATACTTCGTCATGGGGGATAACCGCAATAATAGCCAGGATTCGCGTCGATTTGGTCCTGTTCCCATTAGCCACATCGTAGGGCGGGTTGTATTCCGTTATTGGCCTCCTGAACGTGTGGAAGTCATTGAACATCAAAATTATGAAGGCATTGTGCCCTGATTTGAATAGTGAGGCTGTGATTGTACGAAGAATTTGAAGACGATTACCTGTCTGATATGGATTCTTGTCCGCAGTGTCAGATCGGACGGGTGAGAATGGTGAGCAAACCATATCTTAAGCTCTTTCAAGGACAGTTGTTCACTGTGCCGGATGCGCTCTATTATCGTTGTGATGCCTGTGATTTCCAGCAGGTTGATGATTCTATTTATAACATCATCAGCGACATGGTATTTGCAGCCAGAATTCATACTCCTGCCGATGAAAAATCACCATCAGTTCCTCCGGCATACGAGGATGAGACGAGCCACAAATCTGACCCTCCCCGGATTTAACTTTTCAACTGGTAATGTTGCGTTATAATGTATTCGTGCTCGATGAATATGGAAACGCAATAGACAATGAATGTAATCGATTATAGTCGTATCGTAATCACAGTCCTGATGCTTTCAACAGGTATCGGGCTTATTTTTATTGCGCTTTCGACACCACGCAAAACCGCTATCAATTACTATTTCACGATTTTCGCGTCTGTCATTTCTACCTTTGCATTGACAATTTTGCTCAGAACCCTGCTTGATGGTATTCCGAATTTATCTCCTTTGCTGATCTTGCGGCTATTGACGGTGCTGCTAGTTTTGTTAATCAGTTCATTTTTTAGTTTCGTCGTCTATTTTCTATCTGCAAACCAATCTATAGTACGATGGCTTGCCCGTGCATTGTGGGGGATAGCCGTTTTTGCAGTTCTGATCGGTCTGTTTGGAAACGTATTTTCGGAAGTCAGTTCGGATGGCACTCGATTTTCTTTGAACTTTGTCGGTATTGCGCTTGTGGCGATTGCGGTGTTTTACGCTCTGGCTGCTGCTGTACTGGTCTGGCGTTCCGATAAACTGCGTGCTCGCTGGCTTCGCATACCAACCGTCTGCATAGCGGGTGGATATATTCTAACCGTTATTGCACCGGATTTACCACTTGACCTTGCGATGTTCACACTGGCGGCATTATGGTCTGCAACTGCTGTTATGCGGCAACAAATCTTTATTCCACTTCATCAATTGAATGAGGAACTCGCCAGCAAGAATGAAAATCTTGAAGATACAATTACGAAATTGCACGAGGAAAAGAATCGTGTAGAGCGCTTATATCGTGAACTCATAGAATCTAATCGCTATCAATCGGAATTCTTTTCCAATATGAGCCATGAATTGAGAACGCCTCTCAATGCGATTATCGGTTACAGCGAGTTGCTAACAGGTCCTATTTACGGCACATTGAATGAACAGCAAATGGATCGCCTCCAGCGAATTCACCGTAGCGGCAAACATCTATCATATTTAGTCGATACAATTCTGGATATTGAACGGATTGAATCAGGTAAGCTGGTGCTTGAGCCACAATCATTTGATGTCAAAGGTGTAGTTCATAGTGTTGTTGCACGTACTTCCGATTATTTGACAGAGAAATCACTACAACTGAAACTGGATATTCAAGCGGAATTACCCCGGCTCTATGCTGACGAAAATCGGGTAGAGCAGATGCTTTACAATCTCGTTGATAATGCCGTCAAATTTACGCCCCAGGGCGAGATTCGCCTCAAAGTGTTCACTCTCAATGTAACGGGTGGACGTTCGGCAACTTATGCTTTGCCAGCAGATAATTGGCTTAATGATGGAGATTGGATGCTGTGCGAAGTGACGGATACAGGCATTGGAATTCAAGAAAGTGATTTAAGCCGCATATTTGTTAATTTCACACAGATAGATGGCTCACGAAGCAGGGAGTTCGGCGGTATCGGGCTCGGGCTTTCTATTGTCAAGCAACTTGTAGAACTTCATCAAGGTATAGTGTGGGTTCAGAGTGCTGTCGAACAGGGGAGTACATTTACGCTTGCTTTACCACTCCAGCGAGAAGCAAGCATCCTGTAGAGTCATGACTGCGTAATTATCAGGGATTGTGCTAAAATAGAGAAATAATCAATCGTAATGAAGGAGTGCGCTTCGTGCCAGGAAGTCGCATATTAGTAGTAGAAGATAATCAGGATAATATGACCCTCATTGTCGATGTATTGCTATCGCTTGAGTATGAGGTGTTCCAGGCAACCGACGGTGTGACAGGTGTCGAAATGACCCATGATTTACGCCCTGACCTGGTGTTAATGGATTTGTCCTTGCCTAAAAAAGATGGTTGGACAGCAACACGCGAAATAAAAGCAGATGGGGATTTACAAAAAATTCCGATTATTGCATTAACTGCCCATGCAATGCGGGGCGATAAAGAACGCGCTCTTGAAGCAGGTTGTGATGATTACATTACCAAACCGATCAACCTGCAAGAATTAGCCAGTAAATTGGATGATTACCTCGGATAAGAAATCGTGAAAATATTGGTTGTAGATGATAATCGCGAAAATATCATGCTGGTGCGTGATGTTCTGGAAGTCGCCAGTTATGAAGTGATTGAAGCACTCAACGGACCCGGTGCGCTGGAAATTACACCGGAAGAACAACCTGATCTCATTTTACTGGATGTGAATATGCCAGGGATGAGTGGTTTTGAAGTTTGTAAATTGCTCAAATCGGATGAGACCACAAATCATATTCCTGTGATTATGTTAACGGCTCAATCGGATGTCGATAGTCGCGTTCAGGGGATTGAAGCCGGGGCAGATGACTATATGTCAAAACCCTATAGTCCGCGTGAACTTCTGGCACGTGTTGAGCGCAGTTTACGCTCAAAACAGGCAAGCGATAATATGCGTGCGACACAGGAACAACTCCGGCAACAGCAAGAAGTCATCAAACAAACATTTTCCAGATTTGTTGCCAGTTCGATTGTCGATGAATTACTCAAAGATCCCACCCGTGTTAAATTGGGGGGACAATTGCAGCCAGTAACAGTTATGTTTGCTGATTTACAGGGCTTCACCACGTTATCAGAACATACCGAGCCAGAAAATCTTCTGCAACTGTTGAATTCATATCACACATTTATGGTGAATATCGTGCTGAAATATGGCGGTACGATTGATAAATTTCTTGGCGATGGCTTGATGGCACTCTATAACACGCCTGTTGAGCAGGTTGATCATGTCGCCAGAGCGGTCAAAACAGCTTTGCAGATTCAGGATGAACTCTACTGGTTTACTCAGGATATGCCTGAAGAACTGCGAACAAAGGTCAATTTTGGTATTCACACCGGGAATGCGATTGTCGGCAATGTTGGCTCTGAAAACCTGATGGATTTCACGGCGGTCGGTGATACGGTTAACGTCGCAGCACGTTTACAGGGTGTTGCTGACAATGGTGAAATTCTGGTGAGTGCGCCTGTCTTTGAAGCGACGCAAGATTTCGTTTTCGGACGCACACGCGGACATCTGGCAGTTAAAGGACGTAAAGAACCGATTGACTCCTACCAGATTTCCAACACTTATTTTGAGTGATCGAGGTTAACTTTGCGGAATGTCAGGGAAATTCGGCGTTTTCGCTTGAGCACAACCCCATCAATTTTGTCTGATTTACGCGCTGCGATGCCGTGTTTCCAATCGTAGCGTGCTTCCTTTTTCATAACCACCAGACTTCTTGCCTCTAAAAGCTGATGATGTACGGTCTCACTACGTAAATGGCTGAAATCCATCATGCAGGTACTGCCTAAACTCAACGAAATAATGGTATCTCCAAAACAGGGTTCACAATCAACATGCGGCGCGATGCCCTGACCCGGATAATACTCGTTGATAATCACCTGATCAGGTTCAGCATCAATGAATCCTTCCTCATGCAATCGGGATGCTATGCTTTCCAGCCAATCCGGTAATTGCCCGAGGAACATATCTTCTGTGACAGTACGCTTCTTATAGTCATAAATATAACCATAATGTTGTACACGACGTTTGAAAGGGGATAACCAGATTTGCTCATCAATCTTTGCGATCAAATCGGATTCCTGCTGAGGCGAGAGATAATCGGGTATATAAAACAAATCAGGGCGCATTTTATCCTCAAAATAGAAATTTTGTTCTATTATATCGCATGAAATTCATCATGCAAGCCCTTGACTTGAGCAGCATGGTTTTGTATACTTTCCTCCGTTAACAAATCAAGGTCCATTCGTCTAGGGGACTAGGATGCCACCCTTTCAAGGTGGAGACAGGGGTTCGAATCCCCTATGGACTGCTTGCGTTAACACACCACACTATACATGTTTTGGTCCGTTCGTCTAGGGGACTAGGATGCCACCCTTTCAAGGTGGAGACAGGGGTTCGAATCCCCTACGGACTGCAACTCAATCCCAACTAATGTTGGGATTTTTTGTTTTCTATAGTTTGTAAATGAGATTAAATCTCATTTAAGACTCATCTAATGCCCTTGTCAGATTCAAACTCATCTTTATAATGAGACAAAGTATCAATTAGAGTGAATCAAAGGAATATATAATGCAGAAACACTTTCTTGTGTGGGCAGTGATTTTATTGCTTGTGTCATCAATCGGTATCACAGCGCAGGAGGAACGTCTCCAGATCGTCGCATCCCATAGTATTCTAGGTGATGTGGTAAGTAACGTTGTTGGTGATGCCGCTGACCTGACGACCACCATGCCAGTTGGCGCAGACCCGCATTCATTTGAACCTGTCCCTTCTGATATTACGGCACTCGCAGATGCAGACCTTGTTTTCATCAACGGTGCATTTTTTGAAGAAGGTCTCCTCGAAGCGATTGAAAACGCCGATACCGACATGAACATCGTGACGGTCTCCTCATGTGTTGAAATAATTGCTTTCGGTGATGGGTCGTATGACCATGAAGAGGGCGATGACCATGATGACGATCATGACCATGAAGAAGATGAAGATCACGACCATGAACATGAAGACGGCGAGATGAGTACAATCGCTGAATTATGTGAACAACACGTCGCAGAAATGATTGCTATTCATGAAGCTGACGACGATCATGACGACGATGACGATCATGATCATGAAGAAGATGAAGATCACGACCATGAACACGGTGAAATGGAAACATTGGGCTTCCTATATGAAGCTGACTGTGGCGAAGGGGATCACGGGGATGAAAGCGATGAAGGCGATGAAGGCGACTACCATGAGCATGATCATGGAGCATGTGATCCGCATGTCTGGATGGAACCCCACAATGTCATGTTCTGGACAATGTTGATTCGTGATACTCTGGTAGAGCTTGACCCTGCAAACGCGGATACTTACATTGCTAATGCCAATGCTTATATCGCAGAATTAGATGAATTCATCCATGATTTCGTGATGCCAGCAGTTGAGACCGTGCCGGAAGAAAATCGTATTCTGATTACAAGTCATGACTCGCTCGGTTACTTTGCAGCACGTTTTGACTTTGAAATTGTGACGACTATCATTCCGGGTGGTAGTACACTTGCTGAACCATCTGCGGGGGATATCGCTGCGGTAATTGACCTCATCAATGAAGAGGGTGTCTCGGCAATCTTTGGCGAAACCACTGTAAATGATGCAATCGCACAGACAATAGCTGATGAAACAGGTGCAGAATTATACATTCTCTACAGCGGATCGCTCAGTGACGCCAATGGTCCGGCTAGCACCTACCTTGACTACATGCGCTACAATGTAACCACAATTGTCACCGCACTTGGTGGTAGCGCAGAATAAACCTGTTGATATGGCGTAACTCTTTCTACGCCTTAATCAAACCATAGCATCTCTGCTAGAGCATCCTGCAACCTATCTGCGGGATGCTACTTGCATTTTCAAGAAAGATGAAAATCTATGTTTCAATTCAAGCACAAACATAAACGCGAGACGATGAATCCCGATGAACCTGCGCTGGATGTGCATCGCTTAGCCGCCGGTTATCCGGGTGATGCACACGCGATACACGACATCAGTTTTACAGTTCAAGCTGCTGAAAGGGTGGCGATCATCGGACCCAATGGAGCAGGCAAAAGTACGCTCTTTAAAGCAATTGTTGGTCTCCTTCCCTTTACAATGGGACACATTTCTATTTATGGTGTGGATTGTCGTCATAGTCATAGTTATGTAGGGTATGTGCCACAACACGAAGCCGTAGACTGGTCATTCCCTCTATCTGTCTATGATGTGGTGATGATGGGGCGCACCCGGCATATTGGCTGGTTTGGATGGGCAGGGCAGCAAGACCATGCGCGTGTAAACTCATTGCTGGAAGAACTGAATCTTTCGCATCTGGCAAATCGACAAATCGGCGAACTTAGCGGTGGACAAAAACGCCGTGTATTCATTGCGAGAGCTTTAGCACAGGATACCCGTGTATTACTCATGGATGAACCGTTTACGGGAGTTGACACTGTTGCAGAACAGGATATTGTCGCGACGCTGGATGTCCTCGCTGAAAAAGGCATTTCGATTTTGCTGGCAACCCATGATATGCAAAAAGCGGCACAGGATTTCGATAAAGTGATGCTTCTCCGTAAAGAATTACTGGCATTTGGTAAACCTGAACAGGTGATGACGCCTGATATTCTAACAAAAGCCTATGGTGGTAGTTTGCGGGTGTTTAATCAGGGACAGGAAACGGTGATGATTGTTGATGAGCATGGTAGCGGAGACTAATCATGGCTGAATTTTTGAATTTCTTTCTCGAACCCCTCAACTACACCTTCATACAGCGAGGCATGATGGCGCTGATTCTCGTTGGTGGGGTGAGTGCTGTAATCGGTTGTTTTGTAGTTGTGCGCGGGATGGCATTTTTCGGAGATGCGCTGGCACACACAATTTTACCCGGTGTTGCGTTGTCATATACCTTCAGTGGTGGCAATGTCGGTAGTAATCTGTTTATCGGTGGTCTCGGTGCGGGGATAGTCTCGGCTCTGATTATCGCATTTTTGACACGCAGAGACCGACTAAAAGAAGATACTGCTATTGCAATTGTCTTTGTGACCATGTTTGCTCTTGGTATCGCGATTATCAGCACACGCGGGAGCTACAGCGTAGACCTGACTCATATCCTCTTCGGAAGCATCAATGGCATTAGCCAGGATGACCTTGTTGTGATGGCGGTACTTGCGTTTGTTGTGTTGCTGGTGCTTACCTTGCTCTACAAAGAATTTGTCATTATCAGCTTTGACCTGAGTCTGGCATATGCACTGAAATTACCTGTCGAACTTCTACGAATTACACTGTTGATATTGATTGCAGTTATCATTGTCGCGAGTTTACAGGCTGTTGGCATATCTTTGATGCTGGCTCTCTTGATTACCCCTGCGGCAACTGCCCGTTTACTGGTTAATCGACTGAAAACGATGATTGTGATTGCGGCTGTGATTGGTATCCTGAGCGGGATTGCTGGCTTTTACATCTCCTATTATATGAACATTCCTTCGGGCGCGAGTATCGTCCTGACAATGAGTTCGATTTTTGCGGTGGTCTTTATCTTCAGGAGCTTGCTGCGAAGTCGTCCGGTAAATGACAATATGATGGTGACAGAAAACTGACGAAAAGAGAAACCATTCGATAGGGATGGTTTTTTTGATTCAGATAAATTCGCTATACTCTCCTCAAATGATTATTTCCAAAAAAGAGGATTCATGACTGAAAATAGTGATTTTTCGAGAGAACGTCAGACTGAAATTTATGTCTCCGGTGTTGCGGGGGATAAGCCGCATGTGCCTGTTGATATGCGCCGTTTGCGGGATGCAGCACGCGAAAAAATGTCACCGGAAGCCTTTGCTTATATTGCTGGCGGGGCAGGTATCGAAAATACGATGAGTGCTAACCGCGAGGCATTTAATCGCTGGCGCATTGTGCCGCGTATGTTGCGGGATGTCTCACTTGCAGATACCACAGTAGAACTCTTTGGTGACAAATTACCATCACCATTTTTGCTCTGTCCAATCGGTGTGCTGGATATGGCACATCAGGAAGCCGATACAGGGGTCGCCCGTGCCGCCGCAGACGAAAATATCCCGATGATTTTCAGCAATCAGGCAAGTCGTTCTATGGAAGAGATGTCTGCTGTCATGGGAGATAGTCCGCGCTGGTTTCAACTCTACTGGAGCAAAATGGATGACCTCGTCGTGAGCCTGGTGCAACGCGCCGAAAAAGCCGGATGCAGTGCAATTGTCGTCACTCTGGATACAACGATGCTCGGCTGGCGTATCCGTGACTTAGATTTAGCCTATCTACCATTTTTACGGGGACGTGGTATCGCACAATATACAAGCGACCCGGTTTTCCAGAAAAGTTTCCGCGAAAATCCCGAACCTCCGAACACTGACCGCAAAGTGAGCTTGCAATCCGTTCAAGCATTATTTGAAATGGTCAATAATCATCCGGGAAGTGCAATGGATAATTTACGTAGTGGTGAGGCTATCGCGGCAGTTCAAAAATTCGTTGCGACCTATTCACGCTCATCACTGACCTGGGATGATTTGCCATTTTTGCGTGAACATACAAAATTGCCAATTCTACTCAAAGGCATTTTACATCCTGATGATGCCCGAAAAGCAGTAGAAATGGGGATGAACGGCGTCATTGTCTCCAATCATGGAGGACGACAGGTCGATGGGGCAATTGCCAGCTTTGATGCTCTGCCGGATGTGGTTGATGCGGTAGACGGGCAAATTCCTGTTTTGATGGATAGCGGGATTCGTACCGGGGCAGATATGTTCAAGGCGATTGCAATGGGTGCGACTGCTGTTTGTCTCGGGCGACCTTATGTTTATGGATTAGCAGCAGGCGGGTCGCAAGGGGTGCGTGATGTGATTCGCAATTTCAAGGCAGATTTTGAATTGACCATGCGTTTATCCGGTTGTCGTTCACTGGATGAAATCACACGCGATAGCATCAAGCGGATTGAGTAGACACTGCTGAAAATGAGTGATTCATGAGAGAAATTTGAGCTTGACGTTACGTGAACCCCTATAGTCAGGTCATCACGACATAACATTAAGGAGACACTCTCATGTTAGCAACACTCTTTCCAATCATCCTGATTTTGACAGCATTATTCAGTTCTCTAGTCGCTGGATTTCTGTTTGCATTTGCGATTGTGGTCATGCCCGGTATCAAAAATTTGAGCGACGGCGAATTTATCCGGGCATTTCAAGAAATGGACGGTATCATCCAGAATAACCAACCACTCTTTATGGTAATGTGGGGCGGTTCAATTTTGGCGATTATCATTTCAGCAATTATGGGTTTCTGGCAATTGGATAGCATCGGGCGCGTAATCATGATTATTGCTACTCTGCTCTACATTTTCGGCGTGCAATTTCCGACAATCACAATCAATGTCCCGCTCAATAATCAGCTACAAAAGTTGACTACGCATTCAATGAGTGCGGATGAGCTACAGATAGCCCGTTCAAAATTCGAACCACGCTGGAATCAGGCGAACATCATTCGCACAGGTGTTGCAACCCTGGTTTCTGTAATGTTGCTGTCGCTGCTGGTGATGCTCTAATCAGCGGATAGTCGATTGGCATCCAGAATGGCGGTTTGATAGTTGCCGCCAGCATATTTTTCTAAAAGTGCCAGTAGATCCGATTGTGCGTTTGTGATGTCAGCAAGTCCATGGTCATGCTGTGATTCGACTACGATAATTGCATTTGTCGTCTCGATTTTTGCGGCGCTCTGTGAACTTTGTCGCCAGCACCAGCGACGTGCAAAAACAAGTCCGGTATCATCGGCAAAAATGACTTCGCGTTCTTCGGGATGCTTGATTTCATCACTGCCTAATTCGGTGAACCGTTCATTACCCTTTGAGAATTGAACTGTGAGTACCCCTTCCAGTGAATTTGTGTCAAATACAGCGACAGGCAATCCATAACGAATGCTGACCAGATTACCAATATCGACCAGGGTATTAATCGAGGGAATATCGCCTTTCTTCGTCAATCGACGCAGGAGTGCTTCGGTTGCGCTACGGGTTTTCGTAGGATTTACCCCGAACTCACGAAACGTGCTGCGCCATGCCGATAGGGTAGGCAACTCACTGAGCGGGGTATCGCCAATCCGTTCCAGCACCGATTCTTGCTCTGCTTGATATTCTTCTACCAGAGTGCCACTACTTTTCCCGTTAGTCATTCCCTCAGCAAGAATCACACCGCCGACTGTCTGTGGAAATTTTTCTATAATTGCCTCATCGTATTGAAACATGATTGCCTCTATGCTTGTTTGCGAATTATTGTTCAACACTATTGCACAGAAAGCCGCAAAACGCTTGTAAAATATTGCCCATTTCGCAATTAATCTCCTGCGGCAGGTGCAAAACTTGCGTCACTTGATTCCATGTTTTCGAGTTTTGGTACTGCCCGGAACCAGATTGCAGTTGGAATCAACCCGACAACAAACGAACCGAGAATAATCCAGGTGAGATTATCATTTCCCAGCCAATCAATGAGTCCGCCATAGACAATCGTGCTGACTAGGGTCGCGAAATAGAAACCTGCTGTGTCAATCGAGAACATTCGCCCCAATTTTGCGTCCGGCGCACTTTTCTGAATGATGACATTGCTGTATGTCCAGTTGATGCTACCACCCATTGCCCTGACAAAAATTGCCGCCCCGACAAGCATCAGAGAATTTGCAAAGCCCATAATCAGCCAGCTAAGCGCCATCATCACAAAGCCGATACTTATCAGTCGTCGCATTTTCAGGACTGTGCCGTCGTTGACAGTGTTGGTGAGTATAGGACCGATGAGCGCACCAAAACCGAGTGCTGACCACAGAATCGCCTGTGAGAGTTCTCCATTCGCGCCGATAACGAAAATCTGTGTTGCGAAAACACTCAGCAAAGTATCAACATTGCCGAAACTCTGCCCGAATTTGACAAAGAGCGCGGCGGCAATCTGCGGGGTATCGCGAACATAGCGCAAGCCTTCTTTAAAAGAGGTATCTTCGACTATTCCAGTTTCCAGTTCTACAGCTTTTGCCAGTTTTTGACCTTCTTCGGGGTCATATTGGATAGACATCATCAGTAATCCGGCAATGGCAAATGTTGCTGCATCAGCGAGAATTGCTGCCTGTGCGCCGAAGATGTACGCGAAAATGCCTCCTAAAATTGCTCCGAGTGCCAGCATCACCGACCATGTGACACTGAATAATGTATTGCCCTCGACAATATCATCAGGCTTGACCAATGCAGGCAAAATTGCACCCTGTCCCGGTTCAAAGACAGTCGATAAGGTGAATTGAGCAATCGTCACGGCATAGAGTATCCAGAGTGTTTCAGGGCTATTGGCGAATAAATACATCGGGACAATAATTGCCCGGAGTAAATTGCTCCACATCAAAATATGTTTGCGGTTGAAACGGTCTAACAATACGCCTGCGAAAGGACCCAATACCAGAGGTGGTAGAACACGGAGAGTCAAAAAGAGACTGATTGCCAGTGCTGAATTACCACTATATTGGGTGACCAGACCAATCAAAACAATCGTATTGAACCAGTCTCCTGTCAGACTGATGACCTGTGCAAACCACAATTTTGCATATTCTGGATTATCGCGCAGCAGTCGAAGATAGCGTTGCATGTATTTTCCTCTTTATGAAACCTGAGTCTGCTTATCATAAGGGAGAGGGTACATTTAACACAATGTCCGGCGGGACAATGGTATACAGTCAAAAGTACCATGTGCGCGTTGACAATCATTGAATCGCGCTATAGCATGTGCGAATTGTGAAGCCACAGTCACACAGGATTTTTCCATGCAATGGCAATCATTTTTGTGGGTTGGAATTGGCGGCTTTCTGGGTGCGAATGCCCGTTATATCCTCTCCTTAGTCATATCTCAGCGTTTTCCGACAATCGCCGGGAGACCGATTCCGTCGGGGACAGCATTTGTCAATATAACCGGATCGTTTTTACTGGCGATGTTTCTATTTTATGCAGCTAAGAAAGCGAATTTCCCGGATAGTGCTAAACTGTTAATCGGAACAGGCTTTTTCGGGGCATATACCACATTTTCGACCTATGCCAATGAAAGCATCACGCTATTTCAAGGAAAAGACTGGATGAGTGCTCTGGCTTATATTATCGGCACAAATGTATTGTGCTTAATAGGTGTTATTGCAGGTTTATTTATCGCAAATCGTATTTTTTAGGGGATAAAACATGCCAGAATTACCGGATTGGCTGATTGCTGTTATTGCAGGAGTGGTTGAAGGGGTAACTGAATTTTTGCCTATTTCATCCACCGGACATTTGATTATCACATCGGATTTATTGCAATTTGATTCTATTGAAGGCACATTTGAAATTTTCATTCAAATCGGTGCGGTGATTGCAGTTTTACTTTTTTATCGTGCGGAATTACTGCTCCAGGCACAGAGTGTTCTCAACCGGAATCCTGAGAAAAACGAAGACAAAATCAGAACCCAAAATTCCCGCCAATTATGGCTGGGAATCATCATCGCCTTTATTCCGGCGGCTGTGATTGGTTTGCTTTTAGGAGATTGGATTGATGAATTACTATTTAATCCAACAACGGTTGCCATTGCACTGATAGTCGGTGGTGTGATGTTCATTGTTGTTGAATCTTTCATCAAAGGCAAAGAGACAGAACAACAATCTATTGAAGACGTGCCACTCACCTATGTTCAGGCGTTACTGGTGGGTTTCTGGCAGGTGCTGGCGCTCATTCCCGGGATGTCGCGTTCCGGCATGTCAATTATCGGCGGGATGCTTTCCGGGCTGGATAGACAACGCGCAACACAGTTTTCTTTTTATCTGGCAATGCCTACGCTGGGGGCAGCAACACTCTATACTCTCATTAAAGACTTAGATTCTATTTCGGGAAATGATCTTTTTCTCTTGATTCTGGGGGCGATTGTTTCCGGGATTGTTGCCTGGTTCTCGATTGGATGGCTCTTGCGTTATGTGGCTTCTAACAGCTTCATTCCCTTTGGTTACTATCGCATTGTTGTCGGGATTCTGATACTTGCACTGGTGTATGCCCCGGCATTTATGTGATAAAACCGAACATTAATTGAGTACACTCTAAAACCATAATATACTGTAATCAATTGTATAGGGAAGTGCGTGAGATAGTAGAATGACTGTTACTCAAGAAAAAGTAGAACCCAAAAATAAAACCATCCTTGTTGTTGAAGACTCGGATGATTTACGCAAAGATGTTATTGAAATGTTGAAGATGGAAGGCTACACCACCAGTGGCGCAGAAAATGGCGCTGTTGGTGTTCAGATGGCGCGTAAATTGATGCCAGACCTGATTGTCTGCGATATCATGATGCCGGAATTAGATGGCTATGGTGTGCTGGAAACACTGCGGAAAGATGCCGGAACATCAGCGATTCCGTTCATCTTCCTGACTGCGAAAACCGAACACATTGACCAGCGTCACGGGATGGTACTCGGTGCGGATGACTTCCTCACCAAACCGTTCATGGCAGATGAATTGCTAGAAAGCATCGCAGCACAACTCAAAAAACGTGAAGATCAGATGGCACAGGTTAAAAAACGTATTGATGACTTAACTGCCAGCATCGCATTAGCTTTACCCCATGAATTTCGTACTCCTCTGAATACCGTTATTGGATTCTCGGAAATGCTCCAGACCGAAGCCCACAATCTCAAACCGGATCAGGTATCAAGCTGGGCAGGACATGTACATTCTGCGGGTTATCGTCTCTATCGTGTAGTCGAAAATTACCTGCTTTTCGTGCGCTTGCAACTTCTGATTGATAATGGTGTAAAAGCCACTGAGGATGATGTAACCCTTGATCTTCATGCGACAATCCATTCACAGGCGATGTCTGAAGCAAATAAGGCTAACCGTGATGATGACCTGACAGTTGAGGTAGAAGACGCCCCGGAATTGTGGATTAAAGATGAACACGCTACCAAAATCGTTGAAGAACTTATCAACAATGCCTTTAAGTTTTCAGTAAAAGGACAGAAAGTCACTGTCAGAGGCAAAAAAGAAGAGAATGCCTATGTGGTGAGCGTTGAAGATAACGGACGTGGCATGTCAGGCGATCAAATGAAAAATATCAATGCCTTCATGCAATTTGAACGCGAAGATTACGAACAGCAGGGTCTGGGTCTGGGTCTGGCACTTGTCAAGCAAATGTCGGAAATTTATGGGGTAGAATTTGCTCCACTTGGCGATAAAGAAAACGGAATTACCGTTACAGTGCGGTTTAAGTTAAAATAACTTTGGCGAATCTAACGTTTATTCCGTATAATAGGGCTAAATATTCGTCATTAATCGGGTAGACCTTACCAGAGGACTTATCTCATATGGGGATTTTGAAAAATCGTTGGCTCACCATTGTTACTGTTTTGATGGTACTTATACTTGTTCCGGCATGTGTTCGCTTCAGAAGTGAAGATGCACAGGGGCAACAGGTTTCCTTACTTGTACCGACAGAAACCAATACACCATTCCCGACTGCAACGGATGAGCCTGCTGATGAAGCTACAGAACGACCTACTGCGGGTGATTTGCCTATCTCAAATAATCCGACAGATACAGCAACACCAACGCCGACTGAAACAGCTACGCCTACCGCGACCGATACAGAAGTTGTCGCCGTAGCTCAGGCAGGGGATGAAGGGCAATTGCAACCCACCGATACACCGGATACCTTCGCTCTGACCGCGACTCAGATTATTGTCGAATCAACACAGGCACAGGCGATTATTTTAACAGCGACTGCTGCCGCCTTAATTGGTGAAACAGATACACCCGTTCCGACATTGACACCGACTCTCGAAGAGGGACAACCTGTCACACAACCGCTTGGCGTTGATTGTGTCCATGAAGTGCGTGCTGGCGAAACGATGTACAGTCTTTCCCGTTACTATGGCGTGTCTGTCGCAGATATTGCGAATCGCAATGGTGTTGTGAACTGGAATCTCATCAGTATCGGGCAACGTCTGATCATTCCCGGTTGTGGTACAACAGGTGCATTGCCTCCCGCAACGTCAACACCGACTCCAACACTGACTCCGTTCACATTGACGACGACTAACGGTACAGGCGGACCCGGTTTAGGTGATCCGAATCCCGGTGGCGATGGCACAACTGCAACAGCCGCAGGTGTAGGCGTTGGATGTGTCCAGCAATATACCGTGCAACAATACGATACACTGTTCCAGATTTCGGTGAACTTCGGTGTGTCAGTACAGTCGATTGCCAATGCCAATGCGATCACGAATATCAACCGCATTGATATGGGTACGGTACTCTGTATCCCATCTGCATAACAATCAGTAGATGAACAATCAAAAGGTAGCTCCAGGGCTACCTTTTTTCATTTCGGGAGTTAGCCATGAAAGAAGAAATTCTTTCCACAGAGGATATATTTGATGGGCGCGTGGTGCATCTCAAAGTGCATACTGTCAAATTGCCCGATGGAAATGAGAGCATCCGCGAAATCATCTACCATCAGGGCGCAGCGGCAATTGTCGCGGTTGATAATGAACAACATGTTCTACTGGTGAAACAATTTCGCCTCGGGGCAGGGCAGATAACCTATGAAATTCCGGCTGGCTTACTCGAAAAAGATGAAAATCCAGATGAAGCGATTAGCCGCGAATTACGCGAAGAGACAGGTTATCGTCCTCTGAATGTACGATCTATCGGTGGATTATATGTTGCTCCGGGTTACACGACTGAATACATTCATCTCTTTTATGCCGATGCTTATGAACTTGCCCCGCTTGAACAGGATGATGATGAATTTGTGGAAGCGATTCGTGTGCCCTTCAATGAAGCTCTGGCAATGATCGACCGGGGTGAAATTGTGGAGGCAAAAACGATTGTTGGTCTGTTGAAAGTCGCCCGATTATTGGCTATGTAAGTCCTGATACGCCCTTGTTGAGTTTCCTGCTATCAGATATAATCTTCGTTCGCTAAGACCGGAAAAAATTAATGCACCATCAGGTGTTTTGACAGAGAGGTAAATAACCGTGAATGAATTAATTCAGTCGCTACAAGCGCCTGCGCCAGACCGCCCGGCAGTTGAAGTCGGTGATACTGTGCGTGTCTATGTCCGAATTGTTGAAGGCAATCGTGAACGTACACAGCCATTCCAGGGTGTTGTAATCCGTGCGCGTAAAGGTGGCAACAATGCCAACTATACCGTGCGTCGTATTGCATCCAACGGTGTCGGTGTTGAACGTACATTCCTTGTGAATAGTCCACGTATTGAAAAAATCGACATTTTACGCCGTGCGAAAGTCCGTCGTGCTCAACTGTACTATCTGCGTAACCGTCGCGGTAAAGCAGCACGTCTCAAAGAACGTCGTCGCTAATTCAGTAGCATCATGATACGTCCTCTGATAGGCATTACCGCCTATAACTATATCAGACCGGAAACGGACTGGCGTTACGATGTCTGCTACGGTAAAAATGCCGCCGCAATTGAATCTGCCGGCGGCTTGCCTGTTTTAATCCCCTCTATGGTCAGCCTTGATACACTACGCGCTATCTACGAACGCCTGGATGCTGTGATGTTACCGGGTGGTGGGGATATAAATCCGACAAAGTACCATACAGACCCTGAAACTGATATCAAGCTCTATGACATTAGCGATGAACGTGATGCGATGGAAATGGCAATGACACGCTGGGCAGCCGAAGATGACTTGCCTGTGTTTGGCATTTGTCGCGGAATTCAGGTTATGAATGTCGCTCTGGGTGGCACACTGGTGCAGGATATCCCCAAGCATGTAACGACTGAATTGCGCCATTCTATCAAATCACTTGAAGAAGAAGGTCGTGATACGATTTTGCATGATGTGCGGGTAGAAGAGGGCAGTTTACTGGCTTCGATCCTCGGGGAAAAAGAAATTCCTGTGAATAGCATTCATCATCAGGCATTACGTGATGTTGCTCCCTCAGCGACAGTCAGTGCCTTATCTCCAGATGGCATTGTTGAGGGGATTGAATTGCCCGATAAGCATTTCTTCCTTGCTGTCCAATGGCATCCAGAAGACCTGGTAGACAACGATAAAAGGATGCAAAACCTGTTCACATCCTTTGTAAATGCTGCGCGTGATCGTATGACTTTATAATCAGGGCTGTACACGCCGCACGGGTAATTGCGTGCGGTTCATATCATCCTCAAACGGCAATACGCGACGTGTTCCTGATGGCGGTTCAATCGGAAGTTGCACGAAGAAGGTTGACCCTTTCGGATTATCCATATCGTGTCCTTCACTTTCTGCCCATATATAACCACCATGTCCTTCAACAATCCCTTTTGCAATGGTCAAACCTAAGCCGGGTCCTGCACCCATGAATTTGTAAATCCCTGTCGAGTGCAATTGCGTATCGAAAGCACGATAGAATTTATTGAAGATGAATTCAATATCTTTCTTGTCAATTCCGACCCCTGTATCCGCAATTTTGAACAGGATATTGTCGATGCCTGTTTCATTGGTTGCAGGAATATGTTCGGCACTGATTTCAATTTTGCCGCCGTCGGGTGTGAATTTGATCGCATTCAGTACAATATTGCGGATTGCCTGAACCATGCGTTGTAAATCGGCATCAATATTGGGTAACTCTTTAGCACTATGCCGCACAATCTCGATATCGCGTTCAGCAGCAGGGTCACGCAATGGTTCGAGTGCCATCTTGATAACCGTATCCGGTGATGTTCGAATGAAGCGCAAATCCATTGAATTAACATCAATCTGGCTGACATCCAGCATCGCAGAAATCAGTTCCTCCATGCGTTCGGTTGATTTACGCAAATTGAGCACCAGATTATCTGCCTGACCCTCTTTTAAGGCATTAGCACGATTCAGACTATCAAGAATATCGGTATAGCCACGAATCTGTGCGAGAGGGGTTCTCAATTCATGACTTGCAATAGTGATGAAATCGGTTTTGATGCTATCCAATTTTTCCAGTTCGACTTTTGCCCCTTCAAGCCGTTTGTTGAGTACACGCATACTATCATTGAGATGTTGCAAATCATCAATCAGACGGGCGCTTCTCAGTGCCGTGCCAACCTGTTGTGCGATAACTGATAACGCCTCAATATCAGAACGGGTATAAGGTGTGTCATTGAGTTTTGCACCACTTGATAGCAATCCAATCAGGCGATTGTCAGCCGAAACAGGCACATATACGCTCAATTTCATATCCCGGAAGAATTGTTTTTCCTGTGGTGCGACGCGGACGAATGCGGGACCATAATCAATATCGTACTGCCCTAACGGTGTGCCATGTTCAGCAAAAACCTGGTAGATCGGGCTTTGTTCATGCAGATAACCGACACCCGCCGGATTAGTGAGGCTTGTGCCCATTTCTAAGACGATCAATTCTACGGAATCTTTGACGCGAACTGTGTTATTGATGAGGATAAGTGCTGAGCGCCGTACCCCCATCACACGGTTGACAGTTTCAGTAGTCGCGTTGACCACTTCTTCTAGTGTTGCTGCCCGTGCCACCCGTTGATTGTATTGTGCGGTTGCGTTCGCCAGATTTGTCCGGGATTGCAGCATCAGGCGGTTGAAAATGAACCGGATAACATGGCGTGCAGGGACAATCACAAGGGCAATCAATAAGGCAATCGCTGCCAGCCCTAAAGTGCGTGTACTATTGTTTTCAGTGAAAAATTGATCTGAGACACGCGATAACGTGAGGAAATAAAGTGCCGCAAATATCAAAGACCATGCCATTGCAATTACACTGGTTGTACGCGCAACATTCAAAACACTTTCGCGGATGTCAACCAGTCGATAATGCCGCACACCGTAGGTCGTGATAACCAGTGATACATACATTACAATTGTTCCGGCGACCATGAATACGAATGTGCCACTCGCGATCAGAGCGACGCTAGCCAGTAATAACCCGGTCGTCACAATCCAGAATGCTGAGCGATTGGCAACTTCCGGCATAGGCGCAATGTAAAAGAAGTAAAATGCGATGCCGAGGATAAATAGTGTATAAATGATCGCCCCTATGCCAACAATCAATGCTGGAACAGTCGGCAAGGCTTCATTCCAGGAAGACCATCCGGTGAATACGGGTTCAAACACCACACCTGTGATAATAAATGCGATTGCCCAGATGCCTCCAATAACCAACCATGCCTGGCGCACACTCTTGAGCATGTCGTTGCGGGCAACATCATGAATGACCAGCCCGCCGTATGCCAGTGCCATGCCGATTAAACCCACCAGAATAAGGTAGTCGCGGCTAATGCGTCCGGCGATACTCCAATCATCCGCCAGAATTTGTAACGCGGTCACGGCAATCACAGGAATGAGAGTGATCGCAAACCATAACCTGCCTGATGGATTACTCCGATTGAGTAATGTCAGCGCTAAGATGGCTAATTCGGCAACAATCAATAAACCGTAAACAGTCGATGTAAAAAGCTCTGTTTGCATTTAACAATCCATCGTTATTTGAGGATATAATGTGTACCTTTTTTCGAGCCGACTTTGATGAGAATACCTTTTTCGACCATATCAACCATATCAAGGCGTAATGTTTCGGCTGATACACCATCAATCAAGGTACGATATTCCCGGTTTGTAATCGACCCGTTATCTCGAATATATTGTAACGCTTTTGCTTGCCGATGATTGGTATTTCGCATCCAATCCGGCTGTTTGGGTTTTTCACGTTCGTTCTGTAATGTGACGGCAAAACTATAAGGACGCGCATCGAAATTGGGTGGTTGATGTCCTGCCTGTTCCATCACTTCAATCATGCGGTCGATGCCAAGACCGAGTTCTTCAATATAGCCCCACTGGAATAATCCATTCACGATACGCGGATTCCGGCTGAAATGCTCATCTTTGATATTTTCAACTGTGATGAACCCTGGCAAACCACCCGGAGAAATCACTTCCAGTCGGTCAGAATACATACGAAGTTCGATACGCCGACCACGCAAACGATAATCACGGTGACAAATTGCATTTACAATCGCTTCACGTACAGCAAATTGTGGATATTCAGTGCGTTCTTCGCGCTCCAGACCTTTGACCACCGCGCTAACAGCCATCTCACTCCAGATAAGATTCCAGGAGGCTTCTATCAGGCGCGGGAGAGGTCCCGTCAATTCTTCACGGCGTGTATAACCTGCCAGCCCACTTTCGCCACGCGGTGTTTTGCCAACGAATTTCGCAAAGACAACACTGCTCTGAGGAATCCATTGCTGTGGATATTCGCTGAATAGCAAAATCCCTGCCACAGTCGGTTTACCATCCGGTGTGATTGCACCAATTTCCTGTAACAAATCATCGACTTTGCCATTATAAGGACGCTTGGTACGTTCAGCCCGTTTCGCGAGATATTCGTCTATCATCTCACGGCTGAAGTTATCACGTGTCACCCCCGGAACGATCTCGGCTTCAAAGTCACCCGTGCTTTTGGCACTTGCCAGCCTCAAAATCTCCTGACCACCGAGTGGACGGTTGGCATCTCCGCTACGAATCAGTACCCGTCCATCAGCCAGAGCATGTAGTTCTATGCTACGGGGCACACGTACAGCATACACTGTAATAGTGCCAGCTTGCTCACTTTCATCCGGCGTTTTTTCTGCTGATTTTTGGGTCTCATCTGCTTCATTTTTTTCAGAGGACTTATCGTCAGATTTTTCCGCCTCATCCGAATTTTCATCAGAGGATTTTACGTCATCAGATGTTGATTCGGATGTTTTGTCGTCTGAATCGCCACTTTCCGTAGACTCGTTGACAGTGACTCCATTCAGATTAAGCTGAATTTCTTCCCATTTGTCTACGACAACAGCCGGGTTGTAGAGGTTATCAGCCTCCTGCATTGCTTTCTGCATTGCTTCGGCATCCGGTGTGCTGGCAGAGGCATTGCCATCGGCTTTCAATCCAATAACAATGATACCGCCTTCCGTGTTCGCAAAAGCGACCAGAGTTTCGGCAATGGCATTTGAATCAGGTGTTTCAAGGAAGGCAACTCGTGGACCTTGACCTTCCTTAATCAGGTCAGGATTAATCATAATTCTTCACAAAAAATGAGCCATTCAGCAATTATAAGCGTGGATTGTAACACATTCGCAACAATTGGTCATGCCAATGTATAATCTATTATGTCATTATCCAGCGTAATCAATACAAACGTAATCATACACCTATTGTAACGGGAAACTGCCGATGTTGCGCGTGAAGAATTTGCTAAATCTAACAGGGGATAAACTTCATACACTCCCTCTACTGGTTCTATATATTACAGATGGTTGCAATAGCCGTTGTGTTTCCTGTGACATCTGGCAGAATCCGCGCCGGAATATGCCGCTTCAATTGGCTGAGAGCATTGCAGAAACCTGTGCGGATTTAGGTGTGCGATGGGTTTTATTGAGCGGTGGGGAGGCAATGCAACATCCTGAATGGGACACGATTGCACAACTTTTTGCGTCGCAGGGTGTGCATGTGATGTTATTGACCAACGGATTGTTATTACGGAAACAGCTAGACCGTGTGATTTCATCGGTGGATGAGGTGATTGTCAGCCTGGATGGTGGTAACGCTGAAACATACGAAGCGATACGGGGTGTTGATGCCTTTGATTTGATTTTTGAGGGAATAGACGGTCTCAAAGCAGCCGGAATGCCTGTAACGACCCGTACCACCGTGCAACAGGCGAATTTCAGAGAAATGCCTCAAATTGTTGAAGTTGGATTAGCACATAATGTAGACATGATTAGTTTCCTCGCAATTGATGTCAGTAATCCCTTTGCTTTCGGAAACCGGGATACAGAATTAAGCCCCGGTGCATTATCTCTTGCTGAAACGGATGAATTATCCCTTATAATAGACTCAATGAACACACATTTTGCGGAATACTTTGAAAGCGGGCAGATTGTTGAATCACCACAGAAACTAAATCGGATTCTGGTGCAATATTTCCGGGCTTTACAGGGCGAAGGGGAATTTGACACACCCCGTTGTAATGCCCCGCATTTCAGCACAGTGATTGAAGTTGATGGGCGTTTGCGTCCCTGTTATTTTCTACCATCATACGGACGCTTGAAGCCGGACGGTGAACGCTTGCAACAGGCAATTAACTGGAATGCCGCACAGGATTTACGTCGTGCCTACCGGAAAGGGCAACGTAAGGAATGTCACACCTGTGTCTGTCCTTTATACAAAGGTCCCCGCAGTTTGATGAGGATGTAAGGCAAGATGATACTCGTTTTTTTTGGGACAATTATTGCTTTTATTATGACGACCCGTTATGCGCTGGTTGTAACCGGTGCTTATAAAGACCCGATATTAGCCAGTTTTCAGCATTATGGCGAAGAGCAGATATTCAGTCCTCCGGTTGCTCTTGTCGTGTGGGCAACTGTGCTGATCTATATTTCGCTGTACTGGTATTTTAACCCCTCGCTGGTATTTGGCATCGGTTTGATGGCAGTGATTCCGCTGGGCGCGTTGCACGGTATTTTTCGTCAGATGCTTCACACACACAAAGACTTTTTGCGACAATATCCACAATGGGCATATGAGATTATCCAGATGACCGACCGTGAAGAACGCCGCCGTATTGCTTTTATGTGGCTGGCTCTACCAACGTCAACCCGTATGATTTACAACGCAAACAATCATCATTTTCGCCAGTGGGTTGAACAGGTATTGCTGACAGTATCGAACAAGTAGAGGAAAAATGACCTTACCATATGAAGCCATAATTATAGACGCTCATCAACGCAGTTATGAGACAGCTATACAACTCACTAAGGGGCAAAAAGTGACCATCACGAAACAGGATATGTGGGATGACATGCATCTCTGGTTATGGTGTGTTAGTGACGATAATCAGGAGGGATGGGTGCCCGATAGCTATCTCAGTATTGAGGGAAAAACGGCACTCGCACTATGTGACTACGATGCAATGGAGTTGACTGTCAAAGAAGGAGAAAAAGTCACCGTGATAACAGAGCTCAATGGCTGGTGTCTATCGAGAAATGCCGCAGGTGAGCAGGGCTGGATTCCGGCGGGAAAGATGACCCGACTATGACACTATTCTCGCGCATTAAACGTCGCCTCATTTCCTCCGAAACCCCGGTTTTATCCAGTGTTGATGCCTATGCACTCTGGGCAAATTCATATCCGGCAGAAGCGCATAATGTCTTGATGCAACTTGAACAGGAAAGCATGTTATCCCTTATGCCGGATGTCCCGGAAAAAGTAGTGCTGGACTTAGCCTGCGGAACGGGTCGCTACGGCAAAATCGCGGAAAATATGGAAGCGGGGCAGGTGATTGGGATTGATAACAGTGAAGCCATGCTCCAGAAAGCGGTGATTCCCGCTGTGTCTCTTGCGACCACCGGAGCAATTCCTTTAGCTACCGCATCTGTGGATGTCATTCTATGCGGAATGGCACTTGGACATTTGCCGGATATTAAGTCAAGTATCTCTGAAATTAGCCGTGTGTTGAAGCCGGGCGGTATTGCTCTCATCAGCGACTTTCACCCGTATCAGTTTTTGTCCGGTGCAAAGCGTACATTTCAGTTCAATGAGACAACTTACGCGGTCGAACATCATGTCCATCATATTTCGGAGTACGTTGCGATTGCATCTGAGAATAGCCTGAGTTTAACAGGACTAAAAGAACCGGTATATCAAAATAACATACCGGTTGTGCTTGTGATGCACTTTACTAAAAATGCCACCTTATGAGTCCGATTTTTCGTCCTGTGTCAGGATGTAGTATCCGGCAACCAGCAAGCCAAGAACAACAGGCGGCACAACAAGCGAAACCATCAAGCGGACGACAGTTTCAGAATTTGCCAGTATCACAAAATACAAAAGCAGAAATAAACCGACAGCACCTGCGGCTAGAATAAAGCCTATAACCAGTGCCTTTATAAGCGAATTATCCATTCGAATTACAATCCTCAAAGATTATGGTGAGTGACAATATTCTACTTTAAATCAAGCGTGTTGAGGATAGTTAGCCATAAAATACAAAATCACCACACAGGTGATTTTAGGAAAATACTTGCTGGGAGACCTGGACTCGAACCAGGAACGATGGAACCAGAATCCACTGTTTTGCCAATTAAACTATCTCCCAATAGGTTCGAAAATAATACATGAAATAGCGTGCCCGGTCAAGGTTTAACTACGATGTTTTTGCTCTCTGACGGACAATGACGCTCTCAGCAAGACCGACACCAATCATTGTAAAAAGCAACGATGTGCCACCGGAACTCACAAAGGGTAGAGTCAGACCTGTCACAGGCATCAGATTCAAATTCATGCCTATAGAAACGACCGTCTGGAAGAAAATCATTCCCCCGACGCCATAACAGATCATCGCTCCCAGTTCATCGGAAGCATGTGCTGCCCCGTCCAATATCCTGAAAATGATGACTCCTAGCAAGAGCATCGTACTGACGCCCCCGATGAATCCAAATTCATGAGCAATCACGCTGAAAATGAAATCGGTATGACGCACACGCAGGAATCGTCCTTCATTCTGTGAGCCGGATGTATAACCTTTGCCTGTTAATCCACCTGAGCCAATACTGATGAGTGCCTGCTCAATATTATAAAATGACCCGAACTGTGCTTCTAAATCTTCTTCATCGGCAGGAAAAAGGAAGTTGGTGATACGTTCGAGCTGGTAGGGTTGTAGTTGTGTAAACAATACAGGGAGCATCAATAATCCGGCAGTTCCTAACATAACAATATGCTTGATACGCAATCCTGCCGCCCAGGTAATTACTGCCCAGATAACGATGAAAACAATGGTTGTCCCTAAATCCGGTTGAATGAAAACCAGTCCGGCGATAAACCCGAGATGAATCATCGACTTGAATACCGTCTGGATTTTATCCATCTGTTTGTAATTTTTGACGAAGAAGTTCGATAATGTGACGATGAACAAGATTTTGCAAACTTCAGAGGGCTGAATCAGAATGCCGACATTAATCCAGCGACGCGCACCACCATCACCCTCTGTCCCGAAGAAAACCACTGCCAGCAGCATGATGACCATCAAGCCGTACAACCAGTTCGAGACACTCCCCAGCATTCGATAATCCAGCATCGCCATCACAAAAAGGGCAATCACCCCGAAAATCCCGAAGCGAATCTGGTCAGGTACACGGCTTACCAGTGTCGGGTCAACTGCATCCTGGGTTGCACTGGCAATCACCAGGACACCAAAAACGACCAGTATGACAGTCGCCACGAATAGTGTCCAGTCGAAGCGTGTCAGGAAATTTCCTTCGTTGTTCATCAATTTGAGCTTTCTTCGGCAACCATAATCGGGAGGTATATTATAAACGAATCAGCAGGGGATAACAGGATACGGCTATATCTGACGCAAAACCTACGCTATACGCGATGTACAGTGTTAGCACAGGCTATATCAATGCGGAGCGTTCAGTGATTAGTCACTTTCGGTTGGGCGATGCTTGATAGTTTCGTCATTATCCATGTCAAATTCATCGGCAACAATGAGTTCCGTGTCACCCTCCATAGATAGATTCGGCTCTGTGCCTTCTCCGCTGATATTGAGGTCAAGGTCGTCGTTACCATCATTTTCGACAGGCGCTGCACCTCTTTCTTTTGTGAAGGGGATTTCGGCGACCAGTTTATTCTGATAGCGGTCCGATTGCTCAATAGCAATATCTACACTATCAGGGTCAATCTCCGGTACATATTTAGCGATGATAGCGATAATTTCAGCTTTCATCTCTTTCATTTTTTCCGGTGACACCTTGATGCGATCATGCGTCAGCACCATTTGAAGACGGTCTTTCGCGGTTGCACCACTCCCTTTAGGGGGATTGTTGTTTTTACCTAGCATCCTATCGAAGAAACCGGTCATGCCGCTCACCTCTACCTCTTAATTTACACTGTAATATACTTTACTTGCCACTGAATAGTTTTGCCAGTCGCTGAAAAAAACCGTCAGTCTGTGGTGTTAATTCCATCAGAGGAACAGTCTCACCGGAAAGCCGGCGTGCGATATTACGAAACGCAACCCCTGCTTGAGAATTTTCGTTAAGCGTGACCGGAACACCACTATTGGATGCCGGAATCACATGCTCATCTTCCGGGACGATACCGATAACCTTTAATCCCAGTATATCTGTTACATCATCTGCGGATAGCATCTCACCTTTATGAACCATATTGATGTTCAAACGATTCAAAATGAGATGTGCTGGTCCTTTGTTGTCGACTTCAATTAACCCGATGATACGGTCTGCATCGCGCACTGCCGAGACTTCCGGGTTGGTGACAATCAAAATTTCATCAGCCGGAGCAACCGCATTCCGAAAGCCGCGCTCAATCCCCGCCGGAGAGTCGATGATGATAAAATCAAAATCATTACGCAATTTATCCGTGATATGAATCATATCAGCCGGACTAATCGCTGTTTTATCGCGTGTTTGCGCTGCCGGAATCAGATACAAATCCGGAAATTGCTTATGCTTAATCATTGCCTGACGTAAACGGCAACGTCCTTCAACCACATCAACCAGATCATATACAATCCGATTTTCCAGTCCCATGACCACGTCGAGATTGCGTAAGCCAATATCGGCATCAATCACGACAGTCTTTTTTCCCAGACGGGCAAGTGCGACACCAATATTCGCTGTTGTGGTGGTCTTGCCCACGCCACCTTTACCAGATGTGATGGTAACGACTTTTGCCCCCATAAACTTCTGGTCCTTTCTGTTGCTATCCCCATGCTTCTACAATAATTTGATCCCCGCGCACGGAAGCCATCTCGGGGCGAATGTTACGTTTTTTCTCTTTTGGTGATGTTGCAATCAAGTCACCGATCCGTAATTGATTAGGACTCATATCCAATGCACAGATCACAGCATCTAAATCACCTTCTGCCCCTGCATGTACTGTTCCACGCAGTTTGCCCCAGATGAAAATATCCCCTGTGGCAATAATCTGGGCTCCCGGATTCACGTCGCCATAGACAATCACATGTCCCCGGCTATGTACAGTTCTACCGCTGCGTAAGGTGCGGCGAATCAGTACGCCCGGTGTTCCCGGCTCTTCGGGGTCTATAGGCAGTGTATCCAGCACTTCATCATTCACACTACGGATACTGTCTTCCGGCGTGTTGGTGCGTAAATCGAGTGCCTGAGCCGACTCAAAGGTCGTTTTGCTGGTTGTCTGTACAACGACCAGTGTTAATCCGCGACGCTCCAGCACTGCTTTCAGAGATGTTAATTCATACTTTGGAACAGGACGTTCACTCACATCGACTGTCACCCGCGCACCTGCGAAAAAATCAGCTTTTTCATCAATGCGTGAAGCGAGTTCGCGTGTAATGATCTGCCACTCTTCCGTTGCGCTCAAGGTGACAAGTAAGCCATCCTTGATACCTTTGATCGAAACAATATCACTTGCGTTCATTCAATAACCAATCCATACAATAACAATCTCACATCGAATCGGAGATTGCCGATTGCCTTTACTATACTTTATTCTGTATTTATTGCCACTGTTCCAGCCGGACACCAATATTATAGGAACTACCACAGGCTCAATTTAATATTATGCTGCAATTATCTGGAATAACATCCATGCTGGCAATATAGCATAAATTGCGATGACCAGGTAGCGTCCGATGCGGGGCTGTTTTGCCAGTGTACGGGATGCCCACTCACTCAGAGCCAGAACAGCATAACTCATCCAGAGCACGACAATCACATACATCGGGAGCAATAAGATGCTTTCATTGGGACCAATATAGACCGTACCAAAGAGCCAGTAGGCTGCAAATCCAATCATTGAGACAGTTCCTAGAGGGGGATACCAGCGTGCTAATCGTGCCAGACCGAGAATGCTTAAAATCGCTCCGGCAATGGTAAATTGTCCGATGAGCAATTTAATCATTTCTATCCATTCAGCACCCTGTTGCCAGTTATCAAGCACCAGAAAATGTGCCTGATTCACAAGGTAAGTACCCCAGAGGCTTGTAACACCGATTCCAGCGACAAGTCCAATACCCGACCAGTAGAGTCTGTTGAGTTTTGTATTGGTAAGCAAAAGGGCAATGACAACAGAAGGCATTAGAAGCGTCAAAAGCGGATCATTGATGATGCCAATTGCGATGAGTAACAAAATCCCGAAAGTGTGATAGGGACGGGCAGTAATCGCACTATCAACAGTACGCATCCCCCCATCCCGAAGAATCATCGGGGCGTCTTCCGGGCGGGGATTGGTCACAAGCAGCATATCAATCAGCAGATACATCAACCAGCCAACAATGAACCCGGTTAGACGAATACTGCGTGGCGTACCGATCTGACTCCAGAACAATCCGGCAAAAACAATCACACCGAGTCCGAATCCAATATAGGGACGTTTACTGAGCAAAACAGTTGCTGCGACGACTATCAGTGCAAGAGCAATCGCAATCACAATGCGGGCAGGTTCGCCCTCTGCACCGCCTGTTTGTGACCAGAATGCCGGACTGAGTGCCAGCGATAATCCGCCGACTGCTGCTAAAACTGATCCCATACGACGAAGTGCAAGTGTAACACCGACGATGACTGCTGCGAGTCCTGTCGCCCTTAGCAGGGGTGTTTCTCCTAAGTATAGAAGTAAAACCCAGACCAGTAATCCGTTTACAATGGCAGGTATCCAGAACTTGATTAACAGGATTTGCTCATCATCCAGTTTGCTGAGCCAGGTCATTAATACTCCTTAAGGTGAATTGGGTACAGTAATCGGAATTGCGGTCGGTTCGACGCTCAAGTCTACACCGTCTTCAGCACTAACAGGAGGGCTAACCGGAATACCACTTTCACGCTGTGCTTCCAGTTCAAAATACGCACGCATCGTTTCACGGACAAGCGGCAACGCCATGAATGAACCTTCACCACCATTATAAACAAAGGCAATCACGACAATTTCAGGGTCTTCATAAGGACCATAACCGACGTACCATGCGTGAGACGGCCATTGCCCCGGTACACAGTATCCGAGTGGTTGCGCGATATCATCACAATATTCGGCTGTTCCGGTTTTTCCTGCAACCGTGATTCCGATATCGTCAAGGTTCGCGTCCGCCCCTGTACCCCCTTCGGCAATGATGACCTCGCGCATTCCCGTTTGCACCAGTTCGAGTGATTCAGTAGAAACAAATGCCGGTTGATAGGGATCATCGGCTGAGGTGAAACGAATCGGCTGGCAAACCTGACCATTAAACGTATAGTTGAGCGGGATGTGAACACGGTATTCACGTTCATCCGGTTCGAGGTCTGTTCCCAGATTAACCAGATTACGATAACCTTCCGGGTCACAACGGAAAGGGTCATACCATGCACTGGTTGATTCGCAGGTACAGGATAAGCTGGTTGGACCATACATCAACATATCTTCCAGCAACATAAGCGTTAGAGGTTCATCCTGCGAAACTTCCGCCGTATTGACTGTCCGAAGTACCTGTGGCTCGAACGGTGTGACGACGTTACCTTCTTCATCATAAAACTCACGAATCAGAGTCGGCTGATAGAGCGTTCCATTATTGACGATTGATGAGACCTGCGTAATTAATTGTAGTGGAGTTACTGTTACATACCCCTGACCGAATGCCGCATTGTAGGTGTCGCCTGTTGACCAATTTTCTCCAAAATTACGACGTTTCCAATCAGGGTCGGGCATACGTCCGGCAGATTCAAAAGGCAATTCGACGCCTAATTCAGAACCGATGCCTGTTGCAGTCGAATAGCGGAATAAATCGGTGATTCCCAGACCATTTGGACGTAAAACAGCCGGACTGATTTCGTTGTTGCCACCACCAACCTGATAATAGTAAACATCACAACTCCATGCGATGCTCTGAATCAAATTTACACGTCCATGACCGTTATCCAGCCAGCATACAAAGCGCTGTGATGCGGCAGGGTCGTTTGGTGCATAACGATTTTCAACAATCAAATCACCGGGGTCATCTAATTGTTGAAGCGGGTCAATGACGTTTTCTTCGGCAACTGCGGATGCGGTAATCAACTTCCAGACTGAACCGGGAGGATAAAGTCCCTTGATAGCGTTATTGAGTAACGGGCGGGACGGGTCTTCAATGATGTCGAGATAGTATTCCACATCAATACCACGCGCAAATCGACTGTTATCGTAGGTTGGCCAGCTTACCATCGCCAGAATTTCTCCTGTGTTAGGATTCATCGCGATAATCACACCCTGGCTACTGATACCACGCGGCATAGTACGCCCCTGTGAGGCATAATATTCAGGGTTATTCCGATTTGCGAGTTGCTGAATCAGTAGTTCTTCGGCAAGTGCCTGGAGTTCATAGTCGAGCGTCAGGCTGACACTCTGTCCGGCGATAGAGGGTGTTTCGCTGATGACCGCCAGTTCTTCACCCGCCACATCAACTTCAATGATTTGCTCTCCACGCTGTCCGGCGAGTTGCTCATCCAGGAAGCGTTCAATACCTTCATATCCGGTTCGGACAAATTGTGGGTCAACACCCTGCTCACGGAGTAATTCGGCTTCTGCGGCTGATACGGGACCCAGATAACCTAAAATATGTGACGTTGTTGGCGTAATAGCCCCGAAAGGATACTCACGTACACCCACAACTTGAATATCAACGCCGGGCATGTAAATTAATTCTTCAAGGATTTGCAGTACCACCGGTTGTTCGATATCTACTGCAACAGTCACAGCACGGAATGGTGCGATACCTTCACCTTCTGCCACAATTTCTTCGATACTTCGTAATGCACTATTGGATTGTCGCGCCTGTTCTGCGGTTGGTGGTACACCGACCAGTGCGGACAGTCGATTGAATACCTGTAATTCTTCTTCCTCATTAGGTGGCAAATCCGCAGGAACAATGACCACATTGTACGCTGGCACATTAAATGCAAGACGCACTCCGTAACGGTCACGAATCGCACCACGACTGGCAGCAATTGGCACAGTAGTCAGGCGATTGGCATTGGCTTCGGCATCGAACTCATCATAGTCCACAATTTGAAGCTCATACATCCGCACGCCAAACAATAGAAAAACAGCGAAAATGACCGCCCGGAAGAAAACGAGTCTCCATCCTTGAAAGGGAAATAAACGATTTTTCACTGTAGGTTGTCCTCTCAACTAACGACAAATCAGCGTTGTACCGCCCAGGGATTCTGACGTTGTGGTAAACGTTTCTGGAAGCGGCGTAAAATCCAGTACATTGGCATTGTTCCAAACAGGTTAAATGCCAGTGTCGGGATGGTATATGCTTGAAAGTAGGTCAGGGGCTCAAGAGCAACACCCTGTATTGAAAAAATTGAAAACAAAATTACATGATGCAGAATTGTTCCGACGGCAACAAATGCAACCAGTGCGAAAATACTCACCTGATAAAACATACGCTCAATCGTTTTGACGGCAAAGACCATCACCAGCAGGGCAATGACAGATGTCCCGGTCGGTACTATCGGATTGAGAATATCCAGTGCGATGCCACCTGCAAATGCCCAAAAAATGCTTTCAGACAGATCCGAGTGCCATGACCATGCAATCACAGCTATGAGTACCAGGGATGGTTGACCATAAAAGGCATCCAGCTCTGTGAAACGTCCAATGAATATTCGCATATCAATCAGCACACTATTCTCTAAAATAGCGAAGACACACAAAAATATCAGACCGAGGTAATATCCCATAGATTATTGTTCCGGCTCATCAAATACAGATAAATCAACAGGTTCGAAGTTGGTGATGACCAGTACCTGTTCCAATGTTGTGAAATCAATCAAACTGCTGACCTGTGCCTCCTGTGTTAATTCAGATTCGACATTCGAGACACTGACGACCTGTCCTACAGGTAAATCCGCCGGATAATTCGCGCCGAAACCGGATGTGTAAATCAACTCACCCGCCGCGATATCGACATCGAGGTCAATATACAGCAACTCCACTGCCCCTGTTTCCAGACCACGCCCCTGTATTGTGCCTTCTGCACGACTATTTTGCAGCCGGACACTCACGAAACTATTACGGTCTGTAATCAATTGCACCTGGGCAGTATTCGCAGTTACACGCCAGATACGCCCGACCAGTCCTAAATCAGTGGTGACAGGCATCCCGATAGTCAAGCCATCGCGTGTGCCTTTGTTGATGATAATGCTATTGACAAATCCGTACTGACCACGCCCGATTACATCAGCCGTCAGAAATTCCATATTTTCGGTACTATCAACATAATTGAGCAGTTGTGTCAGACGGTCATAATCTGCGGAGATTTCGCGGAGTTCGGTTAATTCTTCCTGTAGCTGAATCAACTGACGTTCTAAATCAGCATTGCGTTCTTCGAGTTGCTCAATGGTAGCGGCTTCTTCACTCTGGATAAATGCACCTGTTGCACCATTAACAAGACCCTGCGCCCATCCAAGCGGGGTAGCAAACAAATCTTCCAGTGGACGAATGACACCAACTGTACTCAGACCAATTAAGGCGATGCAAATGAATATCAGTAGTCCGAGCAACATCAGTCGTCCGGCAAACCAGTTCCGACGCACACAATACTCCATCATAACGACAATTTGAGTAGATTATATCAAGGGACTACGAGAGGATAGTAGATGCGATGTCAGGGCGTCAGGTAACTGGAAAATTCAATGGTGGCATCAACCTGTGCCACCGATGAGGATTATTTTAGAATGGGCGTAAATTACTGCCGGATGTGCTGCCACGTTCGGGACCCACCAGTAAACGACGCAAATTATTGTAATCTTCGAGGATACGTCCTGCACCACGCGCCACACAGGTCATCGGATCATCTGCGACATATGCCCGGATATTGACTTCTTCCTGCACCCGTTCAGCAATACCTTTAAGCATACCGCCACCACCTGCAATCGTGATACCACTCTCCATTAAATCAGCGACGAGTTCCGGTGGCGTGTCATCCAGCGCATCTTTCACGGTATCAATGATGATATTGACCGAGCCGCTAATCGCTTCACGGATTTCAATCGAACTGACTTCAACCGCATCAGGTAGTCCTGTAGTCAGATTACGCCCTTTGATGCTATAGGTACGCTCTTGAGGTAGGGGGTAGGCAGAACCAATTTCCATTTTGACTTTTTCAGCAGTGGGTTCACCGATGAGCAGGTTATGCTTGGTACGCATGTATTGCACGATGTCCTCGTCCATTTCATCACCCGCAACACGAATTGAACGACTAATCACAATTCCGCCGAGCGAGAACAGTGCAACTTCTGTTGTACCACCACCGATGTCAACCACCATGCTACCGCGAGTTTCCAGCACAGGCAGCCCTGCACCGATAGCAGCAGCAACAGGCTCTTCAACCAGATGAGCTTCACGCGCACCTGCATCAAGCGTCGCTTCAATCACCGCACGTTTTTCTACTTCGGTCACACCGGACGGAATACCGACAACCACACGTGGACGCGGAATCGGAACCCAGGTTTGCTCATGTGCCTTACGAATGAGATAATCAAGCATACGGGCGGTAATATCGTATTCACTGATAACACCGTCGCGTAGAGGACGTACAATCAAAATATCTTTGGGGTTTTTGCTCCACATTTCTTTGGCACGCGCCCCGACTTCACGCACAACACGGGAGCGTTTTTCCAGAGCAACAAAGGAAGGTTCATTAATAACAATGCCTTTACCACGTACATAAACGAGCGTGTATGCTGTACCGAGGTCGATGCCAATATCGAGTGAAAATAAACCAAAAAAATAATCCAGTGGGCTTAGCACAAATACAAACTCCTGTACGTCGGTAAAACGCAGCAAATTATAACATAATTTACATACGCTGAAACGTTTTTGCTTTATCGTAGGTCAATAGAATGCGACAGAATTTCGACACCTTACTACAGACCATTCATCATTACAAGTTATTTCCCCCCGGTACAAGGCTTCTAGTCGCTGTTTCCGGCGGGGCAGATTCGATTGCCTTATTACATTGGTTAGCAACGCATCAAGAACAACTGTCTATTAGCATACATGCTGCCAGTCTGAATCATGGCTTAAGACCCGAAGCAAAAGATGACATTGTCTATGTTGAATCACTTGCCGCAAAACTCGAAATTCCCTGTATCACAGGGTTTGTTGATGTCCCTGCAATTGCAAAGTCGAAAAATATTGGTTTTGAAGCCGCCGCCCGTCAAGCCCGCTATGATTTTCTGGCAGAAACAGCACAACAGATTAATGCCACTCACATTGCAACTGCCCATCATGCCGACGACCAGTCCGAGACCATTCTGATGCACATTCTACGCGGATCAGGAACACAGGGCTTAACCGGAATGTCTATGATAAGCAATTTGCCATTTCACCATGATATGACCTTAGTACGCCCTTTGCTGCCTATTCGTCGCGCTGAAATTGAATCTTATTGTGCAGAACATGATTTACAGCCGCGTACAGATGAAAGCAACTTCGATACGAAATATTTCCGCAATGAAATCCGCCATGAGATTTTACCGCGTTTACGGCAAATAAATCCACAACTTGATACTGCTTTAGGACGATTAGCCGATATTGTGAGCATAGAACAGGATTTTATGTCACAAAGCTATCAACAATATTTCAAATCGAAGGCTAATTTTGCCGGGCGTGTATCCTTATCACTGACAGAGTTTCAGACATGGCACACCGCAATGCAACGTCGCTTTTTGCTGGATGCACTGGCACATTTAAAAATTGAACCATCTTATGACCATATCCAACAGGCAATCTCGCTGGCGATGAAAGGGCAGGTCGGGGCAATCTCAGAATTCTCAGGAGATGCCCGTCTGCGAATCGGCTACGACAATCTTTATATTGAACCTGTGAGTCTGGTATTACCTGTGGATGATTATTTGCTGATTGACCGCACATATGAGATTGACCTGCCATCTGAAACGCAAATCGGGGATAAATTGCTTGTTGCGTCGGATAGTGAGTTAGAATATTATGATGTTTGTATGAATATTCCAACAGATTCAAAAATTACACTGCGAACCCGTCAACCGGGCGACTCCTTTATGCCTTCGGGGATGGGCGGACACAGTCGAAAAATTAAAAAATGGTTAATAGATAACAAAATTCCAGCTTTTGTTAGAGATGGCTTGCCACTCGTAATAATTGGTAATACAATAGGAGCGATAATACTCCCTCAAGGGTGGCGCATTGCCGAACCGTTTGTGAAGAATGAAACATCTCAATGCAACATTTATTTTAAGGTTAGTAAGTTGTAATGAATAGGTGTCTAATCGACTTGCACGCCTTTATTAATTATTGTATGCTTGAGATAACGTAAGGGAAACGTAAATCAGTAATAATATAAAATATATGGAAGTGATTTATGAACGGCGTAGAGACTGCACAGGTTTTAGTAGTAGACGATGAAGGGGCAAATCGCTACTCTGTTAGCAAAACGCTACAACGTGTCGGATATATCGTGAGCGAAGCTGCCAGTGGTGAAGAAGCCCTGGATCTCGCAAACGGACAGGAATACGATGTTGTACTGACGGATATTCGTATGCAGGGGATTGATGGTGTGGAGTTGTTGCGCCGTATCAAAGAACAATCACCTGATGCTATCGTCATTTTGATGACCGGCTATGCGAGTTTAGGAACTGCCGTCGAAGCCCTGCGCCTTGGAGCACATGATTACCTGATTAAACCGAGTTCCAGCCAGGATATTCGTCAAAGTGTGTTACGGGGTATCGAACGCGCACGCAATTTACGTCGTCGTCGCCGTTTGCTGGATGCCATCAAAAATGATGTATTTGAGCTTACTCGCGCAGACCGTGAAGCAGCGTCGAAAGCACTGGATACCTCACCACCGGATGACCTCGACCGTGAAATTTACAACGATATTGTGCCAGAACCCGGCTCAAACAGTATGCAATTGGGTCCATTGACAGTACACACCGGACGCTATCAAATTTCGGTTGATGACAAACCAATTGATTTAACACCGACAGAATTTGATTTGCTACTCTATCTCGCGGCACATCGTGGACGGGTTGTTCCCTGTCATGAACTGGTACGCGAAGTACGTGGCTACACAGTTGATGAAGCCGAAGCACGCGAAGTTATTCGCCCGCATGTTAGCAATTTAAGACGTAAACTCAAAGATGCCGGACAGGACGCTGACCTCATTGTGAATGTTCGTGGCATTGGTTACCGTCTGAATGACCAGTTAGCTCCCGTAGAATAATTATCTATTCTCAACTATCATAGAGACCTCATTATGAGGTCTTTTTTGATTGTGAGAATTGTCGTTGAAGCGACTCCTTCTATTTTTCCTGCTTATGACAGGCATTGTCATATCGGCTCAAAGTCAAACCTGTGATAGTAGCGGCACAACCACCCGTGAAGAATACGCCAGTCCTACGCTTGGACAGGGCATGGTTTATACAGTCTATACGCCACCATGTTATGACCCCTCAGCCAATCCGTACCCGGTAATTTATCTGATGCACGGTTCAAATGATGATGACAATCAGTGGATTCGACTCGGTTTGACTGATTTACTGGATGAGCGTATTTCATCCGGGGAGATTCCACCTCTAGTCGTTGTGATGCCTTTCGGAAACGTGATTGCCAACAGAAATCAGTTCGATACTTTCTCGTGGAATCATATCTTCCTTAATGAATTAATGCCGGATGCCGAATCGCTCTATAACATCAGCACAGAAGCAGAAACCCGTATCATCGGTGGCATTTCTCGCGGTGGATTCTGGGCGTATCAGATTGCCTTTTCTAATCCTAGGATGTTTTCTGCCGTAGGAGGACATAGTGCCTTTTTCGATTTGTATCATGCTGACCCCACCTTCAATCCACTGGATTTAGCGCTCAGTAGCCCCGGTATCGAAAATATGCGACTTTGGCTCGATAGAGGGGCAGATGATTTTGCTGACGAAGGACTGGACATCATGAGTGAACGCCTCACACAGCGCGGGGTGGATTTCACTTATACTGTCTATCCCGTCGGAGAACACAACAATGATTACTGGTCATCTCATATAGAAGAATATCTCGATTTTTATGTAGCGGATTGGCTTCAACAGACAGAACCCATTACTCCGACGCAAGCATCAATTTTTGCAACCAACACACCGATTGCACCTTTCGCAACAACCACACCACAGGCTGAACAATCGTCCGCTGAGATTTTGTTGCCTGTTGTGGCATTTTCCAGCTTGCAAACCTCTATCAGCGTGGCGGAATTACAATCGGTTGCGGATGGCGTATTAGATAGTCGCCTGATTTTGACTGAACCGATTGCCGCACAAATAGATGCCCATCCGCAAACGACAATTGCACAGATGGCAAATCTACGTGAACGATTATGGTCATCACGCACATCCTACACGCTGTTGCCACTTTCGGAGATAACGCTGGACTATCGAATTTTGTTAGTTGATGAAATGCCCGTGCTTGAGCAACTGGAAACTTATCCTTTTGCAGGAGACACATCCAACCTGACGCGCTTCACACTGTCAGGCGTAACGGCTTTGACCCGCAATACTAGAATAGCAATTGATGAAAATAGTGTGACATGGGCAGGTGAAGCAATCCAACCCTATGTCACTTCAAGTGATTTCTTCCATATGAGTAATGAAGTCTCATTTGTAGATACCTGTCCGAATTCAAATGAAATACTCCTAGGCGGTACATCCAGTTTCTGCTCTAATCCCGCACATTTTGAACTCTTCAATCTGCTGGGAGTTGATGTTGTGGAGCTAACAGGCAATCACAATAATGATTATGGCTATACTGCTAATCAGGAGACATTTGAATGGTTTTCTGAAAATGGAATAGCGACAGTAGGGGGTGGTCTCACATTAGAAGAAGCGCGACAACCCTATATCATTGAACATAATGGCAATACAATCGCGCTACTTGCCTGTAATGCTGCGGGTCCTTATTATGCCCTGGTCAATGAAGATGAAGCGGCTTTAGGTGGTATTCGACCCGGTGCAGCAAATTGTGATTGGAATTGGCTTGAAACCGAATTGCCGATTTTGTCCGAACAGGTCGATGTGCTGATTGTCTCTGTGCAATATGTAGAAGTCGAAGATTATCTACCCCTTGAATCCCAACAAATTGATTTTCGCCGGATTGCCAATTTGGGCGCAGATGTGGTTATTGGCTCACAGGCACATAAACCACAGACCTTTGAATTCTTCGCGACTCGACGTGGCGAGACAGCTTTCATTCACTATGGATTGGGAAACCTCTTTTTTGACCAGCCTTTCTGGGGCAATCAACGTTTCTTCCTTGATACACTCTATATCGCGGATGGTCAATTGCGCGGGATTGAACTTTTCCCCGGTATCATTGAAGACCTTGCCCGACCGCGCTTGATGTCTGCTGATGACCGCGAGAATTTTATGTTTTTCATGTTAGTTCAACAGAATGGATTTTGAGTAATGCCCGATGAAGGACAACCGTCCGGCTTTTTGAATCGCGCCATTGTGGTGCTATTTCTTGTATTTTCGATACCTGCCGCCTTGACAATCGCAGGCACATACTATGTTGCGATACAGGGGCGTGTTCCCGGCGGCAACGAGAACTTTTGTGAAACAACTATCAATGAAGAGTTATCAATTCGTATAGATATTTACAGCTATACTGCCGGATTAGTCCCCTTTGAAACACAAACATTCTCATTTAGTAATGATGGTGAAAACTGGACAGAGCTTTTTGCCGATACCATGCCTCATCCGCAAGAAGCAAGCTGTGAAACGTCGATTTCTCAATTGAATGAGAACAGCATTGTTCTCCACAGTCAGAAAACAGTTGCCTGGTCATCGGATGGCGGGGCAAATTGGTCAACTCATAATGTTTGTGATGCGCCGCTACCCTCAAATGGACGCTGTGATCCCGAAACACTCAACTACTCGGACATGGATTTTAATGCTGATGGCACAGGCTTACTTACTGTGATCGAGAGTGAGGTCGATGATTTTGGTGAACCACAGCGAGATGAAGATGGTAATCCGCTCATAGTGGAACAATGGCAACTAACAACATCTGATAGCGGTCAAAACTGGTCACTGGTCACACTCGAATAGAATTTGCATCAATAGTGTACAATAAAAGCTGGTGTGTAATTTTGTGAGGCAATCATCATGAGCCAATACGAAAAACCAAAACGCGGCGACGGGCAAGAGGATGATGAATTTGCTCTTATTGTAAAGCACTTCTACTGGCGTTTGTTTTTATATGTGATGACACCTGCTGTAGTTCTTGGCGTATTGCTCTGGATACCTGTCATCATCCTGAACAATCTACCTGATCGCACACATGCACAGTGTACAGTTTACAACGATGACTATGGTATTCGTATTGTGAGCGAAACCACCCGCGTGTTGACCATGTCTTACTATTGGACAGATAATCATGGCGAAAGCTGGCAATTCGTTCACAGTGAAACACATTCATATCAACTGGCAAATGCGGATTGTGATGCGGTCTCTTTTTCCGAAGAAAATACGACACAAATTCTTGATAATGAAACAGAAATAACGATTACACCATCCGGCAGAATCACAATTCAAGCTGTAGTACAATAAAGCGCATAACACAAATCTGGAATTTTATAATATGGAAATTCGCGATTTCTGGAGTGATCTTCGTTCAATTTTTGAAGGGCGTTCCGAACAAATCAACGAAATCGACTTAATGAATCTCAAAGCGGGAAGCATGGCGCAATGTTTGGATTACATACTCAAACATGCGAAAGATTGCAGTTGCCAGTTTACTGTTCCTGGAACAGATACGCAGGTCTTATTATCATCGCCACATACTGTGATTAACTATGTCTTACAGGGGCAGGTCAATGTCGTAATGTGGCTGACCTTTCCGGCAATTCCTATGCTCAGTTTGTATATAGATTTCCCGGATACCATCAGTTTCGGTTTTGTGCGCGGCACCTGGAACGCAATGGCAGTCCTCGCATTTTTTGACCTGATGTACGAACTCAATCATATGTCTCCGGGGTCGAAGCTACTTCCGGTTGAATACACATTTACACCGGATGAACGTGAGCAATTACTGAAATTCTGGCAGGACTATGAACATGCCGCGTCGTAAGATCGTTTTGCTTCTCGCGGGGTTTTTCTTTCTGCTGATTCCTGTGCAACCTCACACTTCAGCCTATGAAATCGAAGATATGTCTCTTGAAGAAAAAGTGGCGCAGATGTTTGTCGTCAGTTTTTTCGGGGAAGAATTGAATTTCGCTGCCCGCGATTTACTGTCAGAATGGCAACCCGGCGCAGTCGTTTTATTGCCGTCGAATTTAGACACTCCAGCGCAGATTACCCGTCTAACAAATTCTATTCAACAGACCCTTATTGATCATGGTGCGCCTCCTGCTTTCATTGCGGTTGATCAGGAAGGAGGGATTATTGCCCGTCTGGATGAAGGTTTTACACAGTGGGCAGTGCCGTCTTTATTGACTGCGACCCAAAATCCAGATTTAGCATACCAATTCGGGGAAGCACTTGCAGAAGAGCTTCTGGCAGTGGGCATAAACATGAACTTTGCTCCTGTTGCTGACTTACAAACTAATCTCGATAACCCGATTATCGGGCGACGGTCGTTTGGCAATGATCCTGAAATGGTATCACCGATCATTGCGGCAGTTATTGCCGGAATGCAAGATTCCGGCGTGATGGCGACGGTCAAACACTTTCCGGGACATGGTGATACAGGTGCGGACTCACATCTTGAATTACCTGTACTCGATTTCACAGAAGATGATCTATTTGCCCGTGAGTTGATTCCTTTTCAAGCAGCAATGGATGCCAATACAGGCGCAGTGATGGTCGCGCATATCTATTTCCCGCAAATCATGGATACGAATTCGCCGGCGTCTCTGTCATCTAATATCATTCAGGACTTGTTGCGGGACGAAATGGGTTACGATGGCATTGTCATCACCGATGCACTGGATATGGATGCGATAGATACCGTTTATTCCCCATCGGATGCAGCAATTGCAGCGATTCAAGCGGGTAATGACCTGATTCTCATCGGCGCACACATCAGCCCGGAAAATCAGATTGAAGCCATGCAAGCAGTGGTTGATGCAGTGAACAGTGGACAAATCTCAGAATCCCGAATAGACGAATCGGTGCGGCGTATTTTAGCTGCAAAGGAACGTTTCAATCTGTTTGACTGGCGTGAATTGGAACTATCCGGCATTGAATCGCGTATAAATAGTGAAGCACACACATCATTGATTGATTTGATGTTTCAGCAGGGAATCACACTCATTCATGATGAGGCAGATTTAATTCCGGTGCAGGGTAGAACCTTGATGGTTTATCCTGAGTCGCGTCCGCCATTGGGTCTGGCATGTAATCGCAATGGATGGCAATTTGCAACGATTTCGAGTAATCCATCTGATGAGAGTATTGCTACAATTGCTTCTTCGGCACGCTATGTTGATAATGTGATTGTGTTTACAGAAAATGTGCTGGACAATAGTCAGCAAGCTGCTCTGGTTGAAGCACTACCATTGGATAAAACCATCGTTGTTGCAATCTGGTCGCCATTTGACAGTCAATATTTGCCGCCAATCAGTACTTATTTCGTGACCTATAGCCCGTTGTCACAATTTTACGGGTCAATCTGTGATATATTACATGGAGAGGCAGAAGCACAGGGAACATTATCGCTTATGTTAGAAGCACAATAGATTCGTTTTGCAAATCACCATCAATAATGTAAAAAACTGATACAATATAGTCGTGATTTCCAATAATCAAGCAACAAATGAAAGAAATCCTACGTATGCTACATTGTTACCATACATGATTTCCTTTAACTACATATACTCGAAAAACAAAAACGATAGGACGTGGAACAGTGGGGACACTAAACCCGGACTTATTGTCCAAAGATATGGATGCCGTATTAAACGATGCGGTGCAATTACGCAGTGAATTTCGTCATTCTTCAATTCAACCGGAGTTATTATTACTCGCACTTTTGCGCCGACCGAATACGGCAGCCGCACGTCTGTTGAAAGTGTTTGCAGACAAGCGTGGTACAGATTTAGAAAAATTTGAACGTCAGGTACGCCTCGCCATACAAAATCGCCGTGACCAGAATGGCAATCTTGATTTTATCGCACGCGGAAACAAGAACGTGCCATTAAGTCGCCAGGTTATTATTTTGCTGGATGAAGCACTCAGTGTTGCCAATGCCGCTCACGAAGTCCGCATTGATACTGACCACGCGCTAAAAGTGCTTTCGGAAAGTTCCATGAGTACCAGTGGTATTCTGCGTCAGGAAGGCATCACACCGAAAGCCATTGATGATATCTACACGGATAGCAGTCAGTTGGGCAGTATTGTGGGTGGTAAGAATACAACCCATGATAAAAAGAAAGCCATTGAAGGCGGCAGCGATACGACCCAGTATTATGCCCGTGAAGAATTATTGCAGGAAATGCTGAGTGTTCTTTCACAGGCAACCAGTCGTCATATTGTGCTGGTTGGTCCCGATGGTGTCGGCAAACGCTCTTTAGCATATAGCCTGGCACAATTAATGGCAGAGGACAAAGGTCCCCGCGGTCTATCGAGTTTTGTCACGCTCAGTGAACGGGATTTGATTGACAACGAGCTACAAACAATTCGTGCAGGTCTGAGTCGGGCTCATAGCGGCATTCTCTTCATCCCGCATATTCACAAATTCTTCGGTGGACCGATCAAAGCGGAATTTGGTAAAGCAACGGCTGCGGTACAGAAAGCATTCTTAGATGATGACCCGATTATCATTGCCACAACAACCGAAGTAGAATACAACACCCGAATTGCCAATGTCAGTTCGATAATTGAACACAGCCAGGTAATTCGTGTTGAAGAGACATCACCGGAAGAAACGCTGGAAATTTTACGGGTGATGAAACCGGATATTGAACGTCAGTATGAAATTGACGTTGATGATGAAGCGCTTAAAATTGCTTCGAACCTTGCCCGGCGCTATTTATCTTCATTTTCGATGCCGCTTGCTGCTGTTCGCCTTGTAAATCGTGCTGCGGGTATGCTCAATGTTGCCGCACAGGAAGAAATGAATATCGGGCTGAACATGGAAAGCGACGGTATTCTGGATGCGCCTGATGTCATGATAGCGCTGAGTCAGATGACTGGTGTCCCTGTGACGAAACTCGGTCAGGATGAACGTGAACGTTACTCCAAAATGGAAGAAATTCTCAAGCAGAATATCATCGGACAGGATACGGCTGTTGATGTCATCAGCCGGGCGATTAAAACAGCCCGTGTTGGTCTCAAAGACCCGAAACGTCCGATTGGTGCATTCCTCTTCTTAGGACCAACAGGTGTGGGTAAAACAGAACTAGCGAAACAATTGGCTGATTTCATGTTCGGCAGTGAAGACGCTGTTTTCCCGCTTGATATGTCTGAATTCAAAGAAGAAAGCAGTATTAACCGTATTCTCGGTTCAGCAACAGGCTATGTCGGTAGTGAAGAGGGTGGTCAGCTAACGGAAAAAGTTCGTCAGCAACCTTACATCATCGTTCTCTTTGACGAAATCGAAAAAGCACATCAACGGGTGATGGATATTCTCTTGCAGGTTTTTGAAGAGGGACGTTTGACTGATGGGCGCGGTGTGACAGCCCGCTTTAGTGAAGCGGTCATTATCCTGACCAGCAATATCGGGTCTGAATATCTCTCTGTGCCTGATTTGACCGACGAGATTAAAGAAAATGTACTGGAAGAACTTGACCAGCATCTCCGCCCTGAATTCATCAATCGTCTTGACGAAGTGGTGATGTTCAATGCGCTTGATGATGATGACCTCGAAAAAATTATGTGGCTCTTGCTCAAGAAAGAGCAAAAATTGGCTGTTGAGCGTGGTTTGACACTCAATTTCACAGAGGGTGCAGTCAAATATTTGCTCTCACTCAATGATGAACCTGAGTACGGGGCGCGTCCATTACGCCGTATCATTCGCCGTAGTCTTCGTGAACCCCTGGCAGATTTCTTGCTCAAAGCCAATCCTCCGGCAGGAACAGAAGTCAATATTGCCAGCAGTCGCAAGAAGGGCGTGGGACTCAAATTCTCGGCGGAAGTTGACGGCGAAGAATTCACAGTCGAAGTCTAAATTACCTTTCTAATTACGAAGCCTGATGTTATCCTGAATATCAGGCTTTTTTGTTTTGGGAGACCAATTTTATGCCAGACGAAGTAACACATGCTACCCGACCTATGCCCCGTCGTCCGAAACACCTGTGGGACGCATGGGAAGCGACAGTCGGTCATATTCATAGTAATCACAGTGCGGATGCCACTCTGCGCCTGACGATTCATCCTCTGGAACACTACATCGGTTGGAGTGCCTCACTCAAATGGGGCGGCAATAGCGAAGAAGTAGAGGATAAGGTAGATTTTTCGATTGCGCTCAATGACCTCTGGGCTGTAGTAGAACAGAACCATAATTTGATTGACACAATGGAAGCTGCATCCCGCCGCCCGGTGAATTTCAGTGATGATAATGTTCTTGATGAAACGACTTACGAAGTTTTCAGCAGCCTGGTGAATTCCACAGATACGGTTTTTAAGGGTGACTGGCAAATTATGATTACCTATCGTCCGGTTGAGACAGCCGAAAAACGGGTTCAAACGCGCCTGACTGCCGACAACAACAAAGTGACCCGTGCTGGAAATGGTCCTACTTTGCGTGATGCTTGCCGCACTTTGCTCCGTAATGCTGCGCCTGTTTTCCATCAGTATCGAAATCAGAGTAAGCAATGACCGACCATTTCAAGCAAATCTACAATCATGATGCGGAACGTTATGAGCGCCTGATTGCCCGGGAAGACCAACGTGGCAATCTCTTCCAGACTTTGATGGATATTCACCCTTTTGATGGCAAAACAGTGGTTGAATTTGGTGCGGGAACAGGTCGCATGACGCGGATTATGTCTGTGCTGGTGAATCGCATTCATGCCTTCGATTTGACCTATGCGATGTTGCGCGAAGGCTCACGGGTTCTTCGTGAAACGGGTATGGAAAATTGGACTTTTTCACAGGCTGATAATCGGCAGATGCCCCTTGCTGATAACATCGCGGACATTGTAGTTGAAGGATGGAGCTTCGCGCATGTGATGGGATGGTATCCCGATAGCTGGCAACAACAAACCGATGCTATGCTTTCTGAAATGCAACGTATCCTCGGACCCAGTGGTACGATGATTCTGATCGAAACAATGGGAACGGGTCAACGCAAGCCAAATCCTCCTAATGAAAATCTGGCAAGACTCTATCAGTATTGGGAAGAAGAACACGGTTTCCAATATCAATGGATTCGTACAGACTATCAGTTTGAATCTGTTGAAGAAGCCGATGAACTGATCCGCTTTTTCTTCGGGGATGAAATGGCAGATGAGCAGGTTGCCGGGAAAAATGTGATTATCCCCGAGTGTACAGGTGTCTGGTGGAAGACGTTGTAGGGGCGCTAGCATTGCTACGCCCGTTTGATAAATAATAGAAGTGTCGCACCGGACTCAGCAATTATCATAACCCATGCCGCACCGATTGCCCCGTATTGCGGAATTAACCAGACCGCGATGACAACCTGGAACACAATCACTATCGCGGTGATGATATTGACGTAATTCTCCTGCCCTTTCGCGTACCAGAAAAGTGTTCGTCCACCTTTGAGTAGCATCGGCAACAAACTCCATGCGAGAATCATCAAAATTGGAATTGCACTCAGAAAGTTCTCGCCATAGCTGAGGGCAATCAACGGTTTTGCGATCAGCGAAAGTCCGATTCCAAATGCTACCCCGAATGCAACCAATCCCAATATCACCCGCTGGAACATGCGACTTAATCGGGCGGGTGTTGCTGCTAATCCGGCTAATAAGGGAAACAGTGCATCGAAAAAGGCATGGGGTATCATCCGACCTGCTTCGATGAATCGGGATGCTGCTGCAAAATAGCCAACATCGCTACTCGTTGTGAATTGTTCCAGCAAAATGATGACAATACGGGACTGCACTGCTGCTAAAATTGCTGCGATTGCAAAGGGCATAGAGGCACGTAGTAAAGGCAAAATAGTGGTTTTGTAATTGCTGACTTCATAAAATCCACGTCGATAGACTACCCATGCTGCAAGCAATTGTCCGGCAGATGTAATCGTGTTGATTGCCAGAATATCGAGAATATCCCCGCCTGAAAACAATACAATCCCGGTTAACATTACCTGAGAAATCAGCATTCCCAAATTGAGTAAGGCTATCGGGTGCATGACTTCTCTTGCACGGAAAATCGCTGTGAAACTGCTGTAAAAGGGCAGAATCACAATTAAGGGTGATGATAAGCGTAAACCCTGTACAACAAGCGGATCATTGCTCAGATACGGCGCGAAAATCCACATGGAAAAGAATATTGACCCACCGATTATCAGGCGTGCTATGACCGATGCCCGTAGATAGGCATGTCCCTGTTCATAATTCTGAGCAATATCGCGTACTATCAGTGTTCCAAGACCGAATTCTGTGACCAGGCTCAGCGGGAAAATCCATGCCAGCACCGACGCATAAATGCCCAATCCACTTTCATTGAGTAGGCGACCAATCAACACAGATAACAAAAATGAGAGAATCGCACTCCCTGCATTACTGAACAAGAGTGCAAGTGTATTCTGGCTGAGTCTTTGCTTGAGTAGGGACATCACAGGTCGAGCAACTCATTCAAATCAAGCCACCATGTGCGGTGATTTTCATACTCATCCCAATCGAGTTTGTAAGTTTTGGGCTGTGCTGTGCCAGATAATTCGTACACAAGCGGAAAATCATACCAGGGTAAAAAGCGATAGGTTGGCTTTTCTATTATTTCAAGTGTGTCAGGATGAGGTGCGCCCCATCCCGCATCATACGCCCATTGAGCGTATGCTTGCGCTGTTTGCAGAGAAGGTGATTCGACTGACCAGATGCCGTCATGTTCACCTGAATAGCAAAAACTATCCCAATCAGGCTTGCGTTCGAGTTCCCAGTATGCGCCGCCTTTTTCTGTTAGACCGTAATAGCGTTTATCCTTTGTGTTAGCATAAACATAGAGATAAGCACGGACTAAATCACGGTCTTTCAGGCTATTCAGCACTTCGCGTAACTCACTGTCAGACAATTGGTGCGAATAGGGCAAATCGGTGATTTCCTGATAATTATCCTGCTGTAACATCCATAGCGCACAATCACCATCCCACATGGCATCGAAGAGGGCAAGCTCATCGTCATTGAGTTCTGTCATGTATCGACGTTCTATCATTGTGTTGCAATGTCCATTATCCACAGATTGCGGTCAATTGCGTTACGGAACAGAATCATGCTGCCATCTGCATTAACTGACCAGCGACCATCCATAATGCTGAATGACTGTTGAGTCGGGTCGGTTAATGCGCGACTACTGTTATCAGCTAAACTATAGAGCATCAATTGATGATTATTTGTCGTCGGGTCGAAAGGAACATAAAACAGCGAGTCTGCATCCCGCCAGCGATATGCCCCGAACCAATCGACCCGGTTCTGTTCCACTCCTTCAGCAATATCCATCCAGTAAACGCCATTATCTTCGGGTGTCGGTTGATAGGCGAGATAGAACATCAAGCGGTTTCCTCCCGGTGCGATACTGAATCCTCTTGGACGATACCAGCGCCCTAATGTGTAGCGAGTATTATCGCGTACATCAAAAATATCTATTTGCGTGTAGGGTCGGTCACTGATGCTCAATAAAATGCGATTTTCATCCAGCCAATTTGCGCCGATACCCTGTTCTGAGGCGATCAGCGTTAAATTTTCGCCCCGTATATCGCTGACGAGAATATTATTGATCGGTGCATCCTGTCCCGGCGTGCTATCTCCACCATCTGCAACCCATAAGAGCCTGGTGTTATTGGTGTTGATTGCCGGAATTGCCATGTCGGTCGCAATTGACCAGCTTTCCCCTGATGCAGCATTTTGAATTTGTATCACTCCATTTACTGATGTTACGGTATGTGAAAAATCCGGCGCATAAAATGGGGGCGGCGCGTTACCAATGAAATTAATGAGGCTGCCGCTATGGGCATCATATTCGTAGATTGCGGCGCGTTCTCCTGCAAAGCCATCTATCGTGAATAATTGCGTTGCATTTGTCGGATGCCACCATTGTTCCCAACAACAGCCCGCCGGATTGAAGATGCGTAAGCTGACCGGAGCATTTTCAGCGATGGGAGATGTTACGTTTTCCAGAGGTGGATTACCCGGTGGATTGTCTTCTGCGGGATAGGGCGCAACATAATTATTGAGAATCCGTCCGCCGAAAGCCACGTTTGGCTGATCATCGAGGGTTTGCCACTGGCGCGAATTGTCTAAATCCATCTGATAATTGCGACTGCTGAAACTGCCGATGAGCGTGAGTGAATTCCAGTTCGCATCCATATAATCAACCGGATTGAGCGCTGTGCGATAATCGAGGGTGCGAATTTCTAGATGCAGATGCGGACGCGATTCACATGTGCCATCGGGGTCGCCACTATAACCAACAAAATCACCCTGAGAAATAGATGCGCCCTGTGTGAGTGGTGCGCGGGACTGTAAATGCCCGTAGAGGGTGGTTAAGCCCAATGCTTCATGACGCAACAGGACATTATGCGGGGCAGAGCCGAAATTGAGATTATCGACAAAGGCGACTGTGCCATCTGCGACAGCGACTAAAGGAGTACCGCAGGGGGCAGAAAAATCTAAGCCGAAGTGCAAACCCTGACCTGCACTATACCATTGATCGCCAAAACGATATGCACCTGTGGTGTTGCCATATGCTTGACCGAGCAACCAGGTATCAATTCCCGGCGGGTCTTGAAATGGCAAAATAAGCGGACGTTCCGGTGTTTGCGCTTGAGTTGATAATACAAATGACAGTAACAATGTGACAATAACAACAAATCGCTTCATATAGTGAAACCCCTCTGAAAACAACAGTTGCTATGATAATTCTACACAATCCTTACGTCTATATTGTCCCTGATAAACAGGAAATAACAGGGAAAACAGAGGGTAGGGCAAGTTCATTTTGTGGCAGAGTGGCAGTTGCATAGAAGTTTTCTGCCGATAGCCTGGTTTTGTGGCGGGTTTTTCCCTCAAGATAAGCTGTTAAAGAGCGTTTCGTACTGTGGCAGAGCTTTGTGGCAGATATTGACAGTGATGCTTTTTCATGTCATTTCTGCCGGAAATCGCCTGATTTGTATGGCATTGGACTGTCAGTTTTCAGAAGAATTGCCAATCCTGCCAGTTCGCTTTGAAGGAGATAAATCCTCCTATTTAAAGGATACCTGATTATTGTGTGTCTGTGTTGTGCATATGAACGTTGATATGCCCGGAATTTTTATAATTAGATTGATAAACAATTATTTTTAGTCTAAGCTAAATATATAATGTGAGAGGCAAGGAGATAATAATGTTCAACACATCTCTGTTACTTATGGATGGGACTATTCTGACCATCATTTTTACTGCATTTATCCTCACGAGTTTTCTCTGGAAACCGCGTATCTGGCTACATGATTTCCCGGCTGACATTCAGGAGATGGCTCCACCGAAAACCGATGAAGAAAAGCGTCAGACAATTCTGTTCGCGATTCCATTTTTCATCGTATTGTTCGGGGGATTGGGTCTGGCAGCGTATCGCTACGGCAATGCAAATGGATTCTTATGGATGACCATCCATATTTACCTGATCTGGCAGATAGTCAATGTGTTTGACCTCATCGTGCTTGATTGGGGTGGCATGTTGTTCATTGACCCGCAGAATCCGCCAATACCCGGTACAGAGGGCGCAAAGGGCTACCGTGATTTTGCATTCCACTTTTTCGCCTTCTTGAAGGGCAGTGTGATGGGATTGGTACTGGTGCTGATAGTTGGCGGGATTGTCTGGTTACTCTTCTAACAGAAGGTGCTGCTAACTATAGCGGCACTTCATCAGCGATAATGACGAGCCGTTCATAGTAAAAATTTGCTCTGCGCGTGTTCAGATTATCTACCATCTTCATGGTATCAGATGGTGATGTATCGGACATTTCCAAAAAATCACCGTAACCTTTTCCGTAAATTATGGTCTGTGTTGTTGATTGTCCAATGAATATCGGAGAAACAACATGCAGACGATTGCTTACAAATTCACATATTTCCTCTTTTCACTTTTATTGTTGCTATTGGTTGCCTGTACCCCTCAAGCAGATAATGCGACACAGGTACTGGATGACAATGACGATGATAATACGCCATCTGTTGAAAGCCCACAAATTGACGTGACAGGCGTGATTTCAGATGTTAATGGTGATGTGATTACTGTCGGTGGCTTGCGAGTCGATACAGGTGATGCAAGTGTTGGCTTTGAGCTTGAGGTCGGGATTGAAGTACAGGTTATCGGAATAGTCGCGACAGATGACGACGACGATGATGACGATGGAAGTATCACAATCATTGCTATTCAAGTCATTCTAGTTGACGTAGAAGTGACGCCTGATGCTACTCTTGAGATGACACCGGATGCTACTGCTGATGTGACACCCGAAATGACTCCTGATTCAACTGGTGAGGCGACCCCCGACATGACCCCGGAAGCGACACCAGACTCAGATGATGACGATACAGATGATAGCGATGACGATGATGCTATTATCGTTATTGAAGGACCCGTCACCGCAATCAACATCAATGTTATTACCATTTATAACTTTGAAATTGAATTGGATGACGATGATCTTGCCCTGACAGTACTTGAAATTGGTGATGTCATCCGCGTCGAAGGTTATGGGGATGATGACGATGATACATTTGAACTCAATGTCATTAATATCACTTTTATCAGTGTGACTGTGATTATCATTGATGGCAATGTCTGGCGCGATACAGGCTCATGTGATGGCTTGCCGGAATGGATTCCAGATGATGCAGCAAGTGTCTATCTGATTCGCTGTACCGGGGGGAATGTCAACAACAATAATGGTGGCGGCAATAACTCCGGTGGAGGGCGTGGTGGTAGAGGCAGTAATAATGATGATGACGACGGTGGTGATGATGATGACGATTAACATCTAACCGAACACGATTGAGGCGGATTCCTACTGTTGAATTCGCCTTTTCCCTGATGAACATAGCAAACAGGATGACAGAATCATGCGAAAATTAGAAAAATTGTCCCGGCATTTCTTCCAACCGATTGACATCATGCCGCTTGTGTTCTTCCGGGTGGTTTTCGGCATGATCATGATATGGGAAGTCTGGCGCTATTTTCACTATGACCGCATTTATCGTTATTATATCGAACCGGAATTCTATTTTTCTTATTATGGCTTTGGATGGGTTCAGCCTTTACCGCCCGACGGCATGGTATGGCTCTTTCTTGTGCTGGCATTTCTAGCGGGATGTATAGCGCTCGGGGCATTTTATCGGCTGGCGATGACACTTTTCTTCTTCGCATTCACTTACATTTTTTTGCTAGACCAGGTGCAGTATCTCAATCATTTTTACCTGATTAGCCTGATTAGTTTTTTGATGATTTTTGTTCCGGCACATCATAAATTTTCGGTGGATAGCCTGTTGAAACCGGAATTACGCTCTGAAACTGCATCTTTATTATCGCTGTGGCTGATACGCGGACAATTAGCGATTGTCTATGTTTACGGGGGTATTGCGAAAATCAATGCGGATTGGTTACGGGGTGAACCGATGCGTATGTGGCTGGCAGAGCGTACTGATTTTCCACTGATTGGACAGTGGTTTACAGAAGAGTGGATGGTTTACGCATTTAGTTATGGCGGTTTGTTGTTCGATTTGCTGATTGTGCCACTTATTTTATGGAAGCGAACACGAATTCTTGCTCTCATTCTTGCTGCTGGCTTTCATCTGACCAATAATCACTTGTTTAACATCGGGATTTTCCCCTGGCTTGCGCTTGCGGGAACACTCTTATTTCTGCCACCCTCATGGTTTAGATTCTGGCAATCACTTCCGTCTGCTGAAGCTAAAATCAGTATTGATCGCCGTAAACAATTTCTCTTGGTTGCGACTATGTTCTATTTTGCGATACAAATTTTGCTGCCTCTGCGTCATTTTCTATTTTCCGGCATTGTTAGCTGGACAGAAGCCGGGCACACCCTCGCATGGCATATGAAACTCCGTACCAAAGATGGCGAAACCGTTTTTTATGCCAGCTTCCCTGATGGACATACAGAGGTGATTGTGGCTGAAAATTATCTGACAAATCGTCAGTTTAGCCAGATGTCGGACAATCCTGACATGATTTTGCGCTTTGCACAGTATTTGTCTTCGCTGGATGCGTATCAGGAGAGTGAAATTCGCGCCTGGTCGATGATGTCATTGAACGGGCGAGCCTCTCAATTGATGATTGACCCGACTGCTAACCTGGTGACTCAGCCGATTGATTTACGGGCAGATGATTGGATTCTGCCGCTTGTTCAACCTGCTGCGAATGCTGTTACACGCCCCGCATTACTAATTTCACGGCGTGAGAATGGCATTCTCATGCTAATCAACATCACGGAAGCGCCATTTCCGTTGAATGATTTGCAGCTAATCTCAGGTGCAGAAACGATCACATTCGATGCAGAACACATTGAAGTTGATGCGTGTCTGGTCGTCCAGCAATCCTCTATGGATAGCAATCAGATTTTCCCGATTTGCAATGAAGCCAGTAGCCGTGTGACCTTATCAGATACAGTTGATTTCTGGCAAACGGACTTCACTATTCAATATAATGCTGAAACCTTTGTCTGTGATGAAGTCGTGTGCTTTGTGACCTATCCGCTTGAATAGGTCACAATCGTAATTATCGCGGCATGATGCAGGTCGTCACACGATTTTCAACAGCCGCCGGACAGGTCGCACGCCCGTTGTCACTGTACGGGGATTCCAGTTCAAAATCTGCTAACCAGAAGGCAATTTCCGGTGCAAAGTCGTGCTGTGCCAGTACATGACAATCTTCCGGCGCTGTCGCATTCGTCAGTGGTGTTACGGTGAATAAAATGCACTGTCCCGGGGCAAGTCGCTGTATATCACCGATTATATCTGTGTCAGGGAACAGGGAGTTATCACCCAAAATGAAGGACACGCCCGGATTACTAATCTGTGGATTGAAATTGAAAATTGGTGTTTCAGTGAGTGGCATCCATAAATCAGTGTTTGTATTCATCACGATAAAGCGGTCTGTGGTGTATACAAAATAAACAAAATCACTTGCTAACGTATTGACATTGTCAGTCACGACATAAAATTCGCAGGTCAACGGACTATCCTGAGTATTGACCGGGGCAGCATCACAGCTTGCTACTAAATCGTTATTGAGCGTGATATTGAATTGGCTTACACCTGCGCTTTGTGTCCAGAAAAATTCACTTTCATTATTGGTCGTTTGCCAGAAAATTGAGTCACAGCCATCAACCTGTTTCGGTTCACGCCGGGCTATCGACCATATCTGGGTGCAATCGCCTGCTTCAAGCTCATTTTGCCAGCCCGTTGCTAAAAAGCGTTTTGTACCATCCGTTGAACTGAAAACCAGTCCATCCAGAGAAATGCTTGCTCCGGCTTGATTGAGCATGGTCAGGTCGTTGTCATCATAAATAATGGTGATACGGGTATTGCTGTAGACGTTCAGGTCAATCTCTGAACCATATGCGATGCTTGAACCGGCTTCGACATTTTGACCCGCGACTGTGCCCTGTGTTTGACCTGTCAGGGGTTCGGCAATTTGTTCTCCTAAGCGCAAACCGCTTGCGTTGAGACGGGCGACTGCCTCTGGAATCGTCAATCCTGTTACATCCGGCACGGTAACATCATCCTGTGATAGTACGGGTAAGGCAATGAGTGACAGAAACAAAAGGATCGTGATAGACCGTATGGTGAACCTGTGAAACATGCAATTTCTCCTCATTATTTTATTGGTCATCCATACAGACCGGATAAAGCGCATCAGGTTATGGTGAATTCTGGAAATTGACCGTAACCTCTCATCTGTTTTGCTGTCTGTAGCGTTAGAATAGTGCATTCTACAGGGGAATTGGAATTCATACGCATGATTATTCTCGTTTTACCGGATATTACAACCGATGATGATCGCTTGAGACAGGCTCGTTCAGGGGATAAATCAGCTATCACTGCGATCTACCGCAGTTATTATGAGCCAGTTTATCAGTTTGTGCGCTTGCGTGTTGGCAATGTGCAGGAAGCCGAAGATTTAACAGCAGATATTTTCATCAAATTTATCAAAGCACTGAAAGAAGACAAGGGACCTCATACCAGTTTGCGCGGGTGGATTTTTCGTGTCGCTCGTAATGCGATTTACGATTATTACGGGAATGATGCCCCGCTACCACTTGATACTGTTGAGCAGTGGTTGAGCAGTGATGAAAATACTGATCCTGAAGTACAGGCATTACGTTCGATTGAAGCAGACCGCGCACGGCAGGTTATCGGGATGTTAGCACCATCGCATCAAGAGGTACTCATGTTGCGCTTTGACCAGCAGCTTAGTTTGAAAGAAACAGCCGACATCATGGATAAGAATGTCAACGCAATCAAAGCACTACAATTCCGGGCTGTGAATACCCTGCGTGACATTTTGCGGGATACAGAAGGCGAGGAGTAGATCATGGCAGTGAACAACAACGATTTTGTAGAAACCCTCAATATCTGTATTGACCGTTTGAATGATGGCGAAACGGTAGATGCGATTGTGCAGGATTATCCGGCGATGGCATCGCAATTACGTCCCATGCTGGAAGCAGGACGTGTTAGTCGGCGGGCGAAATTTTCATCTGCTGATGTTCAAGCGGCGAGAGAACGTGCTGAGCCGGATATATTAGAGGCAATAGATACGACGTTTGGAGGCGGATTTTCGCTTTCCGGTGGCATGATAATTCCAATCATAATCATTTTGATAATTTCAGGCACATTTATTGGTCTGATGATGAATAGGACTCCGGGGGAGGATGTCATAATCCCGACGGGTACTGTGAATTCAGAACTGACTCTGTCTGGCGAAATTATCCGCTTGAGCGATGGAACACTGTCTATCAGCGGGATTCGTCTGGATTTGTCAACTATAGAATCAGATATTTCACTGGAAGAGGGGATGTTGGTTGAAGTTCGCGGACAATTATCGGATGATACTATTCTTGTTTCGGAAATCAATCTAGCGGAGCAAACCCCTGTTTTAGACTCTACTGAAACATCCTCACAGGAGATGCTTTTTGTGATTGAGGGACCTGTATCAGCAATCAATAACAATCGCATCGAAATTTACGGGTTTGAAATTATAGTCGAACAGGATTTAGCACTGTCGGTTATGCAAATCGGGGATGTTGTCCGTATTGAGGCATCGAGCGATACAGACGAATTACGCACTGTGAATATCAGCTTTATTAGTGTGACAGTTGTTATCATTGATGGACAGGTCTGGCGGGATACAGGGACATGTGATGGCTTGCCGGATTGGATTCCAGAAGATGATGCACAGGATTATTTGATTCGCTGTACATCACAACCGGGCAACAGTAACACTAACTCCGGTTCGAGCAGTCAAAGTGATAACGATGACGATGATGACTAAAGCGGCACTTCATCAGCGATGATGACCAGACGCTCATAATAAAAATTTTGCTCTGCGACGTAACTTGGAATATCACAGGTGACGAGTGTCAGACGATTGAAGGTTGTTGGATAGACTACGCTGACATCACGATAATCGACTGACATGATATTGACGACCACATAGCGCCGTGTGATACCTGCATCCTGCAAGTAAATCTCGTCGCCGATGCCGACATTATAGAGACTGCCGAAAATTCCCAAACTACCATCAGGCATTTCGGAATGTCCACCGAGAACGACGTTACCTGTCTGATTCAGCCACGATGTCCCCTGAAAATGTCCGACAATTGGCTCCCAGGGGTCAATTGCCCAGCTAACACCATCCAGCGGAAAAGTCGTTACCCCGACACTGATTCCGGCTGTTGGAATGGTCAGTAAACGTCCATTTGATGGTGGGGGAGCTTGTGCGGCTACGCTCACAGGGGCTTCGACCGGTTCTTGCGGGACGACTGCTACTTCAACCTGTGACTCCTGTTGTACCTGAACGCCAGGAATTGCTCGATTTTCTGTGGACACATTGCTGACGACTTCACTTTCTGCGATGGTGACGGGTTGATTGCTTTCGATGATGGCTAAAATGGTCTCTTCGCTCATATCCCATAAATTGAGCACACCATCCGTTCCGACTGATGCCGCCCGTGTATTTTCCGGATCGAGTGTGAGATTGGTCAGAGGCGCACCATTACCTGTAATAACTGATAATTCGCGCCCTGATTCGATTGCTCCGGCAACATCCCATAATCGCACCGTACCATCAAGACTGGCAGAAATCGCGACATCAGAATCAGCACTGAATCCGACTCCCATTACAGCCGATAAGTGCCCGGTCATGGTGACAGTTGATTCAAATGTATCGGGCGAGAGGTCGCTAACATCCCAGAGGCGTAAAGTGCCATCCAATCCACCGGAAATAATACTCATGCCGTCCGGCGAAAAAGCAAACGATGCTACAGGTGTTTCATGTCCGTGCATCTGTTTGAGCCAGCCGGAATTTTCGCCCCATAAGCCCCATAACCAGATTGTGCCATCTTCGCTTGCTGATGCTAAGTAAGTGCCTGTGGGGTCAAAGGCTAGATGCCAGACAGGTTGATCAAATTGATTGAATGAGTCGATGAGTTGACCGGAGACGGTATCCCATAATTTGATGTAACCATCGCGTCCGCCGGAAGCAATCACTGTGCCATCGGGAGTCATTGTGACCGCTGTTACATCATCATCATGACCGCCAATGACGCCGAGTAATGCGCCTGTATCAGCATTGAACAATCGCACAGTATCATCGCGACTGCCGGAGACGATTTGCACGCCATTAGGGGAAAACGCCACCGAGGAAACCCAATCGGAGTGTCCTTCGGTTTGCATGAGGAGTTCACCTGTTTCAGCGTCCCACACGCGGATGATATTATCACGCCCGCCGGAAGCCAACCGCGTGCCATCGGGACTGAAAGCAACCGCATCCATCGCACCGGAAAAGACCTGCAACGAATGTAATCGCTGCACAGACTCAACCTGCGCGGATACCACAGACGAAAAAAGAAAAATCATCAACACAAAAAAGATTAAACGGCGCATAACAATATCTGGCTAAACCGACACTTGCCACTATAGTAAATCGTGATGCGTTGTGTGGCAATTATGACTCATCTTCCGGCAGATTATTATCTTTGAGCCAATCCCGACCCACGTCTTGAATATCTGCATTCTCATGAGAATTGGCTTTTCTCGCCCATTCTACTGCTCGATCAAAATCCAATTTTTGAAGAATCTCTAATAGGCAAATATAGGCTTCATCCTGATAGGTGTCGATGAAAGACTGCATCTCTTTTTCGATATTTTCCAGCACCCATTCACCCGGTAGCCGATGAATCTCTTTGAATGCCTGTTCTCTGCACGGATGATTGATGTCAGTGGCAGTATCCAGCATGTATCCAAATAGTTTTTTGCGATTTTCGATGGACAGTAAGGCAATAAAATCCCATGTAGATGGGCTTTTCCATGCGAGATTTTTTACAATCGCAACATGATCGGATGAGGTATCGCGCAATTTAAAAATCGTTTGCCAGTAAGTGGATTCTAATTCATGGAGTTTTTCAATGAGTGCTTTTTCTTCATCTGAAATAGGCGGCTTGTTCATGCTGAATTGCCTGCTATTTGGCTCAATGGACATTTATCATCTATAGTAAATCTCGATGATTATGTGAGCAAATGAAGAGAGATGTAATGGCAACAATTGAATCGTCTTATATGCGAATTATTCTTAAAAAAGGCAGGATGCTCCATAATCTTGAGGATATAGTAAACTTCATCAAACACTATCATTCTAAGTACTTTATCGAAGAAATTCCCATAAAAGTAACAACAAAAAATCGTATAGTGGATATAGAGTTTGCGATGAGATCGGGCGATTGGGGTGTTTCGATTACACAGGCACTATGGGAGATTTTTGTGCTGAACTCCGGTGGTAAATTCTATTATACAGTTGAAGAGCGACTTGACTCAATAAAAGATTTCAACTTAATTGAGGCACTTTCATTTGATTCACCGATAGAAGGCATCTGGGTTCGTAGACATAACGGTGGTTACGAGGGTGATGAACTTTATTGGCTACCTTCGGATCAGATTACACGACATTATGAGCAAAAGTTTGTTGAAGAATTTGGTTCTAATCACCTGGCAATCTATACATTTGATACTGTCAAAATAGTTTGGGATACCCTGCTAGATGAAATTCCGGCAGATTGGGATGTGACTGACAACGGGATAAAAAAATCAATGGACGGGAAATACCTTGCGTTCAATCCGATTGGTGAGCCTGATAGTTTAGATGAATTTCAAGGAAGAATTCCTAAAATTATTAGCAAAATATTTGACTTTATCTTGCTAGATGAGGTACTCGGGGCAGTCGAGAGTCTTGCAATTAGTCATGCTCAACAGGTTGAATTCTATTATCAAGATAGCATGGTTTATCTTTTAAAAAGACTCCAGGGGGATGACAAAATCCTCTGGAAAGTCTTTTGTTATGATAGCTGGGATAACTGTGTCACTCCCGAATGGTTAGCTTATAAGCAAGAAATTGGTTTAGATGAATAGCGAATTTGGTTCAATGAACATTTATCATCTATAGTAAATAAATTTGATAGCAACGGCAATCGAAGTAATGGAACTTGTCAAATATATATACGTACCAGGTTCGTATTGTGTTGAAACCCAATATGATGCTGACTAATCTTGAGGATATCATAAATGTACTTTTATACGAATATGGTGGTAAATCATATTATTTAGTTCCATTTCATATTCAGAACAGCCATCGTGTCATTGACATCCAATTTGGGACTAACGGGCGCGGGTATGCATATGTTCAACGGGTGTGGGAAATTTTTGGAATAGATGGTCTTGAATATTACTCTAATTTAGATGATGACCATTTTCTTTCACTAAAATACTATTCTTTCATTGGAGTGATTCCAAAGGAGTCACCGATAGAAAGTATTTGGGTTCGTGAGACGGATTCCAGGGAATTGGATGTGTTATACGTCTTTGATAGAAATGGTTATAGCTTTAAGGATACTAAGCCAGCAATCTATACCTTCGATAGTGTTGAGGTAAATGGCGCAATGGATGTCTCGACCTTTAATAACAATTGGCATCAAATAGAACGTGAAAAATGGGTATCTAAAGCTGATGGAACATACCGTAGTTGTAACTTTCGAAGTGGGAATTCTACTCCAATAACACAACCAGATGCTATTGATATTGGAAGGTGTGAGAGGGAAATAAGTTATATTGAATATCCTCCAATGAATAGACTTTATGAAATGCCAGACTTCTTAACAAACATCGAAGTAGCTATCTGGAAGCAAGCGAAGACACTTGAATTTTATTATAGAGAACGCCTTGTGAGAAAATTTCAGCGATGTAGCATTCCAGCACACTTCGATAATGGTTGGATTGAAATCAATCTTGATTATTGGGATAACTGCGTGAACCCCGAATGGTTAGCTTATAAGCAAGAAATTGGTTTAGATGAATAGTGAATTTAGCTCAATGGACATTTATCAATTATAGTAAATAAATTTGATAGCAACGGCAATCGAAGTAATGGAACATGTCAAATATATATACGTACCAGGTTCGTATTGTGTTGAAACCCAATATGATGCTGACTAATCTTGAAGATATTGTCAATATTTTGCTCGCAAATTACAGACACCCGGGCAGGTCGTATATTCCCTTTCACATTCAACACAAGCGACGTATTGTTGATATACAGTTCGGTACGAATGGAGGCGGCTACGCGTACATTAAACGCGTATGGGAAATTTTTGGTATTGAATCCATGTGGGAATATTATGTCAATCTGGATAATATTTTCTCTCTGAATGAGTATTCATTGTTGGAGGTTATTCCGGCACTTTCACCAATAGCTTCAATCTGGGTCCGTGAAACTGATGAAGGGGCAATTTCCGATAAATTATACGTCTTTGATAGCAAAAGTCATGATTTTCGAGATGCAAAAAAGGTAACGTATGCGTTTGATACAGTTACATTGACTGGAGCGATACAGTATGAAATTTTGTCGGATGAATGGAAACAGGTAGATAGCGAAACGTGGGTTTTAAAGCGTACCGGGGTATATCTTAGCAATAATTCGAGAATTGATAACCCGACACCAATACCACTACCTGAAAATCTTGATTTGGGAGAATGTGAACGCGAAATAGATTATGTTGAATATCCTCCGCTGAGTAGACTCTACGAAATGCCAGACTTCTTAACAAACATCGAAGTCGATATTTGGAAACAAGCGGAAACACTTGAATTTTATTATAGAGAACGCCTTGTGAGAAAATTCCAGCGATGTAGCATTCCGGCACACCTCGATAATGGCTGGATTGAAATCAATCTTGATTATTGGGATAACTGTGTGAACCCCGAATGGTTAGCCTATAAACAGGAAATTGGTTTGGAGGAATGATATGCCTATACCACAGGCGTATCATTCTTGAGGCGTGCCAGCCATGCCTCTCCTGCTTCGACCATATCTTTGTTATTGGTATCTGCGGCATGCTGTGCCAGTTTTGCAGTCAGTTGCAGGTCAATTTCTGAATAGAGCGATAGCAATCCCCATATACGTTCATCAGCGTCCGGGTGGTCTTCATCGAGATAGGGTTGGGTCAGTTCCCATAGATTTTCATTCAATTTAGATTCCGGGATACGACGCACCACATTGGCGACCTTATCTGCAAATCCCCATGATGGATGGGCGGCATAAGCAACAATTATATCCAGTAATTCCAATAATTCGCCCGATGGCAAAATCATCATCATATCCCATAGAATCGGGTGATGACGATTTTCAGCAAACTGGTCACGCATAAATTCGATGCGGTCGTCTAAACCGTGAAACAGACGCATCAATGCTTGCTGTGAATCTGTCCAGCTTAACAAATAGTCTTCCCATAATTTTGCATCTTTGTTGAATTCTTCGTTAGAAGCAATCATAACAGTCCCTTTATGTCTCTCCTTTGTGGTATCATATCGCGCTGTGAACCCGTGATAGTAGTTAGAAATGTAACAGAAACCTATGACAAAAATCGGTATTTTCGGCGGTGGTCAACTCGCAAAGATGACCGCTCAAGCCGCCAGTGTCCTCAATATTGAAACACTTATTTTCGCCAATGAAGCAAACGAACCTGCGCTCAAAGTGACGCCACACCATCTTATCGGTGCCTGGGATGATGAAGATTTGCTTAAACAATTTGCTGAATCGGTGGATGTTGTCACTCTGGAAAGCGAATTTGTTCCAGTGGATATTTTGCAAAAAGTCGAATCGTATGGCACACCTGTCTATGCTTCATCGGAAACGGTCGAACAGGTGCGTGATAAGCTGGTGCAAAAACGCCGGATGCAGCAAGCTGGGATTGATGGGCCGCGCTTCAAAAAAGTGATGGTTGGTAGTGATGTTTTAGAAGCATCGACTGAATTCGGCTTCCCCTTGATGATGAAAACCCGCACACTTGGCTATGATGGTTATGGCAATCAATTGATTCGCCGCGCTCATGATATTGAACCCGCGCTCCAGAAATTTGAAGGACGCGAACTCATGGTTGAGGAAATGGTCAATTTTGTGCGTGAACTGGCAGTTATTGTTGCCCGTAGTGCCGATGGCAGTGTTCGTGCTTATCCGGTCGTTGAGACTATCCAGAAAAATAATGTTTGCCACATTGTGCGCTGTCCGGCAGCTATTGAAGAAGATGTTGCGCGTCTGGCAAATGATATGGCGATTCAAGCTGTCGAAGCGATTGATGGTGTTGGCGTTTTCGGTGTCGAGATGTTTGAAGTCGCAGATGGTCAGGTGCTGTTTAATGAGATTGCGCCGCGTCCGCATAATTCAGGGCATTATACGATTGAAGGCACAATCACCTCACAATTTGAGAATCATGTGCGTGCGATTCTTGGTTTGCCACTGGGCGATGTTGCTCAGATCGCACCCGCTACTGCGATGATCAATATTCTCGGAGAACGTGAAGGCGAACCCAATCCTGATGCTTTAAACGACGTGTTGCGGGTCGGCGGAACACATGTGCATCTCTATGGCAAAGATCAGGTGCGCCCGGGACGTAAAATGGGACATATCACTGTACTCGGATACAATACCGATGGCGCGGAAAAAGTCGCTCGTCTCGCATTGAGCAAACTCAATTTATAGGAAAGATTATGTCAGAAAATCCAATTGTCGGTGTGATTATGGGTAGCGATAGTGACCTGCCGACGATGAAAGAGGCTATCGAAATTTTGCGTGAATTTGATATTCCGCATGAAGTAAAAGTTGTTTCAGCACATCGTACTCCTGCAGATATGGCAGATTATGCGACTTCGGCACATGAACGCGGACTCAAGGTGATTATTGCCGGGGCAGGTGGGGCGGCTCATCTTCCGGGGATGGTTGCCGCTTATACACCGCTTCCTGTGATTGGTGTGCCAGTCAAAAGTAGCGCTTTGAGCGGACTTGATTCATTGCTTTCGATTGTGCAGATGCCGAATGGTGTACCTGTTGCAACAGTTGCGATTGGTAAAGCAAAAAATGCCGGATTGCTTGCAGTAAAAATCCTCGCTACATCGGATGCTGAATTACTGCAAAAAATGATTCAGTACAAATCGGATATGGCGGCAATGTCGCGCAAGAAAAATGACACGCTGGAAATCTGATGCCAACCATTAAATTCTGGAAACCCTACCTGGTGCTGACTCAATTTACCGATGATGAGCAGGATAGAGAAACACTTGCGGATTACATTAAGTTGAAGGAAGTCTATTCAGCCGGTCGCCTGGATTATGATAGTGAGGGGCTGATGCTCCTCACCGATGACGGCAATCTCAATCATATGCTGACCCATCCCAAACACGGACATCCCCGAACTTATTGGGCACAGGTCGAAAACATTCCTGATGAAGCTGCTCTCGATAAAATTCGTCGTGGTGGTATAGAAATCAAGAATTACAAAACAAAACCTGCAATGGCACGCCGTATCGAGGAACCGGAACTTCCTGACCGCAATCCCCCGATTCGCTATCGTGCCAATATCCCTGATTGCTGGCTCGAATTGACTCTCACCGAAGGTAAAAAACGTCAGGTTCGCCGGATGACTGCCGCTATCGGACACCCGACCTTGCGCCTTGTTCGGGCGTCAATCGGCTCTTTAACATTGGATGGACTTGAACCTGGACAATGGAAAGAACTGACCAAAACTGAGATGAAGGCACTCCGCGCAAGCATCCGCGATAGCAAACGTTAATGGGATGTTATGTAAAACGGATTTTGTTAAAATTTGATTAAATTTGACAGAGTGTGATATAGTGTTACTTAAACTTAGCTTAACATTATGTCTCAGGGGGACACTATGTACTGGCTTGACACTGTTTCACTGACTCTGGAGGAGCAATTAATCGCCGGAGTTTATATTCTGTTGGCGGCGGCACTGAGCATGATTATCGGCTTAGACAGAGAGCGTAATCAAAAGTCAGCAGGTCTACGTACCCATATGCTGACAGGGGTCGCTGCGTGTTTATTCACATTGTTATCTTTATATGCGTTTCCAGATTCTGATCAATCCCGTGTTGCATCAAATATTGTCACCGGAATCGGATTCCTGGGGGCGGGTATTATCATTCAGCGAAAACGGCTTGCTCATGATTTAACAACGGCTGTGAGTATCTGGGTAACGGCTGCTATCGGGATGGCGATTGGTTCAGGATTATGGCTGATTGCGACAATCACAACGATTATTGTCTGGTTTATTTTAGCCATTATCCGCAAAATGAAACCCTCCGATAGTTATTCAGAAGATGACGCATTAGCTACATCATAGCCTTTCGAACTCAATCCAGTAATGGTCAGCGAGAAGGGCAAGTTGCGAGGTATTCTCAAAATATTTTTCGAGATGTACCAATAATTTCATAAATTGTGGTCGTTTTTGCACAACATCAAATAAGGCACTGGTTGGCAAGAGTAATCCGAGAGGCACCACATTGATTCGCTTGAAGTGAGGTGAAAAATCCTCGCTGATACGCTTGATTGTCGGGTATGTGACGCGAATTTCTCCGAAGTCATCTCCACGTAATCGACGCAATGCAATATCCCATTTCCAGTGTAGCGCGTGCCAGACAAATTCCCAGGCACAATACGGCGACATTATCCCGAAACAGACTTTCCCGCCCGGTTTGACCATGTTACTTAGATACTCTGCCAGAGGTTGCCAGTCATCAATGCAATTTAACGCCCCGAAATTCGAAAAAACACCATCCATTGTAGGGACATGATGCAACGTGTCCGGGTTTAACGACGCAATATCAAGAACCTCCACCCGCACATTCTCCTGGTGCTGTGTCTTTTCCCGTGCAACGTTCAACATTTCCTCACTGGCATCCGTTGCGGTGACATGAATTTCCTGCTCAGCCAGAAATAGAGCATCTTCCCCTGTGCCGCATCCGATTTCCAGCACATGCTGACCTGCTGAAAAATGTGTTAACAGACGTTCATGGACTCTGGCACGCAAAATCTGCCCGATGGGTTGCTGTGTAAAATCGGAGTCATAAGTCGGGGCGAGGGTATCAAAAGCAGTCAAAATTAGTCTCCCGCTTCTGCCAGTGTGACATTGGAGAGCATTTGACCTGTATCTTCCCGTTCGCCTTTTGTGAACTCCATGCCGATACGACCAATTTTCGTATTCAGCCACATTTTTGCCATGCGGGGTAGTGATTCTCCGCCATTTTTGCGTGCTTTATTGAGGGCGACTTCATTGACCATCCAGCGGGTTGCATAACTATAGAATCGCTTGCTATAACGTCCGGCAATTGTCAAATCACGGTCTGCATTTTCCGCCCAATTGCCATCTCGCAAAATATCGGCTTCGACTTCGGCATAATAAGGTGTGCCTTTAATCGGATAGGCAACGGTCGTTAAAAAGACATCGGGATTGCAAATTTTCAGGTGTTCGACTGTTTCGACTATATCGTCTATGGTTTCACTGTGATAGCCAAGCATGATGAACATCCCGGCTTCGATACCGTATTTTTGTAGCAGATGCGTTTTTGCCTGAACATCCAGTTTATCGACTTTGCGTTTCATCGCATCAAGGATTTTCTGGCTACCGCTTTCACTCCCATTCCATAGCCGGAAACAACCCATTTCGGCTAATTTTGCGACCATCTTTTCATCGAGCCTATCGGCACGGGAAATACCTTCAAAGGGGATTCTCACACCCCGTTTATCAAGTTCATCGGCATAGGTATACCACCAGCGCTGATTAATCGTCAGTACATCATCGGCATACCAGATGAGGTCGGGATTGTAGCGTTCTTTTATCCAGAGTAATTCTTCAGCGGCATCTTCCGGGCTTCTCCGGCGATGACTATTCCCGAAAACACTATGACTGCACCAGGTACAGGTATACGGACAGCCACGTGCATGAATCACGCTTACGCTACTTTTGCCGTGATTTTCTTTCCAGACGCGCATATACGCTTCAATGTCGATGGCTTCGCGGTCAGCCCATGGATGTTCACTCAAATCAGCAATCATCGGACGCGGGTCATTTTCGACCAGCTTGCCGCTATCATCCAGCCATTTAATCCCTTTGATAGCATCTAATCCTGTCAGACCATATTTTGCTAGATGCGGGATTAATTCTTCGAGTGTCCATTCGCCTTCACCCTGCACGACAATATCTGCACCATATTCGAGATACTGTTTTGCGTAATAGGGTGGGTCGGGTCCTCCTAGCACAATGTAGATATTCTGATTTTTTAGGAAATCAATTATTTTCAAGACATTGCCTTTGGTCATCATATTGGTATAGATGCCAACAATCGCGGGCTTTTGCTCACGGACAACATTCTGAAAGGATTGCATATCGCTGAACGTGCTATCAAACACACCGACATTGAATCCCTTTGATTTGAGATAAGATGAAATATAGAGAATCCCTAATGGGGGATAGGGTTTCATGATTTGCATTTCGTGCGGGTCTTGATATAGAAAATAACCGTGCGTGAGCAGTATATCCATTATGAATTTTCTTCTGACAAAACGACAGTGACTAACAAATCATACGGGTGATTGGTATCAATTGGATGAGGAATGATGCTGACTATCTGTAATTCGCGTTCAGCAAAGGCATTGAGTTCTTTTTCGAGTGTTTTGCCAGCGAGTTCTGTTCGTTTCATTGCGCCGACCAGTTCGTTCATATCGCCATTGCCGCGTCGTAAATCTGCCATTTCTGCGGCGGGCGTGAAATAATTTTGTAAAAAGACGGTGCGTACTAGAATATTTTGCGACACTGTGAGTCTCCCATTTCTGCATAGAATGCCTCACAAACTGTACCGCAATCTATAGTAATTCGCTATTCACCCAGATCGTTCATGAACTCATCAAGCGATTTGCGGCGAATGCTGAGTTTTTCGATAGGCGGGTCGATTTTGCTTCCGGTCGTTTCACCTGTTGATAAACCGGATAAGAGAGATTGCATCAACTGCTTAAACTCCCCGACAGTCAGTTCGGAGAGTAACATGTCATCTGTAATCTGACGTTCTTCATCGCTCATAGCATTTTGCCTTCAATGTTTTTATTATTATAGCAATTTCCTGTGCTTATACATCCATATCTGTGTCGAGAATCAGAGCGACTGTAATTGCGCCAATGAGTTCTGCCGCGAAATTAATACTTGTCGGGGCTGCAAACGGAAAATCGGGAATTTGTGTCCCGATAAGGAACAGGACTGACAGGAACAAGGATACGAACATGACGATCATCAACATGCCCCGGTGTATTTTCGCGATGGCAACGATGAGAATTGTAGCACCTGCGGCACCGAGTGCTAACCAGATGTTTTCGTATTGTGGTTCTAAGATGAGACTGTTAAAAACCGCCAGAACTGCCACGATTGCGATGAGCATGACCAGCATTTGTTGCAAAAGCTCCGCCTGTTTGTGGCGTTTTTTAAGTGTTGCAATCCTGAATGATGTGATAGCAAAAAACAGTATGATGATTGAGAGTAATTCGACACGCAAATTGGTGACATAATTATTGATGATTTCGGGGTCAGTTGTGAATATAACCCGCGAAATGAAGCCTACAGGGAGGAAAAATATGAGAATAAACAAAATCGAGATCGTCATACTCCGGTAGATATGCTGCGGCTTTTCAGAGCCATATATCGGAGGCACAAAGATAATTGCACCTATCATTTCCACCACTAGCGCAATCAGAAATTCTTCATGGACTGTAATCTCTTCGTCTACCAGGACGATACTTTCATCACTACTTTCGTCTACAGTTTCTACAAATTCATAAGATATAACATTCCCGATGGAGAGACTGATACCAAAAATGATAATTGTCATCATGATGATAACGAGCAGGCGTTCTAAGCCTTCTGCTTGATTCCAGTCGAAGAAAAAACTAACAAACAATGTCAAACCCAGAAAGGTGACAGCAATACCGATAGAAGGACCCATACTGATAACAATAGGAAGTAACTCGACGTATTCAATCACGTAAAACCTCAATGTAGTATGTTGATTACTGATCGGATTTTAACGTAGATTACGACTTTCCGAAATAAATTGCTCCAGTTTTAGCCGACAATTTGTATGTTCGAGATTTGCGTCGGTTCATGTGGGAGAAGTGCCAGCTTATCCAGTTCGCGATGTGCCAGCGGTAATGTCACCCTGTGATAGAGCATTGATGCGATTTGCTTGAGATGCGCTCCCCGTAAATTTTGAGGCGATTTCATCCAGCTTGATAGATTGCCCCATGTTTTTCTGCTGCGATAATCTTTATGTACAATACGATGCAATTGTCGATAAAATTCTGTGTGAAAGGGTCCCTGATAGAGCATCGCCATATCCTGACTGTCATACCAGTTTTCGCGCCCGAGTTCGCCTCGCACCCGTTCATAGAATGGGGTTCCCGGCAATGGATAACTCACGCTGATGCCAATATCATCGGGCATCAGGTCACGTACCATTTTAAGTGTCAGTTCAATATCTTCGCGGCTTTCTCCTGGATAGCCAAATTGCAGGAAAAATGCCACTTTGACACCGTGTTCATGGGCTTTTTTCGTAGCTTCATAAATTTGCTCGACCTGTGTGCCTTTATCCATCGCATCGAGAATTTTCTGACTGCCACTCTCCGCACCAATCCAGACAATATCTGCGCCAGCGCGTGCCAGTGCCGGAATCGTATTGCCGCGTAGCAATAAATCGGCTCGATTCAAACTCTTAAAAGGAATATGTGCTTGATGTTCATCCAGTAAATCGGCAAATTCTTCAATCCATTTATCACGAATGCCCATAATATCGTCCATGAACCAGATATGATCGGGCTTGAAATTCTCTTTGAGCCATTTCATCTCCAACACAACGTTTTCAGGACTGCGACTGTTATATTTTTGCCCCCAGATAGGTTTCGCGCACCAGTTACAGTGAAACGGACAGCCTCTCGTTGTGACCAGATTCATGCTGAAATAGCCGTGATGTTCTTTCCAGATGTCGCGGTATTGATCGCGATTGACTAAATCCCACGCAGGGAAAGGCATCTCATCCAGGGTGCGAATAACTGCGCGGGGAGGGGTTTTGACGACAGTGCCTTCATTCAAATAGGCTAATGAGCGAATCTGATACAAATCGCTTTCTTGAACCTCATTGCCGACATTATCTGCTGCTTCCAGATAGTTAATCAATTCCGCGAGCGTTTCTTCACCTTCACCGATGAGGATATAATCTGCGCCACATTCCAGATACTTTTCAGCATGGTCTGTCATATCTGCCCCGGCGACTATGACCATACAATTTTCTTGCTTCGCATAGTCAATCATCTCAAAGGCTGCTTCACGCATCCGCAACAGTGACATCTTGCTCAGATAATTGAAATTATCCTCAAAAATCACAGCGTATTTCGGTTGATGCGCGCACAGGAAGGCATGCCAATCTTTCGTAGACTCAGCCAGCATGGCATCGAACAAGCCCACCTGATAGCCCTGTTCCCGCATATACGACGCTGCATAGAGCGTACCAAGCGGGGGATACGGCTGCATCGCGTTCCAGAGTTTTTCATCAAAACGAAGATAATAAGATTGTCCGAAAAGAATATCTGTCATGGCGTTCGCCCCAAAAATCATTGTAGGGACATGATGATGTTTTAACCGGAAACGGAAATATGATGTAGGGACAACACCTGTGTTGTCCGAAAAGTCCCTCTCCATCAGGGAGCTTGCGAGTGCAATGGGGAGGGATTTAGGGAGGGGTAAGATACTACCGCTCCAATTTTTCCGTCTCTAATTATGAAATTTCATATCATGCCCGAAACGGCAATTCACTAAAAATACTACGTCTAAAACTCTAAAAAAAGATGAATCGCTTTCCAGTTGGTAAATCGTCAACTTCGAGCCCCTTTTCCTTGAGTTGACAGCGATGCACCTGTTTTGCTAAATCAATATTCATGCGCTTCTCGATACCATCCAGTGTACAGGCAATTGTTTGAATGTGCGGGAATTTTGCCATGAGATCAGGGTCGCCAATCTGTGGAATGCCATTGAATACAATAATTGGAAAAGAAGATGTTGCATGAAGCTCACCGTGTTTTTTATATGCTACAAAATCGGCATGGTCGCCGATTTGAAGAGACCAATGTTTATTAGTATTTATCAAACTATTTGCTGTTACGACACCTAATTGTTGAAATGCGTCCATAACTAAGCTTCTATTTTGATTGATTTTCCCAACCTTATTTATTTGAGGGTCATTATTGACAATTTTTCCTAATGACCTTAGCTCTAATTTATAATTCTTTTTAGTAGTCAAATAGGAATCACTACCTAATGCAATATTTCCACCACATTCAAGCCAGGTCGCAACATCTGTAGTTTGACCTAATAGATAATAATTTGTACCTGGACACCAGACTAATCCGCGAATGATTTTTGCCGCATCTTCAATATCCTCCTTAGTCATGCCAACCCCATGCACGATGACTGTATTTTCTCCAACACAACCGATATTTTTCAGGCGTTGATATTCTCCTGCGGCGATGTCGTCTGTGCCTTCTGCTAGATGAATGAACCAGGGAACATTTTTTGGCGTGCTTTTATAACTGCGGATGATTTCTTCTTCTGTGTTGAAATGCAGAGAATGCGCCCAGCCATATTTTTTCAGCACCCGCACCGGAAAATCTTTGCGGAACATCGGTTTATGCGGTGGTCCATGATGTATCACCGTTGTTGCCCCGCAGAGCAAATTTTTCAATCCACCGATAAACACTCGATCCCATAATGGATAACTACGGAGTGTCTTAAAAGGCTCATCATTCAAGCGGGCGTTAACATCCTCCCCCCATTGATGGGCATTATTGTAAACTTCACGGAATTTTGTGCGCGGATAGTGATTCAATTCGAGATGGTCATGGGCGTTAATCAATCCAGGGAAAATCGAATAGCCCTCTAAATCAATTTCCAGTGCATGATTCGGTTTTTCAGAAACGATTCGTCCGTTTTGAATGAATAAATCCCGCACCTGTGAGTTGTCGCCATCCCGAATAAGCGCCCCTTTGATATGTAGCGGTTGGCTCATGCAGGCGCTCTCAGAATTTGCATGGTAAAGCCGGATTGACGTTGCATCTCCGCTTGAAAGTCACCATTATAGTGTTCCTTGACTGCCTCAGTTATTGCGTTAATTGCCGGAGCAATATCGGCATCTGAGGTATCCCATAAGGATGACCATGCTCTGGTTTTGACTGCATCTAGCAACGTTTGCGGCGTTTCACTATATGAGTAGGTATAGGTGACTTCTTCATGCTGAGTCCAGCCTGTTTCTTTAATCGCATCACCAGTTTGGCGCCAGTTGTAGCCTCTTTTCCGTTTCGGGCGATTGTCATTCCAGGCTTTGACCACCGGATTAATATAGCCTCCGCTACGGTCATTGAAACAGTGCAATAATTGTCCACCCGGTTTCAAAACACGTTGAACGTCGCGTAAAATTTTCACAGGATCGGACACTAAATGCAACACATGCACAATCAGCACCGCATCGAAACTATCACTTGCATATGGCAAATCATGAGCATCGGCAAGTAACGGGAAAACAGATTCATTCCGGCGCTTATTCAATAAGACCTTCATCATTTCAATCGAAATATCTGCCCCGGCGACAAAATCGACATGTGGGGCAAGCGGTAAAGCAATCCGACCCGTACCGATACCAATTTCCAGCACACGGTCAGTTTTTGATAGATTGGCATTTTGTGCAATAAATTCCCCGACCTGTTCCGCAACGCCATCGGGAAAACCGCGTGTCGCATCATAAACATCTGCGCCACGATCAAAATTAACAGAATCCATAATCCCCCTGAAACAAAAAGACAGCCTGTATAGACTGCCCCATTGTAGCACTAATCGTCATCGTTGATTTTCGGTAAGCCTCGAATGGCATCATCCCCGAGCTTATCCCGCAATTTTTTGTGCAATTTTGGCGTTTCTTCGCGCCATTTTGCCTGTAATTCCTCTTTTGTTGCTTTCCAACCATCCCCTGCATGGGTCAACATGCCTTTTGCGAATGTCGGGGCATCTTTGATAAGACGCTCTAAATTTTCGGATTCACATTCAGGGCAATCAAATGCTGACTCGTTGAATCCGTGTGTTTCGGTAAATTCATAGCCGCAATCTTTGCAGCGATAATCATACATTGGCATGAGATTTGCCTCCGTAATTTACTTTTCTCTATGATACATCAGACCACACCGGAAGCGCATAAATTACGCTTCTTCTTCCTGAATCGAGAGCAAAACATCATCCTGCTGAACAGTATCACCCACCTGATAAGCAATGGATTCGACCACACCATTATAAGGCGCTTGAATACGATGTTCCATTTTCATCGCCTCCATGATGAGCAAGACAGTTCCCTGTTCCACTTTTTGCCCGATTTCAACATTCACACTAATCACCTGACCGGGCATCGGCGCACGCAATGATCCCTGTTCAACAGCCGCGAGACCGGGTAATGGCAATGGTGTTTGCCAATCCAGGCGGAATGTGCCATCTGCCGAATGAACCCACCATTGGTCATCCTTGCCTTCGATAACAGTGAATGTCTGTTGATGCCCATCAGTCATGACAGTCATATGACAACCGTCCCATGATTTTATGGAGACATCAAAACTATCGTCTCCGATTGTCACCTGATAGCCATTTTGTTTTGGCGTGAGATAAATTTCAATTGATTTGTCACCGTATCCAAAGCGATGACGAATCGGGCGATTGGGATTGTTACGCCAGTGACTCTTTCCGCTACCTTTTGCCAGCGCTGCCACAATCACAACAGCAGGAGAGAGTTCCGGCTCAAGGGACATTAAATCGGCATTGTCATCTAAAAATTGCGTGTGAATATCGCCGTTAAGATGGTCTTCATGCATCAGAACACGGCGCAGGAACGAGACATTATTTCGCATTCCCATGAATTGTAATTTTGATAGCGCATAATCCAGTTTACGAATCGCTGTCAGTCGATCATGTCCATGCGCGATGATTTTCGCCAGCATCGGGTCATAATGCGGGGAAACAGTGTCACCGCTTCGAACCCCTGCATCCGTGCGAATATTATCGGGGGCGTGCCAGTGTAAAATATCACCAATTACAGGCAAAAATCCATTTGTCGGGTCTTCTGCATAGACACGCACTTCAATCGCATGCCCATCCGGTTGATAAGCAAAATCGCCTAAATCAATAAATGGTGGCAACAATTCATAGAGACTGACACCGCGTGCAATTTCAAGTTGCCAGCGCACCAGGTCAACTGCATAAACGGCTTCTGTTACAGGGTGTTCGACCTGTAGGCGGGTATTCATCTCCATAAAATAGAAATTACCGTCACTATCCAGCAGAAATTCGACTGTTCCTGCGTTCTGATAGTTGAGTTGTTGCCCGACTTGAACCGCTGTAGCATGGATTGCCGCACGTAATTCATCATCTAAGCCGGATGCCGGACTTTCTTCAACAATTTTCTGGTGACGACGTTGAATACTGCATTCGCGTTCCCCGAGTGCCATCACATTACCGTAATGATCCCCGATAATTTGCACTTCGATATGGCGGGGTTTTATCAGGCGTTTTTCGAGCATCAGCATATCATTGCCAAATGCCTGTGATGCTTCTCGACGGGCAGCCGCTAGCGCTTCAGGCATTTCTTCGGCACTATCGACACTTCGCATTCCTTTGCCACCACCTCCGGCAGCCGCTTTAATCATGACAGGATAGCCCATCTCATTAGCCGCAGAGAGTAATACATCGTCATCCTGATTGTCGTCACTGTATCCCGGAACATAGGGGATACCTTCTAAGATTTGCTTCGCCTGACGTTTATCGCCCATTGAAGCAATTACATCCGGTTGAGGACCCACCCATGTTAAATTGGCATCAATCACAGCTTGAGCAAAATCGGCATTTTCAGCTAAGAAACCGTATCCAGGATGAATGGCATCTGCGCCTGTTTTTTGTGTCGCCGCGATGACTTTTTCTATATTGAGATAACTATCGGACGCTGCATTGCCGCCAACATGAACGGCTTCATCTGCCATTTCGACATGCAACGCATTTTTGTCTGCATCCGAAAAAATAGCGACTGTTGCGATACCCATTTCTTTGCAGGTTCGGATAACCCGGCAGGTAATTTCACCACGATTGGCAATCAGTAATTTTCTAATCATTGCTCTCTCCCGAAACCCATTTTGCCGGACGTTTTTCCATGAAAGAGAGTAATCCCTCCTGTGCTTCTTCGCCCTTTCGCAGGGTATCGAGTAAGTCAGCACGGAAATCAACTGTTTCGGCTATCGGTTTGTCGTACACTGTGAAAATTAAATTTTTGATGGCGGCGATTGCTCGCGGCGCACATTGCCGGATTTCGTCTAATTCCACTTCGATAAAATGGTCAAGCTGGTCAGCAGCGCAGGCTTCATGGACGATGCCGTATTCACGGGCGAGTTTTCCGCTGAATCGGCGTCCTGTAAGCATCAGTTCGCGGGCGCGGGTTAATCCGATACGGTTGATGACATACGGTGAAATAAATGCCGGCGCGACACCGAGACGCACTTCCGGCAGACCGAATCTGGCTTCTTCATCGGCTATGGCTATGTCGCTCACGCATACCAGTCCGAATCCACCACCGAGTGCCGCGCCTTCAACCCGTGCAATCACAACCTGCGCGGCTTCATTGACAGCCCGTAACATCTTATCGAGATTGCTTGCCTGATCTGTGAGGGAAACTTCACTATCGCGCATTTCTTTAATATCGCCACCGGAGCAAAATGTATTATTTACTCCCTGAATGATGACAGCGCGAATCGCACGATTGTCCTGTAATTGAGTGAAAATATCGTTCAATTCAGCGACCATTTTGTTATTCATGGCATTGCGTGTTTCAGGGCGATTGAGCGTGATATAGAGGGCAAAATCTTTTTGCTCAATCAGGAGTGTCTCAAAATTATCAAAATCTGTCACGATTTTTCCTTTGAAAATGTAAGTGTAGATAATTAAAATGTAGGAATAGACCGTCGGTCTGCTCCTCTAATTGATTGCAAATTGAGTATAACGTAACCAGCCATGCCGTGTAATCGAGCAATAGCGCACATTATCAATAATTTTCGCAGCGACATTCATTTTATCACCACCGCTATCCTGCCCGTTGATATTGAGTTCAAAAGAACGGTTGGTATCAAAAAAGAGGCGTTTTTCCCCTTTGAGTAAAATCACCACACCTGATGGACGCAACCAGACCAGAATTTTCTGCTGTAGTTCATTGAGTTCTATTAATTTGTTGCTGTTATTCGGTTCACTTGAATCCAGTGCTTCGAAAATTTCATTATAGAGTTGCTGATTTTCGGGCGAAACTACTTTTTCCTGTAATTGCTGATAGCGATTTGCCTGTTGAACGTAATAGAGCGCGATGCCGATTTGAAATACGCCTAAAATAATACTCATTCCCTGAATTGCACCCGATGCCAGGCTGACGATTATTAGCTGGTAGATAGCGTTGATTGCCATCACAAAGGCGATTCCCAGCATTGATGCGACTCCACCACGCATATAAGAAAAGAGCATCACGCCGATTGTGATAATCGCGACAACAACGCGCACATAATCTGTGATATAGCCTTCAAATTGAAAGAAGCTGCTGATTAACACCGCAATACCAATCGTCATCAACAACCAGATATTGCGAATTTTTGATTGTTCTTCTAGCTGGTTGCGTTCCCCGATTTGATTCATTGCCAGCAGGTCACTGATTTTCGTCTGCCGGATACGTTCATCTAATTTTTTGAGGCTAATCTGACTCATGATTGACTATCCCGCCATGCTAAAAATGTGTCATAGGACAATTGCGACACTTCGCCGCGCATCACCTTTTTATTGACCATCATTTCGGCATCAAAATTCAACTTTTCCATATCGCTATCGTCTGCGGGGCGTAAAGCAAGATTCTGTGCCGGAACAACCTGCATCATCCCGCTTCGATAGAGCAGGAGTGCCAGTTTTTCGCTTAAGAAGATACGGAGTGAATTTTTCCCTGTCTTAAAATATAGGAGGGGATTATCCAGGTGTGGTTCGGATGCGCCTAAAACTTCTGTTAACTGATGATACAAACTGACAATATGTTGGTAAGTATTGTCAAAGTCTTTACTGGAATTGTTTGCAACACGATAGGCTTGCCAGAGACTAAGTGCCCATCGCCCCTCAACCCCTGCTAATACAAAAAAGAAAATCGTGAATACAGGTGTCAACATGGCGATGAAAAGAGCAATTCCGGCAATCACGTTCCAGACTGTCGATATTCCTAAGAGGGCAACCAGTACTATCATGTCCCGTATTTCAGGACGGTTATATGCCTTTGCTGCTGCACCAATTAAGATGACAGAGACAATCACCTGAATCACTTTCACGAAAAGATAAACCGGACTCACTAGCCCGAGTACGAGCCCCACAACGCCGAAAATGACGAAAATCCGGCTGTCGCGTCCCAGACCATTACGCCCTGCCTGTTGAATACCGAAGGCTTGTAGGGCGTGAATCTCATCGGATGACAACTTTGCCAGGGAAGAATGTAGTTGCGTGATTTGTTCCTGTGGATGAGATGCCACTCAATCCTCCCACGACATATAGAGCAATGCACCTGCTAGTGATTTACCGAGCGGGTCGATTCTTAAGGAACGTGTGCCACCGCCATCGAGCGCCTCATAACAGACGAAATTGAGGGCTTCGATATTATCAAGTTCATAGCGAATGACATCCCCCTGGACGAGGTCGCCCAGATGTGCTTTGACTTTTTCGGCGCTCAGTTTGGCTTTAATTTCCTGGTATGCTTCCGGTGAACGGGCAATTACACTGATATTGGCGATGTTGCCTTTATCCCCGCTACGTCCGAAAGCTAAATCATATAATCGTCTCATTGACTTTCTTCTTTCGTAAAATACATCACGCGCTCCATCCAGCCATCTCCCCATCGACCCTGTTGCCAGCCTGCTTTTTCGAGGACATCCTGTTTGAAGAGAAATTCATCTTCGGTCTCGACTGTCAGAAAGCGAACATCTTCACTGATAGACATATTCACTTTGACAAATTGTTTCCAGCATTTTTCTTCAATTTCGGTGGCATCCTGTGATACCCATATCCAGATATAACGCTTCATAGAATTTTATGGTTTTTGTCGTTCGCGTATAAAATAGCAACCGGTGTTCCGGCATCAGGATATTTTCGTCCATCCGGCATCCGGTGACCGATATAAGTCAGGTCAATGCAGTCGATGACCCGTTCGTTATCAGCATTCAGAAAACGGTAAAAAATCCGTGTGATGGTTGTTGTTCCAATACTGGAATAGCCCGGTAAAATTTCTTGCCGGATGACTTCTCCGTAAATGATATTCCCCTGATAGCGTAACACTCTATCTTGTAGATAACGTTTCAGGACAAAATAAGCACAGGTCAACAGGGCAGTCACCAGTTCAACCACCAGTAAAAATTGAATCTGAAAACCTGCCATCGCAACCAGTACCGTAATCGTAATAATCATCGGAAACGCCAGCATAAACATCAAAAAGACGTACTGGCGTATCGCAACTTTGCGTGTGACGGCTGTGGGCAGGGTATCACAAACACCCTCCACGAAATCGCGATGGTTAATATTAAAGAGATAGAGTCGATTGGCTGTGTTTTGTCGTTGTTGCATTAGTCCACTGTTAAATAACTGATATTTGCTGTGATATGGTTGCGGCTTACCAGCGTCGGGAATAATCCTAAGATAATTCTCGGACTTGCACCGATAGTCGTGCCGGAGATACTCATCCCCGCAGGACCACTTAATCCATTGGTCATCAGAACCCGAACTGCCTGTTTCAAGATATTTTCATCTTTTGCAGTGAACATCACTCTGATGAGCAATTCCATGGGGTCATCCGGCATTTCTGCGATGTTCCCGTACAGACTATTTATCCCCATGAAATCATAAGCAACACGGTCGATGGGTAAGCTATCCCATGACGATTCTATCATAGCTTTGAGTTGTTCGAATTTCTTTTTTGTTTCAGGATACCCTACTGTGAAAATCAATTCACGCATGTACCCTTCCATACGCCCGAAGTTGAGTTTGAGTTTGTCGGGGCGGGGTTTTCCTGTGACGCCGCTCACTTTTACCTGATTATTGCCAACCTGTTCCAGTGAGAGGGTCGTAAAATTCGCAATAACATCCGGTGTGATGTAATTTGCGGGGTCATGCACTTCGTAGAGAAGTTGTTCTTTGACCGTGCTTGTATTGACAATGCCGCCCATATCCGGTGTATTTGTCAGAATGAATGAACCGTCTTCTTCAACATGGGCGATAGGGTAGCCTAATTTACTCAGTTGGGATGGGTCAATCTCATCAATCACAGCGAGACTATTACCGCCAACAACCTGTGCGGTACATTCTAATAAATGACCCGCTACGATACCGGATGCCAGCTTATCCCAATCGTCCCATTCCCAGCCATAATGTGCGGCAATCGCTGCCAGATGCAAACAGGGGTCGGCGACACGTCCGGTAATGACGATGTCTGCGCCAGCATTCAATGCTTCGACTATCGGTTGTGCGCCCATATAAACATTGGCATTTGCGATGCGATAATCAACCAGGTCGAGTTTTTCTCCTGTGTCGATATTGGTCAAATCTTCGGAATCCAATAATTCTTCGACTCTACCACTGACATCATCCCCGGTCACATAAGCAATTTTTAATCCATTTAAGCCCATTTTCTGAGCCGTTTCATAGACCAACTGCGCTGCGCCCTGTGGATTCAGTCCGCCGCCATTAGTAATCAGAGGAATTTTGCGTTTGTAGGCTTCGGGGAGAATTTTGCTTGCAATGATACCAATATCGAAGGTATACCCGCGTGAGGGGTCTTTCAGCTTGTCTTTTTGTAAAATTGCCAGGGTGAGTTCAGCGAGTGCTTCAAAACACACAACATCCACATGCCCGCCGAGAATCATCGGCAAGGCGCGGATGACATCATCTCCATAATAGCCCTGGGCAGAACCAACACGATATGTCATAAGTTAAGAAATACCTTTTGTAAAAACTGTTGTTTAAATAGCGAAGGCACTCTCTTATTCACTTCGTGTTCTTTGTGCCTTCATGGTGGAGATTTTACGATTTATCCATGCCTTCAAGTTTGGCGATGATTTGCAGCATGATTTCATCTGCACCACCACCAATACTTGCCAGACGTGAGTCGCGGTAATAACGGGAAATGGGTGTTTCTTCCATGTAACCCATGCCACCGAAAAATTGAATACAGGTATCCGCGACCTGACGACCCAATCGCCCGGCTTTGAGCTTACACATTGAAGCAATCCGTGTGACCTCTTTACTATCCGCACCGGCTTCAACCAGACTCGCGCAATAGTAATTGAGTTGTTTTGTGGCTTCGATTTCGGTCAATAATTCCCCGAGCTTGAACTGAATCCACTGATTATCGAGCAGAGATTTACCGAATGCCTGACGTTCCCGTGTGTATTTAATGGTATCACGTACAGCTTGCTCTGCGGCGGCAGTTGCGCCCAATGCACCGACAAGACGCTCAACCTGGAATTGCCCCATCTGATAATAGAAGCCCTTGCCTTCATCCCCGATACGATTTTTGACAGGGACGCGCATATCCTCAAAACTGAGAACAGCAGTATCACTACTATGTTGACCGAGTTTTTTCAGTTTTCGACTGACATTAAATCCAGGGGTATCGGTTGGAACAATAATTAGTGACATACCACGATAATCGTCGCCATCACTGGTTCGAGCCAGCAAGCAAATCCAATCGGCTTGCGTACCATTCGTGATATAGATTTTGCTGCCATTGATGATATAGTCATCACCATCAATTTCTGCGCGGGTACGGATTCTTGCAACATCTGAACCCGCGTCCGGTTCGGTGACGGCAATCGCGCCGACCATATCCCCACGAATTGCAGGTGCAAGATACGTTTCTTTGAGATAATCCGAGCCATGTTTTGCGAGGGCAGGGGTACACATATCCGTTTGAACAGCAATCGCCATCGGCACACCACCCATCGGTGTTTTGCTGATTTCTTCGTGCAGAATCACCGTAAACCAGATGTCTGCTTCTGCGCCACCGTATTTTTCTTCATAATTCAGTCCGAGAAAGCCGAGGTCGCCCATTTTCTTGAAAATTTCATGTAAGGGAGCAATTTCCGCTTCTTCCCATTTTTCGGCATGGGGGGTAAGTTCATTTTCGACAAATTTCCGCACGGCTTTACGGAACATATCATGTTCTTCAGTGAAGGGATTATACGGATTAACCGTCGGTGTGACTGTGGATACCATTAATAAAGTCCTCTCAAAAAATTAGTTTTCTAACAATGCTTCTAAATGCGGCAAAATCGCTTCTGCGACGATGCCATTTCCTATTTCTGTAATGTGTACTAAATCATGAAAAATCGGCTCACTATTGTCTGCGAATAGCTCACTTAAAATAATGATATTATCGTATTCGCCACTTTCGACCCGTTCCTGCACAATTGCATCAACCTCACGATACAGGTCAAAGATGCCCGGACGCTCTTCGTCCGTGCGTTGATAGATAGCCTGTTCACTTTCAGACAGAGTGTCTTTAAAAATTATAGCAGGTTGCCAGACAAAAAGCACATCGACATCATAAGCATCTGCCATTGCTTGAGTCATTTCAACATTCGCCAGCCAGAAATCTGCGATACTTTCCGGTGTAGCTTCGATAACCCCTGCTTCAGACATATCGTAGCTATTCAGCGATAACCCGGGCAATTGCAGCACAGGCTGACCCGCACGCAAGCGTCTCCCGGCCTCGGAATCATTCAGGCGCATATCTTCCTGCAAAGTGACTCCGACATATCCCGCGCCCCATGATGACAATACATCATTGAATCCCTGATAAAAAATCGCGACATCGGGGACATTACCACGTGTGAGTTGTCGCTGAAACCAGATTAAATCCTGTGAACTGACATAGCCTGTCTGACCATAATTAACAATTTGTTGAGGATTATCATTTTCATTGAGCAAGCGTGCGATTTGCCCGGGAATGGTGTATTCGTCGCGTGCGCCTTCACCCCATACAGTGCTGCCCCCAAAAACAAAAATCTCATTTTCGCCGCCATAATCCGGTGTGAAACGCAAACCATCTGCACCGATATTGATGAACTCGCCATCAAATTCTGCCAGAACCCAGTATGTATAAGGCGACCATCTTACGCTAGTTTGTGCCTGTTCCGACCAGAATTCAGAGGCAGCAGGTGCATTACCATCATCATAAAAAGTCAACTCACGGTAATCGAGTCCGCCGCGCAGACTATCGTTGATGCCCGTTAAATTGACAATCCAGCTATTGAGGACAATCAAGCTACCAACAAGCACTATCCCGATAACGAAAACGCCTGTACTGACCCATAGTCCCCGGCTTTTCTCGAACCAGTTGCTGAACTTATCACGATTGATTGTGATGATGATACCAATCATCAGAAGTGACCAGCAGACCATCAAGAATTTCGCGGGATTGGTAATACTGGCGGCAATCCCTCTTAGCACAAGGAAAATCAGTATATTGAGTTCAATCAATAGCAAAATCAATGTGATTGCAATCGTACTATTCCCGAAAAGAGACGCGATTTTCTGAGATGCCGGGATGAGTTTTTCCTGTGGTGTGACATAAAAATAACGGGTTAGCCACAGTAAAATCAGCAGAAGGACAGCAAATCCACCGATGATACCCCATCTAATCATGCGAAATGCCGGGTCAGGAGAGGGAGGCGCAAGCCAGAAAAATATCCATGTGATAATCGCAGGAATCAACGCGAAAAAAGCAAAGCCGAAAGCACTACGGGCAAGTGTTCCGGCAGGTGTTTCATTTTGAGAAGTCTGGTTCATAAATTACTCTGGTTTGCTTGCAACTATACTGAACATCAATGCCAATGTTGGCTTATCTTCCGGTGGATACCAGCGTCTACCGTCGGCTTCACGCATCTCAGGGAATTGTTGCCAGCCATTGACGAAAGGATATTCTTGCAGATGATTGAGTGTCAATCCAGCCTCAAGCAATGACGAAGTAACATCACCGATTCCCCATGCAAATTCGTGTGATGCGTGCGGATTTTTGAAATTACCCTCATAATCATCACCCACATAGTCTCCCACACCGCCCAAACTATAATGCTGACCACCCATGTAATCGTATTTTAGTGTCCGATCCAATTCAAGCATCAAGCCCATCGGATGAAAGTCGATCACAACAAAACGCCCGCCAGGTTTGAGTGTTTTCGCGATACCTTTTCCCCAGCGTTTGATGTCTGAAATCCAGTTGATAGCACCATATCCGGTATAAACGACATCGTACAAAGTTGCATTTTCATCGAACCAGTCAAATACATCGGCACGGATAAATTCGCCCGGAATATTGGCTTCATCGGACATTTTCCGCGCAAATTCGATTGCCTCATCGCTAATATCGACTCCGGTGACAACGCCACCAAGATGATTGGCAATACTCAGCGTATCCTGACCATCATTGCATTGTAGATGCACGACGGATTTGGCTTTAACGTCGCCGAGGAGGGCAGTTTCTTCGGGATAGAGATTGTTATGTCCATTTTTATAGCGCTTGATTAAATCCGGCTTATGCGAATGATGCTGCTTTGTCGCCGCATTCCATGAGTGTCTATTTTCTTCGTGATAGTTATTCGTCATTATTGAGGTTTGCTATTCTCTTCCCGATCTTTGTAAGATGATAAATATATTGCTCGCGTTCGTTATAATCATCAAAATGTTCTATCTCCCATCCACCAACCAATAACCCCCAATCTGAAAGAAAATCACAGCATTTATTGAAGTATTGGTATGATGAAATGTAGCGTCTTTTTTGTCCATAAAGTTTTTTTTTCTTGCTCCAAATAATCATCGTAAAGTTCATCCCCTTCACCGGAGACGCCATTTAGAGTAGCAAGTAATTCTTCTAATTTAGCATATGGACTGACGAATTCACTCATTTGGGTGGTAACTTCATCATGTATCATGCTTAGGATGCTACTAAAAAATTCACTTTTGTTTTGCTCGTATTGTCCGACACCCCTGAGTGTAGTGGCACTCTGTTTTGCTCTCAACCAGTCTGGAATTCCTTCTGATATATTGTTCCCTTTTATTAAAGTCGGAATAATTATTGTCTCGCAACACATTGCGAATCCAAGTTCAAAACCTACATTTGGAGATACCATTGCGTCTTTTGAGCCAAGGTATAGTAAGACTTTTGAGTTCTTGATTCCTTCTTGAATTTTTTCCAGCCAGGCGGATCCATAGGGAATATTGATGCTATCGACCCAAACACTGAAACCAAAATCTATTAAATCTGCGACGATTTGATCCTTTTTATCGGTATTCTCTCTTGAATACGAAATGAAGATTTGATGTTTTTGAGTCATAGTCTACATCCTGAAATTGCCGTATCTCGGTGTGCCGTTGCTCACCCAATCTTTATTATACGCCATACTTATACCCATCGTGAGCGCCTGACGGGTATCACGCGGGTCGATTAAGCCATCATCCCACAGACGCGCAGTCCCATAATAAGGGTCACTCTGTTCCTCGAACATCAGACGCACGCCAGTTTTCATCATCTCGATTTGTTGCATATCGGGTTCAACGCCTTTACGCTTCATACTGGCTTCCTGAATAATACCGAGAACACCTGCTGCCTGTTCTGCTCCCATGACGGCGGTTCGACTGGTTGGCCAGGCAAAAATCAGGCGCGGGTCATAAGGACGACCACACATTGCATAGTATCCCGCACCATAAGCGCCACCAATCAGCACACTGAATTGAGGTACATTGCTATTGGCGACGGCATTTATCATTTTGCTGCCATGTTTGATGATGCCTTCCTGTTCCGCTTTTGAGCCGACCATAAATCCGGTGATGTTTTGTAGATAGATTATCGGTCTGCGGCGATGATTACACAGTTGAATATATTGTGCGGCTTTATTGGCACTTTCACTGAATAGCACACCATTATTGGCAATGATTCCCACCGGAAAACCGTTAATATGAGCATCGGCACAAACCAGGGTACTGCCATAATCGGGTTTGAAATCCATGATGCGGCTACCATCAACAATCCGTGCGATAATTTCCCGCATATCAAGCGGCTTGCGAATCGTATCTATTGGAACAATGCCAAGTAATTCTTCGGGGTCATAGTGAGGGGCTTCCGGTTCGCGTAAATCTGCGTCGATATTTTTACGCCAGTTGAGATTGCCGACAATTTCCCGTCCGATTCGCAAAGCATCTGCATCATCCTGTGCAACATAATCTGCCAGACCGGAGATTGTCGCGTGCATTTCTGTGCCACCGAGTGTTTCTTCGTCAACATCTTCGCCTGTTGCCATTTTGACCAGCGGAGGACCTCCTAAAAATGCGAGTGCCTGTCCTTTGACAAAGACTGTGTAATCGCTCAAGCCAGGAATATATGCGCCGCCAGCCGTACTATTACCGAAAACCAGTGAAATTTGCGGCAAACCGAGCGCACTCATCTGAGCTTGATTGGCAAATCCGCGCCCTCCTTTGACGAATAATTCCGCTTGATGGGGTAAATTTGCGCCGCCCGATTCCACGAGATAGATTGTCGGTAGACCGTTGACTCTCGCTACTTCCTGAGCGCGGAGGGATTTATCAACGGTTATGGGATAGCTTGTACCCCCTTTAATCGCAGGATTATTGGCGCTAATCATACATTCAACACCGTTGACAATACCAATTCCTGTGATAACGCCTGCTCCAGGTGTTTCATTGTCGTACATGCCATTTGCGGCAAGCGTCGACAATTCAAGAAATGGCGTATCGGGGTCAAGCAAAAGTTCAACCCGTTCCCGTGCCGGGATTTTGCCCCGGTCAATCATACGCTGTGTGCCACGTTTTCCCGCTTCCCGCACCGCCTGTTGTCGCTCTGCCAGCGTTTCCATTAACTGGCAATTGTGCTCATATTGTTCTTTGAAATCACTGCTTTTAGTATCAATTTTGCTATCAAGTCTCTGCATAAAAATGTCTCAATTCAACTAAATATCAATTTGATTAATGTTCCCGATATTAACCGTTATAGAGTGTCGCGGCAAATGAGAATAGGTCTTTTTTGTCAATGTGCTTAATGCGAACCCCCAAAAATTGGGGCTTTAACTCCATTGCCCCTGTAAAACTATGGGAGTATGATTAATACTGTTTTCGCTCTGGAGCAGAATGCAATTATTGCTCATTAACTATAGTCGTGTACTATAATGCCCGGAGCATCAAATTTCTCTGATAAAGGGGTTTCCGACATGATTTTCAAGAGTTACATCGACCCTGAAGAACGGAAGTCTGCCGATAAGCAATTGCCGAAGTTAATGACTGAAGGCTTGCTACTCGGTGGCTCGGGGTTGGGGGTTCTTGCACTAATTTTCGAAATTGCAGCCGATGCCTTCAGTGTGGCTGCTTATCAAACACTGCTGGCAATTCACGGCGCACATGGTTATCACGAAATTGCAATGTATGCGTTCATCGTGCTTTCCATTTTGCTGTTTCTCGGGATTGTGCCAGCATATAAAGCCGGTGCATATCTCAGACCGAATGCAGGGGGCAGTGGTCCACTTGTAGAAGCGATTGGTCCACCGAAAATGCGCTGGCTTTCCTGGATTGGGACGAGCCTGTTCTTTCTGGATGCAGTGCTGACGATTATCATCAGTTCGATTTCTGCGGCTGATGTGACCATGCTTATCTATCCCGAATTTGCTGAATACCGGATTGTGCTGGCAGAAGCCTATGCCTTCTTCATCATGGTTGTTCTGGTTGCGCTGGGTCCAAAACGCGCTGTGCCATTATTCTTGATTGGTGGCGGGGCGTTTACAATCTTCACAATCGGCGCACTGACAATCGTGGGTACACAGGCATTTGGTAATCCCGAATGGCAATTCCTCGGTGATCAGATTGTAGCCAAATTACAATCTCAGGGTGTTGTTGAGCATGTTGAGCGTGCTGTAGGGGATGTTCCTGCACTCGGGACGGCAGTGTTCTTCAGCTACTTCTTCCGGTCAATGTCGAGTGCAATGCTCGGGTTCTCCGGTTACGAGGTGATTCCTGCCAGTGGTAAACACGCCGCGAAACCAAAGTGGAAAGTTATCAATACTGCCCTAACACTTGCTGCTGTTTTTCTGATTGGTACAGGTGTCATTCAGCTTTATGCTGCAACCCAGTGGCGTATCCCGGCAACCGAGGGTTATAGTACGCTACTTATTGAGTACGAGATGGTTGCCTCTCAGACATTTGGCGATGGCATTGAAGAAGAAGATATAGTCATACTCCCTGAAGACAGGGAAGCAGCCTTACGTACCTTCAACAATCTGACGCCGGAACGATTAGAGTTCCTTGAAGAATCATTGCTCCAGGTTGAACATGAAGAACTGGCGGAATTGACGGAGGCTGAACTTCTTGCCCTTGAGGATCAACTCATCGGGGAACTATCACAGATTGCTGCTTTCACCCGTGTTCAAAACGACAGTATGGGCTCAGTCGGGACGAATTTCTTGCTGATAGCAGGTGTGCTACTGGCGATTATCCTCCTGTTAGCGCAGGGTGGTGGTTATGTCGGGGGGGCTGCGGTTGCTGCAAATGCGGCCCAACTCGGACGATTACCTCAGTTTTTTCAAGATGATCGTATCGGTATTGCCGTGATCTGGGGTGTAGCTGCGATTCTCATTCCAATTATTCGCGAAGTGGTAATTGTAGAAGCATACTACGCATTCGGTTTTGTGACAGCATTTATGATTACCAGCACGACTGTATTTTTCGTGCGTGATGATGTGCTGGAAGATCGTGGCATTAAAGTTGGTTCAGATGAGGCAAAATCACTAAAATTTGCCGGTTTACGCGGTATGATTGCCAGCTACTTTATGGGCGTTGTCCTCGTGACACAGAAAACCGATGCTTTGTTGGTTATCGTGATTGCAGGGGTGGCTATTACGTTGCTCCAGTGGGTCATTGCTAATGGTGGTATCCGCCGTCCGTTGCGTAAATCGCCATTTGAGCCTGCGTTGCCTGAAGTCCTGACAGCAGGTTTTGCAGATGGTGAAAGCCGTGCTCATGACGATGCCCGTCAACGCGGTATTGCAGATGCAATTCATGATATGTTTGAAGAGGGTGCATTCGTCAAATTCAATGTGGATGTTGACCGGATTGTTTCTCTGGCAAGCTACCTGTTCAAGGTTGAACGCTCACATTTCAACCTGGGATACGGACACGCTCATCATGAACGTTACGAGGAACCGAGTACTGAACTCGAACAAACCTATCAGACAGCTTATAACATGCGCGAATATCTGTTTGAACGTATTGAACACTATTCACACTATGGTGTTTTCACCTTTATTGAAAAATATCATGCCAACTGGATTAATCCAAAAGGTGGACGTGATAGTGCGACCGTTCAACAGGCAATGCTTGACATTCTTTTCCCGATGACTGCTCATGATGAAATCTGGGAAGAATATCAAACTTTTGAATGGGAAAAATTACCGGAAGAAATCTGGCAATTCAGCCGTGAGCGCTATCGCTGGGCAAAAGACCAGTGGCCTAACCTCAGTGACCGTATCACGACTGTCTGGACATTACAGGACTTCGGCTTGATCCCGGAAGAAGTTGATGTTGAGATGATTATCTCGGTATCCAGCGAGAACAAACTGCGTCGGGTCGGTATTCATACACATGGTCTGGATGAAAATGTTGACCCGGAAGAACTGGAACATAAATATCAAATCATTGATGATGAGGATATTGATAATCCTGATGCAGACGATGATGATGATGATAAACCGACAGTTGAATAACCGATTGTCGATCAGATAAACAAAGAGGGATGGTGTAAATTCTAACCATCCCTTTTTCGTTGAGTTTTTAAATGATTTATAGGGGCAGTGTCACGCGGAAAGTAGAGCCATCACCGAGAACACTCTTCAGGTCGATTTTGCCCTGATGTGCCTCAACCAGTGATTTTACAATTGCCAACCCGAGACCTGTACCTTCGATGCTATCTGTCTCCGGGCGACGCACACGATAGAAGCGTTCGAAGATTTTCGCCTGGTCTTCTGCCCCGATGCCCATACCGTTATCCTTCACAAAGACGCGGATATTGTCGTGGCGCACTTCGACATAAACTTTGACTTCACCTTCGGGCGGTGTGTATTTGACCGCATTACTGACGAGATTGTTGAACACTTGCTCAAGACGGCGCGGATCACCATTGAATACAGGTAAACTGGCGGGTAAATCACTTTCCAGCTTGATTGATTTTGCTTCTGCTTGCTGTGTATTACTGCGAACAGCACGCGCAAGAATATCGAGCAGCACCACATCTTCCATTTCCAGCTTGAGTCCTGCCTCAATACGGGCAATATCCAGCAGATCATCAATCAACTGACGCATACTCTGGAATGCAAAATTGAGATTATCCACGTATTTGAGTGATTTTTCATCAAAGTCATTGACCATTTTCAAGAGGTCAAGATAACCGCGCATCACAGACAATGGTTGTTTTAAGTCGTGGGAAACGGTCGCGACAAGTTCAGTTTTCAGACGATCAGTCTCTTTGAAATAGGTGATGTCCTGCATAACGATGATGCGCCCGATACCGACATGATATTCAATGCTTGCATGATAGGTACGTCCATTGGGCAAATCTAATTCAGCCGTGACAGTGTCATTATTTTCAACCGCATCCTGATATGCCAGTTGCAATTTTGAGTGGGTAATGACATCTGTCAGACTCTTACCGACATACGTTTCATCTACTGAAAGATGGAATGCCAGTATTGCCGAGGAGTTAATCATCTCAATATGATGATCTAAGCCTACGAGAATAACATTATCCGCGATGTTACGTAGAATGTTGGATAATTTTTCCCGTTCGCGCTTCGTTTCGGTGAAGAGACGCGCATTATCGACAGCAACCCCTGCACGATTGGACAGGCGTTTCGTAAATTCGAGGTGATCGTCTGTGAAACCATTCAATGTGCGGCTGAGAAGCGTCAAAACACCGATGACTTTTTCTTCACGTTTAATCGGGACACTCATCTGGGTAATCATGCCATCAGCAAGTGCAAAATAGTCATTATCGGCTGCGACATTGGGCACAATTTCAGGTATACCACGCCGCGCCACACGCAACATGATACCGCCCTGTTCCTGTGGCAATTCTTCGTCGATGATAAAGCTATCCGGCTTAAACCCGTATTGCGACATGATACGCAGGGTTTCACTCTCATTATCGAATAATGCGAGGGCGGCTGCATCAGCGTTGGTGAAACGTAATGCCCAATCTTTCATCATCGTAAAGACGTAGTTCAATTCAATTGTATCATTGAGTTCTTCGTCAATACGGCTGAAAATCTCGGCTTCACGTTCGACTTCCTGAATACGGGTACTCAATTTCACATTCTGGAAGAGCAGGTCGGCGATAGTTTGCATAATCGGGTGCAAAGACTTAATTGTATTTCTACCGGTGACAGTTATCGCTGCATCAGGATCATTGTAACAGGCAAGGACTGCACGGAGTTTGTCCTCAACTCGCAATGGAACCATCGTGACATGATTCATAGAAACCACATCGGTGAAATTCTTCAGGCGTTCCTCATCGGGTTTCTTATCATAATCGACAATCTCGCCCTTAAGCAGTCTGCCGGTGATTTCCTCATCTGTCGCATTGAAAGTGTTGACAAAGATTTCCTGTTCTTCGCCCACTTTGGGATAGCGTCCCCGGAGCTCTAGCGTGGCATTTTCCTGATCATGGAACAAAACCACGACATGACTGCACCCGAGAGTATCAGCGACGAGCTTCGCAAGGGATGTTTCATCACGCTTGCCGGGGTCAATTTTATGAAAATTGTTCAGAAAATGCTGAATTAATTCTGTTTCAGACAATTCTGCATTAGTATTGATTTGTGTATCAATGGTTTCTGTTTCAGTCATAGAATAATAACGTCCGTTACTGTTTGTTAGATTATAAGCCGAATGAGCGGATATGGGAAATACACCGGACAAACATATACTCAATTCAAACAATTAAGGTGCCGGTGCGGTGGTCATGGTTGCCTGGCAGAGCCGCACAGTCTATAATTGACAAAAGTAGCGACCACAATGGAGCAGATGCTAATGGATTTTAAAGATGTTGCCTCACGGTTTAAAAAAGCAAAACAAGATGATGCACCGGAGCAAAAAGAATATGACTTCAATGAATCCTACCGGATTAGAAGTAAAATGCTCGGCGTACTCATCCGTGATGCTCGCTTGAATGCGGCGCGTACGATCGAAGATTGCGCCCGTCTGCTTGGCATTGAACCTGCGCTCATTGAATCCTGGGAATACGGTGATACTGCGCCAACATTACCCCAGCTTGAACTTCTGGCATATTATCTTGATGTGCCTGTGAGCCATTTCTGGTCAACAAAAACCATTGAAACAGATAAAGTCGAAAAATTGAATGCACAGTCCGAATATATGGCACTGCGCGACAGAATGATCGGCGCGATGATGCGCCAGGCACGCGAAGAACAGGAATTATCCCTGGAAGATGTTGCTGCACGGGCACAAATTCCACTGGAACTATTGCAGAATTATGAAGCTGGCTCGGTGTCGATTCCGATGCATCATCTGTCTGTGGTAGCGAATATCGTCAACAAAAATATGGATTTCTTCTTGGAAACCAGCAGTTATGTCGGCGAGCTTCTTCGGATGCGTCAGGAGTGGCAACATTTCAGTGATCTTGAACCTGAAATCCGTGAATTTGCGGCAAATCCTTTGAATATTGGCTTTATTAAAATTGCAATCACCTTTAGTCAGATGTCCGCCGAACAATTACGGACTGCGGCTGAGGGCATGTTAGAAATCGCAATGTGATAAATCTGGAGGAATGAAAGCGTTAAATTTTTGACGCGAATATTATGTCAGCAGAAACTCTCAAAGAAGAAGGAATAAAGCTCTTCAGTCAGCATGATTACGAAGCGGCTAACCGTTCTTTTCAACAGGCAAAAGATGCGTATGAAGAATCCGGTGATTATGACATGGTCGCCGAGATGAAAGTGAACATCGGTCTGGTACATCGTGCGCTGGGTGAAACACAACAGGCGCTTGAATTGATGCAGGAAGCTCTGTCACATTTCAAAGAGAAAAATGATCAATTACGCACAGCACAGGTACTCGGTAATCTCGGCGGGGTTTATCAAGCATTGAATGATAAAGAACAGGCTGAATTATCGTATCGTCAAGCCGCCGATACTTTCCGTGACATTGGCGAAGAGGAAATGTACTCGGATACGTTGATGGCACTCGGTCAATTCCAGTTTAAGGATGGTAAAATCCTTGCAGGTGCAGCGACTTATCAGGTTGCGCTTGAAAACCGTGATAATCTAACCGGAACACAAAAAATCATCAAATCACTCTCCGGCGTAATTAATCGTCTACTTGGCGGCGCTTCATAGGTCACTCTCCAATGTCACAAACTCAAACAACAGTGAACCGGGCGCGTCCCGGTTTATTTATTGCACTCTTTTTACTGCTCATCAGTGTTTACCTGTCAACCTATAGCGGACGCATCGAAAGCAGTGATTCGCTGCGGGTTGTGGATGCTGCCAGTAGCTTTGTTCATTTTGGCGATACCCGCCGTGATGAGTCGCTCTGGCAGGAAGCACCGCGCTTACTCGGGTTTACCAGTGAGTTCCCATTTGCAGAATATGAACCACGCGAACCGCTTGTGATGTATGCGGCAGCGATTCCTTACTTCATTGGTTCACAATTCCCTGGCATCGGATTGGTTCATGCGACCTGGCTGCTCAATATTTTTGTGGTCGCAATTAGTGTGTTGCTCTTTTTTTACCTGGCACAACTGCTTAATTATCAAACAAAAACCGCACTCATTGCCTCTTTATTATTCGCTTTTGGAACGATTGTATGGGCATATAGTAAAACGCTCTTCCGTGACCCGCTTGTGATGCCATTTTTACTGCTAACCGTGATTTTTCTGGAATTATGGCGCAGAGACTATCGCAAAATCTGGTATCTCTTGCCAGCGATAATCGCGATAGCAGGGGCGTTTTATACGAAAAATTCTTCGATTGCTGCCTTGCCTGCACTCCTCATCTGGATTTTGCCCGGAAGAGAAATTGGCAAATCTGTCGCTAGAGGCTTGAATATAATTTATGGTATCGGGATATTTTTGCTGATTGGCATCGTATTTATTGACCCGGTTTTCGATACGGCTGCCGGACTCATTAACGGGTTTATTTTCGTTAATACGACCTATGTACAGACTGCGTTGCATAGCTATCTATTTAGCATCGGGGGCAGTTTGTGGGGAACATCTCCAGTTCTATTAGCCGGATTTATCGGCGTGGTGATTCTATTACGGCAACATCGCTATCGGCTCGTATTTTCAGTGACGATGTTGATTGTAGGATATGCCGCCGGACACGCTTTCCTATCAGATATGCACTGGTTTGGCGGACTTTCACTACCACCGCGTTTCATGGTTGCAACGATTCCCTTTGCGATGATTCTTGTGCTGCCCGTCATAGAGTTTTTAGTCGAAACAGAAAACTTTTTTGCCCGTGTAGCATTCGCTTTGCTGGCGATTTTTAGCATTGCTGTTCAAATTATCTTTTCTATCTCGTTGATGGATGGCTATGTTGAGTTATTACCACCGGAGGCAAACGGTCTGGTAGAGTGGTTGCCCGGCTTGAATCGCCCGCAACATTTGCGATGGCTGCTCTTGCCGCAATCCTGGAATAGTCTCGGATGGGATATTGCCTGGACACGCATTAATTCAGGCTTCGTCGGGATAGGTTTTATCCTGATTTCGATCTTTGCTGGAGTAGCAGTCGTTTATCAAAAGCGACGTACTCTACTGAATGTGATTGTACTGATAGCAATCATTGCTACGGGTGGAGTCGGTTTCCGGCAATTGTATCAACGCGATGCACTCTACTGGGCAAATACGCCGGAATTATTTGAGGTGCTGTCGATTATCGAGCAACAAGCTGATACGCCTGAACCATTGTTTATGGCGGGGTCAGCCGATGTCACCTATGAACGCTTTATCCTGAACTATAATCGCACAAACAATTTTCGTCCGGTTGTGATTGGCTTTCAACCCGGTGAACGCACCAGCCCATCGGACACTGCTTCTATTGAGTCCAATTTTACCCGCGACCTCATTGATATTACGATGCTGCGGTACATTGACCATGTCATCAGCTTTCAAGATCGATTCTGGTGGCTGGCTCATAATGGTATGTTTACGCCCTGGGCTGTTCGACCGGAAGAACGCTACTTCACGGAAAATTACTATTTACTCCATGAGCATCAAACCGAAAATCCTACTGTGCGATTGCTTGAATTTGCGGCAATCCAAGCACTGGATCGCCAAAATTTTCGTTTGCCCGATTATGCAAGTGAATTCCGATTTGGCGACCATATTTCACTGAATGGCTACTCACTTCCTTCAGGGACACAGTATTCAGCAGGGGATGTTGTCCCGATAACATTTGTCTGGCAGACCGATACTGTACTTGAGACCAATTACACGGTCTCCTGGTTTCTGATACATTCAGATGGCGCAGCGATACTTGAAGGTTTGCATACCATGCCGGATGCTGGATTTTCTCCAACAATTTCATGGGAAGCGGGGCAATTGGTCTTTGATAACCGTGCGATTGAATTGCCACAGGACGCGCCACCGGGTGAATATCAAATCTGGGTACGCCCTTATCAGACAGATAATGGGCAACAATTAGAAGTATCCGGTGGTGAATCTTATGAAGTGACGACCGCTATATTGACCACCCGCATTCAGGTCGTTAGCGGGGATTAATACAACCTTCATTTACCGGGTATAGAATCAATATTCGATTAACCCGATAATGTACATTAATTGGTTATAGGTGAAATTTCTCACTTCATGTACCATTTGACAGCTAAACATGAACAACTAACAGGATAGTGTATGTCAGCCGAGTTTATTGCGAGTAATACCTACGATAGTGACCATAGTAGCCCCGTGCGCTTCATCTGGTCACATGTGCGTCGTCACTGGATATTTATCATTACCCTGCTGGTCGGCGCAGCCAGCAATGCCGCTCTTGCATCTGTCGTATTCATTTTTGTCGGATGGTCATTCGATAAATTGGATGCTTTCCAAAGAGGATTAGATGTTACGGGCGAAGAAGCGCTCAGTTTTACCCTGCTTATGGTGGGTGCGGTGATAGGTTCACAGGCTTTGCGTGCTGTGTTGCAATTTATGCGGAATTTCTCAGCAGAGATTTTCTCGCAACGACTTGAACGCGATGTTCGGGATGAACTGTATGGGAGTTTGCTCGGTAAAGGGATGGATTTCCATGATATGCAGCCTGTGGGCGATATTATGGCGCGTGTCACAAATGATGTACGCGAAGTGAATTTCATGTTCAACCCGGGTTTTAATCTGATTGTCGGGTCGAGCTTTTTCCTCATTATGCCACTATTTGTTGCACCAATTATTCACCCGCAATTGATTTTAGTACCCGTTGTCTTTGTCATTTTGCATCTGATTGTACAGGTGCGCTTGATAAACAGTGTTCACCCGATTGCACAGAAAGTGCGCGGGAGCTTCGGTACGATGAATAGTCGTCTGGCAGAAGCGCTGGAAGGCTTGCAGGTCGTCAAAGGCACGGCACAGGAAGAAAACGAAGCAAAATATTTCCAATCCTTAGCGGATACGGTGCGCGATTACTACATCGAACAGGGCGAGATTGAAGCACGTTATCTTTCGACATTGCTCTGGGGTCTGGCATTTATGGCTGCTCTGATGCACGCGATGTTCCTTTACAATCAGGGTGCGATTGCGATTGGTGATGTAGTTGCCTTTATCGGACAGATGTATATGTTCGGTTTCCCGGTATTCGCCTCATTGTTCTCGCTTTCCCGTATTGCATCCGGTTTTGCAGGTGCGAAACGTATTCTGGAACTCATCGTTGCCGAAACCAATCTTGATCAGAATACAGCGGGGCATGAAGGCAAATTAGAGGGTGAAATCGTCTTTGATAACGTTACCTTTGGTTATCAGGAACGCCCGGTATTGAAAAACATATCGTTTACTGTGAAACCCGGTCAGACAGTGGCTATCGTCGGGCAGACAGGTGCGGGCAAGAGTACCATCACCAAATTGATTAACCGTACCTATGATACGAAAGAAGGTCGTGTTTTAGTCGATGGGGTTGATGTGCGTGAATGGAAATTAGAGTCGCTGCGGTCTCAAATCGGTAATATCGAGCAGGATATTTTCCTCTTTAGCCGTACTATCGCCGAGAATATTTCTTTTGCAGATGACCATGCAACCCGCGAACAGGTCATTGATGCCGCACAGAAAGCTCAGGCACATGATTTTATTATGTCATTCCCGGAAGGCTATGAAACAGTCATCGGTCAACGTGGTGTGACATTATCCGGTGGTCAACGTCAACGTCTGGCACTGGCACGCGCATTTGAAAGTGACCCGCCGATTCTCATCTTAGATGATAGTACCAGTGCGATTGATAGCGCAACCGAGGACGAAATTCAAAAAGCGATCTGGACAGCAGCCGAAGGACGCACCACGCTCTTAATTACCCATCGCCTCTCACAGATTCGCTGGGCAGACCATATTGTTGTGATTAAAAACGGGACAGTTGCCGCGCAGGGCAGTCACGAAGAATTGCTGGAATCATCGGAAGCCTACCGTCGCATCTTTGCACGATACGACGAACCATCAGAATCAACACACGCGGTAGAAACGGAGTAAACGCACATGGGCTTTTTTGGAGGACTTGAGGGCGATAAATATGATCGCCAGTACAGCGACGGGTATCTTGCAAAACGCATGTGGGATTACGCCTCAAAATTCGGGCGCAACGTCGGGGCAATTGTTGTTGCCGTTGTCATTTTGTCAATTGTGGTGTCTTTACGCCCGATTCTCATTTCACTCGGTATCGATGCACTGGAATCCGATCAGAACTTCGTCATTTTGATTCTGGGAGGCTTATTCCTCTCGGCAGTATTTGAGTATGGTGCGAACTGGGTACGTCGTCGTTTGCTCACGAAGGTGATCGGTAGCATGGTTGCGATGCTGCGTAATGATTCATTTACGGCTGCTGTTGGACGTGACCTTGCCTTTTATGACCGTAACAAAACCGGGAAGATTGTCAGCCGTATCACCAGTGACACACAGGAATTCGGTGATGTGCTACTTTTCACCAGCGATGTGGTTTCACAGATTATCTCTATATTTTTCCTGCTGGCGATTCTCTTAGAACGTTCGGTTTTTCTCACAATGCTATTGATTGGGACAATTCCAATCTATGCAGTCGCTGCACTCGGTTTCCGTGCGCTGGCACGCCGTGTTACCCGTCAGGGATCGCGTGCGATGGCAGTGGTCAACGACCAGATTCAGGAGAGCGTGACCGGGATTTCTGTCGCCAAGAATTTCCGCCGTGAAGCGATGATTTATGACGAATTTACTGAAGTGAATCTGCTTTCCTACAATACAAATATCAAGCGTAGTATGGTGATTGCCAGCATTATTCCCGCGATGAATGTGCTATCCGGTTTTTCGATTGCAATCATTCTCTACTTTGGTGCGTCCTCGGTTGTCGAAGGTGTGATTACCGCCGGAACATGGTATCTCTTCATTCAGGGTGTTGATCGCTTTCTTTTCCCGATTATCAACCTGGTCTCTTTCTGGAGTCAGTTCCAGCAAGGTCTGGCATCGGCTGAACGTGTTTTCGCCTTGATTGACGCTGAAAATAATCTCAAACAAATTGACGATAAATCGGGCAGCGACATCAAAGGGCACATCGAATTCAAGAATGTCTCATTCGCCTATGAAGATGAGCAATGGGTCATGCAAGATTTTGACCTCGACATCAAAGAGGGGGAGAGCATAGCTTTTGTGGGACATACTGGCGCAGGGAAAAGTACAGTCGCCAAACTGGTGACACGCTTCTATGAATTCCAGAAAGGCGACATTCTGATTGATGGTCAGGATATTCGCACCTTCAATTTGCAATCGTATCGCGCACGACTCGGAATTGTGCCGCAAGCACCCTTCCTGTTCAGTGGCACGATTCGCGAGAATATTCGATACGCCCGCCCTGATGTTTTGGATGCTGAAATCGAAGAACTGGCAAATAGCGTCGGTGGAGGCGAATGGCTGGAAACCTTGCCCGATGGACTGGATAGTGATGTCGGAGAACGTGGCGCACGTCTCAGCATGGGGCAACGACAATTAGTGAGTTTGTTGCGCGTGATGATTCAAAAACCTGCTATTTTCATTCTCGACGAAGCGACTGCCAGTATTGATCCTTTCACCGAAATGCAAATTCAGGAAGCGATTGATTTACTGCTGGCACAATCAACCTCAATTTTGATTGCCCATCGCCTGAGTACAGTTCGAAGTGCCGACCGCATTATCGTGCTGAAAGAAGGCGCAATCATCGAGCAGGGTAGTCATGAGAGCCTGATGGAACAGAACGGTCACTACGCCGAACTCTACAATACCTATTTCCGTCATCAATCGTTGAGCTATGTTGAAAATGCACGCGATATTCTCAAAGATGACGCGCCGGAACAAATCGCTGGAGACTAAGCAAACAGCATTTTTTATGTCAATGTTAGCGGGATGTGTCAATTGCATCCCGTTTTTGATTCTGCAACCCCACAATCCTGTAATACGTACAGAAATCATAGGCTGCATCTGCCTGTCTTTTTTAGAATTGTCTACTATACTTAAAGCAGCATGTCTCCCCTAATAATTGGGGGATTTTCACCCGTCGTACCTGATAGAATTGAGTTTATGGAAGAACAAAATAGCAAATTCCAGGAAAAACTGAACGACTGGTTAATTAAAGCTGGTGACTTGACCAACAGAGCGCTGCAACGATTGTTTATCATCTTGCAGAAGTTCTGGTCATGGTACAAGTCAATTGATTGGCCCGAAATCCCGCTCACCGCATTTCAATTGGTGATGGTGTTCTATGTGATTTTTGGTCTCCTCTTCATGGTCGCAACCCCGATTTTCGAAGCCAGTGATGAATTATGGCATTTCGGAATGCTGGAATACATCCGTGAAAATGATGGTTCATTACCGGAACATGATGTCAGCGACCCTGAACTGATTTATGAAAACAATCGCGATACAATTTATCGCCAGGAAGGTAGTCAACCGCCGCTTTACTATTACACAATGGCGCTTGTCACCTCCGTCATAGATATTTCTGATGCAGAAGAACATCGTATCCCCAATCCACACGCCCGTACCGGAGAAACCGGTAGTTACGGCAACAAAAATATGGTTTTGCACCCTGTGGATGGTGTGCCGTTAGAGGGAACACCGCTTGCCGTATATGTGATTCGCGTATTTGGCATTGCAATGGGGATGGTCACGATATGGGCTGTCTGGCAGTGTGGTGAATTAATCGCGCCGCATCGCCCCGTTGTTGGCTTACTCGCCGCGACGATGACCGCATTCAATCCGATGTTCCTCTTTATTTCGGCATCGGTCAATAATGATACGATGGTCATCATGCTCAATAGCGTGGTGATTCTACTGACTTTGCAAACCCTGCGTGAAGGATTCGACACACGGCGTAGTCTATTGCTTGCTGTCTTGCTCGGGTTGGCAACACTGACCAAACTCAGCGCACTGGTACTTGTTCCGGTGATAGCGATTGCTGGCTTATGGGTCGCACGTCGTGATAAAAACTGGCAGGGCGTGTTGATTCTCGGTGGCGCGATGCTGATTGCCTGGGCAACGATTGCCGGATGGTGGTATTACCGCAACATCACGCTCTACGGTGAATTGTTCGGCACAAACACGATGGCAGCCGTTGCAGGTGTCCGCGAGGGCGAATTCGGAATATTCACATTCCTGGCTGAATTTGAAAGTTTCCGTCAGGGTTACTGGGGCGTTTTCGGTGGATTCAATATCATCACGAACCCCTTAATCTATGTGATCGCCGATTTTATCGTGTTCATCGGTATTTTCGGTGTGATTTTCCTCGTTGCACAACTGGTCTCTATCCAGGATTTCAGTTTTGCGCGGCGCGAAATTTCGCTGATTCTATTTTTGCTCGGGATTGTACTGGTCGGGATAATCTCTTACATCAACTGGACATCCATGACCTATGCTTCCCAGGGACGTTTACTATTCCCGTTCTTTGCGGCAATCAGTCCCTTGCTAGCTGTCGGTTTGATCGAGATACTCTGGTGGATACTATTCCTGTTGAGTCCGCCCGATAGATCATATGTCCGTGCTGGCGATGCTGTTCCTGAACCCATTTTGCGTGAAAATTTACATTGGCCTCTGCGTTTATTCGGTGTACTGGTGTTCATTATCCCACTATGGACAATCATGCCACAATATAGCGCACCCAAACCAATTGACGATCTCCCGGAAGACGTACAACGTGTTTATGCCCGATACGATAACATTGAACTCATCGGCTATGATCGTGTCGATAGACGTTATTTCCCGGGTGAAACAGTTCGCCTGACGCTTTACTGGCGTGTGCTTGAACCGACAGAAGAAGACCTGACGCTGGCACTTGCCTTGATTAATCCTTTTGAGGCAGTAATTAGCGAACCCTATGGTGAGATTGTCGGTGATAACCGTGCTACGATTTCGACCTATCCTGGCGCTGGAACACTGCGTACCAGCACCTGGGAAACTGGAAGTATCTACGCGGATACTTATGAAATCCCGCTCGCACGCACGATTAGTTCCCGTTTTCCCTTCCGTCTGTCTGTGAACTGGTATGATGAAGACCCTGAAAATCGTGTTGCTGCGGTGAATGATGTCGATAGTGACATTTCTGTCCTGCTGGATATGGGTGCGGTAATTCAACCGAACCTTCGTATTTCATCGTCAAATCTACAATTACCCGAACCCGGTACTGCCAATGAACGCACCTTTGGCAGCATCATCGAAATGGGTGGCTTCGGTTACACCATTATTGAAGACGAACTGACTTTCGCTGTCGATGTATTGTGGGAATCGAAAAGCAATATCGAAGTTGAATATGTAACCTTCATGCATATTTACGATGACGAAGGCACACTGGTCACAGGTTACGATCAACCGCCACAATTGCCAACCGATTACTGGAGCTTCAATGAGCGCTTCCGTTTGCAATACTTCGTGTTGCCACCGGAGATGGGCTTTGCTCCCGGAATCTATTCGATCCATGTGGGCTGGTATGACATCAATGACCCTGCAAGCCGTCTGTTGATTTTGCCTGAAACGGAAGACGAAGCGAGTACGTTCTGGCTATTTGACTTTGAGGTTGATGAAGAAGGGGTGATTCTGCTACCGGTGCTGGATGTTGAAGAAAGCCCCCTTGATGCTGAGGGTGTGCCTCTGCCGCCAATCCGCATTGAAGAAACACTTGAACCCGAATTGACTCCCGAAGCAACATCCGATGTTGAAAGTACGGAAGAGGTTGAAGAAACCTCTGAGCCTGATGAAGAGGAAACGGAAGAATCTGAAGCGACAGAAGAAGTAGAAGAGACTTCTGAACCGGAATCCACAGAAGAATCCGACGAAGATTAATCACTATGGGGCATACTAAATGCCCCATTTTTGAATCGAGACTCAGGAGCAGGTATTGAAACACGGGGTATTCTATAACTTTTTCCGATTATTTCTTGTAGTATTTAGCCTCGTGCTCGTGGGGTGTGCCGATTCTGCTGATTCGGGCGTGCAAACCATGTCCGAAGATGAGATACCGGAGACAGTTGAACGCATCTACGCTCGCTTTGGCAATGTCGAACTACTTGGCTATGAGCGCGTGGATAGAACTTACTTCCCCGGCGAAACCGTCGAAATTACATTTTATTGGCGTGTGTTAGAGCCATCTGAACAAGATTTCACATTATCGCTTGACCTCATAAATCCTTTTCAAGATATTCTCAGTGCATCACCGGATGTTGACCTTGTGTTGCCAGTGAGTACGATGGAGACTGAACAGGTCTATGCTCACGACTATGAGTTAGAACTGATACGGGTAATTAATGCCCGTTATACCTTTTCTCTGACTGTTAACCTGTTTGAAAGTGGTACAGGCAATCGAATCCCTGTAACCGATGCACAGCATAATCCCATTCATGTTATCCTCGATGTTGCTGCGGTCGCGCAACCGACACTGCGGGTATCTACGTGGGGACTGGAATTGCTGGATGCTGTTGAGCCGGAGTCACGGACATTTGGTAATTTAGTAAGATTGGATGGATTCGGTTACTATCTTGTTCAAGGGGATGAGACCTTCTATATCGACGCACTATGGCAAGCCCGGGCAAATATTGATTCAAATTATGTTACCTTCCTGCACATTCTCAATGAAGACGGTACACTGATCACAGGATATGACTTTGAGCCTCAATTTCCGACCCGTTACTGGCGTGATGAACACAATTATCGCCTATCGTACATTATTGTTCCGCCCGAAACGGGTTTTATGCCGGGTGTCTATACGGTCAATTTTGGCTGGTATGAGAGAAACACAGTGCAACGGTTGTTCATTCAAGACTCGCCGGGAAATAGTACCTATGAGGTGTTTCAGTTTGAAGTAGATGATGATGGCATGTATCATCTACCGGAATTGAACATATCACAGCAATAGAAAATTTCATGGGTTATTGAGCGCCTTTTTTACCGTTCTATCGCAAACTCAGCATGGTCATTCATAGGATTGCCCATCGTATCCAGCACATTGGCATTGATATAGCGTGCTTCCTGTGCATCCCCTAATTGATAGAGGAACACATTCAAGGATGTTGCATTTTCCGGGATGTCATACCATTGCCATGTGAGTAACCTATCTCCAGCGCACCATTGACGACCCTGCCAGAATGTTGTATCTGCCTGACCTAATTTCTGACCGTTTTCATCATATGGTTGAACGCTCCACTGATAATTGAGGTCACGATTGGCTTCGGGTAATTGCCATTCTAAGACAATCGCGCCCATGCCGATGCCGTATCCTGTCAGCAATACATCACCTTCAAACCAGAATGGCTCAATTTCAGTAATCGGCACACCTGACCACTCCGGCGCACTATCCCACTGGTGAATGTAGTAACCATTGCCCCCCGAACGCTCCGGTACGAAAATAGGATTATCAGTCAAATAGAGCCCATCAATTGCATTGTCAGGCATATTAGGTGCTTGCAAAACAGCAAATTCACCATCGGGGAACACGGCGTAACCATCGCCAACCAGTGTTCGGACACAACTCGCCGTATCATCCAGCATTACTGACCATACAACTGACTCGTGATGCAAATCCCATGACATACCATCACTCAAAACGACTACATCATCATAATTAGAAAGTTCTGCTTCCACATCATGCAGATAATGAATCGGCGTGGTGAATGAGGGATAAATCATATCGCGACTATCGACGAAACGCAGTGCGCCGCGCCAGTACATCCCTTGAGTCAGCAAAATGAAGCCGAATGCCCCTAAGATAATTGTGCTTCCCAACGATTTTTGAGGCACGATTTCCGCAATTTGAGCGACACCGATTCCTGCTAAGAGCATCAAAGCCGGAATACTTGCGATGAAATAATGTGGATAAACACCCGCCCATTGTGGAATCAGCGAAAGAGCAGGTAGATATGCCCACAGCAATAATAGCGGCGCATACGGTCGCCATTGTTTACGTGCAAGCAAACTCGTCCCGAGCAATACCATGCCGCCGATAATCAACCAGATACCGGATGGGCTTACAGCTTGATTCATCTCATCCTGTGCGGAAGGGGCAAGCCATGTTTCCAGACCATAACCTGTCGCGAGGAAGCTTAAATAGCGTATCGACTTGAATGAAAATGCCGCATTATCATCTGCCAGTGTACTGACTGCATCGGGATTTGCTTGATCGGGATTTGCCAGTGCAGTTTGATAGAAGCCAATTGCATAAGGCGACATAATCAAAATGGACAAAATCACACTCACACCGATTGCCCGCCAGGAAATATTCTTCCATTTGACAAGCACAATCGCTGCATAAATCGGTAACAAAGCCCATGCCGCAAAGTGAATCTGAAATGCGAATAGTAAAACGGGCAGCGTCCACGCCTGTGCCCATTCATGTGCGTTCAACCACTTCGGACGATTTTCACGCTCTGAATTTATTTCCCAAAATCCGTATAACCCGAGCAAAATTCCGAATAAAACAATCGGCGTATGGAAATCCTGTGCCCAAATTTTCCGGCTATAGAGAATCGCCCAGGGACTGAGTGCGTAGGCAAGTCCGGCAACCAGTGCAATTGTCCGCCCCAAATAACGATGAGCAATCAACCACAGTAAGCCTACACCGATGACATTCAATCCCATGACAAAATAAATCGCTGTCATCGGATTTTTATTGATGAAAAAGGGAATTGCCATCACATAAACACTTGTCGGCGGGTTTGGAATACCGACCGATGAATTAATGCCTGTCACAGGGAAATGCTCTCCGTTGACCATCTCCTGTGCCAGTGTCGAGAGCATCGCATCATCATGGAAAAATTCAACAATCCCCGGATTCCCGAAGCGCATGATTGCCGCCACAAAGAGAATCAGCAATAAAATGAGCCAATCACGGCGTTTGATAGGATTTACTGTGAGCATGAATTTTCACCTGGTGTCAGTATAATCTGATTATTTGCTATCGCTTCACCATCACGGCTGATAGTTAAGCGTTCGACAGTGTCACGGGTATATAGACCAATCGCTATTGTTTCAATGTCAGGATTCGCTGTTAACGTATGATTGTCATACAAGTGTTGACCCTCGTGCCAGAAATATGAGGGGTAATTTCCTGCAAAAGGCGGCGCATCACCGGATTCGACCAGTTCGCCAGCAGCATTTAAACCCTGAATCATCGCGACCAGTTCACGATCAGTTTCTCCGATGGTTTCCCATAGCAAGGTAATATCGAAAACATCACCCTGTTGATTGACTGCCGCGCATTCCAATTCCACAAGATCACCCAATTGATAAGCTGTATCCCATGTGCTTGAAATGTCCGGGTTGCCAGCATTCACCTGAATGATTGGCTCTAAAATCAATCTGTCCGAACCATCCGGTAGGAGCAAAGCGCCATCATCCCCGATAACTTGAATCATAATTTGCCCGACATAAGATGGCACATCGGTATCGAACAATCGCAGCGAGTAAGGGTCACGTGCAAATCTGTCCGGCGTATAAGTCGAAAATTCACCTGCCGCAGGTTGCAATCGACTACTGGTAGCCCATGCCGAACTTTGCGTGAGATTGACCAGTTGCACCACCGGGCGATAATTATTTTCGAGTTGTTCCGGCACATGCCAGTACAAATCTATATCAAGCGGGTTATTTGCTGATACACTGTCATCATGCAAGGTATAGCCTAAGAGGGTAATTTGCTCCCCGAAACTCACATTAACAGGGGTTTCCATGTAGCGGGGTTCTGTCGCTGGCGATTGGTATTTGAACCAATTATTCGGCTGAATCACATACTCATTCGCCAGTGCCAGCACAATGATAGCAATTGCTATTCCAAAACCTGACAAAACAGGCAAATTCTCTGAGTCTGTTTCTTCTATAGTCGCATTTCGCCCGAAATAGAATAGCGCCAGACAAATCACCGCACTAAGAAGCGTAATCACGGTTGCTGTTAGCTGAACAGGTGTCCCGACATATTCCAGCGTGACAATATGTTCTCCCGCAGGTAAATCAATCGTAATCAATCCGATTTCTTCGTCGGGGTAGATTTCAGCAACTTCACCGTTAACTGTTGCACGCCATCCAGGGAAATAATACTGACGAAAACGCACGGCACGGTCAATATCTGTAATCACGCGCAAGGTATTATCGCTGAGATTTTCTTCCGAGAATCCCTGCCAGTTCGCAGCCGCAATATCTCTCCCGAATACCCGTAAGTGAAATGGTTCTTCGATATAGCGTTCAGCATTTGTTGGCGCATCGAGGAAAATGCGCTCGCCCCATATCGGATTAAACTCATCATAAGAGACTGTTCCCCAGGTGCGGTCTTCGCGTTCATGCAAAATTTCATCATAAGCCGAGATATTGTCCCAATTGAGCCACACATTATAAGGTTGACTGACAGGCAATATCTGTGCAACCACCAGCAAAATCCCTGTGACCATACCCGCAAGTTGCCATTTTTTTGGCAAAAGTAAAATACTCGCGCCACCTGTCAGCGCAATCAATACTGCCCCGATACGCAATAAACGCGCCGGAAAACGTAAATTAGAAAATGCTGGAATTGTCATCCAGACATCAAATGAAATATCCAGCATCATGAAAATCGTGAATGCTAATCCGGCAACACTGATTGCGACCAATCCAAATTGTTTGCGTTTCAGCAATGCGAGAATGCCGATAATCGCTAGAACCCCGCCAACAAGCCCGAGTGTGCGCGGAAAATCGAGATACAAATCGGTACTGTCGATTAAACGGGGTAGTGTGAAAATTTCACTTAGAGGCAAATATTGCTCAATTAAATAATTGACTGTCTCATCAATACCCTGTGAAATTTGAATGTACTGTAATTCGAGTAGTGTCGGCATCAAGAAAATGGCTGCCAGTGCCGCCCCGAGAACGAAGCCACCACCGATAAAAACCCACCGCCGAAAAATCTGTTTGATGTCAAATTTTGAGTAAAACATCGGCGCAAAAAATGCCAGCGGTGCCGCATACAATGTGCTGATATACATCATCGGAGTATGAGTCATGAAGAGGGCGAAATAGGGCAGGGCAATTGCTAAAACCCGCCGCAAAGAAGGTTTTTCACTATTTTTCACGACGCCGAGCATCAAATAAGGGATGAACGATGCCGCCATAATCTGAGCGATACTTCCCTGCCACCAGACTTCATACAGTCGTGAGGGTGCAAATGCCCATAATGCTGCTGCTAGAACGGCTGCCCGGACAGGCATAAATCGACGTGCCAGCAAATACATGCCCGCACTACCGAAAGACCAGGCAAGTGTTTGCACCAGATTGTACGCTGTCGTGATATGCAAGCCAGCTAATTCAAATAATGCTGTGAAATAGGCATAACCCGGCGCATAGAAATTGAAAATCGGATAGCCATAGCCCAGGTGCAAATAAGTTATCCAGCGTGGATAGAGATTTCCAGCTTGCAAAGACAGTGACATCGCATGAATCCGATGCACATGCACTTCGACATCTGCTGCTGCCGGAATACCATCCCCCCATGCCGGGAGTGCGGCTATCAGGGGCAAAAGCAGGGCAAGGATAAGACCCCGATCCAGTTTGTTTAATCGCTTCAACATTGTTTCGTGAAAATACCTCTAAAATGGACAGCGTACTATAGCAATCGGCTAAAAGAGTAGCAATCCTTGATTAACCTACGCTATCATCAATATGAATGGTAGGGGTTAGGTGCGCCTAACCCCGGTAATTACAGGAGATTATTATTTTATGAAAGATAAAGTAGTCATTATTACAGGGGCGTCATCCGGTATCGGTAAAGCACTCGCCCATGAACTTGGCAAAGCCGGGGCAAAGTTGGTTCTCGCTGCACGCCGTGAAGAAGCGCTACAGGCAATCGCCGCACAATTCAGCGATACGCTAGTCGTCAAAACTGATGTCACTGTTGAAGCGCAATGCCGCAACCTGATCGAAGAAACAGTGAAAAACTTCGGGAAAATAGATGTGCTGGTCAACAACGCCGGGATTTCGATGCAGGTAAAATTCGATGAAATTCAAGATTTGATACTCTTCCACAAAATCATGAATGTTAATTATTTTGGCATGGTCTACTGCACGCATTTTGCACTACCACATCTCAAAAAATCAAAGGGATTAATCGTCGGCATCAGCAGCATGACCGGGAAAATCGGTGTTCCGACACGGACAGCTTATGCCGCCAGTAAACATGCGATGCAGGGATTCTTAGATAGTTTGCGCGTTGAACTCATGGAAACAGGCGTCGATGTTAGTGTGATTAGCCCCGGCTTTGTTCAGAGCGAAGTTCGTATGAATGCCCTCGGTGCAAATGCGAATCCCACAGGCGAAAGCCGTATTGACGAGAGCAGTATCATGTCAGCAGAAGAATGCGCCCGGCAAATTCATGATGCAATCGTGAATCGCAAGCGGGATGTCATTATCGCAGAGAGTTTCCGCAGTAAAATTGCGCCCTTGCTCAAATTACTTGTCCCCAAAATAGTCGATAATGTTTCACGAAAAGGTATGGAATCCGGCACAACGTAAAATCTAATTGTCAGTAAAACAGTGCGGTAAATTAGAACAGGATGTGAGGTCAAGTCTACATCCTGTTCATAGGTTACTCTATCCACTTCGCGGGGAACGACGCGGAAACTGAAAGACTAAGTTAATTGCGTGTCACGAAACGGGTCGCGACATAGCCTTCTTGCCCGTTGTAGTTGATGACAGTCCAGTCACCTTCTTCGCGGATAATTGCAAACCAGCTACCCGGAGCAATCACGCCGAGAACATCAAAATCAGTGCTTGCGCCTGCACGAACATTCAATCGTGAGTTCGCCTGAACCGCAGGGTAATCGGGCGCGGCACTGTTTTGAGTGGTTACAGTGGTTGTGCCACCGCCATTTTTCCAGTTTGCAATTAGCGGACGCAATGTATCGAGTGATTGTGTGCCATATTGTTGAGATGGCTCAATATGTGAGTTTTCCATGTATTCATTCCATGTGCCCACCAGAATCACACTTGCACCGGAATTGACCGCACCGTTGAAACTATTGGATAAGAACTGACCATCGTTACGGCTACGTGCGGATGTTGGGTTCGGACGACCATCACGGGCAGCAATTGCATCTTCATTCCAGCCAGGATGAATTGTCGGAATGTAAAGTGAACCACCTGCATTCTGCATCCGTGTACGCTGTGAACTATATGTGCCACTGCTACCATTTGCCCATGCAAGATTGAAGGCATACATCCCATCCATAGTGCCACCATAGATGCAACAGCCGTTAATGCCTTCTGCAATCCAGATCGTATTGCGGTCAGGGTCTACTGTGTTACGCACATTTTGCCAATCCGCAGCACTCAGCCCTAAATTTCCCTGGAAAACGAAGAAGATGACAGGTTTGCCCTGATAGCGCAGATAACCGGGGTGATTAGCACGGTCATATACCAGATAGTTGAGTGAATTGACCAGCGAATCTATGGAGAAAGATTGGTCGAAAGCATCGAGTGCTGCACCAACCTGAAAACCACGTTCTGCTGCACGGTCAAGCATATTGTTGAGGACAGGAGTAGTTGTTTGTCCATCATCGACACCATACCAGCTTACGACAAATCCGTCGATGCCAGCGCTCTGTGCCTGGTCAATTTGTGTTCCGGCAATACCGGGGTCGCGTGAATCATAGTTACCGATTGCGGGGTAGTCGCTGAGAACATCAGCCTGCCAATCCCAGCTTTGTTGACCAGCCCAGAAACCCATGTAGAAAGACCAGACACGGCGTTCTTCCTGTGCCTGTGCCGGAGCAGGTGACTGAAACCAGCCAAAGACAGCAATACTTAACAGACTTATCATGAGTATACGATAAGACTTCTTCATTGATTTTATTCCTATATCCCTATTGAAATTTGTCCGGGACACTATGCCCCATTTCTGTCACACAGTGTAATGATGTAACGAAATGGTTTAAATGGGATGAAAGTACGCGGGGATAATAGTACTATTATTAGATTTTTGTAAGTTTTTGGAGGAAGGGATGCCAGCGTGACATCCCCGAAAATTCTTAGTTTTCGATTTCGATTGCCATTGCGACAGCTTCACCACCACCAAGACACAATGCAGCAACACCTTTTTTCAAGCCACGATCTTGAAGAGCGTGAATTAGTGTAACCAGAACACGTGATCCGCTTGAGCCGAGAGGATGTCCGAGAGCAATTGCGCCACCGTGAACGTTGATTTTTTCCAGTGGAATTTCATAGCCATCCCGTTCCAGACCACGCATATCAGCGAGAACCTGTGCAGCGAATGCCTCATTGAATTCGTAGAGGTCAACTTCTTCATGCGACCAGCCCGCTTTTTGCAATGCAACCGGAACAGCTTTCACCGGAGCATAGAAAATCCATTTGGGTTCGACTGCTGCCTGACCATAACCAACGATACGGGCGACCACATCATGCCCATTTTTCTCGGCATAGTCACGGCTTGCAACCACAACGGCTGATGCACCATCATTTAATCCCGGGGCATTTCCTGCTGTCACCTGTCCGTCAGCTTCAAATGCTGGACGCAATTTTGAAAGCACTTCGACAGTGGTATCGGCGCGAATCGGTTCATCTTTGTCGATTATGATGTCGCCTTTACGTGTTTTAATGGTTACAGGCGCAATTTCTTTATCGAATTTTCCGGCTTCAGTTGCTTCATGAGCCAGTTTATGACTGCGATAGGCAAATTCATCCATTTCTTCGCGGGTGACTTCTAATTGCTTGCCGATAAATTCTGCGGCATTACCCATCAGCCAGTTGTTGAAAGTATCGGTTAAACCGTCGATTTCGAGTGCATCCTGTAATTCGACACCACCGTATTTTGCCCCGCTACGCAAACGGGAGAAGTGCGGCGCATTGCTCATGCTTTCAACGCCACCTGCGAGGAATAAATCGCCATCTTCTGCTTTAATTGCTGAGGACGCCAGCATGATGCTTTTCAGACCACTGCCACAAACTTTGTTGATTGAAACACCACCAACATGGTCAGGAACGCCAGCATTGATACTAATTTGACGGGGCAAAGCCTGTCCGACACCTGCACCGATGACATTACCGACAATCACTTCATTGACATCTTCTACATTGATGCCACCGCGTTCAATTGCTGCTTTAAAAGCCACCTGACCCAGTTCTGCGGCGCTCAATGGTGATAACGCCCCCATCAATTTGCCCTGTGGAGTACGGGCACTCGCCAGAATGACGGGTTCTCTCTTGTTCTTGTCTGACATTGAATTAGTTCCTTTATGTGTGTGATAGACAATCTAATTTGCATTTAATTATGTGGTCGGATTATAGTGTTGCTTTGTTTCGCATTCAAGATGATACAATGATGCTTATTGCTTGCTGTGGAAGATTGTCAATCATAAAGACCGGATATGTGATGTGTTTCTTACAGTTCGCCTGATATGATTGGGTCTGATACGGGACTACCATCAAAGAGGAAATTATGCGCTTTCGAATTTTTGCACTGCTTATTTTACTGCTCTCTATATTTGCAGTGACGGTTATCGCACAGGACAATACACCAACAGTCGCTGAACTTGAACTGACAGCAACACAACTTCTGTTACAGGAAACTCAAACAGCAAGTGCGGCATCGGGACAACCATTACCTACCGCAACGGATGACCCCTTCGTGATGACGGCAACAGCACTTGTCGTACAGGCAACTCAAACAGGCGCAGCGCTTGGCTCGACACCTGCACCTGTGACGGATGTAGGAGAAATTGACGCTTTCAGCATGACAGCGACACAAATCATTGCGGAAGCCAGCCAAACAGCAGAAAATGCCAGTGAATCACAGGATGCAGACGAGCCTGATGACGGGGCAGATTCGCCTTTGAGCCTGACAATAATTGCCTTCGGACTGCTAATCGTTGTGCTGATTATTATCGGTGGCGCTTATTTCTTTATTAGTTCACAGACAGATAATAGCAAGCAGAAATAGGGTCAGGTGTGTTAACTGAAAAAACATTGCGCGAGCAACTCAAATTTCCTTTTAAATACTTTGCATCTGTTGATAGTACAAATGATGTCGCACAGGACTGGTTGCGGGATGGTGCGGATAGTTTGAGTGCTGTCATTGCTGATGAACAACGCAAGGGACGCGGCAGACGGGGACGCACCTGGTATACTCCGCCGGATGTAGCTCTAGCTGTATCTGTCATTCTGAAACCATCTGTCGAAACTGCTTCCCGTGTCAGTATGGTCGGCGCACTGGCTGTCTATGATTTGTGCCAGCATCTAAACATAGAGAATGTCGGCATCAAATGGCCTAACGACGTGCAAATTAACGGTAAAAAGGTCAGTGGTATTCTACCCGAAGCTGTCTGGAACAATGATAAACTCCTCGGGGTAATTCTCGGGATGGGAGTCAATGTTCGCAATCAATTTGAAGGCGAATTAGTCGATATTGCAACCACGCTGGAAGATGCAAGCTCACAGACGCTCAATCGCACGGAACTCATTGCCTATTTACTGGAAAGAGTCGATTACTGGTACGGGTTGATTGCAAAAGATGATTTACTTCTTGCCTGGAAAGCACGCATGACCACACTCGGACAAAATGTCGTCGTCACAGGCAATAATCAGCAAATCGTAGGGCAGGCAGTGGATACGGATAGTGACGGTGCATTGCTCATTAAAATCGCAGATGGTAGCATTCAACCTGTACTGGCAGGTGATGTCAGTCTCAGACCGCAATCATGAGGATTTACTGTTATGGGTGTTAAACTCGATTGGGATATTGAAGCCGAAAAGGGCAAACACAAAGAGCATAAAGAAGATAGCAAACAGCGGAGTTCACGTTACCTTGGTGTATTTCGTCTCTTTGTGACTGTGATTGTTTTTGCAGTAATTCTCGGCAGTATTGCATATCTGGTGTCCCGGCGCTGGGAACAGGTCAATCAGCAACTTGAAACCTTGCTCACAGACACAGTTCAAGCCGAAGTTGCAGCCCTGCGACTGGGCGATTTAACGGCGTTTGAAGAACGTCAACGGAGTGCAACGGCTGATTGGGCTACGACGCAACGGCAAACCTATGATGAGTATCAACAACTCAAACAATCCTCAAATGTTGTTTTGAGCGGACGCATTGTTAGCACTGAAATTGATGGTCAACGCGCCCGTGTTCAGGTCGAAGAAATCATCGACGGTGTCCCCTATGTTCAGACCTGGTTTTACTGGCGCTATGACAGTGAAGGCGAAAATGCGGGTGGCTGGTATCATGTGCCGCCGGATTATACTTTCTGGGGCGAAGAGTCTGAAATTAATACTGACCGCTATACCATTCGCTATCGTGACCTGGATGCAGAAGCCGCAAACTTACTGGATGAATCGCTGAATCGCTGGCTGGATGATGCCTGTACTTATTTCGATTGTGGCACATTACCCTTCATCACAGTCGATATTGTGCCGATTCCGAATGTGAGTGTGCAGTGGCAGTCCACACAACAGGGAACATGGCAACTCATTATTCCATCCCCTTATACTGAACGTGCCCGTGCGGATATACCTCTGGATACAGAACTCAGAATCGAAATTGCGTCACTCGTAGCGCAAAATCTCATCGCGCATACCTCAAACAATATCACACCTGTTTATGCCTCCGATGCGACCTATTTGCAGCAAGCCATGACAACCTGGATGGTCGGACGTTTCGTACAGATGAATTCGGAAGCCTATCTCATTGAAAGCCTTGTCAATAACTACGGGACAGAAGTCCCCGGTACGGTTCAACGCAATTTGCAGCCAACATCCAGTATTAATCTTGTGGCAACGGCAACCGGAGTTTCATCGCTGGCAGAATTAAATGTCGATTGGCGCGATTTTGTGCTCTGGCGACTGGAATTGGAAGACGATCTCATTGAGCGCGGGGAATTAACGACATGGAATTCACTTTATGACTTTAGTGACCCTGCTGTGCAATCGGCAGCTCAACAACGCTACCAGAACAATTTTACTGCCAGTGAACGTACAGTTCTTGAAACGTCTATTAGTACATCAGCAACGGGGACACCTCAACTGGTTGCACGGGTCAATGTGACACGCGGTTTTGAGTCAGGAGAAGAAATTGTGGTGTTCAATTTAATTAACGGCAATTGGCTTCGCGCAAATTAAAGCTGTGCTACAATCTAACTGTATGTAACCGTGTTTGCGATAGAAAAGGAGACGGCGCATGGACGAATTTGATGATTTGCGAAGTTTGACCGATGATGAAGACGATTATAGTGATTTTTCTTTTGATGACATCGTTGATGATGAAGATGATTTTGCCTACGGTCAGGAAATTGATTATACCGATGAGTTTTCGACTGTTGAACCTGCGGCACAGGGTCCAATTACGAAGATGCTCGGTAAGTTGACAGCACAGCAACGCATGATTGTAGCACTGATGTTATTTGTGAACGCGATCATTCTGTCATTTGGACTACTTGTAGTCACCGGTCGTATATAGACCCTGAAATTAATAGAGGGACATGTTAGCCATGTCCCCCGTATGATTAACTAGCTTTCCGGTTGTAATATCAAGGTCGAACTTGCATTTGCCTCAACATCATCAACAAACCACAGCATTGGATTGTATTCAACATTCCGCCATTGCTCGACCATATCATCATAGTGGGAACTCATTGGATGTCCACTTTGTCCTGTCGTGTGAATGGTCTGATTATTGCCAAAATCACTAAAGTCTAAGATCATCCGCATGGATGGCAAAGCCGAGACGACCATTCCATCTTCACTGCTTGCATTCCAGCTTGTCGCATTGACAATCGCTGTACCACCGCCTGTTTCGACTTCATTGATGTTAACGGTATTTTCAATTAATTCGATACCACTTGCTCCCAATGGATTGCTGACAAAGGTTGCTGTGTGAATCGTACCCCAGCGCCATTCATCCCGATTATCACCCTGTAATTTAACGAGGGCATCATAGGCTGCACTGAATGATTGTGCGACAATGTCATCACGGGATTCGACGACATCTTCGGTCGTAATGTCATCCCACCAGGCATTTTCACTATCATCCATCAGGAGTGTGATAGTGTACATATTCTGGTCTGACCCGCCAATTTCGCGTTCGAGGACATCAAACTCATCTTGAAATGTATTGAGTGCCAGTGATTGCCAGAATAGCCCGAATAAAGCACCCTGCGAACTATCCATGTTCATCTGATAATCCCAATCCAGCATCCATTCGCGCACTTCGTTCAGTTCGTCACTGCCCATGTCGATTTCAGCAAGGTAAGGCGAGATGTCCTCTGCGAACAGGAATTTATTGTCGCCATGAATATCCCGATAAGATTCGGCATCATGAAGGTCGGTTGCTTCCAGCAGTTCATTGATGCGTGCGCCGCGATACCCTGATGCCCAATCATAATCAAAGACATAGTGGGCGTTTTCACCAAATTCGCCTCCGAGTTCTCCTGCGAGATAGCTGTAGTAGGATTGCGGTAGCACTGCTTGATTGGCGGTTGAGATGTAGCCACGTTCGGGGTTGAATACTGACGGCATATATTCATAGGGAACATAGCCTAACCATTCATATTGATCGGTTGTACCATCGACAGGCATAATACCTGTGTGACCTTCAGCACGAATCGGAATGTGTCCCTGTGTTTGATAACCAATATTGCCTTCAACATCGGCATAGACAAAATTTTGTGCTGGAATATCCCAATAATACAAAGCATCACGGAATTCATCCCAGTTGGTGGCACGATTCAAGCGCAAAATGGATTCAAGGATCGTGCCGGTTTCATCGGCAGTCCAGTGTAAGGCAAGCGGATTCTCATTGTTGAAGCCAAGAATTTCGCCTGTTTCTTCATCCACCTGATTATCATTGATAATTGCACCCAGATGGGTCACGCGCACTTGAATAACTACACTACCACCATCTCCGAAGAAAATTTCTTCTTCACGGACTTCAGCATCGCGCCATTCACCATTCCACATATATTGTAAATCGTTTTCCGGGTTGAATTCCATCGCGTATAAATCAAGCACATCGGGACCGAGATTGGTGACACCCCATCCAATGTATGCGTTGTGCCCGATAATAACGCCCGGTGAGGATGCAAACCCGAAACCGCGATTGTCATACGGGCAGTCGGTGGTCACAGGTTGACAGTGTAAACCGATTTCGTACCAGATTGATGGATTTTGAATGCCGAGGTGCGGGTCATTTGCCAGGAGTGGCATTCCTGAAGCACTGCGTGTACCGGAGACAACCCAGTTATTACTACCGAGTGAATCATCAAAACCGAAGAGCGAGAGGGCAGCAGGATCATAATTTCCGGCGAATTGTGTTTCGATGCCACGAATACCTACTGTATCCTGCGAGATAGGTGGGGCAAATGGTTCTCCTGCTTCCGGCAATTCTTCTTCCCATATGATGGTCGGGCGATTGTCATAGTCAAAATCCGGTTGATAGATTGCTGCCATCTCATCACCGAATTCTCCTGCGATAGCGGAATAGATGAGCTCGTTGCTGCGGTTGCCACCACTTAAATCCCACGCCATCGCTTTTGTCCAGACCATTGTATCAAGTGGCGTCCAGGGCTCGACTTCGAAATCAACGCCGATTAATCCCAGAATGTTGTATTCAAAGGCGAGTTCACCAACCGGACGGTTCATGATATAGGCATTGACCCCGTCGGCGAAGAATTCAAGCTCGGCAAGTGTTTCCGGTGACATGGCTTCTATATCGCGCTGTGCAGATTCTTCCCAGCCAATTGTGCGGATAAAAATGTCTGTACCTGACAGGGCGTCTGTTTGCCCGGTGAGTTCCTGAATTTGACCTTTGCCTGTATGACGCCAGAATTCCATTTGCCACCATCTATCCTGTGCCTGAACATAACCCTGGGCAAAGCGTAAATCATGCAAATTGCTGGCATAAATGTGAGGGACACCGTATTCGTCACGGATAATCGTCACTTCGTCGATGAGTCCGGCGATTGTGACTGTGCCATCTGTATCGGGGAGCGGACCCCGCGTCCATTGATTGACGACGAATGCGCCAACACCAACAAGGACAACAACAATAACCAATAACCCGATGAGGATATTGCGGAGGAGTTTCATATTGTCAAAAACCTTCTCGTAAAAATAATCTAATTGTGATTCAAAAGTTTACACGATGTATAGAATTCTTGCGAGAGGCGATAAAAGTTAAAAGCTCTGACACAACGGCACGAAGACACAAAGAAGATAAAATAAGAAAAACAGAAACATGAGTCAGGAAAAGATTGAGATGCAATACGCGAACAAATTAAGCAATCAAATTATCGGTGCTGCAATTGAAGTACATCGTACATTGGGTGGTCCCGGTTTGCTGGAAAGTATTTATGAAGAAGCTCTTGCCTACGAAATGGAAGATAGAGGACTCAAAGTTGCAAGGCAAAAACTTGTACCAATGTCATACAAAGGGCGTACACTATCAAATCCCTTGCGGGTTGATATTCTGGTAGAGAATACCGTCATTGTTGAATGCAAGGCTACAGAAAACTACAACACAATCTATGAAGCACAAACTTTGACTTATTTACGCCTCTCAAATCTTCAACTAGGGCTGGTCATCAACTTCGGTGAAAAGTATGTCAAAAATGGTGTGCGGCGAGTTATCAACGGTTTTTAAGATTTTCCTTTGATCCTTTGTGTCTCATATGCTAAATAGGGAACAGGTTCAGTTGTTATACTAGAGGCAATTGAACCTCCTGTTGGTGAAGCATGTTTT
>ENA-OWNT01000213-OWNT01000213.1-seawater-metagenome-genome-assembly--contig:-NODE-213-length-161189-cov-11.179043_pt1 | contig 161189 bp, 128 predicted proteins | sample MGYA00238136_ERZ651165 | MGnify/ENA primary metagenome ERZ651165 (study PRJEB26861, sample SAMN08777766) | seawater metagenome | isolation source: coastal seawater | place: USA: Florida | collected...
TGTCGGGTCTGGGCATCGATGGGCTCGGGGGACGACGAATCGATGGGTTGGTGCCAGATTCGTCGCTTTGTTCGCTGACGCTCACGCTCCGAACGACTTGGTCGAGGCGGACCGGGCTCGTGGGTACAACAGTCCTTTTGGCACTTGTGCGAGTTGAAGGCACCTTCAGGGAGAGGTGGCCCCACCAAAGTCCTCCCCCTCATAGGGGGAGCAAGGCGCCGGGCGCGAAGCGCATCGGAGGCGCCGCGGTAGTCATTGCGCAGCAGGCCCCGAAGGGGCGGAGGGGGCCCACAGGTCGAGATGGTGCCTTCACTCTGGGTCTCGTGTCCGCGTGTCCGCGTGTCCGCGTGCCCGTGGTCACTTCGGCGTGTAGCCCAGGTTCGGTGCCAGCCACCGCTCCGCCTCCGCCAGCGTCCAGCCCTTCCGTGCGGCATAGTCGGCCACCTGGTCGGCACCGAGCTTGCCGATGCCGAAGTAGCGGCTGTCGGGATGCGCAAACAACCAGCCCGAGACCGAAGCGGCCGGGGTCATGGCCATGCTGTCCGTGAGGCCCATGCCGGCGGCTCCGGGGGCGTCGAGGAGAGCGAACAAGGTGGTCTTTGCCGTGTGGTCTGGACAGGCGGGGTAGCCGGGCGCCGGCCGGATTCCACGGTAGCGCTCCGCGATGATGTCGTCGGGTGACAGGTCGTTTTCAGTCTCCGACGCCCACAGCTCCCGACGCACCTTGGCATGCAGCCACTCGGCAAAGGCCTCGGCGAGACGGTCGGCGAGGGACTCGAGCAGGATGGCCTGGTAGTCGTCGTTGTCGGTCTTCAGCGCCATCACTCGGTCGGCCACGCCATGGCCCGCCGTGACGGCGAATCCACCCACAAAGTCCTCGCACGCACCGTCTTCACCGATGGGCGCCACCAGGTCCACCAGGCTGCGGTGGGGCTGGTCGCGGCTCTTCTTTCCTTGCTGTCGAAGCATCGGCTCGCGCACCCGACCAGCCGGGCCGTCGATGAGGAGGTCGTCGCCGTCCCGACCGGCCGGCCAGATGGCCACCACACCCTTCGGCTGGAGCCATCCCGCTTGCTCGATGTCGTCGAGAAGCGCGCGTGCGTCGTCCAACAGGGAACGGGCCTGAGCCCCCACCACCGCGTCGTCCAAGATGGCCGGGTAGCGACCCGCAAGCTCCCAGGTGCGGAAGAAGGGCGTCCAGTCAATCCAGGGCCGGAGCTCGGCGACCGAGGGCGTGAACGTGCGCGTGCCGGTCCAGGCGGGGGTGGGAGCCTGGCTGTGATCGACGCGTGCTGGGTTGTTCTGGGCATCGGCGTAGGACACCAGCTTCGCCGGTCCGCGTCCGGCTCGACGCACCCGAATGGCCTCCTGGTCGGCTCCAAGAGCATCGAGGTACGCGGCCTTTTTCTCGCGGGACAGCAGCGCGCCGGCCACGCCCACCGCACGGCTGGCATCGGTGACGTGCACCACACCATGGGCGTAGTGCGGGGAAATCTTCACCGCCGTGTGGAGCTTGCTGGTGGTAGCGCCACCAATCAACAGCGGGACCGTAAAGTCCTGGCGGGTCATTTCACGCGCGAGGTGCACCATCTCGTCGAGCGAGGGGGTGATGAGGCCCGACAGGCCCACGATGTCGGCCCCACACTTCTTGGCTTCGTCGAGAATCTTCTGTGCGGGGACCATCACGCCCAGGTCGACCACCTCGTAGCCATTGCACTGCAGCACCACGCCCACGATGTTCTTGCCGATGTCGTGCACGTCGCCCTTCACCGTGGCGAGGAGCACCGTCCCCTTTCCGGCGCGGGCATCGGGGTTCTCGGCCTTCTCCGCTTCCAGGTAGGGCAGCAGCCAGCCCACCGCCTTCTTCATCACGCGCGCGGACTTCACCACCTGGGGCAGGAACATCTCGCCGCGCCCGAAGCGGTCGCCTACCTCGTTCATGCCGTCCATCAGCGGGCCTTCGATGACCTTGAGGGGGCTCTCCAGCAGCGCGTGCGCCTCGGCGGTGTCTTCTTCGATGAACTTGTTGATGCCGTGCACCATGGCGTGCGTGATGCGCGCGTGCACGGGGGCTTCTCGCCACGAGAGGTCGGCCTCGCGGGCCTTGGCCTGACCCTTGGCGGTGTGGGCGATGTCGAGGAGGCGCTCGGTGGCATCGGGGCGACGGTTGAGCACGACGTCTTCCACCCGCTCACGCAGCTCATGGGGCAGCTCGCCATAGACCGCCAGCTGGCCGGCGTTGACGATGCCCATGTCCATGCCCGCGCGGACGGCGTGGTACAGGAACACCGAGTGGATGGCCTCTCTCACCGGGTTGTTGCCCCGGAAGGCGAACGAGATGTTGGACACCCCGCCGCTCACCTTCGCACCGGGGAGCTCGGCCTTGATGCGCCGCACCGCCTCGATGAAGGCCACGCCATAGTCGGCATGTTCTTCGATGCCGGTGCCGATGGCGAAGATGTTTGGGTCGAAGATGATGTCTTCGGGCGGGAAGCCCACCTGCTCGGTGAGGATGCGGTACGCCCGGGTACAGATTTCGACCTTGCGCTCGACCGTCTCGGCCTGCCCCTGTTCGTCGAAGGCCATCACGATGACCGCAGCGCCGTACTGGCGCACCTTGTGGGCCTGCTCGAGGAACTGTTCCTCGCCTTCCTTGAGCGAGATGGAGTTCACCACGCCCTTGCCCTGCAGGCACTGCAGTCCCGCCTCGATGACGCTCCACTTCGAGGAGTCGAGAACAACCGGTACGCGGGCGATGTCGGGCTCGCTCGCCACCAGGTTGAGGAACTTCACCATGCAGGCTTCGGCGTCCAGCATGCCGTCGTCCATGTTGACGTCGATGAGCTGGGCACCGGCCTCCACCTGCTGCCGCGCAACCTCGAGGGCGGTCTCGTAGTCGTCGTTCTGGATGAGCCGGCGGAAGCGACGCGACCCCGTGACGTTGGTGCGCTCGCCGATGTTGACGAAGTTGGTGTCTTTGCGCCCCACCACGGCGGGTTCGAGGCCTGACAGGAACAGGTGCGCGGGCGTGGTGGTCTTCTTCCGCGGCTCGACGTCCTTCACGGCCTTGGCGATGGCTTCGATGTGCTCAGGCCCGGAGCCACAGCAGCCACCAAGGAAGTTGGCCAGGCCACTCTCGGCCCACTCGCGCAGGTGCTGGGCCATGAGGTGCGGTGAGTCGTCGTATTCGCCGAGCTCGTTGGGCAGCCCTGCGTTCGGGTACGCGCTCACGTACACGTCGCTGTTTCGGTGCAGTGCGTCGACGTATTGGCGAAGTTGGTCGGCCCCGAGTGCACAGTTGAGCCCGATGGACAGCGGTGCAGCGTGCGACATGGACGTCCAGAAGGCCTCGGCGGTCTGGCCCGACAGGGTGCGGCCGCTCGCATCCGTGATGGTGCCGCTGATCATGAGCGGCAGACGGTCGTCGCGGTGCACGCCGAGGTCGGTCCAGTAGCGGTCGATGGCCACGAGCGCGGCCTTCGCGTTGAGGACGTCGAAGATGGTCTCGACGATGAGGATGTCGCTGCCGCCGTCGACCAGGCCCCGACAGGCATCGTAGTAGGCGTCGACCAGCGCTTGGAAGGTGATGTCGCGGTAGCCGGGGTTTTCGACGTCGGGCGAGATGCTGGCCGTCTTGTTGGTGGGCCCGAATGCGCCAGCCACCCAGCGGACCCGACCGTCTTTGGCCTCCGAGGCGTCGGCGGCTTCGCGGGCCACGCGGGCGGCTGCGAGGTTGAGCTCGTAGCCGAGGTGACCGAGCCCGTGGAGCGCCTGGGAGACCGCGTTGGCGTTGAAGGTGTTGGTCTCGATGATGTCGGCGCCGGCGTCGAGGTACTCGGCGTGGATGCCCCGGATGACATCGGGCCGGGTGAGGTTGAGGAGGTCGTTGTTGCCCTGCAGCTCGATGGAATGGTCTGCGAAGCGCTCGCCACGGAAGTCGGCTTCCACGAGCTTCTGGCGCTGGATCATCGTGCCCATGGCGCCGTCGAGCACGACAATGCGCTCCTTGAGGGCATCATGGAGCAGGCGGGTGCGGGCGGCCCGGTCGAGTGCGGGGGTGGTCATGGGCATTCCTCACGGGGCAAGGTGGCGGTGGCGGCGACCACCTCGAAGTGGGGTGAGCGTTTCTCACGGGCGACGACGGCGCTGCGCTCGACGGCAAAGCCAGCATCCGCGAGGAGCTGGCCGAGGGTGTCGGGCTCGAAGCCGTGGTTGACGTGGTCGAAGGGGGAGACTTCGGTGTGGTGGACGTGCTGGCGGAGGCTGCTGGTGACCATCCGACCGCCGGGACGCAGGATGCGGGCCGCTTCGGTGAGCACATCGGCCGGACGATGGGAGTACTGCAGTGCGCCGAGGACGAGCACGAGGTCGAAGGCGTTGTCGTCGAAGGGCAGCGCGTGCATGTCGGCCTGCACGAAGCTCAGGTGCGGGACGTGGGCGAGGCGCTCGCGACCGGCGGCCACGATGCGGGGGTTGTTGTCCACACACGCGATGGACTCGGCGAACGGAGCCAAGATCTCGGCCACTGCACCGTCGCCCGAGCCAATGTCGGCCACCCTGCCTACCCGAGCGGTACCAGCGAGCGTGCGGGCCAGTGCTTCCCAAGTGCGCCCGGGGGAGTAGTGGCGCTCCATCCGACCCGCGACCCCATCGAGCCAAGAGCCCCGGTTCCGCGCAGCAATCGCCGCCCGAGCCCGGCGGGCGTCTTCTTCGATGAGGGGGTCGGCGGTGGTGCCGAGGACGGTGTCGACCAGCGCTTTGTGGGCTGGCGAGAGCACCCCCACCGTGCGCCGATAGCAGCTGCGCCCCGCCACCCGGTGGACCTCGACGAGCCCGGCCTCGCGGAGCTTTCGGAGGTGCGTGGACACGCGCGGCTGGGGCAGGCGGGTGGCTTCGGTGAGCTCGGCGACGGACAGGGGGTCGATCTGCAACAGAGCCAGCAGCCGCACCCGGGTGGGGTCGGCGAGGAGTCGACAGGCCTGGATGGTACCGTCGAGGTCGCTGCGGTTCGACATGGTGAGCTCCCAGGGGCGGCGTGAGCATATCTCGCTATCGGGATGACACGATAATTGTGTAGTGTGAGTTTTCCGGTTCGGTGGTGGTGGGGCCGGGCTCAGCCCCCCATCCGCTCGAGCATGCGGTCGACCCGGCGCAGCTTTGCGGCTTGTCCAGTTGCGCCGGGTAGGTCGACAATCATCAGCACCGCGAGCGTCTCGGCCGCCGACCCACGCGCAATCTCGAAGTGGTTGGTCTTGGCCTTGCCCCGTCGGCGGGCCCCCTCGGCGATGTTGAGCACGACGGAGCATGCGGAGCGGACGCCTTGGTTTTTGAGGTCGGACAGGCCGCGGGGGAAGGGCACGCGGACCATCCAGCGGGCGACTTCGAGGGCGAGGTTGTAGACGTCGAGGCGTTCGTGGGCCATCAGCATGGCGCTTCTCCTGTCGGGCCCCTCGGTGTGAATGGCGGGGGCCCTCAAGCGAAGCGGGCCCCTGACAGGCACGCCGAGGGGCCCGACAGGAGAGGTGGTGTGTGTGTACGCGGACAGGAGGTCACGTGGACACGAGGGCACGAGGGCACGAGGGCACGAGGGCACGAGGGCACGAGGGCACGAGGGCACGTGGACACGTGGACACGCAGTCACGCGGTCACGCGGTCACGAGGTCACGCGGTCACGAGGACACGAGGACACGAGGGCACGAGGTCACGAGGTCACGAGGTCACGAGGTCACGAGGTCACGAGATCACGAGATCACGTGGACACGCGGTCACGTGGACACGTGGACACGAGGACGCGAGGACACGTGGACACGAGGTCACGAGGACACGTGGACACGAGGTCACGTGGACACGCGGGCACGCGGTCACGCGGACACGCGGACACGTGGACACGTGGACACGTGGACACGTGGACACGTGGACACGTGGGCACGAGGACACGAGGACACGAGGGCACGAGGGCACGTGGACACGAGGACACGAGGACACGAGGACACGAGGGCAGGAGGGCACGAGGGCACGAGGGCACGCGGACACGCGGACACGCGGTCACGTGGTCACGAGGGGCACGAGGTCACGAGGTCACGTGGACACGAGGGCACGTGGGCACGTGGGCACGCGGACACGAGGTCGTTCTGCCTTCCGGGGGCCCGTGCTCGTTCTGCCTTCCGGGGGCCCCGTGCTCGTTCTGCCTTCCGGGGGCCCCGTGCTCGTTCCGCCTTCCGGGGGCCCCCTCCGCCCCTTCGGGGCACCTCCCCCTGAAAGGGGGAGGACTTCGAGCGCCGTCACTGCTGGCGAGGGGCACGAGGTCACGAGGTCACGAGGTCACGAGGTCACGAGGTCACGAGGTCACGAGGACACGTGCGTGTTCTGCCTTCCGACCCCCTCCCGTGCTCGTTCTGCCTTCCGAGGGCCCCCTCCGGCCCTTCGGGGCACCTCCCCCATTCAGGGGGAGGACTTCAAGCGCCGCGCAGCGAGATGTGGTCAGCTTTTTGTGTGCGGACGCCTGGCGGGAACCTCGTGGTCAGACGGTGACTCGACCGTCGAAGCGAATTGCGAATTGTTGGAGCGCAAGGTCCCAACGCTGGATGGGCATGGTCCACCGTGACGTGGCTTGTCTCAAGGCCAGCCAGAGGAGCTTCATCGCCGCCTCCTCGCTGGGCAGTGCCCCCTTGGTCTTGAGGACCTTGCGGAGCTGGCGGTTCAGGGCCTCGATGACGTTGGTCGTGTAGATGGCTCGTCGAATGTCCTTCGGGAAGTCGAAGAACGCCAGTTCGGCGAAGGCCCGGCGGCCTCTACACGAACGTAGGCAGGACGGAAGGGCTCGGCAGCGAATGTTCCGACTCGCAGACGCGCTGTGTCACGCAGACATGGGCCTCAACACGCGCTCGACATCGAGGTCTGCCTTTTGCCGGTACGGGGATCCATGAGCTCAAGACGCGCGCGCGATGGGAAGCACCTGAGCTTCCGGCCGCTCCCGATACAGGTCGAAGTTGGCCTGGAGCGTCATCCAGAATCCCGGAGTCGTCTCCAGGGCCTGGGAGAACAGCCAAGCCGTGGCCGGTGTCACTCCTCGCTTCCCGCGGACGATTTCGTTGACCCGCTGGACAGGGATGCCGAGATGTCTGGCGAAGGCCACCTGAGTCATGCCGAGAGGCTCCAGGTACTCCTCGGCCAGAATCTCGCCGGGGTGGGTCGGGGACCGATTCTCGGGCAGCATGGCTACTCCTCGCGCGGGATGTTCAGCGCTGGACATGGAATCAATGGTAGTCGACAAACTGGACCTCCGCCGGACCGCCAGCCGTCCACTCGAAAACGATGCGCCACTGATTGTTCACACGAACGCTGTACTTGCCCGCCAAGTCACCTCGAAGGGCCTCCAGCCGATTGCCTGGCGGAGAGCGAAGGTCCATCAACTCCTGGGCGGCGTTCAACATGTCGAGCTTGCGGGCTGCAGCTCGAACGACCCGAGAGTCCAGCGAGCGAGTGCGACGACTCGCCCTGCCATGGAACAGGTCCTCAGCAGGCCTTGCTCTCCGACGAGCTCTTCAGAAGACTCCACCTGGTCGAGCAGCCTGTCCAGGAGGTCGTCAGGAAGGTCGAACTGCTTCAATGCTGCTGGGTTTCTACGTTTCGGCATGGTCTCTCCGGTTTTTGGAGATCACCCGCCAGCCGTTGACCCGTCCACAAAGTTCTGAACACACCCCGCGGGACACGAGAACACGAGAACACGAGAACACGAGAACACGAGGACACGAGGACACGAGGACACGAGGACACGAGGACACGAGGACACGAGGACACGAGGACACGCGGACACGCGGACACGCGGACACGCGGACACGACGACACGAGGACACACCCACACACCCACACACCCACACACCCACACAACCAATCACCCAACCATCAACGCCGCCCCCGACCCCATCGCAAACAACACCACCAACGGACTGAACAGCGCATCATCCCAACGCGCAAACGCCCCCACCCGCTCCGTCTTCGTAAACCCCACCCGCCGTCCGTCCCCCACCGCCCGCACCACCATCGCCACCCCAGCAAGCGCCACCACCCCATGCACCCACCCCGGCGCCGCCCCCGTCGCCGTCCACACCAACATGCCCGCCAGCCCCGTCATCCCCGCCGCCACCGCAGCCGTCGCCCACACCGGCGGCCGAAACGCCGGCTGACCATCCGCTCCCTGCGGAATCGCCGCGGCCAGTCCCCGCCGCCCTCCAGCCGCCCAGTACACATGCACCGCCGCCACCAGCAACACAGCAGGAACAGCCAGGGCCACACACCCCACCAGCACCCACGTGGTCAGCCACCCCTGAAGCGCCAGCCCACCGACACCCACACCGAGAAACAGCGGCCAGGCCAGGTGCCCACGCAACATCACAAACACCGTCGCCGACGACACCAGCCCCAGCACAGCCACCGCACCCCCAACCGGCGCCCCCACCAACACCGCCGCCAAGGCCAGCCAGGCCATCGACGTCAGGTGCCAGGCAAACCGCAGGATGCGCTCCATCGCCCAGCGGGGCCCGGGCTCGTCCCACGCTGCACGGAACAGCGGCCGGAGTATCGCCTGTTCCCCCAGCACCGAATGTGCGAGCGCAAGAAGGACCAGACAACCAGCCGAAAGCCACGCGAAACCGGACATTCACACCTCCATACGGTACCGTATGCTCAACCGTACGGTAGCGTATGTTTCCCCAACCGGCAACGTTCTTCCCATGGCACGCCTCACCGCCCACCACTGGACCGACGCCGCCCTCCAAGCCCTCGGCGAACAAGGGCCGCGCGCCCTTTCCGTCGAGCCACTGGCCCGCCGGCTCGGGGTCACCAAGGGCAGCTTCTACCACCACTTCCCCAACCGAAGCGCCCTCAAGCAGGCCGTCTTGGAGCGGTTCGTCGCCCGCTCCACCGAAGACATCATCACCCAGACCAACACCGCCGAGACCGCCCCCTGGAAGCGCCTCCGGGTCCTGATGCACACCGTCTTCGCGCCCGCCCCTGCCCACGAACGCATCGAAGCCGCCCTGCGAGCCTGGGCCGCCACCGACCCCCAGGTCGCCACCACACTCCGCCACATCGACACCCGCCGGGTCACCTACGTCGCCCAGCTCCTCGAGGAAGCCGGCCACCCGCCCCCCATCGCCCACGCCCGCGCCGCGCTGGTCTACCGGGTGCTCATCGGCGAGGTCACCTGGGCAGCCATGGGCGGTCCGCGCCTCACTCCTCTCGACCTCGAACAGCTCGCCACCATGCTCGGCGCTCCGAGCCCACGTACGGGCGAGTAGTACGGAATCCACGTGTCTCCACGTGTGCGCGGGCCACCTCCCCACAACGGACCAATGCGTTGTCCAAGCCGCGGACAGCGCGTTCATCCCGCCCCAAACGGAGGCCCTATGCGCACGTTCACCACCCGCTTCGCTCTGCTCTGCACCGCCCTGTTCGCCACGGCCGCGCCGGCCATGGCCGACGATGTCCGCGTCATTGGCGAAGGCATCAAGCTGGACACCACGTCCGTCGACCTCTACTCGGAAGTCCAGGTCATCGACACCGACATCGCCGCCGGCTCCTGCGACGCGCTCCTCGCCATCAGCTGGCTCCAGATCGAAGCGGTGACCGTCGGCGAGGTCGATGGCCTTCCAGTCGTTCGCACCATTTGCACGCGCGCCACCGTGGTCTGCGAAGACGGTCAGTCCACTGTCAAGTACGAGCGGGCGTCCGAAGAAGAGTGTGGCTGCTGACCGGGCAACCGCCCCACGCTCCACCGAACCCATGTTCGAGGTCCCCGGGGATTGACCGGGTTGCGCTATAACGGCGCCTCCCCAGGCCCCCGAGGACCCCCATGGAGCTTGCCGAGATCTGCCGAATCGCCATGCGACGCGGCGCTTCCGACATCCACCTCAAGGTGGGCCTGCCCGCGATGATTCGCGTGAGCGGCAAGCTCATGCCCATCCCAAGCTCCCCCAAGCTCACCAAGGAAGTGGTGGGCCGGATGGCCTGGGACGCCATGTCGAAAGGCCAGCGCGAGCGCTTCAAGGAAACCGGCGACCTCGACATGGCCTACGAAGTGCCGGGACTGGGTCGCTTCCGTGTCAACGTCTTCCGGCAGCGACGCAACGTGGGCCTGGTGCTGCGAACCATCCCCTCCGACGTCAAGACCATCGACGAGCTCAACCTGCCGCAGGTCCTCAAGGAGGTCGCGCTCACCCCGCGTGGCCTCGTGCTCGTCACCGGCACCACCGGCTCGGGCAAGAGCACCACCCTCGCGGCCATCATCGAAGAGATCAACCGCAACCTGGCCCACCACATCCTCACCATCGAAGACCCCATCGAGTTCACCTTCCGCGACCGCCGCAGCGTCATCAACCAGCGGGAAGTGGGGGTCGACTCCGACGACTTCGAGAGCGCCCTGCGCGCCGCCCTCCGCCAGGACCCCGACGCCATCCTCGTCGGCGAGCTCCGCGACAAGGAAACGGTCGAGATTGCCCTGCAGGCCGCCGAGACCGGCCACCTGGTGCTCGGCACGCTCCACACCCTCGACGCCCCCGAGTCCATCAACCGCGTGGTCGGCTTCTTCGAGCCCCACCACCAGCAGCAGATTCGCTACCAGCTCGCCAGTGTGCTGCGGGCCGTGCTCAGCCAGCGCCTCATCAAGTCGAAGGCAGGCGGCCGGGTCGCGGCGGTCGAGATCATGATGAACACGGGGTCGGTGTCCGAGTGCATCACCGATGCCTCCCGCGTGAAGGAAATCCCCGACCACATGGCCGCCGGCCGGAAGGTCTACGGCTCCCAGACCTTCGACCAGGCCGTCTACGGCCTCCTCAAGGCGGGCAAGATCACCGAAGCCAACGCCCTCGCTTCGGTCAACAACCCCGACGAACTGGCCCTGCGCTTGCGGGGCATCGGCGCCGACGACTGGGACGAATGATCACAGGCGGGATGGGCCCGCCATGGATTCGTGTCCAGATCGAATGGGACCCGCCAGACGTCGTCGGACGCCCGTCGTAGCTGGCAAGACAACGTGCCGGCGCACCATCCAATGGGCGACGATTGCGATACACTTTCAAGCATGATGGCCCACCGTCTCCGGTGTACATTTTGCGCGGCCAAGGAGCTTCACCATGACCCACGCCATGTCGATCACGAAAGCCATCACCTTTGCCGGTGTGGCTGCCTTCAGCGTTGGCTGCGGCGCGCCGCCCCAGGCACCGGCGAAGCTCGAGAACCTCTGCGACTACGTCTTTGGCCACGCCGACGACGAAGACCCCGAAGCGGTCATCGCCGGTCTCGAGAACCTCAACCTCTGGCTTGAAAAGCCCGGCAACCTCGAGTCCACCTCCGAGGGCTACACCATCAGCAAGCTGGCCAAAGAGTCGGTGAACGACCTCAAGTACAACACCAACCGCACTCCAAACGTCAACGGCCTCATCGGTGCTGCAGTCGCCATCCGCCACGACATCGGCATGAAGGCCGTCGCCAAGACCACGGTCGTGGCCGACTGGGAAAAGGTCGCCGAAGGCAACTACGACGAATACCGGCGCAACTTCGGCGACCAAAACGAAAACTGCTTCCCGAAGAAGAACTGCGAGCTCCTCACCGCATCGTCGTACTCGAGCTCCAAGTGGGCGGGCCTCATCGAGGTCGAGTCCAAGAACAAGATCGACTTCCGCTGGTTCTACTCGGAAGAACTGGATGAGTGGTTCCTGGTCCACCGCAGCTGGCTCACCGAACCCGCCACCGTCACCCCCGACACCTACGGCATCGACGTCCAGGCCCAGTACTTCCTCGCCACCACCGCCAAAGTCGACGGCAAGACCGTCCGCCTCATGGCCACCTGGATCGACGCCGACTACGGCGCCATCCCCATCACCGAAGATGGCGTGAAGTCGCAGATTGTCACCTCGATGCAGAAGCAGGGCGAACAAGTCGACGAGTGGAACGAGTAGTCCCACTCCTCCGTCGCTCCCCAAAAAGCAGAAACCGCAGCCCGAGAGCTGCGGTTTGTGGTTCTCGGACCAGAGCGGGAGCTCAGATCTCGAGCATGATGCGCTCGGGGTTCTCGATGCATTCCTTGATGCGCACCAGGAAGCTCACCGCCTCACGACCATCGATGATGCGGTGGTCGTACGACAGCGCCACGTACATCATCGGACGAATCTCGATGTTGTCGCCCACCGCCACCGGCCGCTTCTGGATGGTGTGCATGCCGAGGATGCCCACCTGCGGGGGGTTGAGGATGGGGGTGGACATCAGCGAGCCGAACACACCACCATTGGAGATGGTGAAGGTGCCGTCCTTGAAGTCATCGAGGGAGAGCTTGCCGTCGCGGCCCTTGCTGGCGAGTGCACCGATGGCTGCTTCAGTCTCGGCGAAGCTCAGGCGGTCGGCGTCGCGGACCACCGGCACCATGAGGCCGCGCTTCGTGGAGACCGCCACGCCGATGTTGTAGTAGTGCTTGTAGAGCACAGCCGGACGGGCGGGGTCGGTGGCGTCGATCTCGGAGTTCACGGCCGGGTAGGCCTTGAGCGCTTCGATGACGGCCTTCACGAAGAAGGACATGAAGCCCAGCTTCGCACCGTGCTTCTTCACCCAGCGGTCCTGGTACTGCTTGCGCAGCGCAATCACCCGGCTCATGTCGATTTCGTTGAACGTGGTGAGCATCGCAGCGGTCTGCTGGGCCTCCACGAGACGACGCGCGATGGTGCGACGCAGGGGCGACATGGGCACGCGCTCGGTGCGGGCGCCGTTGTCGACCGGCGCGGCGGGGGCCGGGGCAGCAGCAGCCGGACGTGCAGCGTTTTCCACATCCTTGGAGAGCACCCGTCCGCGGACACCGGTGCCGGACACCGAGCCGATGTCGACGCCACGAGATGCTGCAGCCTGGCGGGCAGCGGGGCCGGTCTGCGGACCCTTGGACGACGGCGTGGCCGCACGACCACCTGCAGCCTCGGCCGCAGCGGGAGCAGCCGGCGCTTCTGCAGCCGGAGCAGCGGCAGCAGGGGCAGCCGAGGTGTCCACCTTGGCAATCGTGGCACCGATGGGCACCTCGTCGCCTTCTTCAGCGAGCAGCTCGGTCACCACGCCCGAGACCGGCGAGGGCACTTCGAGCGACGCCTTGTCGGAGTCGACCTCGAGGAGGGTTTCGCCTTCTTTGACGTACTCACCCGCCTTCTTGAACCATTGGGCGATGAAGGCGGTCGTGATGGACTCGCCGATGGTGGGGACGACCACGGCGGTGTGGTTGGAATCCGACATTGGGGGCGGCTCCTGGAGTTGGGCTTACGGTCGTGGGTTCGGGGAAATCAGTCGATGGACTCGGGCGACAGGGCGTCGTCGACAAGCTTGGCCTGCTGGGCCTTGTGCTTGAACGGGAAGCCCGTGGCGGGGGCGGCAGCAACGGGACGACCCGCGTAGCCGGGCACCTTGCCAAGTGCGTTGAAGAACCATTCGTCCATCATCGGCCACGCACCCATGTTGCGGGGCTCTTCCTGGCACCACACCACCTCGGCGGAGTCGGGGTAGCGGGCCAGCTCGGCGCGGATGGCATCGGCCGGGAAGGGGTAGAGCTGCTCGAGGCGCACCAGCGCGATGTCTTTGATGCCCCGTTCGCGGCGGGCAGCGCGGACCTCGTAGTAGACCTTGCCCGAGCAGAACACCACCCGACGCACGGCAGCGGGGTCGATGTCGGCATCCGTCTCGCCCAGCACATGCGAGAAGTGGCCGGTGGCGAGGTCGTCGAGGGTGGAGATGCACTCGGCGTGCCGCAGCAGCGACTTGGGCGACATCACCACCAGCGGCTTGCGCACCTTCATGAGCGCCTGGCGCCGGAGCAGGTGGAAGAAGCTGGCGGGCGTGGTGCAGTTCGCCACGATGATGTTGTCTTCGGCGCAGCTCTGCAGGTACCGCTCGAGGCGTGCGCTCGAGTGCTCGGGGCCCTGACCTTCGTAGCCGTGCGGAAGCAGCATCACGACGCCCGAGCACCGCTGCCACTTCTGCTCGCCGGACACGATGAAGTTGTCGATGATGATCTGGGCGCCGTTGGCGAAGTCGCCGAACTGGGCTTCCCAGAGCACGAGGTGGTCGGGCGACTCGAGGCCGTAGCCGTACTCGAAGCCCAGCACCGAGGCTTCGGACAGGATGGAGTTGAAGACCTCGAACCGGGCGTTGCCACCGGGGAGGTGGTCGAGCGGGTGGTGGTCTTCGCCGGTCTTGATGTCGGTGAGGGCGGCGTGCCGGTGCGAGAACGTGCCGCGGCCGGAGTCCTGTCCGGAGAGGCGCACCCCGATGCCACCTGTGACGAGCGTGGCGTAGGCGGCCTGTTCTGCGACGGCCCAGTCGACCGGCTGCTCGCCGTTGACGATGGCCATGCGCTGCTTGAGCAGGCGCTTCACCTTGCGATGTGCGGTGAAGGAATCCGGGATGGTGTTGGCCGCCTGCAGCAGCTCGACCAGGCGGGCCTTGTCGAAGGTGGTGTCGACGGTGTCGTGCACACTGCCGCCCACGTGGTCGGCCCACAGGTCAATCACGGAGCGACGGGCGCTGGTGTTGATGTTGGGGTCGGGGACCTCTTCGCGCAGGCACTCCTCGAGGCGCGCGAGGGAGTCGGCGTTGATGCGGTCGGCTTCGTCTTGGGTGAGGTCGCCGAGCTTCACCACCATCTTCTTGGCGTACACGGCGCGCGGCGTGAGCTTCCGGCGGATGGCCTCGTAGACCAGCGGCTGCGTGAAGCTGGGCTCATCGCCTTCGTTGTGGCCGTGCTTGCGGTAGCAGTACATGTCGATGACGACATCTTGCTTGAAGGTCTGGCGCCACTCGGTGGCCAGACGTGCGACCGCGGCGACCGCTTCCACATCCTCGCCGTTGACGTGGAAGATGGGCACCTGAAGCATCCGCGCCACGTCGGTGCAGTAGTCGGTGGACCGGGCGTCCTTGGGGGACGTGGTGAAGCCGATCTGGTTGTTGACGATGATGTGGACGGTGCCGCCGGTGCGGTACCCCGACAGCTGCGACAGGTTGAGCGTCTCGGCCACGATGCCCTGGCCGGCGAATGCGGCGTCGCCGTGGATCAGGACGGCCATCACGTTGGTCTCGGAGCCGTCGCCGCGGCGGTCCTGGCGGGCACGCACCCGACCCTCGACCACGGGGTTGACCGCTTCGAGGTGTGAGGGGTTGAACGCCAGCGAGATGAGAATCTCCTGGTCGCGGCGGGTGCGGTAGGCGTGGGAGTAGCCCAGGTGGTACTTGACGTCGCCGGAGCTGTTGGCCAGCGGGCCCTTCACGCCGCCTTCGAACTCTTCGACAATCTGGCGCACCGACTTGTGGAAGATGTTGGCCAGCACGTTGAGCCGACCGCGGTGGGCCATGCCGAGGATGGCTTCGTCGACGCCCTGGCGCCGGGAATCGCACAACAGGAAGTCGAGCAGCGGAACGAGGGTCTCGGCGCCTTCCACCGAGAAGCGCTTGGTGCCCGGGAAGCGGTTGTGCAGCAAGCGCTCGAAGTTCTCGGCGTCGGAGAGCATGCGCAAGGCGTGCATCTCCTGTTCGCGGTTGAGGATGGGCGCATCCTGGAGGGTCTCGATGCGCTGCTGCAGCCACTGCTTCTTGCGGATGTCGCCGATGTTCATGAACTCGACGCCGAAGCCACTGCAGTAGGCCTTCCGGCAGCGGTCGATGACCGTGCGCAGCGTGGTGAACTCGGGCACTCCGAAGAGCGGGCGGCCCGCCACTGTGGCGTCGAGGTCGGCTTCGGTGAGACCGTAGAACTCGAGGGTGAGCTCGGGGTGCTGCTCGGGAATCTGGAAGCCGAGGGGGTCGATGTGGGCTTCGCGGTGGCCCCGGACCCGGTACGCGTTGATGAGCTGCGCCACGGCGGTCTGGCGGCGGGCGGCTTCGAGCACGTCTTCGCGGGTGGCGGTGGCACCCTGGCCGCGCGGGTTGAACACCGAGCGCGACGGACGGGCTGGACCGATCTGGACCGGCACGCCTGCAGATCCGTTGGTGGCTGCAGCGAAGAGCGCCGCCCAGTCGTCGGTCACCGAAGCGGGATCGGCTTGCCAGTCCTGGAAGAGCCCGTCGACGTAGGCCGCGTTGTCGCCGGTGAGGAGGCTGTCGAGGTGCCGCTGTTGGCGAAGAAGGTCGGGTGCGTCCGCGGGGGCGGTCGGGTCGGGCATGGGTCCTCTCACGTCGGGTCGGCACGCGGCGCAGTCGGGGACATCGCTGTCGGGGACATCGCACGCGGGCACGACGCTCTCGAGCGCCACACAACGAGCGAGCCCAAACCGTGATGCGAAGGTACCCCGAGCTTCGGGGGGAGCGAATCGGACCCCCACCAGGTGGTCTGAACCCCGAATAGGGGTGGACTGCTGGCGAGGCTGGCGGCCGCTCGAGCACGGCGCGACACTCTACTGCTCTATCCGCCTCCCGGCGACCCGCAGCCCTCCCCCGCCAGAGCGGACGCCGTCCCGGGATGCTCCTGCTGCGTCGCGGTGTCTGCACCCTGCAACCACGCGCCGACGGGCCGGGCAATGGTCCAGAGTGTCGACGCCCACGAACCAACCCGCTAACAGGGGGGGCGCTCGGGACTCGCACACGTCGGTCGGTCGCGTCTACGGTGCCAGCTCCAACGAAAAGCCCCGCTTCGCCCACATTTTGCGCCCCCCTTGAACCCGCGCTCCACGCCCCCCGCAGCCGGCCACCCCTGGCTGCCCACCGGAGGACTTGATGCTCCCTGTTGTCCTTGGCCTTGCCCTGTCGTCCAGCCCCGCCCTCGCCGGCAACTGCGACGGCTACGTACGCGCCGCCGAGTCCGCTGAAGGTGCCGCACTGGTCAGCACTTTCGAAAAGCTCGTCGCCTGCGACAAGGATCTGGCCTCCAACGCCTACAAGGATGCCTTCCTCCGCCGCGCGTCCGACCTCGACACCCTGCACGCTCTGTCCATGGTGGCCATCAACGCCGACGTCTGGACGCCCGTGTGGAAGCAGCTCGAGTACGTGAAGGACTACAGCCTGCGCAACGAAGTCACCGTCCGGGTCGGCGGTGAGTGCGGCAGCAACCCCAAGATCACGAAGTTCCTCGAGAGCTCGTACCTGGCGCTGCGCGACATCGAGTTCGAGCGCTGGAAGAAGGCCTTCGTGGCCTGCGATGACGAAGGCCTCGGCAACTGGATGAAGAGCCAGGTCGAGAAGCCCCCCGAGAAGCAGTTCGACGAAAAGTTCAACGCGCTCGTGGGCATCTACACCGAGAAGGCCCGTGTCGAGGCGCTTCCCTCGCTCACCAAGGGCGCCATCGCCGCCGCTGAGAAGGGTCCGTTCGACACCATGCTCATGCAGATGGACGCCGCGGTCACCCCGGCGCTCGGTGGAGAGATGCCCGCCGCCGACAAGACCGCCCTCGAGTCCAGCCTGGTCGAAGTGGCCACCAACGTGAACACCGACAAGGCGCGCACCGTGGCCGACCGCCTCGCCAACGCCGGAGCCGAAGAAGCCGCCGCACGCCTGCTTCCCCGCCTCTACCCCGACCGCGTCCAGCCCGGCTCCCGCTTCCTCTACGGCGCCGCCAGCATCGAAGCCGGCGACTGCAGCGGCGAGAAGTCGGCCGTCATCCACGTCGCCTCGGTCACCGACCCCGGCAAGCGCTGGAACGTGCTCGGCGATGTCGAGGCTCCCATGCGCGCCGTGAAGCCCAAGCTCAAGAAGTGCAAGAGCGACGGCGAGTGGTCCGTGGCCACCACCCCCGAACCCCTCGAAAACGCCAAGGCCATGGAAGACTGGATTGCCGAGATCGAGAAGAACTGGGAAGGCAAGGGCTACTCGGTAAAGGTCGCCAAGGAAAAGGGCATCGACCTCAACTGAGCCCCGCCTCCGAATTCGCGCGCCCACGCCCTCCGCGTGGGCGTGTGTCGTTCTCGGTGGGCCCCAATTCCCTCCACACTGTGTCAGGCCCGGGTCCATCCGGAATGATCGCCTCGGCGTTCCCTTGTGGAGGGAATAAGCGCGCCGCCGTCCCGCAGCGCATCACCCTCCCCCGCACCCGCGGCACACGTCCCCTCAAGGTTGGTTCTCAAGGACCGACTTGACGTGTCGAGAGTGAACCCGTAGATTCGTCGGCGCTTCCCTCCCCCTCCCCGTCTCCCGCCCCGGACCCCACCATGGCTCGCTCCCTCAGCGTCAAGCACGAAGAGAAGCCCGCGACCTCTTCGCTCCTCAACTTCTTCCTCGTCCTCGCCTTTGCCTGGATGGGAATGGCCGCCGTCGCCAGCAGCTTCGCCGGCAGCACCGAGCCCGCACCGGCCACCCCGGTCGTCGCCGACTGAGCCCCGCGGTTCTTCGCGTTTCGTGCCCGCCTCGTGCGGGCATTCGTCATTCTTGGGCGGCGGTCCACGCGGCGATGCGGGCTTCGGTCTCGTCTCGCAAGCCCGGTCGCAAGGGCCAGGCGCGGTCTCCTCCGGGCAAGTCGATGCCCTGGCCCAGCACCTTGTCCAAGGCCCGAATCGGCGTGACCGTTACCCGGCACCGGTCGCGATGGAGCACAATCCAGTCGAAGCCGTCGTCGGCCAGCGCCTGTGCCATTGCCCGCCCTTTGCTCTTCGAAGGCGTGCCCAGCCCCCGCATCTCGGGGGGTGGCTGGTAGTAGGGCGGCAGCGTGGTGGACACCAGACACGCCTGGTCGATGGGGGCCACCAGCGCGCTCTGGGCTAGCAAAGCATCCACCCCTTCGTAGTTTTCCGAGACCGGCCGACCATGGCCCACCTGCCAGCGGTTGTACAGGCGGGGAGGGTCGTCGGAGAAGTCGGTGCGCCCATTGTCGAAGGGCAGCTGCACCAGGCCCCCCTCCCCTGCGAGCACCGAAATCGACGCCGGCACATTCACGTCGTAGGCCGGTCGCGGCCAGGCCGTCGGTGACCCCACCAGGCCGTCCGCCAGCACCGCCACCAGGAGCACCCGGGTCAGCCACGGTCTCTGCGCACACACGGCCCCGGCACCAACGCCCGCAGCCACCGCCACCAGCACCGCCGCCGGTCCGGTCGCCCGGAACCAGTGCGACATCCCCGTGAGCGCCGGAACTCGGTCCACCAGCCACTTGGCCGGCCCCGGAAAGCCCCATGCCTTGCCGCCAATCGACGGCCAGTAGCCCAGCGCCAGCACCAGGAAGGGCACCGCCATCGCCACCAGGCCGGCCGTCTTCTTGGGCGCACGCACCAACCCCACCACACACAACGCGAGCACCACCAGGCCCAGGTACGTGGCCTTCGACGGGCTCACCACCTCGGGATGGGGCACCACGAAGGTGAGCAGGTCGACCCCGAAGACCGGCAGCTCTCCCCAGTCCGGTCGCGGCCCCGGCGGACCGGGAGAAGGCAGGCGCCACCGAGGCTCCCACATCGACCGCTGCGGCAGGAAGGCCAGGAGCGCCGGAACAACCATCAGCGCGCCAATCAGGCCCTGCCACACGAGCCCCGGTCGTCGCCAGCGCACCAGCAGCGCCGGCACCAACATCGCTTCCCACAGCAGCCCATACGAGGCGTGGTACCAGCCCGACAGCCCCACTGCGCCCAGGCACAGGCCCGCACCCACCGCCTGCCAGGCCTTTCCATCCCGACCGTGGGCGACCAGCAGCGCGGTGTGGAGCAGGAACCACCCGAGCGTCCACGACTCCGAGATGCCGAAGTCGAGCACACCGCTCAGGAAGGGCGTGGCCCCGCACGCCACCATCGCCACACGCGCGCCACGAGGGCTGGTCCACTGCCGCGCCAGGAGGTAGCCCCCCAGCATGGCCAGCCCCACGTTGAACCAGATGAGCGTCCGCCAGCCCAGCTCCGGCGACACGAGGGCACCCGGGAGGTAGGCCGGCAGGTTGATGGGGTCCATGAGCGGGATGTGGATGCCCACCGGTGCGTTGCCGAGGGCTTCCGACCGACCAAGCAAGCGCTGAGAGGCCCGCCAGAACATCCACAGGTGGTTGTCCGTTTCTCCAAGAGAGTTCCCCAACACGGCATTTACGCCAACCACCGCGGGCGCCGTGACGAGCAACAGAGTCCCCAGCGCCCACCCCAGCGTCTCGGAGAGGCCCTCCTCCGCACGAACCCGCCCCCACGCCTTGGACGCCATGCTGCCTCGCGTGGGTGGGGACATGCTGCTTCGACTCCCGGGGAGCCGCTACGGTAGCCCATCCGCGGCCCACGGTCTGGCCACCGACCGCAGACCCAACCATGACGCGTCAGGGCTCGACGCAGCCCCCCCTCCGAGCGATGATAGCGGGCCGCGCCCCCCGGGAGCCCCATGTCGCCTCGCATCGCTGGCCTGCTCGGCCTCATCACACTCGCCGCCTGCAAGGACGACCCATCCAAGTCGTCGCCCGCCGACCCCGCCGACCCCATCCCACTGGTCGCCGGTCCGCCCACCGCAGGCATGGCCGACGCCTTCCTCGACCTCCCCGTGGGCGCCCCCCTCGGCGGCTACACCGAACGCTGTGAGTGCTTTGGCGGCAACACCATCCGCCGCGAAGACCTCGACAACCGCGACTCCGCCTACACCCTGTCGTTCGTGCCCTCCGCCGGCATCCAGACCCGCCCCCACGCCGCCGCCCTCTGGCTCGACAACGGCGACCAGGGCATCGTGATGCTCAAGACCGACGCCATCTACGCCTACGAAGGCGTGGTCGAGGCCCTCGAAGAGCGGCTCACCACCGAGACCGGCATGGACATGAAGGGGCGCGTCACCTTCGGCGTGAACCACTCGCACGCCGCACCGGCCAACTTCGACAAGGGCATGACCTGGTTCCTCGGCGGCGACCGCTTCAACCAGGAAGTGTTCGACCGCCTCGTCACCCAGCTCGGCGACGTGGCCATGGAAGCCTACGACACCCGCCAGGCCGCCGCCATCGGCATCGGTCAGGCCACCGACTGGGACCCCGACGACCGCGTCTACTCCGACCGTCGCGGAGACAACGACGACATCCAGTTCTTCGACGACCTCCCCCTCGGCAAGTACAAAGACCCCCACCTCACCGTCCTCCGCGTAGACACCGTCTCCGGCGACCCCATCGGCATGTTCTACGCCTTCGGCATGCACGGCACGTCGCTCGGCGGCAGCAACGCCATGTGGAGCAGCGAGGCTCCCGGCCACACCGAGTACGCCCTGATGTCCCGCTTCGACCACCCCATGGTCGTGGGCATGTTCCAGCACGGCGGCGGCGATGCCAGCCCACGTGGCGTCGACCGCGAGTACGCCCGCCTCGAAAGCATCGGCGAGCTGGCCGCAGACAGCATCTACGACCTCTGGGACGCCACCCCCACGTCCTCCGACCCCTTCACCCTCGAGACCGTCACCCACGGCATCCCCACCGCCCGCGACGACATCCGCGTCACCCGTGGCGGCACGGTCGACTGGTACTACGCCCCCTTCGACCCCGAGTACGAACCCGACGAACAGGTGTTCGGCCCCGACGGCGAAGTGCTGTCTCCGCTCGACGAGTTCAACACCGAGTTCGGCGGCGCCTTCTGCGGCGACGACGACCCCCTCATCCCGGGCGTAGGCATCGGCAGCGACAGCTTCCCCTACTCCAGCTGCGTCGACGTCGGCACCATCGGCCTCATCATCGCCAGCTTCTTCGACCTCTCCGAAGCCCAGCTGCCCCTCTCCGAGTCCATCCGCGCGCAGGCCACCGCCAGCTTGTGGAGCGGCATCACGGTCCTCAAGCCCGACGGCTCCGTCATCCAAGACGACGTCCTGTGGGGCTTCTTCCCCGGCGAGACCACCGCCATCTACACCGAGTCCTTCCGCCGTCGGGCCGAAGAAAGCCTGGGCATCACCACCGCCATCCCCATCGGCTACGCCCAGGACCACGAAGGCTACCTGCTCATCACCGAAGACTGGCTGGCCGGCGGCTACGAGCCCAACATCAACATCTGGGGTCCCCTCCAGGGCGAGTACATCCTCGAGCACGTGCTCGACATGTCCGGCGTGTGGCTGCTCACCGACGACATCGCCGAGCCCATGGACCCCGACGGCATCTACACCAACTCGGTCTACGACCTCGAGATCCTGCCGCCCAACCCGCCCGAAGAAACGCCCACCGCCGGCGAAGTCCTCGATGCCGTGCCCGAGTACTTCTGGACGCCCCTGATGGACGAGCTGCCCCTGGCGGTGGATGCCGACGTCGAGGTCGCACGCGTGCAGGGTGGCGTGCAGCTCATGTGGACCGGCGGAGACCCTGGCGTCGACACACCGGTCGTGGTCCTCGAACGCTTCGACGACGCCTCTGGGTCCTGGTCCGAGGTCACCACCAACGCCGGCCTGGCCATCACCGACGCCCTCCCCGACATCCTGCTCGCCCACACCCCCGACCCCCTGTACCCGTGGGACAAGGTCCAGAACCACTACTGGTGGGCCTCCTGGCAGGCCGTCCCCCACACCGGCGAGCGCGCGGCCCTCGACACCGGCACCTACCGCCTGCACGTCTACGGCAAGACCTACGACGGCGGCGCCACCACCTGGCCCTGGCCGTCCACCCCCTACGAGGTCACCAGCAGCGAATTCGAGGTCTTGCCCGCAGCACTCACGGTTTCGGTCGACGTCGACACCGTCTACGTGTCCCTCGACGCACCCGCCTGGGGCTACCGCCTGGTCGACCTCGACGGCAGCAGCCGCGGCGCCAACCCGGTCTCCGACCTCACGTTCACCTGGACCCTCTCCGACGGCTCCGAAGTCGACGAAGCGGTCAGCGTGGACGCGGTGGAGGGGGGCCGTTCGGTCGTGTCCGCCACCCCGCCAGCCGACGCCACGTCCTTGACGGTCACCGACATCCATGGCAACACGGGCACCGCTTCGCTCTGAGGCCACGCGGCGGCCGTCCACGGATCACAATGCAGAAATTCATCGCTGTGGCGGGGAACATGGGCGTGGGGAAGACCTCCCTCGTCAAGTTCCTCCACGACAAGTACGGGCTCGAGCCGGTCTACGAGCCGTATATGGACAACCCCTATCTCGACGACTTCTACGTCGACATGAAGCAGTGGGGCTTCCACAGCCAGATGTACTTCCTGTCGCACAAGTTCCGGCTGCACATGGAGCTGTCGCGGTCCGACGGCACGTGCGTCCAGGACCGCACCATCTACGAAGACGCCGAAATCTTCTGCACCAACCTCTACAAGGGGCGGAAGATGAACAAGCGCGACTACCAGACCTACATGGAGCTGTACCGCACCATGGAACAGGTGCTGCAGCCGCCCGACCTCATGATCTACCTGCGCTGCTCGGTGCGGGCGATCCGGCGTCGCATCCACCGGCGTGGCCGGCCCAGCGAACAACAGATCCCGAGCCGCTACATCCGTCGGCTGAACGACCTCTACGAAGGCTGGATCGACGGCTGGACCCGCAGCCCCGTGCTGGTGTGGGACAGCGAGAACATGGACTACCTGACCGATCTCGCCGACCGCATCGAGTTCCAGCGGTCCATCGAGCGCTTCCTGTAGGACGACCGCCCGCGGAAGAGCCCACCCGGCGGCCTTGTTGCAGGCCCGAGTCGTCAGCTGCCCGTCAAGCCCGACATCTCCGAGCCCCCAACCCGGTGGAGGCGGGGGCGCCAATCCGCTAATCGACCCCGTCCGCTCGTCGTTGCCGACCACGACGGGCCCCGCCCGGAGCGTCCCATGTCCCTGCTGTCCCTTCCCGTGCTCCTCACCGCCGCATTGGGCACCGCCTTCGCGGGCACTCCCCGCGCCTCGAGCGAGCTGAAGAACGACAAGGGCCACTTCTCGGCACGCCAGGCCTTCGACGGCCTGCTCTCCACCTCCTGGGCCGAAGGCGACCGCGGCTCGGGCAAGGACTCCTGGCTCGAGCTCGACCTCGGCCGCTCCACCGACATCCAGAGCCTCAGCTTCTGGCCCGGCGACCTCTCCCGCGGAAAGAAGTCCCACCGCGAGTACGCCCGTCCCGGCCGCGTGCAGGTGTACGTCGACGGCAAGCCCGTGGGCGACGAGGTCCGGGTCGACGACGGTGTGCGCCGGGTCGACGTGAAGGTGGGCGCCAAGGGCCGCAAGGTGCGCCTGGTCGTGGTCGAGTCTGAAGAGGGCTACGTCTTCCAGGACATGCACATCGCCGAGATGGCCATCAACTACGTCGAAGACGACCAAGGCACCCGCGCCCGCCTCCTCACCTGGATGGAGTCCAGCGCCGGCAAGCGGGCCAAGGACGCCTGGAAGGAAGAGGTCGACGCCGCCTACGCCACCTGCAAAGCCGCCGACTTCGGCGACCCCGAGAGCTTCAAGTACCTCGCCGATGCGGTGGCCGACGGCGCCCAGTTCCTGCGCCCCATGGTCCAGCGGTACGTGCCCGAGGGCTACCGAGCCCAGGCCCTCAAGTCGAGCAAGCGTGCCCAGAAGGCCGTCCGCCTGCTCAAAGACCCCAACGCCGTGCCCGCCCTCGAGCTGGCCGCCAGCCGCGCCAAGGGCGAAGACGCCGTGTTCATGAAGGAACAGGTGGAAATCTTCGAGGCCTACTCCGACCTCATCGGCGGCAAGAACTTCAACGTCGGCTACTGGGGCGAGCCCGGGTTCGTGCTCGGCGCCCTCCAGAGCTTCGGCGAGCCGCTCAACCTCGAGAGCAACCGCTACGGCCGCATCTACGTCGCCGACCTCGGCAACAACCGCATCCAGCTGTTCGACGAAAACGGCAAGCCGGTGCGCCAGTGGGGTCCCGCCGCCGACATCACCAACCGCTACTTCAGCCGCAGCCGCGAGTGGTACGCCTCGGGTGCAGCAGCCGGCGAAGAGAGCGGCCAGTGGGTCACGCCCATCGACGTCGACATCATCCCCGAGAAGGAAGCCGACGGCTTTGTGGGCATCGACGCCCTCGGCCGCGTGCAGGTGTTCGATGGCGAAGGCCGCCGCCTTATCTCCTGGACCGTCGAGACCCGCCGCGAGCCCCGTCCCGGCGTGGGCGGTGAGGCCTACGTGGCCTGGAATGCCAAGACCAAGTCGCTGCTCACCATCATGGAAGACGAAGCGGTGGTCTACAACCTCGAGAGCGAAGAGCTGGGCCGCTGGGAGGTCGAAGACGGCACCCCCAATGCGGTCGAGGTGCTGAAGAACGGCAAGCTGCTCATGGCCTTCGGTCGCGACGTTCTCATGTACAACATGGACGGCTTCCGCTACGGCACGGTCATCGGCTACGACCAGCTCGACGAAGGCTTCGAAGACATGGACATCACCCGCGACGAAGAGGGCCGCATCTGGATCCTCACCGACACCGGGTACGTGCACAAGTTCAAGAACATCAAGAAGAAGGAGTGGTCGCTCAAGGTCATCGACCGCCCCATCACCCATCCCCGCATGGCGGTGAACCAGGGCATCGTCTTCATCGTGAGCGACGACCAGATCGAGCGCATCGACGCCTACCAGCTCAAGATCGACAAGGAAGCCGCCGACGCCGAAGCGGCTCGCGGTGCGTCCGAGTGAGGTCCGTCCTCCAGCTCGGCCTGGTGCTCGGAGCCATCGCGTGTGGCTCCGACACCCCCGCGCCCTCCCCCGCCGACCCCACCCCCGAGCCCACGGCTGAAGCCGCCGGAGAACCGGTCGAGCGCGGCCAAGAGACCTTCAAGGTGGGCGGGGGCATGGACGCCGCCAAGATTGCTGCGTTCAAGCCCACCCTCCCCGAGCGCGTGGGGCGCACGCCCGTCCCCCTGGCCACCGACCCCCGCTACGAAAAGACCGCCGCCTTCCTCGAACAGGTGGTCCGTCAGCGGGCAGGCGAGCCCACCAACCCCTGGGCGATTGGCCACGGCCTCGTCGCTCTGGGCCCCGACCTCCTCTTGTCCAACGGCAAGCCTGCGGTCGACCACCTCTTCGAGACCTACGCCGAGCGCTTCGACGTCGACGGCCACACCTTCGTGCGCTTCCCCCGAAAGAAAGGCGACATCCGGGTCGAGCCCCACGCCGCGCTGATGCTGAAGGCCTTCACCGAAGCCGGCGTGTCTCCCGACCACAAGGTCACCGTCCAGGGCCACGAACACACCGTCGCCGACCTCTACCGGGGCGTGCTGCTCAGCGCCGCGGTCGACCCCAAGACCGGCCGCAGCACGTTCACCTCGCCCAACGACATGCCCTGGGCCCTCCAGGCGCTCGCGTCATGGGCCCCCACCGGCAAAGACTTCCGCTGGGTGGCGGCCAACGGCATGGTGATGTCGCTCAACGACTTCGCCATGCTCAACACCTCGGTGCTCATCGCCGAGAGCCAGCCGCTCTTCGACACCATGCAGGCGGGCGCAGCCCTCGAGAAGCGCGGTCAGGGCATCTTCAAGTTCACCTGCGGCGGCGCGCACCTGCTGCAAGGCACGGCCTACGCGGTCGGCCGGGGCTTCACGACCGACCTCGGCACCAAGGGCATGCGCGGCCAGGTGGCGCTCATGTACTGGCGCCTGCCCGCCGAGCTCCGCATCTACGACGACCTCATGAAGCGCATCGACAAAGAGGAACACCTGGTGCTCCTGCTGGTCCAGCGCCTCAAGTTCACCGGTCACTTCCTCGAGTCGATGCACAAGATGGCCATCCTCGGCCTGTACACGCCCACGCCCGAGCAAGAACGCGTTCTCGTCGGTGCGGCCGACCAGATTGTGCTCACTGTCCAGGCGCTGCAGTCGCGCGGGGTCTACAACAACCTCGACGCCATCCGGGCCAAAGACGAACAGCTCTACCTCGACATCGTGGGCGACTCGGCCCATGCGCTGCGGGGCTTGAACCTGGCCACTGGAACGGGCGGCCTGCGCTACTGAGCCGCTCTACGATTCGTCGAGAGCTGCGCGTGCTGCGGCAATCCGGGGGCCGACCGGTCCGGGCCCCGACATCGCTCGGGCCGACTCCACGAGGGTGGCCAGAGCGCGCTCCACCCACACCCGCACAAACGGAACTTCGCTGCCGTAGTACCCGCCCGTGATGGCAAGCGAGGTGTGGCGTGCGGTGTTGGCCAGGCTGGCATCGCCCGCTTGGTGGGCGCGCATGGCCAGGATGTCGAGGGCCAGCGACCACGCCTTGCGAGCCCGGGCGTCGAGGCTCTCATCCGCGGTGTGCGAGATGAGTGCAGCGATGCGGGCTTTGGGCGTGAGGTCGTCGCCGAAGTCTTTGCCCGCGACCGTGTCGAGCAGCTGCGGGACGATGTCTTCGACGAGCTCGGGGTCGAGCCCGTACATGGCGGGTCCTTCGGGGTGAAGGATGGCCGATGGCGCGTCGAGCACCGCCTGGTCGAGCGTGGACGCCAGACCCCGGAGGGGGTCGGTGAGCTGGGCGGTGTTGCGGACCCCTTCGCTCAGGCCAGACCACAGCGCTTGCCAGGCGGGCGGCACCGCTCCACCGTCGACCGCACGGAGCCCGAAGCCCAGCACCACATGCACCGGGACCTTGCCGAGACCAGCGTGTGACAGGGCGTTGTCGAAGACCTTGTCGGCCTCGAACGGCGGGAGGCTCACCCCATCGACGTCGCGCAGGCCTGTGCCCCCGTGCAGCAAGCCCGCCACCACAGACACCATGCCGTCGGCACCTGGCGCACCCAGCAGCACAAACGGCACCGCGCCATCTGGCTCCGGCAGCCCCAGCGCGCCGCGGGGTCCGCTCACGACTCGTTCCGGCGGAGGTCGTGGATCTGGTTGACCGTGATGGCAGCCATGTTGACGATGTCGGACACCGTGGAGCCCACCGCGAGGACGTTGACCGGCTTGCCCAGGCCCACCACGATGGGACCGAGGGCGACCGCCCCACCCAGCTCGCGCAGCAGCTTGTACGAGATGTTGCCGCTGGTGAGGTCGGGGAAGATGAGCACGTTGGCTCGGCCGGCCACACTGCTGAAGGGGAAGTCCTCCGATGCCTTCACGGGGTCGACCGCGGTGTCGGCCTGCATCTCGCCGTCGATCTGGAGGCCGGGCTGCAGCTTCTTCACGAGCTCGACGGCCTTGCCCACCTTGCGCACGTTGGCGCGCTTGGACTCGCCGAAGTCGGAGTGCGACAGCATGGCCACCACCGGCTCATCGCCAAAGTAGCGGGCCACTTCCGCGGTGTTGATGGCGATGTGGGCGAGCGTTTCGGCGTCGGGGTCCTGGTTGACCGTGCAGTCGCCAAAGTACAGACGGCGGTCCTTGAACAGCATGGCGTACACGGCGCTCACCACGGCGCGGTCTTTCGATGGGCCGAGCACCTGCAGCGCGGGCCGCATGGTGGTGTGGTACGGCGTGGCCAGGCCACCCACCAGGCCGTCGGCGTCGCCCTGCTGCACCATCATGAGGCCGTAGACCGTGGGGCTGTGCAGGTTGCCGCGCGCGGCGGTGAGCGTGACGCCCTTGCGCTGGCGTGCCTGCCAGTAGGCCTCGGCGTAGCGGGAGAAGCGCTCGTCGTCGGCGGTGTCGACCACCTCCACGCCGCGGAGGTCGAGGTTGTGTTGCTCGGCCCGCTTGTAGATCTTCCACTCTTCGCCCAGCAGGACCGGCTTGCAGATGCCCTCATCCACGAGAATCTGCGTGGCCCGGAGCACCTTGGGGTTGGTGCCGTCGGGGAACACGATGCGCGCGGGGTCGATCTTGGCGCGGTTCATGAGCGGCCGGATGATTTCCTTGGACCGCTCGGTGAGGCGCTCGAGCTTGATGCGGTAGGCGTCGTAGTCTTCGATGGGAGCGCGCGCGACACCACTGGCCTCGGCTGCCCGAGCCACTTCGGGCGCCACCCACAGGAGCACGCGGGGGTCGAAGGGCTTGGGGATGAGGTAGTCGGGACCGAACGCCAGGCGCTCGAGGCCGTAGGCGGTGAGCACGGAGTCGGGCACATCTTCGCGGGCCAGGTTCGCCAGGGCGTCGACCGCGGCCACCTTCATGGCTTCGTTGATGTTGCGCGACCGGCAGTCGAGGGCACCGCGGAAGAGGAACGGGAAGCCCAGAACGTTGTTGACCTGGTTGGGGTAGTCGGACCGACCGGTGGCGATGATGGCGTCGGGACACGCTGCGCGGGCGTCTTCGTACGTGATCTCGGGGTCGGGGTTGGCCATGGCGAAGATGAGCGGCTGGGGGGCCATCTCCTTCACCATCTCGCCGGTGAGGATGCCCCCGACCGACAAGCCGATGAAGACGTCGGCGCCGGGCAACACCTCGTGGAGCTTCAGCGGACCACCGGGCTGTGCGAACACAGCCTTCTCCGGGAACATCTTCTCGGTGCGGCCTTCGTAGATGAGGCCCTTGCTGTCGAGCATCCAGATGTTCTTGTGCTGCACACCCATCGACACGAACAGCCGTGCGGTGGCGATGGCTGCCGCACCTGCACCCGAGAACACCACCCGGATGTCTTCGAGCTTGCGGTTGGTGATGGCACAGGCGTTGCGCAGCGCCGCACCGGCGATGATGGCGGTGCCGTGCTGGTCGTCGTGGAAGACCGGGATGTCGAGGGCTTCCTTGAGCTCCTTCTCGATGCGGAAGCAGTCCGGCGCCCAGATGTCTTCGAGGTTGATGCCGCCGAAGGTGGGCGCCATGGCCTTCACGGCGGCGATGACCTCGTCGGCCGTCTTCGCGTTGAGCTCGATGTCGAAAACATCGATGTCGGCGAACTTCTTGAAGAGGTTGGCCTTGCCTTCCATGACCGGCTTGCCGGCCTCGGGGCCGATGTTGCCCAGCCCCAGGACCGCGGTGCCATTGGAAACGACCGCCACCAGGTTGCCCTTGGCGGTGTAGTCGTAGACGGCAGCCTTGTTCTTCGCGATGACCCGGCAGGGCTCGGCCACACCCGGCGAGTACGCCAGCGTGAGGTCGCGCTGGGTGAGAAGCGGCTTGGTAGGGACCACTTCGAGCTTTCCGCGCCGGTGGCGCTCATGGTACTCGAGGGCGTCTTCTTTCATACCCATTGGCTTGTGCCTCCGTGGCCTCGGTCCGAGGCTCCCGCTGCCCGGTCCCCGTACCGGCGGCACCGTCCAGGGTCAAACACAAGTCGGTCATCCGACGTAAACAGCGCGTCACTCGGCGATTTGGTCAACAGCCGCAAGAAGTAGGCCACCCCGCCGCAAGCGACAGGGTGGGTCGGTGTGGCCCGTAAGCCGAGTTCTGTTCTGGAAGTTGGTCGCCCGCGTTCCAGCGATGATCATTCGTCTAGGCCCGCCGTTACCGACGGGCTCGAGCGGTACTCCCGTGGACGAGGACGGACCGCCCCCATGATGCCCACCATTCGACCTTGCACCCGCGTGGGGTTTGCCTGGCCGACCCGGTCTCCCGGGCCGCCGGTGCGCTCTTACCGCACCCTTTCAACCTGACCGACGCCGGCGAACCGACGCCCCGCTGCTCACCCGAAGGTGCGGCTCACGGACGCTTGCGTGGCGGTCTACTCTCTGTTGCACTTGCCTCCAGGTCTCCCTGACCGGGCGTTACCCGGCACGCTGCCCTGGGGTGCTCGGACTTTCCTCCCGTGGTCGCCAGGCCGGGGATGCCCCCACGGCCGAGCGGGTCCACCGGCGATCACCCGTTCCACTCCGACCGCGCGGGCCTATTCCAAAGCCCGGCGCGCGGCGACCTCAATCTTCGGCTTCTTCGTCCGCCGCTTCCGGTGTGGTCTCGACCGCATCGCGGAACCAGCAGCCGCACCCGCGACAGGTGTGCACGCGCTTGCCGTTCCAGATCTCGCCCAGAAGGTGCGGTGGCACGGCCATGTTGCAGAACTCGCAGGTACCATCGACCGCGCGGACCAGCACCGGCCGCTTCCGAGCCCGAAGGTCGGCATAGCGCTGCCCCAGGTGGCCCTTGATGGCCTCGGTGCGCTCCTTCCGCAGCGGTGCGAGCGTCTTGAACCGCGCCTCCACCTCGGGCCGCCGGTCACGTTGCTTCTCGGAGGCCGTCTTGGCCCGGCCCTTCGCCACGGACAGCAGTTCCTTCGTGCGCTCGATGCACGCTTCCTGCCGCTCGCGGCGCTCGATGACCTCCAGGAGCTCGCCCTCGAGCCGCTCCAAGATGCCCTCCAGTTCCTTGAGCTGCGCGGTGGCCGTCTGGTAGTCCCCCCGCCCGGTGTTGATGAGCGTGCGGGTCTTGTCCCGGCGGGACTCATAGTCGCGGATGCGCCGGTTGAGCGTGCGCTCTTCTTCGCGAATGCGCCCCAGCTCAGCTTCTTCGCTTTGCTGCTGCCCCTGCACCTTCTGGATGCGGCGACGGGCCTTCTGCACCCGTGCAGCCAGCTCGGCCGCTTCCTTGCGGAGGTCCATCATCTCGTTCTCGACCTTGAGCAGGTCGTGAATCGCCAACAGATCGTCGTGCATGCACTCTCCCCCGGCATCCGGGCCGGGTCGGGTTGAACCGACACGATAGCGGCAGCGGCCGAGCAGTGGGCAACGATGGTGCCAGACGGGACATCCCGGGCGGCGAACCCGGGTACGCAGTGCGGAGAGTCATCGTCTTGGCGGCCCGAGCCCTGCGGTCTCGTCCCGGCCGCCGAGCCGCGGAGCGTCTGGCGGCAGCTCAGAGCCGCAGAGCGTCTCATCGCGGCTGGGCCACGAGCTCGGTCAGCCTCGACCGAGTCGTTCGGAGCGTGAGCGTCAGCGAACAAAGCGACGAATCTGGCTCCAACCCATCGATTCGTCATCCCCCGAGCTCATCGATACCGAGACCCGACAGCCGGCCCGCATAGGGGGTCCAGGGGGACGTACGGAGCGAAGCGAATGGTCCCCCATCGGCGAAGAACAGCCGTTCCCGGGCCCCGCCCCTGAGTGATGAGAGCGGTGAGAACGGCGATGTCCTCCCCCTCCAGGGGGAGGTGGCCGCGAAGCGGTCGGAGGGGGCCCAGTCGGAGTCCCCACCTTCAGGTCTGCGGGCCCCACCGGGAACGCGGGAGCAGCCCCACGGCCCAGCCAGCCCCCGACGGCCTACAGGTACAGAGTCAGGAAGAACCGCAGGCTGGGTGCAGTCACCAGCGACACATCGCTGCTGCCCTGCTCGAAGGTGCCCGTGTCTGCCGATGTGCCGGTGCTACGCGCCAGCCGGAGCACCACACCGTCCAGCCCCACCGTCCAATGGCGCGACAGCCACTGCTCCAGGCCCAGGCCCGCATCCACGAACCAGCTGTCGGTGTCGGTCGAGCCACTGCCAATGTCGTACGGATACTCACGCTCTGCATGGAGACGCTCGAACCCCACCGCCCCCAGCACCAGGCCGTCGACCCTGCCCCGCTCGGCGAACCGAAAGCGCCCACCCGCAGCGGCGGTCCACCCCAGCGCCCGGGCGTTTTGTTCTGGGGACACCTCACTCTTGGTCGACACAACCGAAGCCTGCGGCTCCAGGGTGAAGCCGTCGGTCAGCCGAACCCGGACCCTCGCCAGATCCACGTTGAGCACGTCGCCGGGCATGCTGGTTCCCAGGCTCAACCCCACAGAAGGCGCAGGCGCGCGCGCTCCGTCTGGTCCTGCCCAAGCCGAGCATGTCGCCACCACCCACCAAGCGCTCCACATGACCCCTCCGTGCCTACACGCAGCAGATGTTCGGAGGCCCATACTGACTTCTCCCCGTGGCAGCCATCCCTGCCCCCCCAAAAACGAAACCGACCACAGTGACCGAGCCATGTCATGCGGCTGGTTGCTGTGGTCGGACAACGAAGGGGATGGGCCCACCAGGGCTCGAACCTGGGACACTCCGGTTATGAGCCGGGTGCTCTGACCAACTGAGCTATAGGCCCGAAAACACCGCCGAGCGCGGGCTTCAGCTATCCATGAACGAGCGAAGGCGCTTGCTGCGGGCCGGATGGCGGAGCTTGCGGAGGGCCTTGGCTTCGATCTGGCGAATGCGCTCGCGCGTGACCTCGAAGTCCTGCCCCACCTCTTCCAGTGTGTGGTCGGTGTGTTCGCCGATGCCAAAACGCATCCGGAGCACGCGTTCCTCTCGGGGCGTGAGCGTGGCGAGCACCTTGCGGGTGGCCTCTTCGAGAGAGGCGTTCTCCACGTTGTCCGACGGCGACGCAGCGTTCTTGTCTTCGATGAAGTCGCCCAGGTGGCTGTCTTCTTCTTCGCCGATGGGCGTCTCGAGGGAGATGGGTTCCTTCGCGATTTTCTGGATTCGGCGAACCTTGTCGACCGGGATCTCCATCTTCTCGGCGATTTCTTCCGGCGTGGGCTCGCGGCCCATCTCCTGCACCAGGTGCCGTTGCGTGCGGACCAGCTTGTTGATGGTCTCGATCATGTGCACGGGAATGCGGATGGTGCGGGCCTGGTCGGCGATGGCGCGGGTGATGGCCTGCCGAATCCACCAGGTGGCGTAGGTGGAGAACTTGTAGCCGCGACGGTACTCGAACTTCTCCACCGCCTTCATCAGGCCGATGTTGCCTTCCTGGATGAGGTCGAGGAACTGCAGGCCGCGGTTGGTGTACTTCTTCGCGATGCTCACCACGAGGCGGAGGTTGGCTTCCACCAGCTCGCTCTTGGCGGCGTCGGCGGTGGCCATCCCCTTGCGGGTCTCGCGGGCGAGGATGCGCAGCTCATCGCGCTCCATCCCGATGCGGTCTTCCACCTTGCGGATGCGCCGCAGCTGACGACGGACCCGACTGTCGAAGTCGGCCCAGCGGCCCTCGGAGATGCCGGTCTCCACCACCACCGCGCTGCCGCCCTTGTCGGGGGTGCGGCGGACCTTTCGGATGATGCGGCGGAGGTCTTTGACCTCGACCCCGGCTTCCCGACTGACGCTCTCGATGGCCCGCTCGTAGATGCGGACTTCGTCCCAGGCCTTCTTCAGCTCACCGACCGCATCCTGCAGCTGGCGCTTGCTGATTTCGACCGGACGAACGGCACGGAGCATGTTGTTCTCGATCTCTTCGAGATGCTCTTCGGCCTCTTCGGTGCGCTTCTTGGACTTGGCACGGGCGCAGGCCTTGCGTGCATTGGTACGCTCTTCCACCAAAGCCCGCATCTGGTCGCGCTTGTCGTGAAGCGACATGCCGTCTTTGGTGGTGGTGCGCCGCGGCCGCTTGCCACCGCGGATGGCGCGCGCGCACCGTGCTTCTTCGGCCTCCACGAGGAGGTCCATGATGGTGAGCACATAGGGCGAGGTGAGGACATACCGCTCAACGAGCTTCTCGCCTTCCTCGATGCGCTTGGCAATCTCGATTTCGCCTTCGCGCGACAACAGCGGCACCGAGCCCATCTTGCGCAAGTACATGCGAACAGGGTCGTTGCTGCGTGACGCCGAGGAGTCCTCGGGGCGTCGTTCCTCACCACCTCGTCGTTCTTCCGCCTGCCGCTTCTTCACGCGGTTGACCACTTCGATGTCCAGCTCGCTGAACATGATCATGAGGTCGTCGAGCTGGTCGGCCGAGATGAGGTGTGTGGGGAGGAAATTGTTCATCTCCGAGTACGTGACGTACCCGCGCTGCTTCCCCATGTTGATGAGGGCTTGGATCTCTTTGAGGTCCTTGTCCTTCAGCATCCGGCGTCCTCTCTTGGATCGACGTGCGGTATGGTGGCGGCGGGGCGGGAGCTGGTTCGCAAACCCACCGCGATCGGGCGTACCCGGCACTGCTGCGCCGTCAAGAGGCGACGCCGCCCCCGGTGTATGGCAAGGCTGTTGCGGTCGCCACGCGATTTGTGCGAGATTCTGCAGGTCTTCTGCACGAGGGGCATCCCTCCGGAGCGGTTGACGGCTCGAAAGTGGTGACGAATTGGGACGAATGTGCGGGGGTTGCGGGTCATCGTCCGACCGCAGGGGACCGGAGAAGCCGCTCCAGCTCCTTCTTCCTGTTCAATGCGGTCTTCTTGCTCTCCAGTAGCTCGGCGTAGCGCGGCCACTCGGTGCCTGGATCGCACTCGGAGAGCGCTCGATCGATGTCGGAGATGCGGGCACGAGTGGCGTCTACTTCGAGTCGGGTGAGGATCTGGCGAGCCGCACCAGCCGCCGCCTCCTCACTGTAGAGGTCTGATCGGGCAGCCGCTACACGCAAGACACGTTGGAGGTCGGGGTCGTCGAGGTCGGCCTGCACCGACGCGAAGGCTTCGCCACTGATGAGGCGCCCGAGCGTCTGAAGCGCCAGCGGGTGACGCGTGAGCAAGCTCGGCTCCACATCGGGCTCGGTGAGCACCGGGATGACCTGTTCGGGAAAGTGGATGAGCAGCCAGAAGATGTGGTTGAGGTGCTTGGACCCCCGCCACCGCGCTGGCGGGGCCACCGATGCGGGAGCAGAGGGTCCGCGTCCGGCCGCTTCGTCGACCTCGTGTTCGAGCAGGTGAAGGCGCCGGGCCACGAGGCTGACCGCTGCGCGTCGGGCTGGCCCTTCCATCTTGCGGAGGATGGGCGCCACGCGGTCGAGGGAGTCGCGCCGGGCACCCGGGGTGGACCCGAAGCGGGCGATGGCCCGACGAAGCACGAGGTCGAGCAGGGGCTCGCTGCGGTCGAGGGCGGCGTCGAGCGCTTCGGCCCCGGCTTCCTGTACGAATTCGTCGGGGTCTTTGGCATCGCCAATCTCGAGGCGGCGCGCTTCGATGCCCGCGTCGACGAACAGGGGCAGCGAGCGCTCTGCGGCCCGCTGACCGGCTTCGTCGGCGTCGAAGAGCGCGACCACCGCACGCGTGAGCGGCCGGAGGGCCTTGAGGTGTTCGCCGGTGAGGGCGGTTCCACACGTGGCGATGGCTTCGCCGAAGCCGGCCTGATGGAGGCTGATGACGTCGAAGTAGCCCTCGACGATGAGCGCCCGGCTCTTGCGTTGGATGCTGTTGCGGGCCCGCGAGAGCCCGAACAACACGGAGGACTTCCGATACACGGGCGTCTCGGGCGAATTGACGTACTTGGGGGTGTCGCCGTCGCCGAGTGCCGGGAGGATGCGCCCGCCGAACGCCACGATGCGGCCGCGCCGGTCTTCGATGGGGATGATGATGCGTCCCCGGAAGAGGTCGTAGGCGCTGCCCTGGCGATTGCGGCCGGGTCGGGCGAGGCCAGCCCGGATGGCCTGGTCGGCGCTCACACCGTGGTGGTGCAGGTGCGACAGCAGGCCATCCCAGCTCTGCGGAGCGAAGCCCAGGCGCCAACGCTCGATGGTCTCGTTGTCCATGCCGCGCCCACGCAGGTAATCGAGGGCCGGTCGGCCGGTGGGACGCGCGATGAGGCCTGCATGGAACCAGTCTGCGGCCAGGCGGAGAACCTCGTGCAGGTTGGCCCGGGCCCGCATGCGCTTGCGTTCTTCACGGGTGAGCTCACGCTCCTCCACCTGCACGCCGGCCGCCTCTCCCAGCTCCTTCACCGCCTCGAAGAAGCTCAGCCCGCGGGTCTTCTGGACGAACGCGAAGACATCACCACCCTCTCCGCAACCGAAGCAGTGGTAGATGCCCTTGGCTTGCACAACGCTGAAGCTGGGCGACTTCTCTTGGTGGAACGGGCACAGCCCCATGAGGGAGCTGCCCTTTCGACGCAATGTGACCACCTGCGAGACCACATCCGCGATGTCGGTGCGCTCGCGAATCTCTTCGATGACCTCGCGCGGCAGCAAGGCTCAGCTCGCGGCCCGCGACTCCGACGCATCGGGCGCGGGAATCGACCCGACGGGCACCTGCACGTCGTCGGCCACCCGCACAACCCGGGCGCCGAGGCCACGGAGCTTCTCGACCAGTGCCGCGTAGCCGCGGTCGAGGTGGTAGAGGCGAAGGAGCTGGGTCTGGCCGCGTGCGGCGAGACCGGCGAGCACCAGGGAGGCGCTGGCCCGGAGGTCGGTGGCCATCACGGTGGCGCCGATGAGGGGCGCGCCACCACGTACCTCGGCTTCGTTGCCCGAGATGGCGATGTCGGCACCCAGGCGGGACAGCTCCGCCACGTGCATGAACCGGTTCTCGAAGATGGTCTCGCGGACGGTGGACGTGCCGCCTGCCAGGCACATCGCAGCCATCCATTGGGCCTGCATGTCAGTGGGGAAGCCGGGGTGCGGGAGGGTTTCCACAGAGACGGGCTCGGGGGGCTGGTCGCAGCGGACGCGCATGCTGCGGTCGCCGACCGTGACCTCGGCCCCGGCGGCCTTGAAGAGCGGGACGAGGGCAGCCAGGGTGTCGGTGTCGACGTGGGTGACGGTGACGTCGCCTTGGGTGGTGAGGGCTGCCGTGAGGTAGGTGCCGGCCTCGATGCGGTCGGGAAGGATCGAGTGCGGGGTGCGGGCTGGACGCAGCGCGGGCACGCCGTCGACGGTGAGGGTGTCGGTGCCGGCACCTTCGATGCGGGCGCCCATGGCACGCAGGAACCGGATGAGGTCGACCACCTCGGGCTCGCGGGCCGCGTTGCGGATGGTGGTGACGCCCTCGGCGAGCACGGCCGCCATGAGGATGTTTTCGGTGCCGGTGACGGTGGGGACATCCAGCTGGATGTCGGCGCCCACCAGGCGGTCGGCCTTGCCATGGACGTAGCCGCCCGACATCTCGAAGCTACAGCCGAGGGCTTCGAGGCCCTTGAGGTGTTGGTCGATGGGGCGCACGCCGATGGCGCACCCGCCGGGAAGAGAGACGCGGGCTTCGCCGCACCGGGCGAGCAGGGGGCCGAGCGCGAGCACGCTGGCGCGCATCTTCCGGACGAGGTCGTAGGGGGCCTCGCTGAAGGCGATGCGGGTGGTGTCGATGACCACCCGACCGCGGACGCCTTCGGCGGTGCCGGGCTCGGCGACAAGGGAGGGGCAGCCGATTCGGCCGAGCAGCGACAGCGTGGTGCTGATGTCGACCAGCTCGGGCACGTTGTCGATGGTGTGCTGGCCGGGGGCGAGCAGCGTGGCGATGAGAATCGGCAGGGCGGCGTTCTTGGCGCCGCTGATGCGGACGTGTCCGCTCAGACGGTGGCCACCGTCGATGACGAGCTTGTCCATGGAGTCGGACCTCGGCAGATGGGCCAGAGAGACTGGCGAGGGGAGCGCGGAGGGAAGGAGCGCGAGAGGGAGGGGAGCCGCGCCATCCGCGTGCTGGGCGGAGGCAGATGCGAGCGCGGACCGGTGCCGGTGCGGGGAGACCGCGGGCAGAAACGCATGGCCCGGGGAGGCCATTCCGGTCCGGGGCGGCCAGAGGGTAAGGTGACCACTGTGTCGCGGCAAGGCACCGAGTGTCTCCGCACGCGCCCCTGTGGCCGCGGTTGCGGACACGGTAGAATCGGTCGGACCGGCCCCCCACTCGGGTCGCTGCCCCCCACCCGCCACCGGGCAAGGCGTGCCCCCACTTCAGACCGCCCCCCCGCCGCTCGATCTGGCCGGGACCACACTCACCGGCGCCCAGCTTCGTGGATGGCACGCGGCCGGGGCAGACCTGCGTCGCGCCGACCTCAGCGAGGCCAACCTCGCCGCTGCGCACCTCGAAGGCGCCGTGCTCCATGGTGCGCGACTGCGGCGGGCCGACCTCGCTGGCGTGGCCGGACGCGGACTGGCTGCCCGCGACACCGACCTCGAAGGGGTGCGCCTCGACCACGCCGACCTGTCCGGGGCGGATCTGGACGGCGCCATCCTCTTGGAGAGCTCTGCGCGCGGTGCCACGCTCCAGGGCGCCAGCCTTCGCGGCACCGACCTCCGGGGCGCCGACCTCCGCGGCGCCGACCTGCGAAACGTCGACCTCACCCGCGCCGACCTCCGAGGCGCCCAGCTCGAAGACGCTCTGCTGGAGGGCGCCCGAACCGGGTCGCTGCGGTACGACGCAAAGCGCCTCCCCGAGGCCATCGTGGTGGTCCTGCTGGCGGGCGGCGCGCGGCCCCCCTCCCACTGGCTCCAGCGCACGGCCATCCGCCTGGGCCCGGTGGTGGGACGCGTTGGCCGGGCGAGTGGCCGCTGGATGACCGCCACTCTGCGCCGGCAATGGACCTCCGTGCGCAAGGTCTGGCAGAACGTCTCGCAAGAAGGGGGACGCCAGCTCGACGAAGCCCGTGACCTCCGGGCTCGGATGCGCGACCAGCGGCAGGCCGACCGCCGACGCATCGCCGCCGTTGCCGCGGCCCGCCGAGAACGCATCCGACGCGACGCGGGCCGGTCGGGCGCTGCCGAAGCACGCGCCAGAAAGACCCGACAGACGGCCGACTACCGGATCCTCGACCCCGAAGCGGTGGCCGCGCGGCCCACCACGCTCCCCGCATCCGCTCCCACGCCCGCCCCACGTGTCCCACGCACCGCCCAGTCGCTCGATGCAGTCGCCGCCCAGCGCCTCAACCAGCAGGTCCGTGCGCGCAGCGAGGCCGCAGCAGCAGAAGCCCAGCGTCGGCTGGACGAGCAGGAAGCCCGGCGCCTCGAGGCCCTCCGGCGGGCCGAGGAAGCCCGCCAGCGCCGAGAAGAAGAGGCCCGCCGCAGGGCCGAAGAAGCGGAACAGCAGCGCCTCGAAGCCGAGCGCCAGCGCGTAGAGGCCGAGCGCCAGCGCGAAGAGGCCGAGCGGCAACGGGAAGAAGCCGAGCGCCTGCGCCAAGAGGCCGAACGTCAACGAGAAGAAGCCGAGCGTCGCCAGGCGGAAGAAGCTGCCCGGCGTGCGGCAGAAGCAGCCGAGCGTGCGCGTCGCGAGCGCGAAGAAGCCGAGCGGCGTGCTGCCGAAGAAGCCGAACACCAACGACAGCTGGCCGAACAACAGCGCATCGAGGCCCAGCGTCGCCGAGAAGCAGAACAGCGGCTGGCCGAAGAAGCCCGGCTGGCCGAAGAAGCCCGCCAGGCAGCAGAAGCGGAACGGCAGGCGGCCGAAGCGGCCCAACAACGCGCAGAAGCCGAGCGCCTGCGCCTCGAAGCCGAGGCGCGACGCATCGAGGCAGAGCGTCGAGCGGCCGAAGAAGCCAAGGCCGCTGCCGAGGCCGCCCGCCGGGAAGCAGAAGCCCGCCGGGCAGCCGAACAGCAGCGCCGAGAAGAAGAAGCGGAGGCGCGCGCACAGGCGGCTCGGAAGCTGCGCGACCAAGATGAACGCCTGCGGCGCTCCATCGCCGAGCGAAAGGAAGCCCAGCGCGAAGCCGCCCGCCGCACCCTCCGCGAAGCCGATGAGGCCCGCGCACGCGCAGAAGCCGAACAGCAGCAACGAGCGGAAGAAGCGGCACGCCAAGAAGCCGAGCGCCAGGCCCTTGAGGCGGCCGAAGCCGAGGCGCGCGCGCTGGCCGAAGCAGCTGCCCGCCAGGCCGCCGAAGAGGCCGCACGCCGAGAACGCGCAGCGGCCGAAGCCCGAGAACGCGCCGCCCGCGAGCGCACCGCAGCTGCCCAGCGCGCCGAAGACCACGCCCGCACACGCCTCGCCAAGCTCCAAGAAGCCCGCAAGGCGGCTGCTCGCCAACGAGCCGAAGCAGCACGCCAGGAAGCCGAACGCCGGGCCGAGGCTGCGCGACAGGAAGCCGAGCGGGAGGCGGAAGCTGCCGCCAAACGCGCCCGTGATGAGGCCGCCCGCCAAGCCGCTGCCGAACAGGCCGCGGCAGCCCACCTGGCCGCGCTCCAAGCGGAAGAGCGCGCCCGTGTCGACGCAGCCCGACGTGCCGAAGCCACCTTGCTGGCAGCTCGACGCTCCACCGAGGAAAACCGCCTCGAAGCCGAGCGAGCGGCCGACGCAGCCCACCGCAAGGCCGTGGCTGCCGCCGAAGCGGCCCGGGCCGAGGCCGACGCCGCGAGCCGGGCCACGCCCACCCTCCAGCCATCCGAGCGCTCGGAAGCACGGGCGCGCTTCGAAGCGCTCCAGCGCCGCACCCTCAGCGCCCGCGAAGAAGCCGCACGCGCAAGAGGTCCCGGCCCGCTCGTCCCGGTCGAGGCGGTGCAGTCCCCTGCCCTCCCCACCGAAGACGCCCCCACGGTCGACGCCGAACCCGAGCGCACACCCGCAGGCCCGGGTCCCTTCCAGCGCCTGCTCCGGCTGCTGCCAGGGGGTCGCAGCGGCGACGACATCCCCGACGGACCGGGCATCCGCCTCCCCGACGCCGACCTCCGCGGCCGCCGCCTGGGCGCGCGGAACTGGCAGGACGCCGACCTCACCGGCGCAAGGCTCGACACCGCCCGCCTCGACCGCGCCGACCTGTCCCGCGCACAGCTGGCTGGAGCCAACCTCGACGCCGCCCGCCTGTTCCAAGCGACACTCACCGACGCCGACCTCACCGGTGCATCGCTCGAAGGCGCCCGGCTCCGGGATGCCAACCTCGCCAGCATTCAAGGTGCGGACACCCGCTTCGTCGACGCCGACCTCCGTGGCGCCGACCTCCGCGGCGCCGACCTCACCGGCGCCGACCTCACCGGCGCCGACCTCCGCCGGGCCCGGCTCGACGGCGCCATCCTCCACAGCGCCAACCTCACCGCCGCCCGCCTCTCCGACCTCCACCTCCAGGGCGTCGACCTCCGCGAGGCCGAGCTCGACCAGGCCGACCTCGCCGGTGTGGAGTGGGCCGACGCCCGGGTTCGTGGGGCCCGCCTGGCAGGTGCCTTGGGCATCTCGGGCCGCGACCGAGAAGCGCTCGCCCGCGCTGGTGCCATCGCCCGCGACGAGTCCCTCGACCGCCTCGTGGGCAGTGTCGCCAGTCGCCAGGTCCGGGCCGCCGTGGCGGTGCTGGTGCTCGGCCTCGGCACCTACCTCACCGCCCGCTACGTCGCCGACCAGAACCCCGCCCCCGACGTCCTCGAGGCCCGCGCCGAAGAGCTGCGCATCCAGGACCCCCTCGCCGCCGCCGAGATGTACGCCGACCTCGCCGCCACATCGCAGCGCCTGTCCGACCGCGTCGGCTACCTCCTCGAAGCCGGCGACCTCGCCGACCAGGCAGGCGCCGCCGATGTCGCCGGCACCCACTTCACCGCGGCACTCGCCGAAGCAGGCGACGACCCCGCCCTGTCCACGGATGTCCGCCTCCGCGCCGCATCCAGCCTCGCCACCCACGAGCGCTGGGATGAGGTGGTGGCCATGGTCGAGCCGGTTCTCGACTCCGAAGGGCAGCCCGCCGACCTCCGGGCCCGCGCCCTCCTCTACACCCTCGATGCCGCCGTCGGTCGCGACCTCGACCCCGACACCGTCGAGGCCGAGCGCTTCAGCACCTACGCCGATCGTCCCGAGGCCGAGGCCGACCTCCGCCTGGCGCTTGCCGAGATGCTGTCCACCCGGGGCAGCCTCGACACCGCCCTCGCCCACCTCGACCGCGTCGCCGAGCTCGACCTCGCCCGCGACCAACGCGCCCGCGCCCTCGACGCCCGGGCCCGCATCCTCGACCGCGATGGCCGCCTCGACGACGCCGCCGAAGCCTACGCAGCCCTCGAAGCCTTCGCCGAGCCGGGCTCCCACACCGCCCAAGCCGCACGCCTGGCCCTCGCCGACCTCCGCCACCGCCAAGGCGACGCCGACGGGGCGCAGGCCCTCATCCAGGCCTTGCTCTCCCCCGACACCGACGCCAGCATCCGCGCCCGCGCCCTCATGGTCAGCGGCCGCCTCCACGAACAGGTCGGCGAGCTCGACCGCGCCCGCAACGCCTGGCAAGCGGCCCTCGACATGGAAGGCATCGAGCCCGAGACCGTCGAAGAAGCGCGGATGTCGCTCGCACGGCTGCTCCTCGCGTCTGGAGACGCCGACGCCGTCGAAGCTGCCCTCGCCGACCTTCCCCCCGAAGCGCGCGAGAGCATCCTGGTCCATGCCCGCCTGGGCGAGGCCCGCAGGCACCTCGACGCCGGCCAGCCCGACCGCGCCCTCGAGCTCTACGAAGCCCTCGTGGCCAACGAAGACGCCGAGCGGTCCATGCGACGCGCCGCCCGAGCCGGCCAGGCCGAGTGCCTCGCCGCCCTCGGAGAGATCAACGAAGCCGTGCGGATCTGGCGCGAACAGCTCGCCGACGACCCCACCACCGAAGAGCGCACCTGGCTCGAGCTCCAGCTCGCCCACGGCCTGATGCAAGGTGGCGAGCTCGACGAAGCCGGTGCCGCCTTCGCCAGCCTCGCCGCGTCTGCCGAGCCCGACATCCGCTACCAGGGCATCCTGGGCCAGGCCGACCTCGCCCGGATCCGAGGTGAGGCCCAGCGCGCCCGCAGCTTGTACCGCAGCGTCGTCGACCGCTCCAACGACACCGCCTTCCAGGTGCGCGCCCTCCAGGAGCTCGCCGACCTCGCCGCCGAAGACGGTCGCACCGACGACGCCCGCGAGGCCTGGCGCACCCTCCTCGCCACCGTTCCCGCCGGCGACCCCGTGGCCCTCGATGCCCGCACCGCCCTGATGATCGACCTCGCCGACCAAGGCCGCCTCGACGAGGCCCTCGCCATGTGCCGCCAGGCCGAGGCCGCTGCGCCCGACCCCGAGCGCCGCCAACAAGCCGCCCTCGCCTGCGCCGAGCTGCTCGAACAGTCCGGCTCCACAGCCGAAGCCGCCAGCGCCTACACCGCGCTCCTGGGCGCCGACACCCCACTCGACATCCGCATGGATGCGGCCCTGGGGGCGTCTCGGGTCGAGCTGGAGCGCGGTCAGAGCGCCGCTGCGGTCGCTGCCCTCGAAGGTGTGCTGGTCGACGTCGAAGCCGAAGCCCAGCGCCTGCCCCTGCTCAGCGCCCTGCTCCCTGCCCTGCTGGCCGAGGGCGCCACCGACCGCCACACCGAAGTCCACGACGAACGAAACACCATCGCCCGCCGCCGTCCCGAAGCCGCCGGTCCCATCCTCACAGAAGCCGCCCAACAAGCCCGCGAGGCCGGCCAGATCGACGACGCCGTCGCACTGTTCACCGAAGTCACCACCCTCCCCATTCCCGACAGCACCCGGCACGCTGCCATGCTCGAGCTGGCCGACACCCTCGCCGAGGATGGTCGCCCCACCGAGGCCCTCGGCTGGTACCAGACCATCCTCGAGAACAGCGCACCCGAGTCCACCGACGCCGCTGCAGCCCGCCTCGGCGCCGGACAAGCCCTCCTGGCCGCAGGCGACCCCGAAGCCGCCGTCACCCGCCTCCAAGAAGCCGGCTCCGAGCCCCCCGCCCTGCGCCGCACCCGCCTCGAGCTGCTCGCACGCGCCCAGACGGCCGCCCTCGACCTCGATGGTGCCCTGTCCACCTGGGATGCCCTGGCCGACGCCGCAGGCGACGATGTCGGAACCCGCGCGGCTGCACTGCGGGGCCGCGGCGATGTGCTCTTTGCGTCCGACCGCTACGCCGACGCCCGAGATGCGTACGGAGAAGCCGTCGCCATCGCCCCCGACATCGCCACCCGGGGCTGGGCCTCCATCGGTCGGGCAGACGCCCTCGCAGCCCTCGACAACACCGACGCCGCCCTCGCCATCCTCCGCGAGCACCGCACCGCGGCCGACTCCGAGGTCGCCACCCAGGCCCGCATTCGGGAAGCCCAGCTCCACCTCGGCCTCGAAGCCTGGGCCGATGCCCTCGAAGCGGTCGCCCCCCTCGACGTCGCCGACCTGGGCCCGGGCTGGGACGCCACACTCACCGAGACCCGCTGCGCTGCACTTGTGGGCATGGGCAACCCCGACCAGGCCGCAGCCGAGTGGACCGCCCTCGAGTCCCGCTGGCCCGACGCCGAAGAAGCCCGCCTGCCCGCGTGGTTGGGCCTCGCAGACCTGGCCGCATCCCTCGGCGACACCGACGAAGCGATGCAGCTCGCCAAGCGCGCCCTCGATGGAACCGACGACCCCGGCTATCGTGCCCGTGCCGAAGAGATTCTGGCGTCGAACCGGCCGTGAGGCCTCGACTCGCCTCAACCCCGGGCATGTCCCCTCCGAAGTACGATTGCGCTCGCACCTCCCAGGAGTCCCGAATGGCGTTCGGCGACGACCTCGCAGACAAGACAGTCTCGGACATTGCGGTCCCGTCGCTGCACGGCCTCCAAGAAGAGGCCCCCGGGCTCCTGTTTCTCTCAGGTCCACGCGCCGGTCGCTGCGCCCACCTCAGCTCGGGCCGCTGGATCGTCGGCCGCAGCCTCGAAGCCAGCATCCCATTTCCCCACGAGAGCGTCTCCCGGCAGCACTGCGAAGTCGTGGTCGGCCGCGATGGCACCGTCACCATCCGCGACCTCGGCAGCCTCAACGGCACCCAGGTCAACGGCCGCGTGGTGGACGGCCGGCGTCCGGTGCGCCTCAATGAAGGCGACCAGGTCCGCCTGTCGTCGTTTGCGCACCTCAAGTTCGTCCGCCAGACGCCCCGCGAGGCCGAGCTTCACGAAGACCTCTACCGAGCCGCGGTCCATGATCCCCTCACCGGCCTCCTCAACCGCCGCGCCCTCGATGCTCGCCTCACCCAAGACTTCGCCTACGCACGCCGCCACGGCCCCAACCTGGTCCTCGTGGTCATCGACCTCGACCACTTCAAGAAGGTGAACGACACCTGGGGCCACGACGCCGGCGACCTCGTCCTCAAGGCCGCTTCCGCCCGCATCCGCGAGCAGGTCCGCGCCGAAGACCTCGTGGCACGCTTCGGAGGCGAAGAGTTCGTCGTGGCCATGCGCGGTGCCCGCCCCGACGAAGCCGTGGCCCTCGCCGAGCGCATCCGAAAGCGGGTCGCCGTGGCCCCCGTGCGTGTCCCGGGCGGCGTGGTGCCGGTCACTCTGAGCGGTGGTGTCGCCCATGCCGGCGAGCCCGACATCGAGAGCGCATCCGACCTCTTCGCGCTGGCCGACCGCCGCCTCTACAAAGCCAAGAAGCGCGGCCGCAACCAAATCGTCGGACCTCCCGGCACCCCGATTCCCGCGCGCTGACCTACCCCCGGTGGCTTCCGCCGCGCCCGCGTGCGACAGTGCGGCCTCCCCACAGCTCCGGGAGGCGGGGTGCTGCCCATCGGTTCGCTCACCGCCTCCACCTCCGCCGCCCTCCTGCTCGCCACCCGCCTGGTCCCGCGGTCCGACAGGCCGGTCACGCTCTCCACCGACCTCCTGTGGATGGGCATCTCTGCGCTGATGCTGGTGGGCGTGGGCGGCGTCTGGCTGGGCACCTTCCCGCTCGCAGACTCGGTGGCCATCACCACCTCCGACTTCACCGAGTATTGCCGGAGCGTCACCGCCATGGTGGAAGGCACGCCGCGCTGGTGGAGCCCCAACCGGTCGGTGCTCAGCGGACTCCCAGCCACCTGGGCCGCCCGCCACCTGGGCGTGCAGGACGGCCTCCTCGTGGGCGCGTGGGTGGGCCAGGCCTTCCTCGGCGCCGGCCTGTACGCCTGGGGCCGGGCGCTCCACTCCCCCCTCGCCGGGGTCGGTTCCGTCGTGGCAGCGGGTGCTCTGGTCCCCCTCGCGGCCTTGGGGCGCATGCTCACCTTCTACCCCGCCATCGTGGGTGGGTTGTGCTTCGCCACCGGACTCGTGGCCCTCTACTGGCGCCACCCCGGTCGCCGAACCGCTGTTCTCGCCGGGGTCGGCGTCGGCCTCGCGCTGCTGGTCGACCTCCGCGGCCTGGTCTGGGCCCTTCCCCTGGTCGGCCTGGCCGGGCTCCGAGCGCTCACCGTGCGCCACACCCGCAACAAGGTCCTCCACCTGGCCATTCTCGTCGCGCTGGTGGCCATCGCGCACCGGCTCGGACCCAGCGCATACCTCGAGCAGTCCACCACCCTCGAAGTCCTGTCCGACCTCACCAAGGGCTGGAAGGACATCGTCTGGGTGCCGCACGTCCGCGTCCCGGACTCCGCAGCCACCGGCTACGTCTGGGGCCGCAGCCCCCTCGTCCACATCCCCGACACCCTGTCCTGGCTGGCCGACCAGGGCGCCCGCGTGCCCCCCACTTTGCGCACGCACCCCTACACCCTCCGCGCGCGTGCCCAGCTCCTCGACCCCCTCGAGCCCTGGCTGATGGGTGCAGCTGTGGTCGCGGTGCTCGGACTGCTCCGGTCACCCCGCCTGCTGCTGTTCGCCCTCGGCAGCGGCCTGCCCTACGCCGTCGCCCTGGAAGGAGCCATCGCCGCTCGGTTCGCCGGACTCCGTTTCCTCGGCAACGGCGCCCCCTTGCTCGCTCTGGTGGCGGGTGTCGGCTTGGCGGTGCTGGTCGTTGGCCCCGTCCGCACCCGGCGTCCGCCTCCGCGCATCGGCATGCGTGGCCTCATGGCCCTCGGACTCCTACAGCTGGTCGTCCTGGGGGCCCTGCCCTCGGATCTGTCCCCCCTGTCCCACTGGCGCGCCCGGTACAAGAAGGCCGACGCAGGGCTGCTCACCGCGTGTCCAGCACCCCCGCACCTCCCACAGACCCCCACCCTCCTGTACCAGCTGCCGTGAACGGCCGACTCTTGACAGGTCCGGGTCCAGGGGGTTTGCTACGTGCCGCATCAGTCGCCCCCCTGCACCGGTCCCGCGAGGCAACCATGGCCCCACGTCTCTTCGGCACACTCCAGATTGCCCTGCTCGCCAGCCTTTCGTTCGCCTGCTCGGACAAGGACCTCACCCTCGACTCGGGCGGCACCACCTCCGACGGTGGCGGAAGCGGCGACGGCGGTGGCGACAACAGCTCCGTGGTGTGGGACGACCTCCACCTCGAGTCGTCGGTCACGCTCACCGGCGGCTTCGCGTCCGGCGCCGGGTTCTTCGCCACGGGTGAAGACGGCGAAGTGTACGTCCGGTCCGAAGGCGAGTGGCGCCAGGAAGGGGTCAACTCCGACGAACCGCTGAACGGCATCTGGGGCGTTCGCACCGCAGACATCAACTACGCCGTGGTGGTGGGCGATGGCGGCACGGTCGCCCGCCTCGATGACTCCGGCTGGGGCGTCAACCAGGAGCTCAACACCGCCAACATGGAAGCCATCGACTCGGCCGACGGCTCCAGCCTGGTGGCCGTGGGCTGGGGAGGCGCGTACCGCTACGAAGGGGGCGCCTGGGCCTTCCAGACCATGGACGGCAACCCACAGTTCAACTCGGTCTGGACCGACGGCTCGGTCGCGGTGGCTGTGGGCCAGGACGGCGTCATCGCCACCTCTCGCGGCGGCGACTGGACCGTCGAGAACCTGCCCTCACGCATCGCCCTCAACGGCGTGAGCGGCACCGGCGCCTCCGACATCTGGATTGTCGGCGAAGACGGCACCGTGCTGCACAACACGGGCAGCGGCTGGGAACAGCTCGACGTCGGCACCAGCGGCACCCTGTGGTCGGTCCACGCCGTCCCCTCCGACGGCGCCTACATCGTCGGCAACAACGGCTTCGCCATCCGCCACGACGGCACCGACATCACCGAGCTCCCCACCGGCGTCGACAACAACCTCTACAACGTCACCGGCAGCGGTGGTGGGGTCATCTGGGCCGTGGGCAACCGGGGCGCCACCCTCCGGCTCCAGTAGGCCCGGTCAGCGCAGCGTTCCGGTCACTTCCCACGTGGAGGCCACCGGCGCGCCGTAGGTCTCGTCGACCGTGAGGGTGTACCGACGGGCCTCGAACACGCTCCCGTCGAGCACGGCTTCGTCGAAGGGCTCGCCGTCGATGTAGAAGGCGCCGTCCAGCTGCCAGCGTCGGTCGAGCCCGTTCACGGCACCGGCACAAGTGCTGGCGTCGGTGTCCGGAGCGCTGGTCACTTCAAAGTCGAAGTCACAGCCCGCACACGCCTCGGCCACCTGGATGCCCGACGTGCGCCAGCGGAAGACACAGTCGGGACTGCCATCTGCGAAGACATCCACAGTGAGGGTGTCTTCGCCTTCCCAGGACCACCACTCGGGCCCCATCGGGCCGCCATCGTCGCCGCCGGAGTCGGAGGTGGTGTGGGCGGTGTCGCCAGATCCGTCGCCGTCCGAGCCGGTGGGAGCGGAGTCGGTGGACGATGGGGGCGTGGACGACGGAGGCGCGACCGCGTTGGAACACGCCACCCCGACGAGGGCCCACCACGACCACCGCGCGGTCACTTCGTGATGCCCAGCTCGGCCATCCGTGCCGCCACCTCGGGGTGGTCGCCATACCCGGCCACCAGCTTCTCAACGAAGAGGACCGCCCCGTCGCGGTCGCCCAGAATCTCCGCGCAGCGGCTGCCTTCGAGGGCCATCTCGGGCGCCAGCCCCCACTCGAAGCGGGGCAGGTTGATGATGGTGAGGCACGCGTGGGCGTCGCCTTGCAAGCGCCGGATGCGAGCGCGGTCGGCCCAGAGGCGGAAGTCCATGTGGCGCTTGGCCCGGAACTCCTCGGAGATGTCCCAGGCGGCGGCGTAGTCTTCCATACCGATGTGCCAGCGCATCCGGGCCATCCGAACCGACGTGGACCCCGAAGCGCCGAGCGACTCTCCGCGGATCAGCGCCCAGCCGGCCTCATCCACGCGACCTGCCGCGGTGAGGGCTTCGGTGAGCGCCGCAAATGCGACCGGAGACGCCGGGAACTGCTCGACCGCCGCCTCCGCCACCTCGACCGCCAGCTCGGGACGACCGCCGAGGATGTGGTCTTCGACCTGCGATGTGCGGACACCCAGGCTGGCAGCGGGCTTTCGACCACCTGCGAGCTCGAACTCAGACCGCAGCACCACCGACTCTTCCGAGCGGCCCACCCGAGCCAGCGCAGTGGCGTGGAAGGGGATGCCCTGCGACTCGTACCACTCGCTTCCTTTGGCGAACTCGAAAGCCACCAGGGACTCTGCGAACCGGCCCCCCTTCTGGAGGATGGCGGCGTATGCAGCGTGCAGCTCGGGGTCGTCGGGGCGGGTCTCGAGACCATCGAGAACCTTGCGGTGGGCGCGTCGGAGCTTTCCCGACCGGAACATCCGCAGCACTTCGGTGGGCATCTCGGCCGACGCGGTGGTGCCCACGATCATCAACAGGCCGGCGAGCACGCCCAGGACACTTCGGAGCCGGCCGTGGAGGCCCGAACCTGCCCGGGAGGGGGGCTGGACCCCACCGAGCGCAGGGATTTCTTGGTGCGAGCCACCACGAGAGTTGCGGAACGCGGCTTTGCAGAGAATATCAGGCACCGTCATCTCATCTCAGGATTTCCGGCAGACTATTCCGCCTCTATCGTCCGCGAAAGCGGGAGTCCGCACACCCGACCCCCTCACCGGTCACCTGTGCACAGGGTACACCCCGGCCCCCGCCATTCCACGCTCCACTGGATTGACCATGACCCCATTCCACACCTCGTCCGTACGCGTTGGGCTGCTCACCCTCGCCGGTCTGGTGTCCGCCTGCTCTGGCGGCCCCGCCGAGACGCCCGAAGCCAAGCCCGCCGTCGCCAAGGATGCCGAGCCCGAAGCCAACGCCAAGCCGGCCGAGCCCGAAGCCAAGCCGGTCCCCAAGATCAGCAAGAAAGACAAGGCCTCGGTGGTCATCATCACGATGGACACCACGCGCGTCGACCGCCTGGGCGCCTACGGGTACGAAAAAGCCCTCACCCCCACGGTCGACGGCCTGGCTGCCAAGGGCCTGCGCTTCGACCGCGCCTACTCCGTGGTCCCGCTCACCACCCCGTCGCACGCGTCGATGATGACCGGCCTGTACCCCACGCGGCACGGCATCCACAACAACGGCGACGCCATCCTCGGCGACGAATACACCACCCTCGCAGAAGTGCTCTCGGGCAACGGCTACGCCACCGCAGCCGCCATCTCGGCATTCGTCACCACGCGGGTCTGGAACCTCGACCAGGGCTTCCAGGACTACTTCGACAAGGTCCAGGGCGACGCCAGCCGCCGCAACCGGGGTCGCTGGGCACAGGAACGTCCGGCCGACGAAGTCGTCAACGACCTCATCGGCTGGCTCGACGAGCACAAAGACGACGACCGTCCCTTCCTGCTCTGGGCCCACTTCTACGACCCCCACGACCCCTACGCCCCGCCGAAGGAATGGCTGGAGAAGGCGGAAGGCCGCGCCTACGACGGCGAGATTGGCTTCATGGACGCCCAGATCGCTCGCCTCAAGGAAGCGGTCGACGCCCGCACCGGCGATGCCGGCACCGCCTGGGTTCTCGTGGCCGACCACGGCGAAGCGCTCACCCGCGAGCACGGCGAGCACACCCACGGGATGTACCTGTACAACCCCACGATGCACATCCCGTTCATCGTGAAGCCCCCCAAAGACCTCCCCGCCACCAAGGTCGAAGACACCCACGCCGTCTCCAACGTCGACGTCACGCCCACCGTCCTGGGCATGCTCGGCTACGACGTCCCCAAAGACCTCGACGGCCTCGACCTCTCCCCGCTGCTCGGCGACGGCACCATCGAAGACCGCGACCCGGTCTACATGGAAGCCGAGAGCGCCCGCAACCGCTTCGGCTTCGCCCCCGAAAAGGCCCTGGCACACCGTGAGCTCAAGCTCATGGACACCCCCAACCCCCGCCTCTTCGACGTCAAGGCCGACCCCGGCGAGACCAAGAACCTGGTCCCCGAGCGCCCCGACGACGTCGCCCGCCTCCAGAAGGCCCACGAAGACATCAAGGCCAAGCGCAGCGACTCCACCTCCGGCGCCGGCGCCGCATCTCCCGAGGTTCTCGCTCAGCTCGAAGCCCTCGGGTACATGACCTCCGACGCCAGCGTGGGCGACGACGAGACCCTCAAGCTCGACGCCAAAGACCAGAAGGAACTCATCGGCCGCCTCGACAAGGCCCGCATGATGTCCCGCCGCGGCAAGCTCAAGAAGGCCATCGAGCTCTACCAGTCGGTGCTCGACGAACACCCGCACATCTCGGAAGCGCGGATGAACATGGCGCGGGCCTACACGCAGATGCGTCAGCCCGACAAGGCCGAGGAAATCCTCCGCAAGGCCATCGAGATGGACCCCGACAGCACGGTCCTCAAGAGCAACTACGCTGCCCAGCTGGTGCAGAAGGGCGACTTCGAGGGCGCCTACAAGTACTACGAGATGATTCTCATGCAGGTGCCCGGCGACGACGTCGCACGCAACGGCATCGCGCGCCTGTACCTGGCGTCCAACCAGTACGACAAGGCCCTCGAAGTGGCCACCCAGTGGAAGGCCGCCGACCCCGACGACCTCTCCTGGGACGCCTACCGCGGCATCGCGCTGGCCCGCCTCAACCGCATCCCCGAAGCCATCCCGGCTCTGCAGCGGGCCCTCGGCGACGACATGCCCCGCAAGGATGTCCACGGCACCCTCGGCACCATCGCCCAGATGTCGGGCGACCTCACCCAGGCGCTCAAGCACTTCCACGCCGAGACCGAGTGGTTCCCCGACGACTTCACCACCCGCATGCGGGTCGCGTCCATCTACATGCGCGAGAAGAACTGGGAAGAAGCCGCCTCCGAGTTCGCGTACGTGGCCGAGATGCGCCCCCGCGACCCCATCTCTCGCCGGATGTGGGCCCAGGCCATCTTCAACACCGGCGACTACCCGTCTGCCGCCAAGATCCTCGAGCCCGCGCTGGCGGCCGCCCCCGACGACCCCTACGTCCTGCTGATGCACGCCAACATCTTGCAGAAGCTGGGCAAGGAAGAGGAAGGCCAGAAGGTGTTCGACCGCGCCACCGAGCTCCGGCAGGCCCAGGTCGACGCCCGGAAGCAGGCCATGGAAGGCGACGGCATGCCCGAGCTCGGCCCCACCGACCCCACCCTCGAGATGGAACAGTACGGCATCCCCGAGTAGTCGGGGACCGGCCGCGGGCCATCGAGGTGGAGGCTACTCGACCTCGAAGCCCACGTTGTTCAGGAGGTCGGTGACGGCCGTGGCGAATGCCCGTCTCGTGTCGGGCATCCACACATACGCTGCGACCATCACCGCCAGGAACGCCACGGTGAGGACGAGGAGGTGGTCAACCACCCCCTCCCCTCGCCGCTTGCTTTGGCGGCGCCCGCCCATCAGAGGTCGAACCGCACGCCCTGAGCCAGCGGGAGCTCGGGACTCCAGTTGAGGGTGCAGGTCTGGCGCCGCATGTACGCCTTCCATGCATCCGAGCCGGCTTCACGCCCACCGCCGGTTTCCTTCTCACCACCGAAGGCGCCACCGATTTCTGCGCCGCTGGTGCCGATGTTGACGTTGGCGATGCCGCAGTCGCTGCCGGCGTGCGACAGGAAGCGCTCCACCGACCGGAAGCTGTCGGTGAAGATGGCGCTGGACAGGCCCTGCGGGACGTCGTTCTGGATGTGGATGGCCTCGGCGAGGTCGGAGTAGGTCATCACGTAGAGGATGGGCGCGAAGGTTTCTTCCTTGCAGATGGCCATGTCTTTGTGCGCCCGGATGAGGGTGGGCTGCACGAAGGCGCCGGAGGCACCGGGGATGATGGTGCTGGCGTCGACCACACCGCCACCCGCGAGCACTTCGCCACCCTGTTCCTTGGCAGCGGCCACGGCGTCGAGGAACTGCTGCTGGGAGCCTTCGTCGATGAGGGGGCCCATGAGCGTGCCATCGGCGAGGGGGTCGCCGATGCGGACCTGGCCGTACGCTGCGGCGAGGCGGTCGGTGAGGTCGGCGGCGATGCTGTCGTGGAGGAGCAGCCGGCGGGTGGTGGTGCAGCGCTGGCCGGAGGTGCCCACGGCGCCGAACAGGATGCCGCGGAGGGCGAGGTCGAGGTCGGCAGAGGGCTCGACGATGATGGCGTTGTTGCCGCCCAGCTCGAGCAGGCACCGGCCCAGGCGTCCGGCCACAGCCTTGTTGACGTGGCGGCCCATGCGGGTGGAGCCGGTGGCGCTGATGAGCGGCAGGCGGTGGTCGTGGATCATGGCCTCGCCCACCTCGGCGTCGTCGCCGATGATGAGGCCGAACACGCCGTCGTAGCCGTTGTCTTCGAGCACCTTCTGGCAGATCTTGTGGGTGGCGATGGCGGTGAGGGGCGCCTTGAGCGACGGCTTCCACACCACGGTGTCGCCGCTGGCGAGGGCCACGAGCGCGTTCCAGGCCCACACGGCGTTGGGGAAGTTGAACGCGGTGATGACGCCGATGGCACCCAGGGGATGCCACTGTTCGTACATCCGGTGGCGCGAGCGCTCGGAGTGCATCGCGAGGCCGTAGAGCTGGCGGGACAGGCCCACGCAGAAGTCGGCCATGTCGATGCTTTCCTGCACCTCGCCCAGGCCCTCGCTGAGGATCTTGCCCACCTCGAGGGTGACCAGAGCGCCGAGGTCGTCTTTGTGGGCGCGCATTGCCTCGCCCATCTGGCGAATGATCTCCCCGCGCTTGGGAGCCGGGACCATGCGCCAGCCCTCGAAGGCTTCCCGGGCCTTGGAGACGACCGCTTCGTAGTGCGAGCGGTTGGCGAGGAGGACGGCGGCGAGGGGCTCGCCGGTGGTGGGGTCGGTGGAGACCACGCGGCGGCCTTCGGTGGCGATGGGGGCACCGGCGTAGGCACCGACGTTGTCACCGGACACGCCGAGGCGGTCGAGGATGGCCTGCACGCGCTCCCGGCGTGCTGCGGCGAGATCGGACATCGAGACTCCAGAATCGAGAGGGGGATTCGGTTGGTGGATTCGTGTGTCGGGCGGGGCAGAATCGCGTGCGCGCGCCTCGAACGGTGGGACCGGATACCGTCCCCGACGACTGTGTGCATCCGCTGCCCTGGAACGACCATGCGACCTTCCCTGTCCCCGCTCCTCGCTGGCTTGCCGCTCCTGCTCGCGGCGTCCCCCGCCCTCGCCCAAGATGCCGTCAAGATGGACATCGTGCGGGTGGGACAGGTGGGCCAGGCCTCGCCCGCGTTCATCGTCAAGGCGCAGGTTGGCCTCGACGACCTCACCGTCAACCTCAAGTGCGGCAGCGCCACGGCCTCACAGAAGGGAGCGGTGGCCTCGGGCAACACCGTCCGCCTCGACCTCGACGTGAAGGTGGGTCAGCACACGTGCACCGGCCGGCTCGCCATCCGCGCCAAGGACGGCAGCGAAGGCGAGATGCCGCTGAAGTTCGACGTCACGATGCACCCGCCGCTGAGCGTGCACGTGCCGCGCGACACCGTCGACCTCTCCGGGCGCAGCCTCGAGGTGGTGCTCGACCGCCCAGCCAAGGAAGTGAAGGTGGAAGTGGTGGGCCCGGGCGGTGTGGTCATCGGCAACGGCTCCAACGGTGCGGGTCCGTTCGCAGCGGGCCAGTCCATCCCGCTGTCCTGGACCGACTCGGGCGACGAAGCCATCCAGCTCCGCGTGGTGGGCACCGACGTCGACGGCTTCTGGGGCCAGGTCGACCTCTCGCCCTGGGCCTACGAGGTGCCGCACGAAGATGTGGTGTTCGAGTCTGGCCAGGCGGTCATCCGTCCCGAAGAAACCCCCAAGCTCGAGGCCGCGCTCGCCGAGGTGGGCAAGATCGTCGAGAAGTACGGTGCCGTGGCCAAGATCAACCTGTACGTGGCCGGCTACACCGACACCGTGGGGCCCGCTGCATCCAACGTCACGCTCAGCCGTGCGCGCGCCAAGGCCATCGCCAGCTGGTTCAAAGCCCAAGGCTTCGACCACCCCATCTACTTCCAGGGCTTCGGCGAACAGGGGCTGGCCGTGGCCACGCCCGACGAAACCGACGAAGCCGCCAACCGCCGGGCGGCCTACATCGTGGCTGCCGAAGCCCCGCCCGTGGGCGGCGCCATCCCGTCGAAGGACTGGAAGAAGCTCTAAGACTGCGGCTGGGGGGTCTTCTTCACGAGACGCCGCCCCACTCGCACCGCGCCGTTGTGGGCGACGGTGTAGGGCTTGCCAGCGTGCTCGGCGGCCACGAAGAAGGCCTTGCCCCGCACTTCCACTTCGCCGTTGTCGCCCACGGTGGGGCGCTCATCCACCGATGCGGCGGGCTTGGCGGCCTTGGCAGCGTCGAGCTCTGCGGCCAGCTTGGCGGTGGCGGCTTCGGCTTCGTCGGCCCGGGCCACGGCCTGCATGGTTTGCGTGCGGGCGTCTGCCAGGTCGCTGGTGAGGTCGTCGATGGTGGACTGCAGGCGCTTGACTTCGTCGGCCAGGTGCTGGGCGCGCTGCTCGGCCGCTTCCACTCGGGGCATGAGGCCGGCCACCTTGGCTTCGAGGCCTTCCAGCCGGCGACGGGCGGTGTCGAAGGTGCTGGCGTCGACAAAGCCACGCTCGTTCAGGACCGCTTCGACGATGCCGCGAACGGGGGCGTCGACGGCACCGGAGGCCATGTCGGAGAATGACGAAAGCATGGAACGCACGGCCATGAGGCCCTCCAGACGATTGGGGACCGGGGGGTAACCCGCTGGTCCCGCCCGTTCAGCAGGGGGCAAACACGGCGTAGGAGCCCGCGCACACCGCTGTGGGCTCGGGGGTGTCGGCGTGGAGGTCGGTGAGGAAGACCCGCGGCCCATCGGTGTCGGCGTGGGTGTCGTGCCCCGCCCAGACCAGCCAGCGACCATCGGCGCTGCAGGGGGCGTGGCTGCGTGCGAACTGCTCGAAGAAGTGCAGATGGAAGTATTGGTCGCGGGTGGGTCGACAGCGCCCGACCTCGATGGGCTCGCTGTTTTCGCGGGGTACCATCCAGCGGATGTGCTGTCGGCCGGCATCCCACTGCACCCACATCGGGCGGGGGTGGTCGCGGCGCCAGAAGAACGCCAGCACCGGGGCGTCGACGGCGTGCTCTGGGGCCGCCCGCCCGTCGCAGGACACCGTGCGGATGCCGTCGTACGGACTGCCATCGGCGTCGGGGGCGGCGGTGAACGCCACGTGCGCTCCATCCGGCGTGGGCACGAGGGCCACGAGACCGTGGAGAACACCCAGCCCCAGGATGTCTTCGCCGTCGATGCGGGCACTCACCAGCTGGGACTCGTGGTCGCGCTGGATGACGTACAAGACCCGCTCCTCGCCTTCGCAGTCCACCGTAAATGGCACACAGAAGTTGCTGGGGGGCACCCGAAAGACGATGTCGTCGCCGTCGCCCACGAGGTCGCGGACCTCGACCCGGGCTGGTTCGTCGGCAGAGTCGCCCACGTGCAGCACCACCCGGTCGCCGCCGTCGGCCCAGCCAAAGAAGAGCGGGCTGCCTTCCGCCACCAGCCGCAGCGGACCGGGCGTGGGTCGTGCTTCTGCCACCCACAGCTCGAGCTGTTCTTCGAACTGCACCAGCACGCCGATGCGGGCGCCGTTGGGGCTCCACTGCACATGGATGGGCAGCCGGTGCTCGAGCGGCGGAAGGCGGTGCTCGTGGACACCGTCGGCTTCGACCACCGCGACGTGGGTGCGGGGCCCGGGCTCGGCCGACGGGACATCGACGAAGCAGGCAATCGACCGGCCGTCGGGCGACCAACAGGGCCAGAGCGTGGTGGTGCCGTCGCCCTGACCGCCCCACAGCGACAGCGGAGACGCCTGGAGCGACCACGTGAGCTGCTGGGACTTGCGGGCACCGGAGGCGTCCACGTGCAGCACATGGAGCTGGCCATCCCGCCCCACGTAGGCGAGCCGATGGGTACGGGGGTCAGCCACCCAGCAACCGCCATGCAACGTAGGACTGCACGCCGATGCACACGAACGGCACGATGAGGCCCGCCATGGCGGACGGCCGGAGCGACAGGGTGTCGGAGCGGTCGCGCTGGAGCTCCTGTTCCACCTCATCCCGGAGGGCGGCTGGGAGCTCGGGGTTGCCACGCACCTTCACGGCGTGGGCGATGGCGGTGTCGTGGTTGGCCCCGAAGGATGCGAGAGCGGTGCCGGTGCCGAAGAGCCCGAGCATCACATTCCAGCCGCTGCCCCCCGAGGCCACGCCCAGGAAGGCGAGAACCAGCAGCAGGGCGCCTGTGAGGAGGAGGGGGGCTCCCAACCATCGCAGGCGGGAGTGACGCACCGCGACCTTGAGGTCGGTGGCGGCGGACGACGCTGAGGCCATGACATGCTCCCGGGACCGAGGCACGACCGGTCCACGAACCTGCCACGGGGGGCTACACGATTCAACCCGCCCGCCGATTCTCGTGCGAATGCGGCCCGTGTCCGCCGAATTGGTCGCCTCATTCGCATACCGAGATAGAGGCGCGCGACCCGAGCACGACGAGCGGAATTCAGCACGCGCGCGGGCTCCAACCACCCGCAGCCGGGTGGCGAACTTCCAGATGGAGAAGCCTCGATGGCGGTCAAGGACTACCTGTTCACTTCGGAGTCGGTCTCCGAGGGTCATCCCGACAAGATGTGCGACCAGATCTCGGACGCAGTGCTCGACGCACACCTCTCCGAGGACCCCCACGCCCGCGTCGCTTGCGAGACTCTCGTGAAGACGGGCTACGTGATGCTCGCCGGCGAGATCACCAGCTCCGCCAAGGTCGACTACCCCTCGCTCGTGCGGCGCGTGGTGAACGGCATCGGCTACGACCACAGCGAGAAGGGCTTCGACGGCAACACCTGTGGCGTCATGGTGGCGGTGGAACAGCAGAGCCCCGACATCTCCCAGGGCGTCACCGAAGGCGAAGGCCTCCACTCCGAACAGGGTGCCGGCGATCAAGGCATGATGTTCGGCTACGCCTGCGACGAAACGCCCGAGCTGATGCCCATGAGCATCCAGTACAGTCACGAGCTGCTCGCGCACTTCGCCAAGGTCCGCAAGGAAGGCATCACCGGCTGGGCTCGCCCCGACAGCAAGAGCCAGGTCACCATCGAGTACCGCGACGGCAAGCCCGTCCGCGTGCACACCGTGGTCATCTCCACCCAGCACAGCCCCGATGTGTCGCTCGACTTCATCCGCAGCGAAGTGCTCGAGAAGGTCATCAAGCCCGTCCTGCCCGCTCACCTCGTCGACAAAGACACCATCTACCACATCAACCCCACCGGCCGGTTCGTCATCGGCGGCCCCATGGGTGACTGTGGTCTCACCGGTCGCAAGATCATCGTCGACACCTACGGCGGCCACGGCGCCCACGGTGGCGGTGCCTTCTCCGGCAAGGACCCCTCCAAGGTCGACCGCTCGGCGGCATACCTCGGCCGGTACATCGCGAAGAACATCGTGAAGTCCGGCTACGCCAAGCGCTGCCTCGTGCAGCTCGCCTACGCCATCGGTGTGGCCGAGCCCGTCAGCGTCATGGTCGACACCTACGGCACCGGCGAAGTCAGCGATGAGCGCCTCGCCAAGGTGGTCCGCGATGTCTTCCCCGTGAAGCCCGCCGACCTCATCCACCACCTCGACCTCAAGCGCCCCATCTACCAGAACACCGCAGCCTACGGCCACTTCGGTCGCACTGGCTACGGCTTCAACTGGGAGCGCACCGACCTCGTCGACGCCATCAAGGGTCAGCTGAGCTGAGCGCCTGCGGCTGACAACGCCAGACCGAAAAGGTCCGGAGAACCCGTCCATCCGAGTGGTGGATGGGTTTTGTCGTCTCGGGGAGCGGACAGTCGAGCCCGGGAAGGTCGGCGGGCCGACAGGGCAGGTGGGATGCACAGACCAACACCACCAGACCCTCGGTGGGGAGCTGGTCGTCGCCCCACACCGTGAATTGGTCGGCGCGACCGGTGATGCGGAGGATGGGCGGACGGTCGAGCGCCCGGGCGCCCCACGCGAGCTGGGCGGAGGTCTGGTAGCGGGGGGTGACCCAGGCCGTGGCCTCGGGGTGCTGCTCGTGGACGAGGTGGGCCAGGTCGGTCCAGCCACGCAGCTCGGCGGTGGCGGAGGCCAGGATCCCGAGCGGGGCCACCGCGCTGCCCAAGACGACGATGTGGAGCAGGACCAGGCCCGCGAGGGTGATGCGTGCCAGACGAGGCTGGAGGCCGCCGACCGCGACGGGCAAGACGGTCACCCAGGCCGGCGCCCACCAGTGGACCTTCGACGGCGTGATGAGCGCCCCCACCGAAAAGACCACCCAAGCGGGCGCGGCCATCCAGAGCCAGCTGCTGGACCGCCCTCCCCTCCCCCGCCAGATGGCCCACACGAGTGGCGGGGTGAGGAGCACCAGGTGGACCGCTGCCCACACGCCCAGCCCCATCCACCACGGCCAGGTGTGGGCATGCCGCCCCACGGCGTGAAAGCGGACGGTGGGCCAGTCGTTCAGCCAGTTCCAGGCGGCGGTGGGGCTGGCGACGAGCCCCATCGCGCCGATGGCGAGCCAGGGGCCAGAGGTGGTCCACCAGCGACGTCGGGCGGGGGTGGTGAGCGACCACAGCACCAGTCCGGCCGCAAGCAACACACCGGTGAGCTTGAAGCAGAGGGTGGCGCCCACCCCGGCCCCCACGACGGCCCATCGAGCGGGGGTGGGGCGCTCATCCAGGCCCCGGGCCAGAGCGGCGGTCAGGAACCACAAGAGCAGGAACGGGGCGTCCGGGGCTGCGAAGACACCGATGAGGCCCAAGACCGGCACGAACAAGGCGAGCGCGGTGGCCCACATCCGTCGCTCGGGAGGAACCGCCGCACCGACCGCAAGCGCCAGCCCCCCACCAGCCAGCACGACCGGTAGCCGAACCGCGCCGGGGCCGTCGCCGAAGACCGCCGTGGTCAGCCCGATGAGCCAGGCGATGCCGCCGGGGTGGTCGAAGTACCCGAGGTCGGGACGCTGAGACCACAGCCAGTAGTACGCCTCGTCGTCGCCCAGCGGAACCTGTGCCACCAAGAACACACGCGCGGCCACCACGCCCAACACGAGGGCAACGGGGCCGCGCCAGCTGCGGTGCATGAGCAGGCCCGCGGGGCCTCAGCCCATGCCGAAGGTGGTGGCGTAGACGTAGGTGACAGGCGCGGTGAACAGCAGGCTGTCGACGCGGTCGAGGATGCCACCGTGGCCGGGCAGGATGTTGCCGGAGTCTTTGACGTCGGAGGCACGCTTGAAGGCGGACTCGACGAGATCACCCACAACGCCGGCAAAGTCGCCGATCAAGCCAAGGGCGATGACGTGGCCCCAGCCCATGTGCGGCAGCGCAACGACCTTGATGATGCCCACCACCAGCACCACTGCAATGGCTCCGCCCACGGCGCCTTCCCAGGTTTTCTTCGGGCTCACGCGCGGGAAGAGGGGGGTCTTTCCGAAGGCTCGGCCCGCAAAGTAGGCGCCGGTGTCGGCGGCCCAGGCCAGCGCCAGGCAGACGAAAATCCAGGCCACGCCGTCTTCCATGCGCCGCACAGCGCTGAGCATGCCGAAGAGGATGGGAAGGTAGACGAGACCCATCACCATCCAGGCACCCGCGCGAGCGCCACGGTTGGTGTCGGGGACAGCCAGCAAGCCTGTGATGAGGGCCACGACGGCCGACACAGACAGCGCCGCGGTGAGCATCTCGGGCCAGAACAGGTTGGCGGCGTGGACCAGCGCCACCCCGCCGCCGAACACGGCGTACCCGAGGTTGACCCGCTCGGGGATGGCCATGCGGGTGAACTCCTGCACGGCCACGGCGAGCGCGAGGGTGACGATGATGTCGGTGACCCACGGTGCGCCCCAGACGATGCCCGGGAGAAGAATGGCCAGGCCAACGAGACCGACGATGAGGCGTTCCTTCACGGGGTGGACTCCTGCTGGGGCTGTGCCACCTGGGCGCCGGTCTTGCCGAAGCGCCGCTCACGCTTGCCAAAGGTTGCGAAGGCCTCGGCGAGCTGGGCCTCACGGAAGTCGGGCCAGGCGATGTCGGTGACGTAGATCTCGGCGTAGGCAATCTGCCAGAGCAGGAAGTTCGACACCCGGAGCTCACCCGACGTGCGGATGAGGAGGTCGGGGTCGGGCTGCCCGGCGGTGTAGAGGTGGCTCGAGATGGCGGCTTCGTCGATGTCGGTGGGCTTGAGCGTGCCCTTCTTCACCTGCTGGGCGAGCTGCTGGACGGCGTGCACCAGCTCGGCTCGCGCGCCGTAAGACAGCGCCAGGTTGAGCGTCATGCCCGTGTTGCCGGCGCTTTCCCGCACCAGGGCGCGAAGCGGCATCCGCACGAACACAGGCAGGCGGTCGATCTGACCGATGGCCCGCAGGCGGATGTTGTTGTCGAGGATTTCGGTGCGCTCCTGCAGCACGTAGCGCTTGAGGAGCGTCATGAGCGCCCCCACCTCGGCGGCGGGACGGCGCCAGTTCTCGGTGGAGAAGCTGTAGAGCGTGAGCGACTCCACCCCGGCCTTGCGGCACTCGCGCACGATGCAGCGCACACTCTCGGCGCCTTCTTCGTGCCCGCTCACCCGGGGGAGTCCCTGCGCTTGTGCCCATCGGCCGTTGCCATCCATGATGATGGCGACATGGCGCGGGACAGTTCCGGGCGTGCGTGCAGCGGCCATCAGCCCTCCCGGACCTCCTGGCACTTCGCCTTCGCGATGCCGTCGATGTTGCTCACGCAGCCGTTCGTGGAGTCTTGGATGACGCCCAAGTACCGCTTGAGGTCGTCCTCGGAGATTTCCTTCTCCTTCTCAAGCTCCTTGTACATGTCGTTGTACTCGCGGCGGACCTTGCGGGCGGAGATGCGAGCATCTTCAGCCAGCGCGTTCACCTTGCGCTCGAGGTCGCGGCGGCGCTCTTCGGTGAGCGCAGGAATGGGCACGCGGATGATCTGGCCGTCGTTCTGGGGGTTGAGGCCCATGCCGGCAGACAGGATGCCCTTCTCGATGTCGGAGATGGTCGACTTGTCCCAGGGGTTGAGCACCAGCAGGCGGGCATCGGGGGCGGAGATGCTGGCGAGCTGGTTGATGGGCATGTTGGCGCCGTACGAAGCCACGTGGACCTGGACGTTTTCGAGCATCTGAGGCGAGGCCCGGCCGGTGCGGATGGACACGAGGTTGCGTTCGTACCGCCCGATGACTCCCTTGAAGTCGTCGTTCATGCCTTCCAGATATTCGTCGCTCATAGGTCCTCCGCCGGCGGTGGCCGGTCAGGCTTGTGCTGTGAGGTGGGTGCCGATGGGCTCGCCGCAGACCACGCGGGCCACGTTGCCCGGCACGCTCAGGTCGAAGACCACAATCGGGAGGTCGTTGTCCATGCAGAGGCTGACGGCGGTGGCGTCCATCACGCGGAGGCCACGGTTGAGGACCTCGAGGTACGTGAGCCGCTCGAAGCGCTCGGCGTCGTCGTGCTTGGCGGGGTCGCGGTCGTAGATGCCGTCGACCTTCGTGGCCTTCAGGATGACGTCTGCGTGGATCTCGGCTGCACGCAGCGCAGCAGCCGTGTCGGTGGAGAAGTAGGGGTTGCCGGTGCCGGCGGCAAAGAGCACCACACGGCCCTTTTCCATGTGCCGGACGGCGCGACGGCGGATGTAGGGCTCCGCGACCTCGTCCATCCCGATGGCGGACATCACGCGGGTGAAGACGCCGGCCTGTTCGAGTGCATCCTGCATCGCGAGGCAGTTGATGACCGTGGCGAGCATGCCCATGTAGTCGGCGTGCGCGCGGTCCATGCCGCGAGAGGCGCCAGCGAGCCCTCGGAAGATGTTGCCTCCGCCCACCACGACGGCAATCTCGACGCCCATCGCGCGCACTTCGCCAATCTCGCGCGCAAAGCGCTGGATGGTGGCGGGGTCGATGCCCGACTTGCCCGGGCCGGCCAGCATCTCACCAGACATCTTGAGCAGGACGCGACGGTATGCAGGCGACTGGGACATGGGGGCTCCGGGTGTGAGCGGGAGTCGGAGGGGCAGGGTCCGGGGGGGCCTCCGAGCGGGGCCGAAGTAGCCCATTTGCCCGGGTCTCGCCGCCTCGACAGGCGCCTGAAAGCTGCCCCCGGACACGCAAAAGCCCCCCCGAGTGGTTCGGGGGGGCTCTGAGAGGCGAAGGGAATCAGCCCTTGGCTTCGGCAGCCATCTTGGCGACTTCTTCAGCCAGGTTGTCCTGCTTCTTCTCGAGGCCTTCGCCGAGGACGAAGCGAGCGAAGCGACGGACCTGGATGTTCTCGCCGATGGTGGAGACCGAGTCGGCCAGCATCTCACCGACGGTCTTGTCGTCGTCCTTGATGAAGGGCTGGTCGAGGAGGCAGACGCTCTCGTACCACTTGCGCATGCGGCCTTCGATCTTCTTGTCGAGGATCATGTCCCAGCGCTCTTGGGGCATCTTGGCGGGCTTGTCGCCTTCTTCCTTGATGCGGTCGAGCTGGACCTTCTTCTCGTGCGCGGCAGCGGCGGGGTCGACGTCGTCCTTGGAGACGAACTCGGGAGCGGAGGCAGCGATGTGCATCGCGATGTCCTCGCAGAGCTCCTTGAAGTTGTCGTTGCGGGCGACGAAGTCGGTCTCGCAGTTGATCTCGACGAGGACGCCGATGCGGCCGCCGTCGTGGATGTAGCTGTGCACGAGGCCTTCGGTGGCGGCGCGGCTGGCCTTCTTGGCGGCCTTGGCGATGCCCTTGGCGCGAAGCCAGTCGATGGCCTGGTCCACGTTGCCGTCGTTGGCGTTGAGGGCCTTCTTGCAGTCGAGGATGCCAGCACCGGTACGCTGGCGGAGGGCCTTGATGTCAGCCATGGTCACGGCCATGTCGAACTCCTGCTGCGGTGGCCGCGCCCGACTTGGATGCTGCGGGCGCGCCGACCGGTTGGTCTGCGGGGGGAAGATGGACGGCCCGTCTTGCGCCACCTGAACGGATCCAGGCTGCAAAACGGTCGTCGGGTACGAACCGGGGGCGGCGCGTATCGCGACCGCCCCCATGGAGAAGTGACGATGTAGTGCGAAGCCTCAGGCTTCGGTGGTCTCTTCAGCAGCGCCGCCGGAGTGCTTCCGGTAGATCTCCACGTCGCCCACATCGGCGGCGGAGGGTGCGACCACCTGGGCGTCGATGCCGCCACGGGAGAGGTCGCTGCCTTCGACGATGGCGTCGGCGATGGCCGTGGTGAAGAGACGGATGCTCTTGATGGCGTCGTCGTTGCCGGGGACCACGTGCTTGATGCCCTGGGGGTCGCAGTTGGTGTCGCAGAGCGCCACGACCGGGATCTTGAGCTTGCGGGCTTCGCGGACAGCGATGTGCTCACGCTTGGGGTCGATGACGAACATGACGTCCGGGGGGGACTTCAGCGTCTTGATACCGCCGAGCGACCGCTCCATCTTCTCGATGCGGCGGGTGAGGTCGAGGGCCTCCTTCTTGGTGAGGAGGTCGAAGTTGCCCTCGTCGCGGGCCTTCTCCAGCTTGACGAAGCGGTCGATGGACTGCTTGACGGTCTGGAAGTTGGTGAGCGTGCCGCCGAGCCAGCGGTTGTTCACGTAGAACATGCCGCAGCGGCTGGCCTGTTCCTGGACCACTTCGCGGGACGCGCGCTTGGTGCCGACGAAGAGCACGGTGCCGCCACCCTGGACGGTGGTGGTGATGAAGCGCATGGCATCGACGAGACCGCGGGCGGTCTTCTGGAGGTCGATGATGTGGATTCCGTTGCGCTCGCCGTAGATGTACGGCTTCATCTTCGGGTTCCACAGGCGGGTCTGGTGGCCGAAGTGGACACCGGCTTCGAGCAGGTCGCGAAGCGAGACGTTGGGCATGGGTGACTCCACAGGCTCCCGGCGGGAGGCCTGGATTCGGGTTGTGCGACCGTTGGCCTGGCCCACCAACCCGGGAACTGTGCCCGGGCACCACAGGTGAGCGCATTACCGCCAACGTGAGATTGCCGACCGAGTGTCGGCCGGCGGGGCTTAGCGCACAGGACCAATGGGTGCAATGGTCCTGTGCTGGGAGATCTACGAAGGGCTGACCTACGCTTCGGGCTGGGGGTCGTTCGACGGCTTGAGGCAGCACTTCTTGAACTTCATGCCGCTGCCACAGGGGCAGAGGTCGTTGCGCTTCAGGCCGCGCGCCTTGCCCCACTCGCGGGCTTCCGGACCCTTGGAGGGCGGACCTGCAGGCTCGACAGGAGCGGTGGCTTCTTCGACCTCTTCGTCGGGCAGCTCGTCGAGGTTGACGGGAGGCGGCGCATCGGGGCCCGCGTCGAGGTCGGGGATGGCTGCGGCTTCTGCTTCGGCTGCGGCCTGCTGCTGACGAATCGCGGCGAGGCGCGCCTGGACATCGGCCATCGTGGGCAGCTTGGGGCTGGGTGCCGCCTGCTGAGCGGGTGCGGACCCCCCCTCGGCCTGCTTGGCGATCTGGCGACCGGCCGACTTGCTGGGCTCGGGGATGGCTTCGGGCTCGAGCTCGGCCTTGAGCACGTACGAGATGACCGCTTCGTCGCGCATGGACATCATCATGCGGAACATGTCGGTGCCTTCGCGCTTGTACTCGAGCAGTGGGTTGCGCTGACCGTAGCCGCGCAGGCCGATGCCGTCGCGGAGGCGGTCCATGGCGAGCAGGTGGTCTTTCCAGTGTTGGTCGGTGTACTGGAGGAGCAGGGTGCGCTCGAGGCGGCGGAGCGCATCGGTGGTGAGCTCTTCTTCGCGACCTTCGTAGAGCACGGTGCCTTCGTCGATGATGCGCGACCGCAGCTCATCGAAGGACATGTCGCGGACTTCTTCGTCGGTGTCGTCCCACTCGATGGTGAAGATGCGCTTCATGCGCTCGCGCAAGCCGTCGACGTCCCACTGTTCGGGGTGCACGCCTTCGGGGATGGTCTCGCCGAGGATGTCGTCGACCAGGTGCTCGAGGGCCTCCATGGTCATCTCGCGGATGTTCTCCCCTTCGAGCGCACGGCGACGCATCTCGTAGACCGTCTTGCGCTGGAGGTTCATCACGTCGTCGTACTCGAGCAGGTTCTTCCGGATCTGGAAGTTGTGGCCCTCGACCCGCTTCTGGGCGTCTTCGATGGACTTGTTGATCCAGCGGTGCTCGATGGCCTCGTCGTCTTCGAGGCCCATGCGCTCCATCCAGCCGATGAGCTTGTCGCCCTGGAAGATGCGGAGCAGGTCGTCGTCGAGCGCCATGTAGAACTTGCTGCCGCCGGGGTCGCCCTGACGACCGGCACGACCGCGCAGCTGGTTGTCGATGCGGCGCGACTCGTGGCGTTCGGTGCCGAGGATGAAGAGGCCCCCCAGTCCGAGGACTTCTTCTTTCTCTACGTCGGTCACCAGCTTGTGCTTGGCGATGCAGGCCTCGAGCTCGGTGGGGTCGGCGTCGGGACCGAGCTCGGCGATGGCCATGGCTTCGGGGTCGCCGCCCAGCTTGATGTCGGTGCCGCGGCCCGCCATGTTGGTGGAGATGGTGACCGAGCCCTTGTGCCCGGCCTGGGCCACAATCTGGGCTTCGCGGTCGTGCTGGCGGGCGTTGAGGACTTCGTGGGGGATGCCTCGCTGGCGCAGCAGACGGGCCACGATTTCCGACTTCTCGACGGACACGGTGCCCACAAGAATGGGCTGGCCCTTGCCGTGGATGGTCTCGATCTCGTCGAGGATGGCCCGGTACTTCTCGCCCTGCGTCTTGTAGACGACGTCGTCCATGTCTTTGCGGATGACGGGCTTGTTGGTGGGGACCACCATGACGTCGAGGTTGTAGATCTTCTGGAACTCTTCGCGTTCGGTCTCGGCGGTACCGGTCATGCCCGCGAGCTTCTCGTACATCCGGAAGTAGTTCTGGAAGGTGATGGTGGCGTAGGTTTGGCTCTCGGCCTGGACCTGGAGCTTTTCCTTCGCTTCGACAGCCTGGTGCAAGCCATCCGACCACCGACGACCGGGCATCAGGCGGCCGGTGTTTTCGTCGACGATGACCACCTTGCCGTTCTGGACCACGTAGTCGCGGTCGCGGCGGAAGATGGTGTGGGCCTTGAGCGCCTGGTTGACGTGGTGCAGCAGCTGCATGTTGTTGGAGTCGTACAGGTTGTCGAGCCCGAGCTTGGACTCCACCTTGTCGACACCGGCATCGGTGAGGGTGACCTGGCGGCTCTTTTCGTCGACGACGTAGTCGATCTCGGCCTGCAGCAGCGGAATCACGCCGTCGATGATGACGTAGCGGTCGAGCTCCTGGTTGACCGGACCGCTGATGATGAGCGGCGTACGCGCTTCGTCGATGAGGATGGAGTCCACTTCGTCGACGATGGCGAAGTTGGGCTTGCGCTGGACGTAGTCCTCGATGCGGAACTTCATGTTGTCGCGCAGGTAGTCGAAGCCGAACTCGTTGTTGGTGCCGTACGTGATGTCGGCGGCGTAGGCAGCCTGCTTGCTGGCGGGGTTGCGGTCGCGCTGCAGGATCTTGCCCACTTCGAGGCCCAGGTAGTTGTAGACCTTGGCCATCCAGTCGGCGTCGCGGCTGGCGAGGTAGTCGTTGACGGTGACGACGTGCACGCCCTTGCCGGAGATGGCGTTGAGGTAGACGGGGAGCGTGGCGGTGAGCGTCTTGCCCTCGCCCGTCTTCATCTCGGCGACCATGCCCCGGTGCAGCACCAGCCCGCCGAGCAGCTGCACATCGTAGTGCCGCATGCCCATGGTGCGGACCGCGACCTCGCGCACGGTGGCGAAGGCATCGGGGAGGATGTCGTCGAGGCTGGCGCCTTGGTCGATCTTGTTGCGGAAGAGGGCGGTCTGCCCCTTCAGGTCGGCCTCGCTCAGAGCCTTGTACTTGGGCTCCAGACCGTTGATCCGTGACACCAGCGGACGCTGCTTCTTGAGCCAGCGGTCCGACCGAGTGCCGAACACCTTCTTGATGACGCCTTCGATGCTGAGCATCTCTTCTCCAAGTCGTGCGCGGCCGGGGTCGCGCGACGGGCACGGGTAGGCGCAAGTGGCGCCCGCGTCAAGCCCTCATGGGCGACGACTCCGCAATCCCCGCGGGAACGGCCCTCTACTCCATGTGCTCCAGCGGGTCGACCGGTTGCCCTTCCACATAGATCTCGTAGTGGAGGTGGGGACCCGTGGTGGCGCCGGTCATGCCGACTGTGGAGATGGGCTGCCCCGGTCGGACGGTCTCCCCCACGCCCACCAGCAGCCGTGCGTTGTGGGCGTACCGCGTGACAACATCGTAGCCGTGGTCAATCTCGAGCATCCGCCCGTAGCCGGAGTGGTACTCGGCGGTGACCACGAGGCCAGACGCCGGGGCCCGGATGACGGTGCCGATGGGTGCCGAGATGTCGATGCCGAAGTGGAATTTCCAGCGCTTGTTGAACGGACTGCGCCGCCAGCCGAACCCACTGGTGAGCACGCCGTCGAGGGGCCAGCTCGAGGGAACGGCGGTGGACCGGGCCCGAAAGCTCTCGGCCGTCTCGACCACCTGGCCCATCTCGACCTCCGCGAGGCGAATTCGGCGCAGGAGGTCTTCGACCCGGTCGTCGGCAGCATCGAGGCGACCGCGCGTGGTGGTGACCTCGATGAGGTCTTCTTCGCCGAGGTCGTCGAGGGGCTCGACCGCCAGTCCGGTGTCGAGCCCTTCGGTGAACCAGGCCGGGTCGTGGGGTACTTCCGCGACTTCGTCGGCCATGGGACCGAAGCCCGGGAGGTCTTCCGGGTCGATGGCGTGCAGCTGCTCTTCGTACAGACGCAGCCGCCGGAGCTCGCGGTCGACGGTGTCGAGCTTGCCTTCCACCTCGAGCAGGCGGGCCTTGAGCTCGAGGTTTTCCGCTTCGACCGGACCGAATGCCAGCGCACGGGGCAAGGCACCCAGCCCCACCAGAGCCGCCCCGCTCACGAGGGTGAGCACGCCCACCAACGCCACAAGCACCAGCTGGAGGCGCCGCACCGACACCACAAGCTGCCGCGAAGGACCCGCTCCTCCTTCCGGAACCACCCACAGCGTGACTGTTCGAGGGCGGTCGCCCGAGCTCACGGGACTTCGTCGACCCGCGCGATGACCACGGTGATGTTGTCGTCGCCGCCGCGCTCACAGGCCAGCTCGATGAGCTTGCGGGCCGCTTCCTGGGGACCGTGGTCGAGCACGGCTTCACCGATCTCGGCCGTCTCGACGAGGCCCGACAGACCATCACTGCACAGCACGAAGCGGTCGTCGCGGCGGACAGCCCGCACCATCAGGTCGACCTCGACGTCTTCCATGTAGCCGAGCGAGCGCGTGATGATGTTCTTGAGCTTGTGGGTCTTGGCCTCTTCGGGGGTGATGAGGCCAGCCTTGATCTTCTCGTTGACCAGGGAGTGGTCTTCGGTGAGCTGCTCGATGACGCCGTCGCGGACCACGTAGCCACGCGAGTCGCCGACGTGCGCAAGGTAGGCGTTGCCGTTTTCCATGAGCAGGGCGAGGCAGGTGGTGCCCATGCCCTTGTACTCGGGCTCTTCGGTGGCCTTCTCGAAGATGCGGCGACCGGCGAGGCGTACGGCGTAGCGCAGCTTCTCACGGGTGATTTCGACCGGGCCGTCGTCGGCATCGAGGCCGTGGTCTTCGGGACGGTATTCGAGGGAGGTGAGGACCTCTTCCACCGTGTTGACCGCGATGGCGCTGGCGAACTCACCACCCACGTGACCGCCCATGCCGTCGCAACACACGAAGAGGTTCAGCTCATCGTTGATGAGGTAGTTGTCTTCGTTGTTGGTGCGCTTCATGCCCACGTCGGTCATGCCACATGAGGTGATTCGCATCGGGACTCCCTGACGGCCGGAGCATGGGATGGTTGGTCTGTGGATGAACCAGTGGACCGTTGGGCGACAGTACAACGCGCGCCCGGGCTCCGCGAGTTCGCGCGCCTAACAGACGACTCACCGGGCACGCAATGGCTGCACAGAAAGGCTGCTTTGGTGCAGGGGCGAAGCGGAATTGCCGGGGGTGTCAGGCGTACAGGCTACGGGCGACGGCGGACCACTGCTCGCCGGTGAGATCCGCGGGCCGTGCGCGAGCATCAACCCCGGCCGCCTCGAGCGCCTGCGCGACGCGTTCTTTGGGAAAGCCCGTGGAGAGGGTCTTTCGGAGCATCTTCCGAGGCGAGGAGAAGCCGATGCGCACCACCTTTTCTTCCCGGTCGAGCCACTCGGTGTCGAGCTGGTGGGCCGGAAACAGGTCGAGGCGGATGACGGCGGACTTCACCTTTGGCGGCGGATGGAAGGCGCCGGGAGGTACCCGGGTGACCCGCGAGACAGTGGCCCGTGCCTGGCAATAGACCGACAACGACCCACGATGCCGGTGACCGGGAACGGCCAACATCCGCTGGGCCACCTCTTCTTGCAGCATGACCACGAGCCGGCGGAAGCGGTCGGGGCGGCGCAGCATCTCGATGACCAGCCCGGTGCCCACGTTGTAGGGCAGGTTGGCGGCACACACCCAGCCGTCGTCGTCGAGCAGGGTGCTCCAGTCGACTTCTGCGGCATCGCCCGAGATGAGGCGCAGGTTGGGTTGGTCGGCGAAGCGGTCGGTGAGGAAGGTGACGAGGTCGCGGTCGATCTCCACCGCCGTGACCTGCGCCCCCGCAGCGAGCAGCCCACCGGTGAGAACGCCCAGACCGGGGCCCACTTCGAGGACCCGGGTGTCGGGGCCATCGACCGCGGCGGCCACGATGCGCTCGACCACGGCGGGGGAGCACAGGAAGTTCTGGCCGAAGCGCTTGCGGGCACGCCCGCCGAACGTGGCGAGCAGGCGGGCTGGATGGACGAAGCCGTCGGTCATGGGTCTCCCGGAACCCAGCCGGACCGGGCGGTGACGTCGAGGCTGTCGCGCTGACCTGCAAGCAAGCGCAGGCGACCACAGTGGGCAATCATCGCCCCGTTGTCGGTGCAGCGGGCGCGCGGGGGAATGAAGGCCGTGATGCCGGGCAGCTGCGCGAGACGGGTGCGCAGCTCGGAGTTGGCCGCGACCCCGCCCCCGATGGCCACACGCCGCACGCCGGTCTTCTCGGAGGCCTTCCGAATCCGGTGCAAGAGGACGTCGACGAGAGCTGCCTGAAAGGACGCGGCCACATCTTCGGTGGACGCCCGCCCGGGCTTGTGGACGTGGTTGCGCACGGCGGTCTTGAGGCCCGAAAAACTCATGTCGAGGGGCGAGCGCTCGATGACCTGGCCCCGACGCTTGCTCTTGCGGAGCTCTTTGACGCGCGGGCGTGGGAAGGCCACAGCCTTGGGGTTGCCCTGTGCCGCGAGCCGGTCGATGGGCGGACCACCGGGGTAGCCGAGGCCCAGCATTCGCGCGACCTTGTCGTAGGCCTCTCCTGCGGCGTCGTCGATGGTCTGCGCCACCACGGTGTAGTCGCCCACTCCACGCGCCAGGTAGAGCGTGGTGTGGCCACCGGAGACGACGAGCGAGAGGAACGGGAAGGCGGGCGCAGGGTCGTCGAGAAGGGGCGACAGCAGGTGGGCTTCGAGGTGGTTGACCGCCACGAAGGGCACACCCCAGCCGGCAGACAGGGCGCGGGCGTGGGACAGCCCGACCAGCACCGCGCCCACGAGTCCGGGACCGGCGGTGGCCGCGATGGCGTCGGGGCGCTCGATGCCCGCTTTGTCGAGGGCGGCCCGAACCGACACCACCACGCGCTCAGCGTGCGCGCGAGAGGCCAGCTCGGGGACCACCCCGCCGTATTCGGTGTGGATGGCCTGAGAGTGGATGATGTCGCTGGCCACCCCATCGGGGCCGACCACGGCGACTGCGGTCTCATCACAGCTTGTTTCGATGCCCAGGACGTTCATGCGCCCTGCTACTCGGTCGGGGCCCCGGAGACGACCCCCGTGTGCACAATCTTGGGGCGGTACGACTCGAAGTCGAAGCGGCCTTCGTCCTGTTCGCCGTCGTGGCACTGGATGCAGGTGGCTTCGGGCGGATCGACCTCCATGCGGGCGGTCTTGGGGTCGCGGACGTGGTCGCGGCCCGGACCGTGGCAGGACTCGCAGCCCACACCCTTGAGCTGGCCCACCTGGTTGGGATGGGCGGGCCCTTCGGGATGAAAGGCGCCGGTGGCGTGGCAGCCGTAGCAGTCGAGGTCGACGTGGCGCTTCTGGTCGACGAGGGTCCGCCAGGCCTTGGCGTGCGGGGTGTCCTTCCACTGTTGGGTCTGGGCCGGGTGACAGCCGGCGCACGAGCCGCTGCCCATGAACGGACCGCGGAGGGGGCCGGACGACTTTGCGGCCGCTTCCATGGCTTCGATGTCGGCCAGGGCCTGTGCCACCTTCTCTGCCGTGGCGGGGTGGTCGGCAACACCAGGACCCAGCGACTGCAGCTCGAAGTCGATGCCGTGCATGGGGTCTGATGACTCGGACCTGGCTGCTGCGAGCTCGGCCTCCACCCGTGGGATTTCCTTGTCGTAGTGGTCGAGACGACGCTGCTGGCGTTCTTTCGAGCGTTCGTCGTCGGTGCGTTCCAGGTGGTCGGCGGCCGACGCACGCCGCTTCTTCAGGCGGTCGAGCTGCTTTTCCAGTTCTTCGACCGAGCCCTGGACCGCGAAGCCTGTCGCCCCGGGCTCCCAGTGCACCGTGGTGACGCCGAGCTTCTTGCCGCGGGTGCCCAGCTCGATGCGCGCGGTGTTGTGGCCGAGCAGCTTGGGGGTGGGGCGGGCGGTCTGGCTGCCGCCTCCGACGATGAGGTCGATGCGGGGCTCGGCTTCGGCGAGCGCGATGTCGTCGTCGAGCGAGAGCCGGCTGAGTACGACCACCAGATCGGCGTCAGGGGCGTCTTCAAGCGCGCGAGCGAGGGCCGGACCTGCCGGAGCGACCACACAGCCGCGCGGCATCAGCGCTTCGTCGGACAGCAGCCCCACCACGCGAATGTCGAGGCCGGCCACGGTGGCGGTCTGGCTGGGGGGGAACGGCGCAGCGCCATCGCACATCAGGTTGGCGGCGGTGTAGGGCGCGCCGGTGGCCTTGGCGCGTTCGGTGAGCCAGTCGACGCCCAGAGCCAGGTCGCCCTTGCCGGGCACCATCGCGTGGATGCCCGATGTAGTGAGAACATCGAGCTGGAGGGCACCCTTGCGACGCTGCTGGCGCAAGCGCTTGTCGGACATGCGGGCGGTCTTCCAGAAGAGGTCGCCGCCGTCGAGCACGAGCACCGAGCCCGCGTTCTGGAGTTCACCGAGGAGTGTGCTTCGCCGGGGCAGACCGCCCTGGGGGTTCTTCGGTCAACCGCAGGGCTCGATGTCGCCGTGGACGTTGGCCTGGGACGCGATGACGATGTCGCGGGGGCCGGTCGGGGTGGGCTCGGCGTCGGGGGTGGCCTCTCCACTGCAGCCGAACGCCACAGAAGCCAGCCAGATGCCCAAGGTGCGGTTCATTGGGACCCCTCGTCGTCCGGGACGGCTTCGGACGGGATGCGCTCCCGCCGCTCGGCCTTCTCCTGGTCTTTCTTGGCCTTCCGGTTGCCTTCGCGAATCATGTCTTCGACCACTCGCAGGACCCGGTCGTCGACCAGGTACACGGCGGGGTCGCCTTCGATGGCGGCGTACCGGCGGGCCGACTCGCGGCCTTCGAGGTCGACCCTGGGCTCGCCGAGGGACCCGAGAACCACGATGCGTTCGTTGGCCTCGCCGTCGGTGAGGACCACGCGGGCGACGGGTTCGGTGAGGCCGTAGGTGGCGAGGTCGGTGGCGGCGTCGTCGATGAACGACTCCACCTCCATCTCGGCCAGCTGGCGGGCCACCCGCTCGGGGGTGCTCCCGGGAACGGGCACGCCGTCTTTCCAGAACCAGTCTCCGGCCGCCAGGCGAACGCCGTGCTCACCTTCGAGGTCGTTGTCGGGACGCGGCACCAGCACGGCGTCCACAGCCACCACATCGGCGGACTGCATGCGCACCACCCGCCGGTTGCGGTACTCGGAGAGGTCGGCGGAGTATTCGTCGAGCATGCCCCGACGCGCCACGTAGATGGTGTCGTCGTCGGCGAACATCATGTACGCCAGCTCTTCGAGCTTGTTGTCGGACGGAGCGTCGTTGCCCACCAGCAGGTGGAGGGGGTCGCGGGAGGCGAACCGGATGGTGAGGTCGACGCGGGGCTCGGCCAGGCCGTACTCCACGAGCTTTTCGGCCGACGGGGCAGCACCGAGCTCGATGAAGTCTTTCGCCTTGAGGGCGGACACCCGGCCCAGCAGGCGACGGACGCGGTCGTCGCTGGCCGCCATCTTCTCGGGGGCCTGCATCTCCCAGGTGCGCTCGCCCACCTTCTCGATGTCGAGGGCATCGGGGGCACCGTCCATCCGGAGGGTGGCCGAGTACCGGGTGACGTCTTTGGAGTCGAAGCCGGCGAACCGACGCTCGCGGAACTCGTCGAGGCTGAGGCTGTAGTAGTCCACCGCGGACTTCTTCACGGTGTAGATGACATCGCCGGGCAGCGGCTGGATGTAGTAGCTGACCGAGCTGGGGTTGGGGTCGCCAGCGCGGAACTTGAGCCCCTTGCCGTCGCGCATCGTGAGCTCGACCTCGATGGCGTTGTCGCCGAGGCCGTAGAGCTCGGCCATCTCGGGGTCTTCGACGACCGTGGCGCGCGCGGTGAGGTCGTGGAGCTGGTGCTTCACCCGGTTGACCATGGAGCGACCGGCCACGAAGTCCGTGCCTTCGATGGTCCACTTTCCGTCGGCTTCGACGAGCACGACGGAAGAGCTGTCGGGACGCTTGACCGAAACCCGTGCCAGCTCGTGCTTCTCGAACTCGAACAGGCGCGGACCGCTCTCGGTGGTCTCGACCTGGTCGGGCTTCAGCAGGAACCAGGCCCCGCCCACAACGAGCAGCAGGCCCGCTGCGATGAACGTGCCGCGAAATGCCTTCATCGGCCCCTCCGGGACAGCCAGGTGGCGATGCCGAGGGCGAGCACCATGATGGGCATCAGCCCGATGGAAACCCACCGCAGTGTGGCGAGGTCTTCTTCAGTGAGGGCCAGCCGACGCGCGCGGGTGGCCTTTCCAACAGTACCGACCGTGACGCCCAGGCGGCGGTCGTCGCCGGCGAGCCAGTGCACGAGGTTGACGCCAAACACGGCGTTTCCAGGCGCTTCACCCACGATGGCATCGGTGAAGACGTCGGCGTCGCCGATGACCACGATGCGCGCTTGCGGCTTGCCGGGACGGACGAGGTTGGTGCCGGGCCGAATGGTGACGGCGTAGGCGAGGTCGTGGGGACCCTGGACGTCGATGTCGGGTTCGTAGACAGCGCCACCGCCCACCAGCTCCCCACCGCGGTCGATCCAGCCCCCGCGGGTGGTCTTCAGGATGGCCTCTGCGCGCACACCTTCGGGGAGGGTGTCGGGGCGACGGACGGCTGCGGGGTGCGAGAGCACCGTGACCAGCTTGTCTTCGCGGAGGTCGGTGGTGATGGCGTGGCGCCCGTAGACCGGAATGGGACGGTCGCGGTAGGGCACCTGCATCTCGGGCTGCAGCGCGACACCGTCGGAGAAGGACAGGCCGATGCGCTTGAGCAGCTCGGGCGCGGGCGTGCCCACATCACCGGCCACCAGCACAGCACCGCCACGGCCCACCCAGCCGAGCAGGGCGTCTTCTTCCTGAGGCGTGAGCGCGCGGAGCGGACGGGCGACGAACACGACTGCGGCGTCGTCGGGGATGCTCGGGAGCTCACCTTCGCGGGTGGTGGCGATGAGGTCGAGGGGCTCGACGTCGTAGCGCTCGCGGTCGAGCTCGGAGACCAGCTCGGACAGGCTGTTGGGGCCGGAGCCGGTGGGGTCGAGCTCACCGTGGCCCGACAGCACGTAGACCGCCCGACGGGAGGGGGTCATGAGCTGCGAGAAGGCGCGCGACAAAGCCGACTCACCCACGAATTCCACGCGGCGGTCTTTGCCCTTGCCCACGCGCCGGAACAGCTCGCGGTCCTTCAGGTCGACGCGGTCTTTGCCCCGCTGGATGACGATGCGGCCGTAGTCGGTGACGCCGAGCTTTTCAGCGGTGAGCCGTTCCTTGTCGAAGTCGACCAGCTTCCACTTCACCGCGGTGCTGTGGGCGCCCACTTCCTTGAGGAGGTCTTTGACGGCCTGGTCTTTGAACGGGGAGTCGTCTTTTCCACGCTGATGCGAAAACGCCGTGAGCGTGACCTCTTCGGCATCCTGGTCGAGCAGGGAGAGCTTCTGGAGGGTGTCGGCCTGGAGGGTGTTCTGGGCGCCTTCGGAGAAGTCGACCCGGGCCCGGTAGGAATCGGCCAGCGCATACAGGGCGACCAGCACGCCGAGAACCATGATGGTCACGAGCGTGGCGTTCGATCCGTAGGCGAGGACGCGTCGGGTGTTCTGCTTCACCGCCACCTCCGAGACTCGATGCTCCGCCAGGTGAGAAAGAGGAAGGCGAAGGTGAACAGCACGAACCAGGCGACGTCGGCGGAGTCGATGACGCCCCGACTGAAGGGTTCGACGTGGGTGAGGAAAGACAGGTGGCGAAGCGCCTCGGAGAGCCAGGCGACCGGGACCATGTCGGCGGCCGTGCCCGCAATCCAGAAGGGCAGGAGCACCACCACGCCCGCCAGCCCCGCAGCCACAGGCTCATCGGTGAGGCTGGAGGTGAACAGCCCGGCGGCCACGAAGCCGCTACAGGCGAGGGCCAGGCCCAGGTAGCTCGTGAGAATCACGCCCCAGTCGGGGTCGCCGTAGTAGGCGAGCACCAGCGGGAAGATGCCCGTGCCGGCCAACAAGATGAGGCACAGCGCAAAGCTCGCTGCCCACTTGCCCGCCAGCAACGACCCCAGCGGCACCGGGGCGGTCATGAGGAACTCGAAGGTGCCGGCCCGGCGCTCTTCGGCGAAGTGCCGCATGGTGAGCATCGGCAGCAGGAACAGCAGGCTGACCGAGAGGTTGCCCAGCATCACGCGGAGGCTGGCTTCGCCGGTCTGGATGACGCCCATGTAGAAGAACAGGCCTGCGAGAAAGAGGAAGACGCTCAGGAAGACGTACGCGAGCGGACTCACGAAGTAGACCCGCATCTCTTTCTTGAAGACGGCCCATGCCACGTTCATCGTGACTCCCTCGAGGTGAGGTGGGGGGTGGTCGTGGGTTCAGCCCTCGAGCCCGACGACTGCGAGGAAGGCCTCTTCCAGCGACGGAGCGTGGCGTTCCATCGCGCGGACGGTCCAGCCGTGCTCGATGGCGAGGCGCGCGATGGCGGTGCGGGGGTCGGTGGGGGCCCGGACGTCGAGGATGGTGAAGCCTGCGTCGTCGCCTTGGGGGGTGACCTGGTCGACGCCATCGAGCGCGCCCACAATCTGGGGCACCTTGCCTGCGTCGTCGCCCTTGGCCTTCAGCTCCACCCGGAACCGGATGCCCTGGCCCACGCGATTCTTGAGGCTGGCGATGGACTCATCCGCTGCGACCTTGCCGCTGTTGATGATGACCACCCGCTCACAGAGGCGCTCGACCTCGGGGAGGATGTGCGTGGAGAGGATGACCGTGCGGTCTTCGGCCAGCCCGCGGATGAACTTGCGGATGCCGACCACCTGGCCGGGGTCGAGGCCCGAGGTGGGTTCGTCGAGCACCAGCACTTCGGGGTCGTGGATGACCGCCTGGGCCAGCCCCACCCGCTGCCGGTAGCCCTTGGACAGGCTGCCGAGGATGCGGTGTTCCCAGCCGGTGAGGCCCACCTGTTCCATCACCTCGCCGATGCGACGGGTGCGCTTGCTGCGAGCGATGCCGCGCACCTCGGCCACAAAGGAGAGGTACGCCCCGATGCTGAGCTCGGTGTAGAGCGGCGGACGCTCGGGCAGGTACCCCACCTTGCGGCGGACCTGCATGTTCTCTTCGAAGACGTCGTGGCCAGCGACCACCGCACGGCCTTCGGTGGCCGGCAGGAAGCCCGTGAGCATCCGCATGGAGGTGGTCTTGCCGGCGCCGTTCGGACCGATGAAGCCCAGAATCTCGCCGCGCCCGACCTCGAACGTGACGTTGTCGACCGCCGTGAAGCTGCCGAAACGCTTGGTCATGCCTTGCGCCGAAATCATGCGCCCTCGCACGGCTAGTGGTGACCCGCACAGCACATGCGGGATCGGCCGGCCCCAATATCCGCCCGACCATCATTGGCATGCGCGAATAACGGCCAGAGACATCTCGCGGGTCCGACCCGAGCCGTCGGAGCGGATAGCCCACCCGTCGCCAGGAGGATTCGTGCCGTTCGCCCTCGCCGCCAGTGCGCTGCTCGCACCGGTCGCCGCTCAGCAGTCTTCGGTCGTGGTGGACCGGATTGTCGCGGTGGTGGGGGAACGTCTCGTCCTGCAGTCCGACCTCGACCTCGAGCAGGCTCTGTCCCCCCTCGAAGACTCTCCGGTCGCAGCTCTGATGGGCCCGTCTGCAGATCCTCTGCAAGTCGTCATCGACCGGGCGATCATCCGCGGGCTGGCCGGAAACGCAGCCATCTACGTCCCGTCCGACACCGACGTCCGCGACCGCGTCACCACCATCCGCTCGCACTTCGCCGACGACACCGCGTGGAATGCGTTCCTGCTGGTGCACGGCCTCGACGCCGACCGCCTGGCCAGCCTCCTGTACTCGCGCCTCGTGGTCGACCGATACATCGAGCGCAACCTGCAGCAGGCCGAGCGCGGTGCCGCCGCCTACGCGGAGTGGATCAGCCACCACCGGGCCCGCGTCCCCATCCGCCTGGTGCCCGCCATCGACGACATGGTGCCTGGACGATGACCCCTCTGACCGACCTCGAGCGGGCGTGCTTCGGGGCCGCCGCATGGACGCACGCCCAGGTCACCGGTGCCCTCGAAGCGCCAGGCGCGGTTGTCGTGGTAGAGGAGGGCGTGGGGTATGTGCTCGGGGTGCGGGTTCTCGACGAGGTGGAGCTGCATCGCATCGGCGTGCTGCCCACCCGGCGCCGAGAAGGCCACGGTCGACGCCTGTACGACCGGTTTGTCGAGGCGGCCACCAGCGCCGGAGCCCGACAGCTCTTCCTCGAAGTCCGTGAAGACAACCACGCCGCCCGGGCTCTGTATGCATCTGTGGGCCTCGAGACTGTCGGGACGCGGCCCCGGTACTACGCGGATGGGTGTGCGGCGGTCGTGATGGCCGGGGCGGTCCACGGAGCACCGTCATGACCCTCCTGCACGCCATCTTCGCGTCCAGCGCCCTGGCCACCACCCCACCGTGCACCCTCTCCGCACCGCCCGCCACGCGCACCGCCCCCACTGCGCCTGCGCGGATGATGCTCGAGGTCCGCCTGGCCGCCGACACCCCCACCCCGCTCATCGACGCCACCCTGGCCCCGCTCATCGAGGCCGGCCTCCCCGTCACCGTCCTGGTCCCCCCCGGATGGTCTGCCGACGACCCGGCATGGCGGCTGCCTGCGCGTGGGGTCGACGTCGGCGTCATCGGCACCCTCGACGACATCGTCGGCCAACCCGTCACCGACCCCGGCGCGATGTCGCTGGCGGACTGGCGCGTCGCTCTCAAGTCCAGCAAGCGCGCAGTCCAGCGGGCCACACACAAGCGCGCCACCGTCCTCGCGGTGCCCCCACCCACCCCCACCGGCGAAGTCGCCATCGACGAAGCCGGCTTCCAGGCCTTGTTCCTCATCGACCCCGGCGACGCCGCAGCCCCCCGTCGCGCGCGTGCCTACGGCGGCCGAACCGGTCGCACCCGAGTGGTGACCGAAGGCGCCGGGGTGGATGCCTGTGGCGCCCAGCTGGGCACTCCCCTCCCCTCGGCCCTCGACCGCATCGCCCGGGTCGGCCCCAGCCAGGTCGTCACCCGCGTGGCCCTCGCGCCCAGCGCCGACGAAGCCCGCGCCGTCGCCCTGTGGTGGACCCACACCGCAGCACCCGCCGAGTGGAAAGCATGGTCCGTGGGCACTCTGTACGTCCGGGCAGGCACCACGCCGCTGGCACCCAAGCCTGCGGAAGCGCCCCCTGTCGCCCAAGCCTCCCTCACCACCGACCGCCTCGCGCAGGCCACCGAGACCATCACCACAGTGGGCCGACTCCCGCGCGTGCTGCCCGGCGACCTCACCCTCACCGAGGCCTTTGTGGGGCTCGCTGCGATGGCGGCCGACCCCGGACATCCCGCCTACCCCGTGCCCTACGTCGGACCGCCTCCCGGTGACGTCCGGTCGGTCCTGACCGGCCCCACACCGCTCGAAGAAGCGGCCGTGCGCCAGGCCGCCACCGCACTCCTTCCGAGCCTGGGCGACCACCTGCCCACACTGGTGAACGTGGGCGCGCACACGCTCACAGCCGGCGAGTTCCTGCTCGTTCTCGCACAGCTTCAGCGCGGGCTCGCTCCGGTTGCCCGGCCCATCGGCTCACCCGACCCATTCGCCGAAGGAGCGGGCTGGGGCACCGTGCGCTGAGCAGCCCTACCGCTGCGAGCCGAAGTAGTAGGTCTTGGCGAGGTCGACGCCGGTGCAGAAGCGCGGGAAGGTCTGCTTCTTGATGGTCTTTTCGATGCAGCCGAGGAATTCCGGGTCGTCGGTGTTCGACGGCCGGAGGTCGATGGCGGCAATCTTGCCGGTCTTGTCGACGGCGATGGAGACCTTGACGGAGCTGCTGAATTTGTCGTCTTTCTTGAGCATCCGGGTGGAGCAGTCGCGGAGCTGCTTGCCGAGCTGCTTCATGATGAGCTTGACGGGCTCGCGCATCTCTTCGCCACAGTACTCTTCGCCGTACATCCGGTCGCGGGGCGGGCCCCCGATGTCGGCGTTGAGGAGGTCGGAGCCCCCGCCTCGCTTGGTGTTCAGCACGCTGGCCGTCTGGGCTTCGGTGCTCGGGGCGGCAGCCTTTGCGACGGGCGGCTCGTAGGCATCGGAGGGGCGAGCATCGCCGGCATCCGTGAGCGGGACGTCGTCGATGTCGGCGGAGCCCAGGTTTTCGGTGTCGGGGAGACCACTGCCGATGGGCTTCTTGGGAGGCTTGGTGCTGGTGGACGTGCCCGTGGGCTTGGAGGGCTTGGTGGGCTTGCTGGGGGTGTCGGCGACGGGCTCGGGGGTGTCGTCTTCGTCGTCGAGGTCGATGCTGACGAATTGGCTCGACACCTTCTTGTAGGCCTCGGCACCGGTGGGGACGTCGGGGAGCGGCTGTTCTGCGGGTGGCATGAACATGAAGCCACCCACACCAACGGCGAGCAGGGCAACAGCGAGCCCCACAATCTTGCCGGTGGGAGGCTTCTTTGCGGCCGCTTCAGCTGCTTCCCGGGCTGCACGGGCCTCCGCACCGGGGTCGGTGGGGGCTTCCTCGCCGGGAATCTCGATCAGGCAGCTCGGGCACCGACCACCAAAGGTGAGGACGTCGTCATCGACCTCGCCTTTGCAGAACGGACAGGCTCCCATTGGACCTCCTCCCCGGCACCCACCCGGGAGCCATCGACGCTACCACTCACACAAACCACCGTCCAGGAAGCCACCTGGACAGCACCAACCCGTCTCGCCACAGTCGACCTGCGCCGAGCTGCACTTGAGGCTGGACCGAAATCGGCGCAGCGGAGGGTTCCGCCGCCAGACCTCCGACACCCATCGGACGCAGGAGTTCCAAACACGACGCGAACCCAGGCATAACGGACCCCACGCCACCCGTCCGGCAACCCGAGGTCACCAATTTGTAGCGTAGGACCTTCGAGGTGGACCGACTGTTCCCCGTTCCTCGGCGGACTCCGCTCACGACGATAGGGCCCCGCCATCGGAGGCCACCCATGGGCAGCACCCGCGACTTCATCGCCGCCACCTTCTCGGACGGAATGCTCCCCGTCCTGCGGCGTCCCGTCGAAGACGTCATCTACGAAACCCTCGACCAACGCCAGATCCCCAACCGCACCGACTTCAAGGAGCTGCGCGACCTCGTGCTCAGCCTGCGCGGCCAGGTCACGGGCATGGCCAGTGGCATCCGTCGGCTCGCAGAAGGTGCCGAGCGCACCAGCGACGACCTCGCGGATCAGTCCGAGGCTCTGGAAGCGCTCCAGGAACAGGTCACGGCGCTCACCCGTCGGGTGGCACAGCTCGAGCGCGACAACCGCGTGCTCACCGACCGTCTGGCCGCCGAAGAGTAGGCTCACCCCACGCCGTACAGGCCGTCGAGGGTGATGACCGACACATTGCAGAAGGCGTGAAAGAGTGCGCCCGGCACCACGCCCCCGGAGCGCTCCCGCAGCCAGGCGAAGAGCAGTCCCGGGAAGAACGTGGCGAAGTGCCACCACTGCACCTGCACCACCGAGTGGCCGAAGGCGAACAACAGGTTGGCCACGATGGCCCCCACGCCGAGCTGCACGCCGAGGACGCGCCACTTGCGCGCGTGCACCTCGTTGAGGCGGGTCTGGAGGTAGCCCCGGTAGAAGAACTCCTCGGGAATCGCGACGAAGAAGATCTGGTAGGCCACCAGGGTGAAGAAGTCGTCGGGGAGGTGGGCGAGGTCGGGGCCCGTGGACGACAGGATGTCCATCAGGGAGCGGTCGGCCGGCCAGAGCAGCGTCAGATCCACCGCTCCGGCCTTCCAGATCTGGCTCGCGAAGTCCAGCAGGTGCGGAAAGAACGCCTGGTAGACGTGGTAGCCCACCAGCCAGGGCACCAGGATGATGCCCGCCATCGCACCGGCCAGCCCGAGCGCCTGCCCCCACGACCGAAGGTCGCGAAACGCAGGGATGCTCAGGCGATAGGCCCACGAGTCGGCCCCACGCCACCGGCACAAGGCTACCGGCGCATAGATGAACAGCAAGGGAACGACCGCGAGAACCCAGTCCGGCAGCCCCACACCGCGCTGCAGCGTGAGCGCCAGCCGGATGAGCAGGAGGGTGACCAGCCAGAGCAGGCCCACCTCGATGTAGACCGACCGGCGGCTCAGTCCGGGCGTGCGCTGGTCGCCAAGTGGGGCAGGCTTCCCCTCCCCTTCTGGTACCCCTCGAGGTCGAGTGTCACCCACGAGAAACCCTCCGCCCTGGCCACTTCCGTCACGCCCTGGCGGACCGAGGGGTCGACCAGGAGGTACAATTCGTCGACCCCGACTTCGAGACGAAGCATGGGCCGGCCATCGAGTTCATGCCACCGCGCGCGGAACCGCCGCACGCCCACAGTGCGCAGGTAGCTCTCTACCGCCCGCACCGCTCGCACCCGGGGTGCCGTGACCCGCGTGCCCACCGCAAAGCGCGACCCCAGGCACGCGAACGACGGCTTGTCCCACACGGGAATGCCCAGCTGGCGGGCGATGTCGCGCACGGTTTGCTTGTCGAGGTGAGCGTCGACGAGCGGGTGCAGGACCGCCTTCTCGCCTGCTGCGACGAGGCCGGGACGGTGGTCGCCCAGGTCGTCGAGGATGGTGCCATCGACCACATTGGCAATCCCCAGCTGCTCGGCCTTCCGCGTGGCCAGCTCGAAGAGCTCGGACTTGCAGAAGTAGCAGCGGTCGCCGCTGTTGCGGGCGTAGCCTTCGGACTCCAGCTCGCGGGTCTCGATGAGAACGTGCCGGATGCCGAAGCGCGTGCACACTTCTCTCGCAATCTGCAGCTCTTCGGGGGGAAAGGTCTCGGACACGGCGGTCACGGCCACCGCTCGATCTCCCAGGACCTTGTGGGCCACCACGGCGACCACCGCGGAGTCCACGCCACCGCTGAAGGCCACGACAACTGCGCCGAGGTCGGCGAGGACGGCTTCAAGGCGCGCGAGGGCAGGAGGCGTGGGGGCATTCATCGGGGACTCCGCACGGTGTGGGGGACCGGTGCCGGGCGTGGTAACCTCGCATGCCTCGAGCGCAGAGCCGGAACCGTCACGCGTCGCCGTCCGCACACGCCGGTTGGTCTCCGCCAGGCGCCCGAGCACCGGAGCCGACCATGAGTCGCCCTCGCGACACCACCCGGGGATGGCACGCGCTGTTGCTGCGCCTGTCCGTCGTCCTGACCACCAGCGCCCCTCTTGCCCCGGCCGCCCTTGCCGCCGACTGGCCCGACGACACAGCGTGGGTCCAGCTCGCCACCCGCGAAGCCCGCTCGGTGGTCGACGACATCCACGACCAGTCCGCCGCCTACAGCACCTCGAGCGACGCAGGCCTCGACTGTGTGGGCGACTCCTCCGGCGGACCCGACAGCGCGCCCCAGTCGGCCCTGGCCTGGGCCGCCTCCGACGAAGCGCTCTTCTTCCGCATCCGCCTCGACGCCGACCCCACCACCTCTCTCGGCACGTGGGCGGTCTATATCGACCTCGACGGCAACGACCCCTTCTGGGATGTGGGCGTGAAGGCCACACGGACCGCCCCGGGCACCGACGAAACCGTGACCACCGTCACCTTGGTGGGCAACGACGGCAACACCGCGGCCTTCCCCTACTGGTCCGACCCCCACGAGTCGGGCGACGTCACGCTGCTGGGCGCCTTCGACGACCAGGTGCGCGTGTCCGAGGTCCCCTCCGGCGGCACCGATTTTGGCACCTCGGCCGACTACTTCATCGACATCCAGGTCGACCGCGCCGACCTCTCCTTGCTCAACCGCACGCGCCCATTCCGTGTCGCAGCAGCCACCGGCGGAGCCCTCGATCTGGCGGCCCAAGCGGTGGACTACGACCTCTGCGGCGGCGATGCATCCGACGACCTCACACAGGTCTGGACCGACGAGCTGGTCATCGACGCAGACCTCGACGGACTCACCGCCACCGAAGAAGCCCTGCTGGGCACCAGCCCGTCCGGCGACGACACCGACGGCGACGGCTTGTCCGACGGCGACGAGGTGCTGGAGCACGGCACCGACCCCCTCGACGACGACTCCGACGACGACGGCCTGACCGACGGCGAGGAGTACGAGGGCGGCACCGACCCCCTCGACGACGACTCCGACGACGACGGCCTCAACGACGGCGACGAGCTCGACTACCGCACCGACCCCCACGTCCCCGACTCCGACGGCGACGGCCTCACCGACGCCCAAGAGCACGCGTGCGAGCCCGACCCCGAGCGCAACTCCGACGACCTCGACAACGACGGCCTCTCCGACACCGAAGAACGCAGCGGCGACCGCGACGACGACGGCGACCCCGACTACTGCGACCCCGACGACGACGGCGACGGCCTGCTCACCCGCGACGAGCCGGGCTGCGGCACCGACCCCCACAACCCCGACACCGATGGCGACGGCATCCTCGACGGCGACGAAAGCTGCACGAGCGACTCCGACGGCGACGGCACCCCCGACATCCTCGACCCCTCCGACGACCCCCACGGCAGCTCCGGACTCGAGCCCGGCCCCGGCGACCTCGACGCCCTCTCCGGCGGGCGGTTCGCCGGCGGTTCCTGCGCCACCGCATCCGGCTCTCTCGGTGGCTTGTGGCTCGTGCTGCCCGCCATGGTGGCCATCGCCTGGCGTCGGCGTCGGCTGGCCGGGCTCATCGCTGGCGGCACGGCCATCTCCACCCCTGCCGTCGCACAAGACCTCAACGCCCAGACCCTCACCCCGGCCATCGGCGAAGACGACTTCATCCGCACCTACGACTCCGACGTCGGCGATGCAGGCGCCGGCGTGGGCCTCCTCTTCCACCACGCCGCCGACCCCCTCGTCTACATCCGCGAAGACGGCACCGAGCTGCCCATCCTCGAGTCGGTGGGCACCCTCGACCTCCAAGGCTGGTACGGCACCGGCCCCGTGCGCGTGGGCCTCGACATCCCCGTCCACGCCTACCTCACGGGCTTCGGGCTCGACTCCGGCACCGGGCCGAAGGTGGGCGACATCACCCTCGACGCCCGCATCGAAGCGCTCGACCGCGACGACGCCCCCGTGGGCATCGCAGCTGGCGTGGGCTTGATTGCACCCACTGGCGACGGCGGCGCACGCGTGGGCGACGACGGTCTCGGCGTCACCGGCTCGGCAGTGGCCACCGTCGACGCCGGCCCGTTCCTCCTGTCCTCCAACCTCGGCGTGGAGCTGCGTCAGCCCGTCGTCCTCCCCGACGACACCACCTGGGGTCACCGCCTGCCGTTCGCACTCGGGGCCAGCCTGCCGGTCCACCAGACAGTCTCCCTCGCTGCCGAGCTGGTCGGAGAAGGCTTCCTCGGCGCCAACAACCCCGGCCACGGCGTCGCGCTCGAGAGCCTCCTGTCCGGACGCTTCCACGCCACCGACCGCCTCTTGCTCGTGGCTGGCGCCGGAAAGGGCTTGTCCAGCGGCCTGGGCACCCCCGAGTTCCGCGCGTTCGCCGGGCTCCAGGGCCGGTTCACCAAGGCCGAGCCCGCGCCGCCGCCCCCACCCCCCGACACCCACACCGAGTTCGTCCAGACCACCGTGCACGTGCTCTCCGGCACCACCGGAAACGGCGTTGGTGGGGCTGTTCTCGAGTTCCAAGACGGCCCGGACAGCGCCGGCCGCGTCACCGTCCCGCCGGTCGAAGGGGTCACCGTCTCGCTGCGGCGCGAGATCACCTACTACGTCAACCTCTCCGGCCCCGGCTACCACGACCTCGTCGAGTCCATCGAGGTTCCCGCCAATGCAGGCGCCACCTGGACGAAGAAGTTCTACCTGCAGCCCGTGGGCCGCACCTGCTCGGTCACCTTCATGGTCCAGGACCTCGACGGACGACCGGTCGCTGCCCGCATCCGCACCGTCCCGGCCGGCCCCGCAGCGGTCGACACCGACCCCTCCACCGGCGTGGGCACCATGCGGCTCAAGCCCGGCGACGCCTACGAGGTGATTGTGGGCGCCGACGGCTTCAGCCCCGACCACCGCGCCATCGCCTGCCGCGCCGACGACACCGGGCAGCTCATCGACACCACCCGCGAGGTCGTGCTGCGTCCCCCGCGCGCGAGGCTGTCGGGCGACCGCATCTCCATCGATGACAAGATTCAGTTCGAGACCGACTCCGACGTCATCGATGCCCGCAGCAAGGGCATCCTCGACGACGTCGCCGCCGTGCTCGAGGCCCATCCCGAGGTGGCGCTGGTCGAGATTCGTGGCCACACCGACAGCCGTGGCACCGACCTCCACAACCTCGACCTCTCCGGCCGTCGTGCACGTGCTGTGGCCGCCTACCTCATGACACAAGGCGTGGCCGATGCCCGCCTCCGCGCCTTGGGCTTGGGTGAGTCGGTGCCGCTGCGAGCAGGAGACACCGACGCCGACCATGAGGTGAATCGCCGGGTTGAGTTCCTGGTCGTTGAGGTGGCCGAGACACCCGAGTGATAGCCTGCGAGGGAGCCACCCTCCCCCGCGAGCCGGTTTGTCGCCCCTCGACACCAACTCCCCGCACGCCCCCGTCCCGTCGCGCGTCACGCGTGGCCCGGTCCGGCGCCGCACAGTCCCCACCCTTCGCGTGGTGGCCGGCCCCGACCTCCTCCGGTTCGTCACCCTCGCCCCCAACCGGCAGCTGCGGCTCGGGCGCGACCTCGCCACCGACCTCCCGCTCACCCACCCCACCGTGAGCAAGCTGCACGCGCGCATCGCAGTCGACGCCACCGGACAAGCCACGGTCTTCGACCTCAAGTCCACCAACGGCACCGCGGTCAACGGCCGCCGCATCCGACGCGCACCGCTGCGGCCCGGCGACCACCTCGAGCTGGGCGACGTTCCCCTCCGCCTCGACCTCCTCTCCCAGGACGAGCTCAACCACCTCAGCCGTGTGTTCGAGCGCTTCGAGGCCATCGGCCACGACCCCCACACCGGCCTCGGCGGGTCCGCCTACCTCGACACCGAGCTGCCCAAGCTCATGGCCCAGTGCGACCGCTCCGCCACGCCTCTGAGCTGCCTGGCCATCGCCGTCGACCGCTTCAACGACATCCGCGACCACCACGGCACTGTGGTGGCCCAGCAGGTGCTTCGGGGCGTGGCCCGCCTCACCGCCCTCGCCGTCCGCGACGCCGACCCCTGTGTGGCCGCCGGCGACGACCGCATCCTCGTCTTCCTGCAGGCCAGCACCCTCTCCAGCGCGTGCGAGGTCGCCGAGCGCATCCGACGCACCATCGCCGGCCACGACTGGGCCCGCGACGCCGCCCGCCTCCTGGTCACCGTCAGCATCGGCGTTGCGGCACGGATGCCCGCCGAACACGCCGACGGCTGGATCGGCCGCGCCCGACGCGCTGCACGACATGCCGCAGAGGCCGGTCGCAATCGTGTGGAGCGCGCCCTCACCCATGGATTCTTCCCCGAAGGAAATGAAACAGGAATGTGACGGACAGGTATGGTGTCCCTACAGTCCCGGTCTTTCCGACCGTGGAGTGGAGTGAACCAAGGTCCCGTAGCCACGGGAGCCCCGACCAGGGGGAGCAAAGGATGGGCCTCACCACAGTCCTCGTCGCTCTCGGACTCGCCATGACCACCGCGCATGCCGAGCCCGCCTCCGACGCCGCACAGCTGCTGTCACGCTTCCCCGCTGGAGCCGTCCCCGACGCCCCGCCGGTGCATGCCGCCATCGACCTGCTGGCCGCCCACGACGACGGTGAGTCCCTCGCCCTCCTGTCCAGCCTCCGTCGCCATGAAGCCGGTGCTGTGGCCGATCATGCGCGGGATGCCGAAGCTGTCGTGGCCGCGCGCGCGCTGTCCTCCATGCGCACCACCGCGGCTCACAGCGCCCCCACCGACCGCGACGTCCGCACCTGGGTCGGGGCCCACCAACACGACGCCGCCGGCATTCCCGCCAGCGAGCTCCGGGTCGTGGCCTACGCCGCCCTCGTCACCCACAACGCCCATTGGTCCACCGATGCCATCGGCAGCCTCACCCCCGACGAATCCGCCCGGGTGGTCGCAGAAGCCGAACAGCTCGAGCTCGATGACCGCCCCGGCGCCGCACTCCCCCTCCTGGTCGACGCCGCCATGTCCGGAGACGCCCGCGCCACCCACGCCTTGATGGCCCGCGGGGTCGACGTCGACCGCCTGGCCCTCGGCTTGTCGAGCGAATTTGCCACCACACGCGGCCTCCCCCGCCTCCACCAGGCACCGGTCGTCCAGACCTCCGACCCCGCAGCGGTCACCGTCCTGCTCACTCGCGCGGAAAGCGGAGGGGCCCTTCCCCGGCTCGCAGCCATCGAAAACCTCGGCGTGCTCTTGCGAACCGGCAACCTCGACGCCGCCTGGCAGAAGCGGGCCCGCGACACCCTCGTCCGGGCGAGCACCGACCTTCGCCCCGTCGTCCGTCGCACCGCCGAGAACGCCCTCGCGCTCAATCCCTGAGCCTCCCCACGTCGCAGTTCGTCTCGACTCGGGCCGACCAGATGCCCCGGGCGCAGTGAAGCGACTACACTGCTCGCCTGGAGGCACTGCATGTTGAAGCGCCGACTCGCCGGACGCTTGCGGCGGGTGTCGATCTGGCTGCTGGTGGCAGTGGTGGCGCTTGTGGGCGTGTTCACCATCCAGCAGGCCGCCTCCATCGAAGAAGAGGCTGCGCGTCGCGAGCGCGCCCGCACCATGCAAGAGCTGTCCAACCTGGTGGCCTTGTGGGAAGGGCTCATCACCGACCGCATCCGCAGCTGGACGACCGACCTCGGCGACGCCGCCAGCGCCCAGCGCGAACAACAGCTGCGCCAGACCGTCGCCTGGTTCGACGCCTACTACCGCTGGAACATCACCGGCGACGTCCAGTGGCCCCTGCGCACCCCCACCACCGACATCACCGCGCTGCTCGACGCCCCCTGCCTCTCGAGCGCCAACGGCCTGCGGGTCACCGGACAGGCCCTCGACGCCGCCGCCGCCTTCCAAGCCTGCCCGCCCGCGTCCCAGACCCACGGCCTCGTGGCGTCGTACCTGGCCGCACGCATCCGCCTCGACGCCGGCGCCACCGACCTCGCCCTCCGGGGCCTCGAACGCGCCGTCCCGCCTCTGCGCATGTCGCTCGTGCACGCCGCCGGCCGCGACCTCGACGTCGGCCTGCTCATCCAGCGCCGCGAACAAGCGCTCCAAGCCCTCGATGCCCTCGGCCGCACCGACGCCCACCGCAAGCTCGCCGCCGACACCATCCGCGCCATCACCGACCTCTCCTCCCCGGATCTGCAGGTCCACCTCGAAGGCGCCGAACACATCCTCGACGCCCTCCCCGAAGACACCCCGGAGCTCGGCGCTCTCACCAACCGGGTCGAGCGTGCACGCCGGCGGGTCGTCGCCTACCGCGAGCTCGAAGCCCGCCTCATCTCCGAGTCCCGCAGCGCCACCCCGGGTGAGCTCCACATCGTCCAAGACCTCTACAGCAAGCCCGGCTTCCTGCTCGTCTGGACCGCCATCGACGACCGCCAGCGCGCCGCCATCCAGGTCGACGCCTCCGACCTCCTCCGGTCCCTCAGCGAAACCCTCCCCCCCACCACCGGCGTCTACATCGTCGACTCACGCGGCCGGCCCCTCGGCCCCGACGGCCGCCAACAAGCCGACGTCACCCCCATCGCCGTCTCCGCAAGCGTGGGCCTCGGTCGACTGTTCCCACACCTCCACATCGCCGAAGCCCAGTCGTCCTCCAGCGGCAAGGTGGCCCTCGACCGCATCCTCCTCCCGCTCGCCCCCCTCGGCGTCTCGCTCATCCTCGGCCTGCTCGCCGTGTGGGCCCAGGTCACCGCCGGTCGCCGCGAACAAGACCTCCAGCACCGCCAACAAGAGTTCATCACCCGGGTCACGCACGAGCTGAAGACCCCCCTCGCCGGCATCCGCGTGATGGCCGAGACCCTCCAGCTCGGCGCCGCCCAAGACCCCAAGACCCGCGACCAATTCCTCGACCGCATCCTCTCCGAGTGCAACAACCTCAGCGCCCGCATCGACGAAGTCCTCAACGCCGCCCGCAAGCCGCAGATCCGCAATGTGGTGAAGATCTCGGCCGACGAGCTGGTGAAGTCCGTGGTCGACCGCTGGGACCCCCGCTTCGCCCAGCGCGACGCCCTCCTCGAGACCCGCCTCGACGGCACCCCACCCGTGTCGGTCGACATCGACCTCATGCACGACGCCATCGGCAACCTGCTCGACAACGCCCTCAAGTACCGCCGTCCCGGCATCCGCGGGATCTGTCGCGTGCGCACCGGCACCACCGGTCGGTGGGTCATCATCGAAGTGGCCGACAACGGCATGGGCATCCCCCCCGAAAAGCGGCACGCCGTGTTCGAACGGTTCACGCGCGTCGAGGGTCCGGGGCGGGGCAAGGCCGGCGGACACGGGCTGGGGCTTGCCTTCGTCGCCGACACAGCGGAAGCCCACGACGGCTTGGTAGAGTGCGTAGACGGAATTGACGGAGGCGCGTGCTTCCGGATCAAGCTCCCTCGGAGGTGATGGAATGGAGAAGAGCGCCCGAATCGTGGTCGTGGAAGACGACGACACGATCGCCCTCGGGCTCGTCCAGGCGCTGCGGTTCGCGGGGTACGAGGTTCGACACTTCGACCGGGGCGAGACCGCACTCGACGGCATCGCCGAGTGGAAGCCCAACCTGGTCATCCTCGATGTGATGTTGCCAGGAATCGACGGGCTCACTGTGCTCAAGTACCTGCGGGAGCGCGACCCCAACCTGCCGGTCATCATGCTCACCGCAAAGACGGGTGTGAACGACCGCGTCGACGGCCTCGACAGCGGCGCCGACGACTACGTCACCAAGCCGTTCAGCGCCCGCGAGCTGCTGGCTCGGGTGCGCGCCCGCCTGCGCACCACCGCCCTCCCCGAAGACCCCGACCACTTCCAGTTCGGCGACAACGTGGCCGACCTCCGCAGGCGCGTCATCCGCAAGGGCGAACGTGAGATTCGCCTCACCACGCACGAAGCCGGCGTGTTGGCGTACCTCATCGAGCGCAAGGGCCAAGACGTCACCCGCGAAGAGCTGCTGCAGCATGTCTGGGGCTACAGCCCGTCGATGCAGACCCGCACGGTCGACAACCAGATCCTGAAGCTGCGGAAGAAGATCGAAGCCGTGCCCGCCGACCCCCGGCACATCCTCACGATTCACGGCGTGGGCTACCGCTTCGAGCCCTGAGCGGTCTCCCAGACGCAACACGGCCTCCCCAACCAGCTGGCTGGGGAGGCCGTCGCAATTCGAGCGGTGGCGCTACTGCGCGAGCTCGCCGCCATCGATGACGAGGGTCTGGCCGTTGATGCCGGCAGCACCCGGGCTGGCCAGGTACGCGATGGCATCCGCCACCTCATCGGGGGTGAACATGCGGCTCTGGGGGCTGCGACCCTGCAGACGCGCCACGATGTCTTCGCGGGGAGTCTCGCTGCGTTCGACGAGGTTCTGGATGGCGGTTTCCATCAGCGGGCTGTCGACGAAGCCGGGGCACACAGCGTTGACCGTGACACCCGCTGCGCCCACCTCGGCCGACAGAGCCTTGGTGAAGCCGATGAGGCCCGCCTTCGACGCGCAGTAGGCGGCCATGTAGGCCTCACCGCGCATGCCGTAGGTGCCGGCGACGTTGATGATGCGACCCCGACCGCGGGAGGTCATGCCGGGGAGCACCTTGAGGGAGCACAGGAACGCACCCGTGAGGTTGACCTTCAGGTGCTCTTCCCACACGCGGACGTCGGTCTTGGTGACCAGCGAGGGCCGCACCATGCCAGCGTTGTTCACGAGCACATCCACAGGGCCGGCCGCCATGAAGGCCGCCTCGACGCTGGCGGGGTCGCCCACGTCGACGCGCACGGCGTAGGCTTCGATCTCGTCGGCCAGGGGCTCGATCTCGGAGCGGTTGCGGGCCATGACGGTGACCCGGTACCCGAGGCTCTTGAAGCGGCGGGCAGTGGCAGCGCCAATTCCGCGACCGCCACCGGTCACGACGACGTGAGGGGCCTTCGGCATGTGATTCCTCCAGGAGCAAAGCGTGCGACAGGGGGTGGTCGCCCGATGCGCTCTGTGGTGTGTGGGAGTGAGTGGGAGTGGATGCGACAGTCGGGGACCGCCGCTCCAGGAAGGGGGTGGTCAGGACTTGGGCTGGAGCTGACGGTACTGACCGGCAAAATACAGGAGAGGCTCGAGTGCTTCCCGCGGACGGTCGTCGACGCGGGTGTGGTCGACCCGACCGATGAAGATGGTGTGATCCCCGCCATCAAGCGCTTCATGCAGGGTGCAGTCCATCGATGCGAGGGAGCCGCCGATCATGGGGGCGCCCGACGTGGGACCGCGCTCGACCGCGAGATCGGCCCACTTGGAGTCTTCGGAATTCCACCAGCCGGCGAAGCGATTGGAGACGGACTCCTGCGCCGAGTCGAGCACGTTGACCGCGAAGCCGGTCGCCGACGACATCCGGGTGTGCATGTTGCCGGTCTTCTTCACGCAGACGAGGACCAGCGGAGGGTCGAGCGAAAGCGACGAGAAGGCGCTGGCGGTCATGGCGTGGTCGCCGTCGGAGTCGGTGACCGTGATGACCGTGACCCCGGAGCAGAAGCGTCCGAGCGCGGCCTTGAACTGATCAGCGGGAACAGACATGGGGCAGGCTCCGAGGCAGGCTGGGGAATGCGGGGGATGTGGCTGCACGAAAAAGACGCACGGGGACGGGAGCGGGGCTCGCCAATCGAGTGGGTGCGTTCGGGCGCCGGGCATGCGACAGACCGGACGAACCTCGGTCGACACCTGCGGGCCCGCCCCCTTAACATGTCTGAAGGCACCGCCGTCCCGCCAAAGGGCCGAAGCCTCCAGGATCGAGCCCGTTGATGCTCCTTTCACCGGTACGAGTTGCCCGCCCCGAGCTCCGCGACCAGGTGCTCGAGCTGGTGGAGCACGTCCAGAGCGCGCCCGAGTCCGCCCTTTTTCCGGTGGTGGAGCTGGTCCGCTTGCTGGGCATCCAGGTGGCCCCGGCCTTTCACGCGCAGCTCACCGCCCGCGGCGACATCCACTTTCGCCAGGACCGCTTCCGCAATGCCGGCGACGCCATCAAGCGCCGGGTGCGGCTCGGGGGGGTGGAGATGAACCTCCTGGTGGCCGCCGAGCTCCGCGGCGCTCTGCTCCGCACCGACGACTACATCCGGCTCACCTTTGAAAAGGGCCACTCGGTGCAGCTGTCCAAGCTCGTGCTCCGCGCCCGGCTGCACAGCCTCGCGGTCCACACCGACCACATCGACGTCGACCTCCGCGGCGGTGGCGGCCTCCGAATCGACCTCGTCTGACCGCGCAGGGCCACGCGACCGCGAACGGTCCGTTAGGTGCGCCTGCCGTTGCGCAACGGGCTGCGCGGGAGAAGACCATGGCGCCCCATCCCCCCGACGAGTCGCCCACCACCGTCGCCGCACCCGCCTCCCGTCGAGGGGGTCGAGTCGGCCGCGTGGGCCAGCGTGTGGGTCCGTTCCTCCTCGAAGAACGCCTCGCCCTCCACGACGCCATCGGCCTGTACCGGGCCAGCCGACCGGCCGGCTCCAGGCAGCCCCGCGAAGTGGCCATCCGCATCGTCGAAGACGCCCGCAACGACCGCGCTGCTGCCTGGGTGCGCCACGAATACGATGTCCTGGTCCGCCTCGACCACCCCGGCATCCCGCGTGCCTTCGGCTACTACAGCAGCCAGGTGGGCGTCGCCACGTCGCTGCCTCCGGTCGTCACCCTCGCCTGCATCTTCGACGCCCGTCGCGGCGGCCAGATCACGCTCGATGTCGCCACTTCTCTCGACATCGCCCTCGAGGTCGCCGACATCCTGCGCCACGCCCACGGCGTCCCCGGCCTCGACGGCCCCATCTGCCACGGCCACCTCGCCCCAGCCACCGTGGGCCTCGCCGCCGACGGCACGGTCACCGTCACCGGCTTCGGCGCAGCGCCCGGCAGCCTGCCCATCGGCTACACCCCGCCCGAACAGGTGGCCGGCGCCTTCACCGATGCACGCAGCGACCAGTGGCGGCTCGGCGCGCTCATCATCGAGCTCCTGCTCGGAGTGTCCCTCTACGCCGACCTCGACGACCCCGGCGCCGCGGCGATGGAAGGCCTCGTGCAGCCTTGGATCCGGCGCCTCGAGCGACGCTTCCCCGAGGTCGCACGGGTGGTCACCAAGCTGCTGTCCCCGGCCGCCGGCAGCCGCTACGACAGCGACAACACCCTCGTGCGCGACCTCCTCGAAGCCTCGCGCCACCAGGGTGGGCGCCCCGACCGCCGGGTCCTCCTCAGCCAGATGCGCGCCCTCGCCGAAGCCGAAGCCCGCCGCCAAGCCGAAGCGGAGCGTCCGCCCGAGCCCGAGCCCACCCCCGAGCCCGCGCCTCCCGTCGCACCCGAGCCCGCATTCACGCCCGCTCCGCAGCTCCCCGACCCCACCCCGGTCCCGCCCGAGCCCGAGCCACCGGCTCCCGCGCCCGTCGAGTCCACCGACGACCCCGATTCCCTCGACGACTCCCTCGACGCCCCCAGCCTCTCCGAGGTCCTGGGCAACACCGGCCCGCCCGAGCACGACCCCCTCGCCGACGGCCCGCTGCCCACCCCTCGGCTGGTTCCCGCGCCCCAGCCCGAAGTCGCCGACCCCGCCGCACCGCCCGAGCCCGTGGCCGTCGCTTGGGAAGAAGACGACGAGGACGACGACTCCGGCATGTCGCTCGGCCTGGGCCGCATCCAGGCCCCGGGCTCCGACGGCCCCTCGCTCGGTCCCATCCTGGCCATCGCCGACGACCCCGGCCACGAAGAACCCCTCGCTGCCGTCGAAGACCCCCTCGCCGACCCCTCCATGGAAGTCACCGAGGTGATGGGCGCCACCGGCATCGACCCCGGCACCCGCCCATCCCCTGCCGGCCCCCGTCCCGCGAAGTGGTTCCCCTCTGAGCTGGCCGCAATGGCCGCCATCGGTGTCGCGCTCATCGTGGCCATCGTGTTCATGGCGTGGCGGTTCGGATGACCACCGGCCTGCACCGCGAGCAGGTCGCCCCCGGCATCGCCCGGCTCATCGTCCCCACCGACACCCTTCCGCCCGCCACAGCCACCAACGCCTGGCTGCTGGGCGAAGACACCCTCACGGTGGTCGACCCCGGTGCCTCCGACCCCACCGTCCAAGCGGCGGTGGTCGAGGCCCTCGCCAACGAAGTGGTCGAGCGCATCGTCCTCACCCACCACCACCCCGACCACACCTCGGGCGCCCGGCACCTCTCGAATGCCACCGGCGCACCCATCGTGGCCCACCCCGACACCGCGCCGTTCTTCGGTCCACTCGACCACACCGTGCGCGACGCCGACACCCTCGCCACTGGCCCCTGGTCCTGGACCGTCCTCCACACCCCGGGCCACGCCCACGGGCACATCTGCTTGCTGCGCCCCTCCGACGGCCATGTCGTCATCGGCGACCTCCTCGCGGGTGAAGGCACCATCCTCATCGCACCGCCCGAAGGCCACCTCGCCACCTACCTCCACAGCCTCCGGCGTGTCCGTGCCCTCGGCGCACAGGTCGCCCTCCCCGCACACGGTCCGGCCCTCCACGCACCGGCCCTGCTCGACCACTACCTGCACCACCGCCACAACCGCACCCTGCAGGTCCGGTCTCGGCTCACCAAACACGCGCACACACCGCTCGAGCTGGCCACACACATCTACGCCGACATCCCAGCGGCCTTCCATGGCATCGCCGCCCACCAGCTCCAGGCCCACCTCACCTGGCTCATCGAGCGCGACCTGGTGCAGGCCACTCCCGCGGGAAGCTACTCCTGGACCGGGCCGGCGGACGACACCCTCAGCACACCACCCACGTGATAAACACCTAGTCGGTAACACGCACAAAGGGCCGCAGCGCATCCACCGTGGCCGGGCCAATGCCCCGCACACGCGCGAGGTCGTCGACAGAAGCGAACGGACCGGCCGCCTCGCGCTCTTCCACGATGGCTGCCGCACGCGCCGGGCCCACTCCTGGCAGTGCCTCCAACGCGGCCACAGTCGCGGCGTTCACATCCACCGGAACACCCACCACAAGGGTGTTTTCCATCACACCCACCCGAGCCGCGCCGTCCGTCACCACCACCGACGCCCCCGGAGGGAGCACCCGTCGGTCGTCCGCGTGCAGTGACCCGCCGGCAGCGGCCACAGCGGCAGACACCGTGGCGGGCGCACCCACCGGATGAAAGCCGGGCCGAGGAACGTCACCGCGCACCTCGACCACCACCTCATCAGCGGCCACCACCGGCTCGGGAGCATCGGGCCCGTGGCCGTGCACCGCCCATGTGGCCAGCGCAACGACCGCCAGGATCCCCGCCATCACGCGAATGCGCGGCCCACCCGCCGAGCGGTTTCGCCGACCGAAGTCCAGCCGCTGGCCACTCATCCGTGCGCCGCCCGCCACCGGTCGACCACCGCCCAGCCCACGTCCGAAGACGCCCACACCTGAACGGCACGCCCGCGCGCCGCATGCTGGATGCGCACCAACACGCAGTCGGCCGGGAGCAGCTGCACCACGAGGTCGGCCCACTCCACCACCGCCAGGCCAGGCCAGCCTTCGAGGGTTTCTTCCAGGCCGATGCCCTCAGCTTCGCCCGGAGCCAGGCGGTAGGCGTCGACGTGCAGCAGTGGGCATGGGCCGTCGTGCTCCACCATCAGCCCGAAGGTGGGGCTGGTGACCGGTCCGTCCAGCCCCAACCCCGCGCCGATGCCTTGGGTGAGGGTGGTCTTGCCGGCTCCAAGGTCGCCCAGCAGCGCCAGGCACACCCCGCTGGGAGCAAGCGCCCCCAGTGCAGCGCCCACCCCGTGCAGGTGCTGGGCGGTGGGGCTGTGCAGCGTCCAGGTGTCCATCGTGTCATCCCTCCGGCGCATCCCACATGCTCCGTCGCGGTTCGATCCGCGCGCAATCATCCGTCACAATCCGTCGACGCCGCGTGGGCCCGGGTCGACCGGAAGCCCTCCCATACCGACCACTTCCAGATTGTGGCCACGCGTGACGAAGGTTGGGCGTCCGCCGTCCGACCATTGCCAATGGGACAGCCGCGTGCAACTGGAGGCCCTCCACCCGCACCGCCCCACCCGCGCCCTTCCTGCCGGACCGAATTTGAACCTCGACACGCTGTTGCGCTTCGGACTCGTGGCGGTCTTTCTGGCGCTCATCCTGACGCCCTTCGGACTGCCCATCCCCGAAGATGTCAGCCTGGCTGCCGCTGGCGTGCTGGTGGCCAACGGGCACGCACCGTACTGGCTTGCCTGGGTGGTCGGCTACGTGGGCGTTCTCGGTGGCGACGTCATCGCGTACACCATGGGCCGCCGCGTGGGGCTGCATCCACAAGGCTTCATCGGCCGCCTGGTGGGCCCCGAAGACATCCAGCGCATCGAGCGGTTCTACAAGCGGTACGGCCCGTGGGCCATCGTCATCGCCCGCCAATTCCCCGGCATGCGGATGCCCGCCTTCTTCTTCGCTGGCGCCAGCGGCATCTCCATCACCCGCTTCCTCGCCTTCGACGGCGCCGCTGCCCTCATCACCACCACCGTCTTCACCCTGCTGGGGCTGTGGTTCGCCGACCGCATCGACTGGCTGCTCATCCAGCTCCAGCCCTTCCAGCGCATTGGTTCGGTGGTGCTGGTGGGGCTGATTGCGGTGGTGGTGTGGCGGGTGGTCAGGCGCCGGTTGCAGGTGAAGCAGGACTCGGCGCCGGAGGACGCGCCAACACCCTGACCGCCTTGCCCTTGCCGTCGCGGTTCTCGCACAGCGCCACCAGTCCCTCGGCATCGACCACGATGAAGCGGTCGCCCGGCCCCGTACCATCGGGTGGTGCCGGAGCCGTTCCGCTGCGCAGGAGTCGGTCGACCACGGCGGCATCGGGAGACAGCACCGGCAGCGACGAAAAGCCCACCGTGGCAGGCAGACCTCGGGCCAGCACATCGGCCCGACACTCCATCCGGTCCCGCCACACCGACCGAGGCTCATCGCGGCGCGGACGCAGCACCGGACGCCAGGCCGGCACCGGTCCGCCCATCGCGATGGCCGCGAGCTCATCCACGGTCACGGCATCTTCGAGCTCGAACGGACCACTCTTCAGCCGCCGAAGAGCGACCAGGTGGCCCACCGTGCCGAGCGCTGCCGCGAGCTCTTCGCCCAGCACGCGCACATACGTGCCCCGACCACACGCCACCCGAAACCGCACGCGACCTGGCTCGAGGCCGAGGAGGGTCATCTGGTGAATCTGGATGGGGCGCGCCGGCACCTCGACCGTCTCGCCCGCGCGCGCATAGGCGTACAGCGGGCGGCCGTTCACCTTCACCGCCGAGTAGGGCGGGGGCGTCTGCATCCGCGGGCCCTCGAAGGTGGCCAGGACAGCCTCTACGCGGGCACTGTCGAGCTCCGGAACCGGACCGGTCTGCGTGACTTCGCCTTCCGGGTCGCCCGTTTCCGTGGCCCGCCCCAGCTCCAGCACGGCGTCGTAGACCTTGTGCGACTCGTCGAGAAACGAAATCAGCCGCGTGGCCGGACCGAGTGCGAGCGGCAGCACACCTGTGGCGAAGGGGTCGAGCGTGCCCGTGTGACCCACCCGCTTGGCTCCGATGAGCGCACGGACCGCCGCCACCACATCATGGGATGTGATGCCAGCAGGCTTGTCGACGACCAGGAACGTGGGCGCGACGGGACGCTTCACTCCTCGCGCTCGGCGGCCATGCGGTCGAGGAGGCGGGTCATGTGGATGGCGTTGTCGAGCTGCTTGTCGAGGTGGAACCGCAGCTCGGGCGTGTGGCGCAGCCGGAGCTGGCGGCCGACCTGCCGGCGAAGGAAGCCGTTGGCCGACTCGAGACCGTCGATGAGCTCGTCGCCGTCGCCTTCTCCGCCGAGGGGGACGACGTTGATGTCGGCCACTCGGAGGTCGGGGGACATGCGGACACGCGTGATCGTGAGCGGCGTGACCCGCGGATCGCGCACACCCTGCCGAAGCACTTCGGCGAGGACCTGCGCGAGCTGCTGGGCGACGCGTTCGGGACGTTGGTAGGTGGACATCGCCCGCGCCTAATCGTGGGCGTGCCGACCTTCAATCCCGTTCAGGCCTCGGAGTGTGTTCCGGCGACCACCGCAGCAGCTTCGTCGCGGTCGAGGGGCGCCAGCCAGAAGCGGTGGGAGCCCACCATGGCGTCCAGTGCGGCGCGGTTCACCGAGACACCCTCCACGTGGTCGCCGTCCAGCCAGGCCCGCAGGCGCACGATAGCCGCCTGGCGATGCGGTGCAGCAGACACCACGCCCGCAAGTGCCGCCCCCGCGCGCAGCTGTTCGCCCGGCACCACATCCAGGTCGACCCGCAGGCCACCTCCGTCGACAACGCCCACCGTGCCCGACTCTGCTGCGGTGACCCCCGCCCAGATGGCAGCTCGGCGCGGGCGGATGTCGGCTTCGGTCCAGCGCACCACATCGCGGATGGCCAGGCGCATCTGAGCGTCGACCAGATCGACGTCGAACGCGACTTCGGTGGCCCCGTGCCAGGGCTGGAGTCCGGGACGCAGCTGCAGGAGGTAGGGGCGGCCGTCGGGTGCGAGCAAGAACCGAACCGTCCCGAGCCCCCGCCAGTCCAGCGCCAAGGCAAAGGCCACCGCGCTCTCTGCGAGCTCGGCCCGCAGCTTGTCGTCGAGGCCCGGCGCAGGTGCTTCCACCAGGAGGTGGCGCCGACCATCTCTCACCGTGACGTCGCGGTCGCCGATGGCCAGAGCCTCGCCCCGACCGTCGACCAGCACAGGCACCTCGATCTCGCGGGCGCCGGCCACCTGGCGTTCCAGCACACACGGACCGATGCGCAGCCAGCGCGGCATGGAGGTCTCGAAGTCTTCGAACGACCGCAGGACCGGCCGTGGGTGCCCGATCTCGATGTCGACGGGGCGGATGCGCACCGGGAAGCCCACCCGGGTGACCCAGGACCGGGCGACGTCGAGGTCGGACAGCGGCCCCGAGTGCGGCACGACCGGGATGCCCAGCTCGGTGGCGCGGATGAGCGAGATGCCACGGTCGAGGGCCAGGCCCAGCGCCTCTCTCCCGGGACCGGCCCACGCCACGCCGGCGTACATGAGCTGCTCGACCAGCAGCGGGCTCTGAGAGGCCTGCCCCCAGCCGGGATGGAGGGCATCACAGCCGCCATCGTGCATCGCCCCGATGACCGACCGCGCATCTGGCCAGCGCCCCCAACCATCGGCGCGGACCGCGACCGTGAAGTCGAAGTGTTCGAGCCAGGGCTGTTCGTCTTCGTCTTGGGCCGACAGAGCGACCACCTCGACCCCTGTCTCACGGCCCCACCGTCGGACACGCAGCGCGCCGCCCCGACGGTCGGCCACCAGCACCCGGGTCACAGCCGGTCTCTCATGCATGAAACGCCCCACAATGGTGCCGAGCACCCCGCCCGACGCCCCGAAGATAGCAGCCTCATCGCCCCCTGGAGATCCCATGTTCCCGTCCTCTGCTCTGGAGCTTGCCGTCGTTGGCACCGGTCGCCTCGGCGGCACCGTCGCAGCGGTCCTCGAGCGGGGTGGTCACCGTGTGCACCGCATCCGCCGCGGACAGGCCATCCCCCCCTCCCCCATCATCTGGCTCACCGTCCCCGACAGCGAGATTGCCCGGGTGGCAGCCACCTGCCCTCGCTCCGGTGTGCTGTTGCATGCATCGGGCGCGACCGACCTGTCCGTGCTGGCCGACCACCCCGAGGCCGGGTCTCTGCATCCCCTCATGACCTTCCCGGGTGACGCCGAGCCGTCTCCACCCATCCCCGCTGCAGTCTCGGGCTCAGAGCGTGCACGCCAACAGGCCCGTGCCCTCGCCCGAGCCCTCGGCTGGACCCCCTTCGAGGTCCCCGGAGATCGCCGGGCCTACCACGCAGCAGCCGTCATTGCAGGCAATTTCGCCACCACCCTCCTCGCCGAGGCAGCCCGGGTTCTCGAGCATGCCGGCGTGCCTGCTCACGATGCCCCCGCCCTGCTCGCGCCCCTCGCCCTCCAGAGCCTCCGGAACGCGGCAGCCATCGGCCCCCGGGGTGCGCTCACCGGTCCGGTCGTCCGCGGAGACCAGGCCGTGCTGGACGCCCATCGCGCCGTCCTACGCTCCGCGGCCCCCGACGTCCTCCCGGTCTACGAGACGCTCCTGCACGCCACTCAGCGGCTCGCGAACACAGATGTCACGCGAATTGAGACGAATGGGGATTGAAGGAGGGGGTTGCCGCGTCCGTTTCTGTGAACACCCCAGGTGTGGGAACCCGTCGGCCCCCACCAAAGCGGAGACCACATGTCACGGTCGAGCTTGAACATGCCCCTCTCGAGTGCTTCGTCCGCATCGCCCGGCCGCCTTGGCGCGTCGTCTGGTTGCGGTTCCCTGCGCGGTCGAGATACGTTCAGGGTGCAGGCGGGTATCCACTCGCCCAAACAGGCGAGTCTCCCGGTCAGCCCGTCCATTCAGGCACCTGGTCGGTCTACGCTCGACACTCCCGCGTTCACCGGAGTCGACATGTTCGACGCCTTCATCATCAACCGGATCCGTCGGGAACGTCAGCGCGAACAGGAGCGGCGGATTCCGCTCCATATCGAGGCGCCTCGTCGCCGCGAGCCCCCGCCCCACGAGCGTCGGCAGGGCTCCGAGAAGGAATCCGGCAACAAGCGCGGTGTGGTCATCGTCGACTACTCGATCTAAGCAGCGCTCGGCACCTCCACCGAGCCTTGCAGACCGCACCCCCATCCGCTAAGCGCGGTTGTCTCTCGTCGACAGCCGAGTGCACCGAGGCGGCCCGCGACTCCCGCCCCGCCCTCACCGTCGACACCCCGAGTCTGCTGAGCGCTCCGGCCTGCCGGAAGCTCTCCCGAGAATCTGCTGCGTCAGGAAGCGAAAACCATGTCCCGCATCTGCAAGTTCACCGGCAAGCGTCCCAACGCTGCCAACAAGGTCTCGCACTCCAACATCAAGACCAAGAAGCGCCAGCTTCCCAACCTCCAGACCAAGCGGATCTGGTGGCCCGAGGGTGGTCGGTTCGTGCGTCTTCGTCTGAGCACCACCGCAATGCGCACGCTGCGGAAGAAGTCGCTCGACTCCTGGGCCAAGGAAGTGGGCGTCGACCTCACCAAGCACTGAGGTCGCCAAGAGCCGCTCGCCTTCGGGTGCAGCGTTCGCCCCAAACAGAAACGCCACGGCAACTTCGCCGTGGCGTTGGTCGTTCTCGGGTGCCCGAAGACACGGTCGTGCAGCCTCAGATGCGCACGCACACCGCGTTGCCCACCACCTGCACATCGTACAGCGTGAGCGTGACATCGGGGTTGGTGGGACATGCCCCCGACTCCATGTCGAATTGCCAGCCGTGGTACGGGCACGTGAGCAGGCCACCTTCGAGGCTGCCTTCACCCAGCGGACCATCGGCGTGGGGGCACGCGTTCACGCACGCGCGGAAGGTGCCGTCGACGTTCGCCACGGCAATCGCCCGACCCGCGATGATGATCTCCGTGACCATGCCGGGCTTGAGGGCGTCTTTGTGCAGCACCACCTCGTAGCCATCGGGCGGGGTGACGTCTTTCGGGGCTTCGGGGGACAGGCCCAGGGCAGCTTCGGCCGGCGGCGGCGGTGGTGGGTCGTCGGCGCGCGACACAGCCGGACCGCCCCCGAGCAACTTTCGGCGAATCCGCGCGCGAATGCCGTTTTCACGGCCGAACAGGAGGGTGGACAGCAGGCCCATGGAGTCACTCCCCGCCCGCATGATTCGGGCGCCGACGATACGTGGTGGCAGCCATAGCACGCCCATTCCGGAACGCCCCGGTGCGGGCGCCCCCGTGTATGCTGCAGCGTCCGGCCACATCGGTCCGCCCTCGACCGAATGTGCCACCTGCTCGGGCTGGTGAGGAGCCGCCATGATTCGTGACCGCCTCAAGCGCGTCGCCCGCCGTGCAGCCATCAAGCTGCTCAACATGGAATTCGACACGGAAGACCGGGATCCCGCGGCACGCAGGCGCGGCGACCCCTCCCAATTCGACCCCTCCAAGATTCCGCCTCTGGTCGACGGCGACGGCGACACCCCCGGTCCCAACCACAAGTCCGAGATCGGACGCACCTGGGTGAGCGCCCAGCTCGCAGGCGGTGTGGCCCCGGTCTTCGTCGACATCCGCCCGCCCGCCGAGGCCGTCGCGGGCACCCTCCCCGGCGCCGTCTGCCTCCCCGCCGAGCTCGTTCTCACGCGCACCCACCTCCTCCCGGCCGACAAAGAAGAGCGCATCACCGTCTACGACCAGACCGGTGAGCTCGGCAGCATCGAGGTCGCCGAGAAGCTCCGTCAGGCCGGCTATGTCATGGCCCGCAGCTTGCGCGGTGGCTACGCCGAGTGGCTCGAATACGCCGAGACCATCGAGTCTCCCGAGCCCCTCTCCGGCGGCACCCTCAAGCTCGGCGACCCCGTCCGCATGGCCGACGGCCGCGAGGGCTGGGTCCTCCGCACCCTCCAAGATTCGGGCAAGGCAGCCGTCGAGGTCTGGTTCGCCGACGGCACCTGGACCGGACCGGTGAACGAAGATGCCCTCCAAGCCTGAGCTCCGTCCCAGCCTCCTGGCGGGCAGCTTGCTGCTGCTCGTCACGTCTGCCAGCGCCACCGAGCCCACGGACAGCACCCCCGAAGCCCCCGCTCCCGAAGCGCCCGAAGACACCCCGCCGGCCACCGACGAAGGCACCACCGACGCCCCCACCGACATCCTGGTGGCCGCTCCGGTGGAAGAACCGGTCGAAGCACCGCCCGAGCCCACCCGTCCTGCGGTCGTCGGCTCGGTGCTCCCCATCGCCCCCAGCGTGGCCCCCGGCGCCATCCCCGAGCGCGCCCGCGACCCCCTCACCATCGCCCGCGAGCGCTGGCTGGAGCGCGACGCCACCGGTGTGGTCGCCATCCTCACCCCCTGGCTCGACACCCGCACCGGCCCCTACGGCCGCACCCGCACCTCGGGCCACCTGCTGCTGGGCCTGGCCCACATGCAGCTCGAGAACTGGAACCTCGCCAGCCGCCACTTCTACCGCGTGCGCCGCACCGGCGGTCCGCTCGCTCCCTACGGCGCCTGGTACGAAGCCAAGGTCGACCACCTCCGGGGCCGCCACCACGTCGCCGTCCGCGAGTGCCACGGCTACCGCGAGAAGTACCCCGAGGGCGCGCACGCCGACGAATGCCTCCTGCTCATCGGCGATGCCTACTCCGCCGCCGGCAACCGAGGCGCGGGCATCGCGTCGTACCGCAAGTACCTCGACAAGCATCCCGAGACGCCCCGCAAGGAAGAAATCGAGCTCGCCACCACCCTCGCGTACGTCGACAAGGCCCCCAAGCAGGCCATCCGCCTCCTCCACGGCCTCGCGCTGTCGCACAGCTTCCCCAGCACCGACCTCGCCGTCCAAGCAGCTCTGGCCGACCTCTCCGACCGCGGCTTCGAGGTCGCCCTTCCTTCCGACAACACCACCCGCATGCGCCGTGCCGAGGCCCTCCGCCGGTCCGGCCAGTACGACGCCGCGTGGGCGCTGTTCCAAGAGCTCGCCAAGGGCCCCGACGCCGACCCCCAGATCAAGGCCTGGGTCGACGCCAACGAAGAGCGCTTCGCCTGGGGCACCCGCAAGTACGACGTCTACGCCGAAGTGCTGTCCGAACAGTACGAAGCCCGCCCCGACGCCGAAGTCGCCTGGCGCATCTTCCGCGCCTGGTCACGCGACGGCCGCTACGACAAGGTCGTGGAGTGGGGCCACAAGGGCATGGAAGACCACGGCTCCCACCACCGCTGGCGCGCCGCCTACGACGACATGGCCTGGGCCACCCTCCACGCCGGCCTCTACGAAGAAAGCGCCGAGCGCTGGGACAAGCTCTCCAAGCGCGGCGGGGCCTTCGGTCGCAAGGCCCGCTTCTACAGCGCCTACTCGTCGTACCGCCACGGCGACCTCGAGACCGCCCTCGTGGGCTTCGACAAGCTCCTCGAACACCCCGGCGAGCAGAAGTCCCGCGCGCTGTACTGGCGTGCCAAGGCCCGTGCTGCAAATGGCGACGACGAAGGCGCAAAGACCGACTTCGAGGCCGCCGCCGCCTCCGACCGCAGCGGCTGGTACACCATGGTCCAGCAGCCCGGTGGCAACGCCGGAGATGCCGCCTGGCGCGTCCGAGATGGCCGCTGGCACGGCCTCACCCCCCTTGAACTCCCCGACTGGGACCGCCCCGAACAGCGCGCGGTCACCGCCCTCGAAGCCTTCCCGCTCGAGCGCCCCATCACCCGGGGCGACGATGGCGCCGCCCGACCGGCCCTCGAAGCCCCCACAACCAAGAAGGGCGACTGGTCGGCCCTGTCATGGTCATCCGTCCAGAAGGCCGCCCACACGCCCGTCCAGAACGAACCCGTCGAGTGGCCCGGCGCCACAGTCCCCACCTCCGCACCCGAGCTCCCCGACGGCTACCTCCAGTGCCGGTACTGGGACCCTACTTCCGCCCAGAAGGACTTCTACCGGTTCGCCGAGAGCGTGAAAGGCATCTGGCCCGACCTCCCCGCCGCCCACGACCTCGCACTTGCCGGCGAATACACCGACGCCGCGCGCCTCGTGTACGCCGCCTTCGAGGAGTACCGCTCGGCCTGGAACGAGTCGAACCCCACCGACGAACGCGTGCTCGCCATCCGCGCCCTCAACATCCGAGCCGGCGGCTGGCGCCCCTACCTCCTGTTCGTCCGCGACCACTACCACGCCGCCCGCGCCTGCCACGGCCTGCACAAGTCCGCCCCCGACGCCGACGAACGCATCGCCAACCTGCGCCTGTCGTACCCCGTGGTCGAGCCCGTCGAGATCTGGCGCCACTCCCAGACCTACAACGTCGACCCCTACCTCGTCATGGGCATCATGCGGCAGGAGTCCACCTACCGAAACACGGCCCTGTCGCCCGTCGGCGCCATCGGCCTCATCCAGGTCATGCCCCGCACCGGCGCCCGCGTCGCCGCCATGATGGGCGAACACACCTACAGCCCCGGCGACCTCGAAGACCCCGCCATCAACCTGCGCTACGGCATCTACTACCTCTCCAAGCTGCTCGACCGCTTCGACGGCGTCTTCCCCCTCGCCGTGGCCAGCTACAACGGCGGCCCCCACAACGTCTCCCGCTGGTACGAGCGCCACCAGGGCAACATCGAGCTCGACGCCTACGTCGAACAGATCGAATACGACGAGACCCGCGACTACGTGAAGAAGGTCTCCGGCCACTACGCCCGCTACGTCGCCATCTACGAGGGCTCCGACGCCCGCGTCGTCCTCCCGCCCACGCCCCGCGGCGACGACGCCACCATCATCGACTTCTGAGCCCCCATGTCCTTGCTCGATGCCGTCGCCGCCCGGCTGGCCGACCTCCGCCTGCGTCCCAAGCGCAACACCCCCCTCTCTCGCCGCGGCTGGTGGCGCCTCGGTGGTCCCGCCGACCTCTACGTCGAGCTCCCCTCCCCCGACGCTCTGGCCGCCACCCTCGCCCTCGCCCACGAACACAGCCTCCCCATCACCGTTCTGGGCAATGGCTCCAACCTCCTCGTCGCCGATGCCGGCGTGCGGGGCATCGTGGTCAAGCTCACCGGCGACTTCCGCACGTCCACCCTCCAAGACGGCCCCCAAGGTCCTGAAGTCGTGGCCGGAGGTGGCCTCTACGACGCCGTTCTCCTCAAGCGCCTCGACGACGCCGGCGTGTCTGGCCTCGGCTGTCTCGCCGGTGTCCCCGGCACCGTTGGCGGCGCCGTCCGCATGAACGCCGGCACCCACCTCGGCGAGCTCGGCGACCGGGTCCGCGAGGTCGAAGTCGCCCTCCCCGACGGCACCCTCGCCCGCCTCACCCCCGCCGACATCCGCTTCTCCTACCGACGCGCCCACCTCCCCGCCGGCGCCATCGTCACCCGGGCCTGGCTCCGCATCGAGACCGACCCCACCACCGTCGCCTCCGACCGCGAGAAGGTCCGCCACCACCTCGACCGCCGCAAGGCCACCCAGCCCCTCGACCAGCCCTCCTGCGGCTCCACCTTCAAGAACCCCACCGGCGACGCCGCCGGTCGTCTCATCGACATCTCCGGGCTCAAGGGGCACCGCATCGGGGGCGCCCAGATCAGCGAGAAGCACGCCAACTTCATCGTCAACACCGGCGGCGCCACCGCCATGAACGTCTACGACCTCATCTGCCTCGCCCGGCGCACCGTCCACGACCAACACGGCGTCGCCCTCGAGCCCGAAGTCCACGCCATCGGCGACTGGCCCGAAGGCAGCTGGCCCTTGCACTCTCTCTCCTGACCCACCCCGGTTGCAGCCTCCCCGGGCCGGCGATACCCGCCGCCGCCTGCCATCTGGGAAGCTCCATGTCCGACTCGGCCGCCTCCGTCCAAGACCGTCTCGTCTTCCTCATCAGCACGCCGCGCTCCGGCTCCACGCTGCTGATGCGGATCCTCAACGCCACGAGCGCCGTCTACAGCCGCCCCGAGCCCCACATCCTGCCGGCGCTGGCGCACCTCGGCTTCTGGGAACGCGTCGACCAGGCCCCCTACGACCAGCTCCAGGCCCAGCAGGCCATCCGCCAGTTCGTCGCCGACCTCCCCGGCAAAGACGACGACTACTACGCCGCCTGCCGCGCCTACCTCGACGTCCTCTACGGGCGCATGCTCGAGAACGCCAAAGACGGCGAGCGCTACTTCCTCGACAAGACCCCCGCCAACGCCCTCGTGCTGCCCTTCCTGCAGAAGGTGTACCCCAACGCCCGGTACATCGTGCTCACGCGGCATCCCGCGGCCATCTTCTCGTCGTACGCCCAGAGCTTCTTCGACGGCGACTACACCGTCGCGGCGGACTTCAACCCCATCCTGTCGCGCTACATCCCCGTGATGGCCCGGTTCCTGCGCGAGCGGCCCTGCCCCATCCTGCACGTGAGCTACGAGAACATCGCCACACAGGGCGAAGTCGAGCTCGAGCGCATCAGCGAATTCCTGGGCATCCCCTACGAACCCGAAGCCCTCGACTACAAGCGCAAGTCCGTCGCCGAAGGCCTGGGCGACCCCCTCGGCGTCAAGCAGCACAGCCGCCCCGTCGCGTCCAGCGTGGCCAAGTGGGCCCCCGAATTCGCCGCCGACAAGCAGAAGTTCGAGGTCGTCGCCAAGCAGCTCGCCGGCGTGTCCCCCGAAGACCTCGCCACCTGGGGCACCCCCAAAGACACCCTGTGGGACGCCATGAAGGCCGCCGACCCCACCGCCTACACCCCCAAGAAGAAGAAGTGGGACCGCTGGGTGATGCAGCGCAAGGTGCTCGTCTGGCTCCGCCGCGACATCGGCAACCGGCCCCTGGGCAAGCTGCTCCGCAAGGTGCGCTTCTACTGCGACGTCCTGCTCCGCGGCTGACCGTCCGCTTTCTGGGCGCGTGCTCCGCACCGGGCTCTCGCTCCAGCTCGCGGCCAAGAACCCCGCGAGCCGCCTCCGCTGCGCTCCACCGTCTCCCGAGGGCCGCTCGGCCCCTGCGGGGCACGGCTGCGCCGTCTTGCGCTCCATCCCTCGCGCACCCTTCGGGGGCCCCCTCCCCCTGCGAGGGGGAGGACTGTGCACAGCTACCCAAGAAAGTCCTCCCCCTCACAGGGGGAGGTGCCGAGCCCCGCGAGGCGGAGGGGGCCCCAGCACCCACAGCACCCCCCAGAGACCTCCCCCTCACAGGGGGAGGTGCCGAGCCCCGCGAGGCGGTGGGGGCCCCAGCACCCACAGCTACCCAAGAAAGTCCTCCCCCTCACAGGGGGAGGTGCCGAGCCCCGCGAGGCGGAGGTGGCCCCTCTAAAACCAACCCGCCACCCCCACCCCACCCGCCGACATCCACACCGTCGCGCCCGCCCGCCCGCCATCCAACACACCCATCCGCCGCGCCGCACGCGCATTCTGAACGTGCTGCACAGACGATGCGCCGAGGCCCCCCAGGTAGGCCAGCGTCATCGCCGTGAGCACCACCTCGTTGGAGTCCCGAGCCGCACCCGGCACCAGCGCCGTCGCCGTCAGCGAAGCGAGCCCAACCCAGCCCGCCGCCCGACCATGCGACGCATCCATCGCCTGCAGTCGTCCCCCATTCCGCACACTGCTCACCGACAACATCAGCGGCCCCACGGTCACCCCGGCCATGCCCAGCATCACCGAGCCGCCCCCACCCGGAGCCACCCCACTCGGCTGCTCCCAGTCGGTCATCATCCTGTGGGTGCCGTAGCTCAGCAACCCGGCGCCCACGCCCGTCGTCACCAGCCCGGCCACCCCCGTCCGGTGTCCACGCACCACCAGCTCGGGCTCCGCTGCCTGCGCCGCCACCACCCACAACAGCCCAACCATCCCCATCTCGTCCTCCAGGCAATGCCCCCGTGGCACCTCATCGGTACCCCCGGAACATCACCGAGAACGATTTCGTCGCGTTTCCACAGCCTACTCGGCCCGCGCCACCCAGCCCGCGTGCAACGGAATCGACAGCCCCGCCGCCGCAGCCGTGTCGACCACCGCCCCGTTCCGCCAGCGCCATTCCTTCATGCGCGCCGGGAAGTGGGGAATCCGCTTGCTATACGCCTGAACCCGCGCCACCAGGGCGTCCGCGTCCAGGTCGAGCCCCGGCGACACCTGCAGCACCGGGTGCAGCTCGCGCACCAGGGCCTCCAGCTCAGCGGCATGGTGGGCGTCAATCCCGCCCACGCCTTCGCCCGTCGCCGACCCAATCACACCTGTGGCGCAGATCCAGGCCAGCTTCACCGCTTCTTCGCGCGCAAAGCCCACCGCATCCACCGCCGCAGCATCGACACCGTGGTGGTCCATCATCTGGGCAATCGTGTCCGCCCAAGGTCCGGTGAACACGCTCGGACCGCCAGGAACCGGTTCCGCGCCCACGTGCGTCACCGCCACCCACAGCACGCCACGCCCATTCTCCGACAGCCCCTTGTCGGCCAGCCAGGCCCGAATCGTGCCGTTCTGCACGAACACGAGGTCGGCGTGCCGCGCTGGGTGCACCTGCTCCAAGACGGCGTCCATTGCGTTGTTTCGAGTGCACACCACAATCGGGGCGGGTCGGTCGCCACGGGGGGTGTCCACCCCGAAGTCATCCGACGAACGCGTGACCGCAACCGGTCGCCACGGACCGTCCGTCATGCTGCACAACAGGTGCCCAATCCGTCCGGCAGCCCCGAAGACCACCACATCCTGCACGCTCATGCGCCACTCTCGACCGGACCACCCTGTTCCGTCCAGGCCAGGAAGCCCCCCTCGAGGCTCGTGGCGTTGAACAGGCCCTTGTCGCGCAGCAGCGTGGCCGCCGTGAGCGAGCGCCGACCCGAGCGGCAGTAGCACACGATTTCGTTGCACTTCTCCACCTCGGCCCAACGCGCTTCGAGCTGGTCGAGGGGGATGTGGATGGCGCCCGGAATCTTCCCTTCGGCCACCTCGGCATCGGTGCGGACATCGAGGAGGGTGACCGGCTCACCGGCTTCGACCCGCTCGCGGACTTCCTGGACATCGGAGTCGATAGACGCGAGGGACTCGGCCTCGGCCAAAGGCTCCGGGGTGGGCGGCGGAGCCGGGGGCGGAGGGGTGGTCACGCGGACCGCACTGCCCCGCAGCTTCCCGACGACACGCTTCACGAGACGACGCAGCATCCAGACTCCAAGAGTAGAGGCCCTCCCGTAGCACAGACCGACCCCGGAACCGAGTCCCGACCCACCTGGATAGGGGGCCGGCCCCACGAGTCGACATGAACGCCAGCCCTTCCCGCCTCCCGCCCCCGTCCGAGCGCGCCCGCCTGCGCCTGCGCGAGGTGCTCAACCCCGCGGGACTCCTCACCATCAGCCGGCTCCCCATCGCCGTCGCGTACCCCTTCTTCGCCGCCGACGACCGCGTGGCGCTCGGGCTGCTCCTCTTCGCCGCCCTCACCGACCTCCTCGACGGAGTCGTCGCCCGCGCCACCGGCACCGCGTCTCACACCGGTGCCGTTCTCGATGGCTGGATCGACAAGGTGATGTACGTCAACGTCGCCTGGACCCTCGTGCTCCTCCACGACGTCCCCGGCTGGTGGATGCTCGCCTGGTTCTCGCGGGAGATCCTCCAAGGCCTGTCCGTGCCGTGGCTCGTTCCGGCCTACTACCGCGGCCTCCCCAGGCCTCGGTCTTCCACGGTTCTCGGCAAAGCCACCACCTGGTTTGTGGGCCTGTCGCTGGTGGCAGCCCTGCTCGACATCTGGTGGCTTGCCGGCGTTCTCACCCCGCTGGCGGGCGTTTCCGGGTTCGTGTCCGCGAGCCGATACCTGTGGCGGGAGCTCGCAGACGTGCGGCGCCTCTTGCGCGAAGACCGCCACGACACCCCTCCCCCACCTGTCGCTGACACCGACCTTGAAGGGGCATCGGCCGCTCGTTAGCGCGGTGGGGTTCCCTCGCAGGGAGAGCGATCGTGCACAGCTCCAGCCCCCGGCCCCCCTCGAACGCCCCCAACGTGGTGCGTGAAGAGCTGCGGCATCTCACCCGCACCCGCACCATCCTCACGGAGAATCCGGAAGGACCGGGGCGGTCGGAAGAAGACCTCGTCCGCGAGCTCATCAAGCTCCGCGACGACTACCGCGAGGCCAAGACCGAAGACCGCGGCTCCATCCAGGAACAGCTCAACCAGCTGATGGCCCTGCTCGACCAGCACCGGGCCGCCCGCCCCACCGGCACGGTCGACGTCGACAACCCCTACTTCGCGCACCTCGAGATCGAAGAAGACGGCCGTCGCCGCCATGTCTTCCTCGGTCGGGCCACGCGGCTCAACAACGGCCTGCGCATCGTCGACTGGCGCAATGCCCCCATCTCCAAGCTGTTCTACCAGTACGACGAAGGCGACGAATTCGCCGAGGAGATGGGCGGTCGCATCCGCGAGGGCCTCATCACCGCCCGCCGCACTTTGCATGTCCAGCAGGGCGAGCTGCTCCGCGTGGGCACGCCCGAGACCGACTGGGTCCGCGAACAAGCCACCTGGCGCGAGGTGTCCCGCGACAGCCTCCGCCTTGCAGGTGGTGAAGGTGCCGCGCTGCGTGCCGGCGGACCGGGTGCACGCCTGGGCTCCGGCCAGACCCACCGCGCCGACAAGCACCTCCCCGACATCGCCGCCCTCATCGACCCCGACCAGTTCGCCCTCATCACCGCCAAGAACGCCGGTGTGGTGGTGCTCCGGGGCTCGGCCGGTAGCGGCAAGACCACCGTCGCCCTGCACCGCATCGCCTACCTCGCCTTCGAGCACAAGCGCTTCAACCCCAACCGCGTGCTCGTCATCGTGTGGGGCCGGGCCATGCGCGACTACGTGGCCCACGTGCTCCCCGCGCTCGGTGTGGAAGGCGTGCAGGTCACCACCTGGACCGCCTGGGCCCGCAAGATGGTCCGCGAGCAGATGCCCGAGCTGCCCAAGGTCGTGGCCGACGACACCCCCGCCGCCGTCACCCGCCTCAAGCTGCACGCCGCCACGGCCCAGCTCCTCGAAACGCACATCAAGCGCACCCGCGGCAACAAGTCCACGCAGCAGGTGGTCAACGACTGGGCCCACGTCATCACCAACCGGCGCGCCCTCACCCGCGCACTCGGCGACAGCCTCGGCCCCAAGGCGCTCGAGAAGGCCATCGCCTGGAACACCCAGCTCACCTCCGACGTCATGTCGTGGCTCGAAGGCGACCGCAAGATCGACGTCCGCCTCGACCCCGAAGACGACGCCCTGCTCCTGCGCGCCTGGCAGCTCCGGTGCGGTCGCCTCGGTCCCCGTGGCCGGCCCGTGTCCTACCAACACGTGGTGCTCGACGAAGTGCAGGACTTCAGCCCCGTCGAGGTCCAGGTCCTCCTCGAGACCACCGACAAGAAGAAGTCGGTCACCCTCGCCGGCGACACCCGCCAGCACATCTCGAAAGAAGCCGGCTTCTCGTCCTGGCAGAGCTTCCTCGACCGCATCGGCGTCGAGAGCACCGCGCTGTCCACCCTCGAGGTCAGCTACCGCTCCACGCACACCGTCACGCGCTTCGCCATCGACGTCCTGGGCGCCACCGACGAACCCATGCCCCACACCAAGCGCGACGGCCCGCCCGTCGAGCTGTTCCGGTTTGGCGACCATGGCGCATGCGTGGCCTTCCTCGCCGAAGAGCTCCGCCGTCTGCAGCGCGTCGAGCCCAACGCCAACGTGGCCCTGCTCACACCGTCCCAGAGCCTCTCGGCCCTCTACGCCGATGGCCTCAAGCGCGCCGACCTCCACGCCGTGCGCCGGGTCATCGAACAGAAGTTCGCGTTCGCACCGGGCATCGACGTCGTCGAAGCCCACGAGGTCAAGGGTCTCGAGTTCGACTACGTCGTCATCATCGAAGCCTCGGCCCAGCACTGGCCCGACACCGAGCACCACCGCCGCGTGCTCCACGTCGCCGCCACCCGTGCGGTCCACCAGCTGTGGCTCACGTCGGTCGGCACACCATCGCCCATCCTCCCCGACGCCGTTCGCTGATAGAGCGCCCACCGACCAGGGAGCCCGACATGTCCGACGACACCCCGTCCCCCCTCCCACTCACCGCCGAGCGCGTCCGGTCCCGACTCACCGGTCCTGCGCTCGACGACCTCGTCCAGATCGCCGTCGACCACGTGCTCGACCGCCCGCTCGACGAGCTGGTCGACCCCGAGTGGGTGGCCGACCAGATCAAGCTCACGCTCGACGCCACCACCCGCGACGACGCCACCCGTCGGTGGGTCCAGGACCAGCTCCGCACCCTCCGCGAACAGGTCCCCGAAGGCACACCGCGCGACCACCTCCCCGGCGAGGTCGTGGAGCCGCTCTACCAGGTGGTGTCCCGTCCCATGGTCTTCGACCGCGTGCTGGTGGGCCGCCTGCTCGACCACGACGCCGCCCGACACCTCGTCACCGACATCCTCACCCACGGCCTGCGTGGCTTCGCCGACAAGCTCAAGCCCATGGCCAACGTGGTGGGCAGCAGCGTGAAGCAAACCCGCGGCTTCGGTCGGCTCAAGCGGTTCTCGAGCGGGGTCCAACACCTCGGAGATGGCCTGCTGGGCGGCATGTCCAAGCAGCTCGAGCACAAGGCCGAGCAGAAGATCCGGTCGTTCGTCGACGAAGCTCTGCACGCGGCCATGGACCAGGTCGCCGACCACCTCTGCGACCCCCGCAATGCCGACCGGTACGGTGGATACCGCACCCACGTGCTCGGCGTGTTCCTCGACTCCGACAACAAGATGCTCGCCACCGAGCTGGAAAAGCTCGACCCCGACCACCTGGTCGACGTCGCCGTGGCCACCGCGCGTTCAGTCTCTCGGCGCGATGGACTGCGGGATGATCTCGCCCGAGTGGTGCGCCGCGCCCTCGACGACAACGGCAGCCGCACGGTCCGCGACTGGTTGCGCGAGGCCGGCGTGGGCGAGCTGTCCGAAGAAGAGTGGCGGACCAGCATGCAGACTCGGCTCACCGCAGAAGCCCGTGTCTTCATCGAGACGCCCGCGTTCGTCGACTGGCTCGACGACTTGCTCGCGTAGGTTCCTCGCTCGGGCGCCTGTCTGCGCGGTGTCGAATCCGGTCTCGGTCCTCCCCCCCGTACCCGGGACACCGCCCCGTTCGATAGACTCCCGGCTCCCCGCGGACCCCGGTCCGCCGTCCCCATGTCCCCTTGCGATGGAGGCCCGATGCTGCGGCGCGTCGCTTCCCTGTCTGCCCTGCTGTTCGGCGCCGTCCTGGTCGCCGGCTGCCCCACGCCCCCCGAACAGTCCACCACCCCCGGTGGTCAGGCGCCTCCGCCCCAAGGTCAGCAAGGCCCCACGGCCGGTGGCGGCGGTGGCCCCACGCCTGGCGGCAACGCAGGTGGTCCCACGCCCGGCGGCAACGCGGGTGGTGGAAACGCCGGCGGCGCCCCGCCCGATGGTGGTGGCGGGCTCATCACGCCCCCGTCCTTCAAGGACATCATCTCGGGCGACACCATCACCATCACGGTCAACGTGAAGGGTGGCACCAAGGGTCAGATCGACTTCATGACCATCGGCGAGGGCCCCACCGCCCTCCACGTCGAGCCCTTCGAAGGCCAGGGTCCGTTCAAGGTCACCGCACCGGCGAACTACGACCAAGAGGTCTTCATCGCCGCGATGAACTTCGCGAACGGCGCCACCATCAGCCCCGACGACCCCGTCGGCACCACCACCAAGGCCCTCAAGCTGGGTGCCAAGGACATCAAGGTCGACGTCGAGATCGGCAAGACCGCCGACTGGTTCGTGCCGCCCGGCGACGCCCCGCCGCCTCCGGGTGCTGGCACCCCGCCCCAAGGTGGTGGCGGTGCAGGCGGTGACGCCCCCGCAGGTGGTCCGCCCCCGGGTGGCGACGCAGGTGGTCCGCCTCCGGGCGGTGACGGTGGCGCGCCGCCGCCAGGTGGTGACGCAGGTGGTCCGCCTCCGGGTGGCGATGCCGGCGCACCTCCTCCGGGCGGCGACGCAGGCGCACCTCCCACTCCCTGAGCGCGCCCCGTGGCGGAAAAGCGTTCCTTCGGGCCGGTGGTACGGATCTTTGCCGTACTCGCCGGCCTCTCTGTTCTTGCGTGGGCGGTGTTCCTCACCGGCTTCTGGCAAGCGATGGCCCCCGACGCCGACACCGTCGAGCCCGAGCGTCGCCGGCCCATCACCCGCACCTTCAGCCCCGCCGAGTCCACCGACGACCAACCCGACGGACCGTTCCAGGTCTCCGGCGTGGTCCGCAGCGCCGCAGGTGACCCCCTCCCCGGAGTGTCGCTCGTGTGGAACCCACCCGGCGGCGAAGACGTCGACGAAGTGCTCGGCGAGACCACCGCCGACGGCACATTCACCATCTCGGTCCATCGGCCGGGGCTGCTGAGCGCCGGCGACACCACCACACCCGAGTTCGTCCACATCACCGAGAGCCGCGACGACCTCTCCTTCATCGGCCTGGAGCGCTGTCCGGTCGAGGTCGAAGTGGTGGGTCCCGACGGCGCCCCCATCGCCGACCAGCCGGTCCGGTCCCGGGTCCGAGTGGAACACCGCGACGGCTGGCCCTACCTGAAGGTCTCCACCGACGACACCGGCGTGGCGCGGTTCACCGACATGCCCTGCGGCGTCGCCAGGTTCTGGGTACGCCGCACCGGCTTCCCGCAAGGCCGACGCGAGAACGTCGACACCCTCGTCGACCAGCACCTGGTCATCCGGCTCGTCGATGGCGTGAGCGTCACCGGACTGGTCACCGACCCCGACGGCGCGCCCATCGAAGGCGCCCGCGTGCACTCCGGCAACGCCTCCGACGAAACCGACGTCGACGGCGTGTACGGCCTCATCGTCGACCCCCGCAACCTCAGCCGCGTCAGCGCATCGGCCGAAGGCTACGGCTCCGAGTCCGAGCGGCTCCGCATCGCCACAGCCGACGCCCGGGACACCGACCTCGAGCTCGACTTCGTGCTCCACCCGGCCCGCATGGTCACCGTGTACTGCGCGGGCCTCCCCGACGACTCCTGCGCCACGGTGATGCCGCTGATGTGCACGCGGGTGTTCCTGCCGATGGGCGAGATGTGCTCGGGCACCCCCACCACCTGCCAGTGTCCGGGCGGCCGGGGGGCCATTCGCGGCGGCGGCATGGCGGTGGAAGTCGAGCCCGAAGACACCGAGGTGTGGCTCGACATGCGCGACCGCGGCGGCCTCTACGGCAAGGTGCTCATCGGCGGTCAGCCCGTCGACCCCTCCGTGCAGCGCTGCATGGTCATCACCAACCGCATCCCCACCGCCCTCGAAGACATCCCGGGCGGCATGAGTGCAGGCGCCACCACCACATGCCTCCCCGACGGCACCTGGGAGCTCAACGGCCTCAAGGCCGGCAACTACATGGTGATGGTCCACACCAGCGCCGGCGAGGGCAACGTGCCGATGGTCGCGGTCGCCGATGGTGCCCAGACCGACGCCGGCACGGTCGACATCGGCGGCGGCGGACGCATCGAAGGCGTCGTCCTCGACGGCACCACAGGCGAAGGCGTGCCCGGCCAGGCGGTCGTGGCCTACGCCGGCACCGAGACCACCCTCGCAGGCTTCGGCCAGACCGTCAGCCAGACCGAAGGCCGCTTCACCATCTCTGGCCTCACAGATGGCGACTACGAGGTCATCCTGGCCTCCCGCCCCTTCCACCGCATCCCCGTCACCATCCAAGACGGCAGCACCGAGCCCCTCGAGCTCGAGACCGGTGAGGCCGGCTTGCTCACCAGCAATGGTTTCGAGCTGGAGACCGACGACGCCGGCCAGCTGGTGGTGCAGTCGGTCGACCCCGAGGGAGCGGCAGCCGACAACGGCCTCCAGGAGGGTGATGTCATCCTCGGCGTGTCGATGGGCGGCATGGACCTCGGCGAGATGATGCCCGGCATGTCCGACGAAATCACCGACGCCGTGCTCGACCACTGGGGCGGACCGGGGGTGGGGCTCGTGGTCGACCGCGATGGCGAGCGGGTGGACGTGCCGCTGGAGTAGGCGACCAAGGACGACGTCTTGTGGAGTCCTCCGGGAGGGCCCCCTCCGACCGCTTCGCGGCCACCTCCCCCTGAAGGGGGAGGACATCGTTGTTCTCAGAGTCCTCCCCCTCTCAGGCTGAGGGAGCCCACCAGTGGCACTCAGAGTCCTCCCCCTCTCAGGCGGAGGGGGCCCACCGGTGGCACTCACAGTCCTCCCCCTCTCAGGCGGAGGGGGCCCACCAGTGGCACTCACAGTCCTCCCCCTCTCAGGGGGAGGTGCCGAGCGCAGCGAGGCGGAGGGGGCCCACCACCAGCAGGTTGTCGCTTCTCGTCTCACCCCTCCCCCCCGTGCCCCATCGAGCGAAGCGTCCAGTAGTCTCCCGCACCAAACAGACCCACCAACCAACACAACCGAGCAGCCGGGCACCACGTGGCCTCCCACCATTCCCCCCCACCCACCGTGCGCCTCCTGCTCGTGCTCCTGCTCCTCGCCACTTCCGCGATGCTGGTCGGAGTCGGGGGCTTTCTGCAGGCGCTGGCCCCCGCTGCCGACCAGGTCGAGCCCGAGCGGCGGCGTCCGGCATCGCGAGCCACGACCCTGCGGACTGCAACTCGCGCCCCGCCCGACACAACCGAAGATTCTATCGGCCCGTTCCAGGTGTCGGGTGTGGTGCTGGACGCATCGGGAGAACCGGCACCCGGCATCCAAGTGGCGTGGACCGCGCCGACGGTCGACGGCTACGTGTGGCTCGTCGTGACCGACGCCAACGGTCGGTTCAACTCGGAGGTTCCGGGCGGCGTGTACCTCAATGCAGGGGACGACACCCAGCCTGCCCGCGTCCAGATCACCGAAGACCGCGATGACCTCACGTTCGTCCGCATGGAGCACTGCCCGGTCGAGGTCACCGTCCTCGACCCTGCCGGGCACCCGGTCGAGCGCCAGCCTGTCCGTTACTCTGCGAGCGTGGACGGCTTCGCCCATGAGCGGGAATGGGGGGCCAAGACCGACGCCCAAGGAACGGTCTACTTCCCCGACATGCCATGCGGCGTCGCGCGGATCTGGTCCGTGCAGTGGCATCATCCGCCGGCCGTGCGCCCGCAAGTCGACACCCTGGTCGAGCAGCGGGTGGTTCTCCAACAGGTGCATGGCGTGCGAATCTTCGGGCAGGTCACCGACCCGGATGGTCAGCCCATCGAGTCCGCACGCGTACGCGCCGGTGACGCCTCCCAGCGCACCAACCAGGCCGGGTCCTACGAGCTCCTGGTCGACCCCGCGAACCTCTCCACCGTGAGAGCCTCCGCCTGGCGCTACGAATCGCAGACAGAGCGGCTACGCATCGCCTTGTCCGACACCGCAGCAGCCGACCTCTCGCTCAACTTCGTCCTCTCCCCCGCTCGGCAAGTCCGCGTGTACTGCGCAGGACTTCCGGACGACTCCTGCGCGACCGTCGCTCCCCTGATGTGCACACGCCCCTTCCTACCCATGGGCTCCGATTGCTCCGGAACCCCCACCACCTGCCGATGTCCGGAAGGGTGGGGCGCCATCCGCGGAGGGGGACTCGCAGTGGAGGTCGAGCCCCACGACACCGAGGTCTGGCTCGACATGCGGGGCCGTGGTGGCCTCTCCGGAACCGTGCGGGTGAACGGTCGACCGCCCGATGACACCGTGCACCGCTGCGACGTCGTGGCCACACGCATCCCCGAGGCCTTGGAAGACCTCCCGGGCGGAATGACCGCAGGTGCGCAGGTGACGTGCCTGCCCGATGGTGAGTGGGCGCTGGAGGGCCTGGAGGCTGGCCACTACCTGGTGCGGGTGGATGCCACGCCAGGTCGAGGGAGCGTGCCGCGCGTAACCGTCCACGACACCACGACCGATGTGGGCACCATCGACATCGGCGGTGGGGGGCGCATCGAAGGGGTCGTGCTCGACGGCGCCACGGGCGAGGGAGTCGCAGGCGTGACTGTGGTGGCCTTCGCGGGCGCCCCCCCCACCTCGACGGATTCGGACAAGCCACCAGCCACACCGAAGGCCGCTTCACCATCTCTGGCCTCACAGATGGCGACTACGAGGTCATCCTGGCCTCCCGCCCCTTCCACCGCATCCCCGTCACCATCCAAGACGGCAGCACCGAGCCCCTCGAGCTCGAGACCGGTGAGGCCGGCTTGCTCACCAGCAATGGTTTCGAGCTGGAGACCGACGACGCCGGCCAGCTGGTGGTGCAGTCGGTCGACCCCGAGGGAGCGGCAGCCGACAACGGCCTCCAGGAGGGTGATGTCATCCTCGGCGTGTCGATGGGCGGCATGGACCTCGGCGAGATGATGCCCGGCATGTCCGACGAAATCACCGACGCCGTGCTCGACCACTGGGGCGGACCGGGGGTGGGGCTCGTGGTCGACCGCGATGGCGAGCGGGTGGACGTGCCGCTGGAGTAGGCGACCAGGGGCGACGTCTTGTGGAGACCTCGGGGAGGGCCCCCTCCGACCGCTTCGCGGCCACCTCCCCCTGAAGGGGTAGGACATCGTTGTTCTCAGAGTCCTCCCCCGCTCACAACCCTCCCCCTCTCAGGCGGAGGGGGCCCACCAGCGGCACTCACAGTCCTCCCCCTCTCAGGGGGAGGTGCCGAGCGCAGCGAGGCGGAGGGGGCCCTCACCCAGCAAACTGCCGCTCCACCAGCCGTCGATACAGTCCCTCTGCAGCAAGCAGGCTCTCGTGGTCGCCACTCTCCACCACCTCGCCGCGGTCCATCACCACCACCCGGTCCGCCCCCTGGATGGTGCTCAGGCGATGTGCAATGACCAGCGTGGTGCGGCCTTCCATCAGGCGGTCGAGGGCTTCCTGGACCAGGTGCTCCGACTCGGTGTCGAGCGCGCTCGTGGCTTCATCGAGGATGAGGATGCGGGGGTCTTTGAGGAGCGCACGCGCGATGGCTACGCGCTGCTTCTGCCCACCCGACAAGCGGACTCCCCGCTCGCCCACGAGGGTCTCGAAGCCTTCGGGAAACTCCACCACGAAGTCGTAGGCGTTGGCCGCTCGGGCGGCAGCCTCCACCTCGGCCATCGAAGCCGTGGGCCGCCCGTACCGAATGTTGTCGGCGATAGACGTGGCAAACAACACAGGCTCCTGGGACACCACGCCCACCTGACCGCGCAGCCAGTCCACATCGAGCTCGGGGAAGTCCACCCCATCCAGCCGGATGACCCCACCCTGTGGGTCGTAGAAGCGAGACAGCAGCGATGCGACCGTGCTCTTGCCCGAACCAGACGGCCCCACGAGCGCCACCACATCCCCGGGGTCGAGCGAAAGAGACACGCCACGCAGCACGGGGGCATCGGGACGGCTCGGATAGGTGAATTCGACGTGGTCGAGGGTGATCTGGCCGTCGACCCGCTCGATGGTGCGGCCGTTGTGTTCCATCTCCGGCTTGCGGTCGATGAGCTCGAACACCCGCTCGCTGGCTCCGAGGGCCTTGGCGAAGTCCTGCCAGAGTCCGGCAAGAGCACCGATGGAGAAGGCCGTGGAGAGCGTGAGCATCAGGAAGGCGAGCAGGTCGCCCGAAGAGATCTCCCCGCCGGCGAGCATCCGGCCGCCCCACCACAGCACGAGCACCAGCGCGCCGTAGCCGAGGAACGTGACGATGCCGGTGAACACGGCCGCCAGCTTGGCACGACGGCGGGCCACCTCGAAGCTCTCGTCGACCGCTTCGGCGTAGCGGGCCACCTCTTGGGCCTCGCGGGCAAAGGCACGCACCGTTCGCACGCCCGACAGCGACTCTTCAGCCACCGCACTGGCCTTGGCGAGCGCATCCTGCACCTGGCGCGAGACCGTGCGCAGCATCCGGCCGTAGAAGCCCGCCCCACCGGCCACGAAGGGCACCACCAGGAGCATCAGGAGCGTGAGCTCCCAGGAATACCAGAACAGCACGGCCAGGGAACCCAGCACCGACAGCCCGAAGCGCAGAGCCATCGACACATTCACGGTGACCGCGTTCTGGATGACCGTGGTGTCGGAGGCCAGGCGGTTGGTGAGCTCGCCGGTGCGCTGCTGGTCGAAGAAGCCCACCTCCTGGCCCAGCAAGGCGCCGAACAGCCGCGCCCGCAGTCGGGCCACCACACGCTCGCCAGCCACCGTGAACAGGTACGAGCGCGCGGCCGTGGCCACCCCTGAGATGAGGAAGACCACCAGCACCGTGAGCGCGACCCGGTCGATGGCACCGCTGCCGGACGTGGCGCTCACCTCGTCGACGGCCTGGCCCAGGAGCACCGGCACCAGCAGGTTTCCGCTCACCCCCACCAGCAGTGCGAGCGTGCCCGGCACCAGCAGGCGCAGCTCGGGCCGGGCGAGAGACATGAGGCGTGCAAAGTCGACCTTGCCGCGGGCATCGGGCTCGCGGTGGGTCGGTGCACGCTCGGCGGACGAAGCGGGGCTGGATTCAGACATGCGGTGGCCTTGGGCACGCAACACGGCATCGGGGACCCCGACCACCGAAATTCGGCGACATGCCTAACCGAAGCACCCACCAGCACCGCGTCGTCGCGACCGCCGGTGCAGCACATGCCCCCATGAGGCCCGTCGGAGAGATCTCCGTGTCCCCCGCAACCCGGTCCGGTGCAGTACATTGGAGCGCCCCCAACCGGCCGTCCGGAGCGCGTGTGGAACTCTGGCTCCTCGAGTCGATCCGATGGACCGACATCGTCGACATCGGGCTGATGACGTGGATCATCTACCGTGGGCTGCTCATCATGCGCGGCACACGGGCCATCGAGACCATGGTGGGCCTCCTGGCGCTGATGCTGCTGTACGCCATCGCCGACTACTGGGAGTTCCTCACCCTCCACGCGCTGCTGTCGCAGTTCAAGATTGTGGTCCCGGTGGCGGTCATCGTCCTGTTCCAGAAAGACATCCAGCGTGCGCTCGCCAACGCCGGTGGGCGGTTCTTCTTCGCCGGCAGCCGGCAAGCCGCGGGCCTCTCGCTCCCCATCGTCGAAGAGCTGGTGCGGGCATCCACCACCATGGCCAGCCGCCGGGTGGGCGCCCTCATCGCCATCGAACGCGCCGCCCTGCTCGACCACTACGTCGAGCCCGCCACCCGCATCGATGCCGAGGTCAGCCAAGAGCTGCTCCTGTCCATCTTCCACCCCACCAGCCCGCTGCACGACGGCGCGGTGGTGCTCCAGAAAGGCCGCATCGCCGCCGCCCAGGTCTTCTTGCCTCTCACGCAGTCCAAGAACGTGAGCCGCTTCTTCGGCACGCGGCACCGCGCCGCCATCGGCCTCACCGAAGAGACCGACGCCCTGGTCATCATCGTGAGCGAAGAACGCGGCACCGTGAGCATCGTGGAGAACGGCACCCTCCAGCCCACGCAAGACGCCAACCAGCTCCGCCAGCAGCTCCAGACCATCCTCACCGCCGCCACCGACCAACCCGAGCCCACCCCCGGAGGCGCAGCATGAGGCTGCCCACGCCCCCCTCCGGCGCCCGTGGAGTCCAGCTTCGGCGCACGCTCGAACGCCTGCGCGTGTGGCTCATCCGCTTCGCCACCGAAAATGTGGGCCTGAAGGTGATGAGCCTGGGGCTGGCGGTGTCCATCTGGGCGCTGCTGCAGTCCGAGCAGGTGGTGGAACGTCGCACGCGGGTGCGGGTGCAGTACGACTGGCCCGCAGACCTCGTCCAGGTCGACGAGGTGCCGCGGTGGGTGTCGGTCACCATCAGCGGACCCCAAGGGCGAGTGCGGGCCGTCGAGCGCCGCAACCTCACCATGCGCGTCGACCTCTCCGACGCCGAAAAGGGCGTGGTGCCCATCGACTACACCGAACGCTCGGTGCAGGGCCTCCCCGACAGCCTCAAGATCACGCAGACCACCCCGCCCATGGCCGAGGTGGAGCTCGACGCCAAGATTCGCCGCACCGTACGCGTCCGTCCGGCGGTCATCGGCGAGCCGGCCGAGGGCTGGGAGCGGGGCACCATCACCATCGACCCCGAGTCGGTCGAGATCGAAGGGCCCGAGTCCCTCCTCCGCGACCTCACCGAAGTCTCCACCGACATCGTGAACATCAGCGGCCGCACCGAAACCCTCCTCGCCGAAGTGGCCGTGAAGACCCCCGGCCGCACGCTCAAGCCCACCACCGACACCCCGGTCAAGGTGCGGGTCGCCGTGGATGCCCTGGTCGACAACCGCACCTTCACGCGGGTGCCTGTGATGGTCGACAACGGCTGGACCGCCGAGCCCGCTTTCGCCGAGTTCGTCACGGTCCACGGCCCGGTCCGCGAGATCAACGGGCTCAAGGCCGACCGGGTGCGGGTGATGCTCACCGTCCCCGACCCCACCTCCGAACAAGCCCAGACCATCCGCTGGAAGCGACGCTCCGAGAACCCCGCCGTCACGGTGTTCCATGGCGGAGCGTCCGAGAGCGTTCGCGTGGATGAGCTGGGCCCCGACCGCTTCACTGTCCGGCCCACAGCGCCCGCCGACCCCACACCGCCCCAGTAGGGGCCGGAGTCCCCATGTCTCCCCTCCCCCCCATCCGCTTCGGCACCGACGGGGTGCGCGGCCCGTCGGGCACCTGGCCCATCACCGCCGCGGGCGCACACGCCATCGGCGCAGGCCTGGCCTCCTGGTTGTCCGGCTCGAGCGCCCCACACATCCTGGTGGGCCGCGACCCACGCGCCTCCGGCGACACCCTCGTGCAGGCCATCCTCGACGGCATCGCCGCCTGCGGGGCACGCGCCACCAACCTCGGCGTCCTCCCCACCGCCGCCGTGTCCTGTGCCGTCCACGCCCGCGGTGCCCAAGCGGGTGTGATGGTCACCGCAAGCCACAACCCCGCCGCCGACAACGGCATCAAGGTCCTGGGGCCGGGCGGTCGCAAGCTCACCAAAGCCGAAGCCACCGAGCTCGAGTCCTGGTTCGACCGCCCGGCCACAGCCGCCGGCGGCACCATCGACACCGACCCCGACCCACTCGGTCCGTGGCGGGCCTGGCTCCCCACCGTGAACCTCGATGGGCTGACCATCCTGGTCGATGCTGCCCACGGTGCCGGCGCCGAGTGTGCCCCGGCCGCCCTGGAAGCCATGGGCGCCACCGTCGTGCGCCGCGGCTGCGCGCCAGATGGCACCAACATCAACGACGGCGTGGGGGCTCTCCACCCGCCCCATGCCGAAGCGGTGGCTGCAGCGGGCGCCCAGCTGGCCATCTGCCTCGACGGCGACGCCGACCGCGTGGCCCTCGTGTGCCCCCACAACGGCTTGCTCGACGGCGACGACCTCCTCTGGCTGATGCGCACCCTCTTCGCAGGTCCCATCGTGGGCACGGTGATGAGCAACGGGGGCCTGGAAGCGGCGCTCGACGGTCGGCTGGTGCGGTCGCCGGTGGGGGATGCACATGTGGCGGCCGCCATGCGCGAGACCGGTGCTCGATTGGGCGCCGAGCCCTCGGGACACGTGCTCTTCACCGACGGCATGCCCACGGGCGACGGCCTCTACGCCGCGCTCCGGGTGCTCGAAGCTGCAGCCGATGGTTCCGGCCGACCGGTCCTCCCGCTGGCATCCGGTGGCTGGAGCCGCTGGCCCGTGGTGAAGACCAACGTGCGCTTCACCGGCGACCGCCTCGACCTCGACACTCTGGACAGCATCGCGGCGGCCCGAGCGGCCGGAAACCGCCTCGTGGTGCGGTACTCGGGCACCGAACCCAAGCTGCGCATCCTGGTCGAGGGCCAGGCAAGCCCCGAGGCCCATGTACAGGCCATCGCAGATGAGTTCCGTGCGCGCAAGGGAGCCACCACATGATTCCGGTCTGTCGGGCCCGCACCGTCCGCGCCCGCGACCACGCCGTCATTGAAGGCGTGGGCATTCCAGGCCGGGTGTTGATGGAGCTGGCCGGCCGTCGCGCGGCCGAAGTGGTCCGTGATGGGTCGCCCGGTGCGTCTGTGGCCGTGCTGTGTGGCCCCGGAAACAACGGCGGCGACGGCTTTGTGGTGGCACGCTGGCTGCAGCTCTGGGGACACCGTGTCCGCACCTGGTGCCCGCGTCCGCCCACCACCCCCGACGCCCGGGCCAACCGCCAGCTCCTCACGGGCACCCCTGCGGCCCCCGTGGGCATCGCAGACGCCCTCGACGGCGCCGACGTGGTGGTGGATGCGCTGCTCGGAACAGGCCAGAAGAGCGCCCCAAGAGGCGCTGTCGAAGAAGGTGTGGTGGCCATCCGGGCAGCCCGAGACCGCGGTGCGCGCGTGGTGGCCCTCGACCTTCCCACCGGAGTGTGCGCCGACACAGGCGCTGCCCTCGGCGGCGACCACCTCACCGTGAACGCCCACGACACCGTCACCTTCGGCTACTGGAAGCCAGGCTTGCTCTGTGCACCCGGCGCCGCGCTCGCCGGTGCGGTCCACGTGGTCGACATCGGTCTCGACCTCGCCATCGCACACAACCCCACCGGTCCGGCCACCGATGCCTGGCTGCTCACGGCCGACGACATCCGGCCCCTGCTGTCGCCTCCGCCCACACACGGCGCCAAGTGGGACCGCGGCCACGTGGCGGTTCGAGCGGGAGGCGGCGCTGCCGTGCTTGCGTGTCTCGGCGCGTTTGCCGCCGGGGCAGGCCTGGTCACTCTGCTCGCCCCCCGGAACGAGTGGTCCGCCTTCCACGGCCTCGACCCCTCCGTCATCCTCGCCGAGCCCGACACCCTCGATGCCCGCCGCCACGACGCTCTGGTCATCGGGCCAGGCTTGGGCACCCAACGCACCCACGACGTGGTGCATGCCTGGCGGTCGGCCCCCATGCCGGTCCTCGCCGACGCCGACGCCCTCACCATCCTCGCGCACCACCCCACCTCCCCCGAGGTCGACCACCCCCGGGTCATCACGCCCCACGCTGCCGAAGCCGGTCGGCTGCTGGGCATGCGGCGGGCCAAGGTGGATGCCGACCGCTTCGCCGCGGTCCAAGCGCTGAACAAGCTGGGCACGCCTGTGCTCAAAGGTCCGTTCACCCTGGTGGGCGGCGACACGCCGAGGGTGGCCCCATTTGCCGACGGTCGCCTGGCTGTGGCGGGTTCGGGCGATGTGTTGTCGGGCTGCATCGGTGCCGCACTCGCGAGCGGTGCCTCACCGGTCGATGCCGCATCACTCGGCGTGTGGCTGCACGGGGCTGCCGCCGAACACATGCCCACCTACGGCACGGCCCGCCACCTGGTCGACGCCATCCGCACGGCCGCCGGCGCGCTCATGACGCCTCGCTGACCGCCGCTTGCATGGTCTGCACCAGGTTGGCCGAGTGATACACCCGGTCGGCCCAAGGCGCACCACACGGCAGAGCATCGAGGCGCTCGGCCATCCCTTCCAGGCGGGTGTGCAGAGCACCCAGAAGCTGAGGGGCCTGACCGCGTCGGGCGCCGGTCTGGAGCATGCCTTCGAGGCGCTGGGCACGCGTGCCGAAGCCTGTGGCCCCTTCCGCCTCTCGCGCCACTTCGCGCATCCAGGTGGGCGTCAACAGTGCCCCTGCATTTACGGGAACAGCCAGGTACCGGGCAATCTCGCGCACACCCACCCCACGCTCGTCGAGCACGTTGCGCACGGAGACCGGCAGGGGAACGGGCTCCGGCTCGCGTCCGAGGTGGTCGGCGGTGAGGTCGACCAGCAGGCGCGCCGCAACGCCGTAGAGGCCGGGGTCGACCCCTTCGATGGCGGCCACGAGTGGTGGGAGCCAGCGGTAGAGCTGGGTCTCGATGAACACGTGCGCACGGCCCCGAACGCGCCGGGCGACCGCATCTTCCCCGTCGCGCCAGGCATCGGCTTCGGCCCCACACAGCCAGGACAGATACCCCAGCGATGCGCTGAGGTGGTCGGCCGGCACGCTGCGGGTGTCGGGCGAGAACCCGCCAGCACGCATCGTTCCCAGCGATTCGTCGGCGGTGTCTCCGCCCACGAGCCCTTCGGGGTGGAGGAACACGCCCGCATGCGGCGACACCTCGTGGACCATCACCCGGTGGTGCCACGCCTTGGCGTCGTCGTCGAACGACTCGGGCAGGTGGGGTGCCAGGACCGCCACCGCTCGCAGGTGGTCGAGGCGGGCCGGTCCGTCGCGGAAGAGGTCGGCCAGGAGGTCGTAGGCGCGACCGCGGGCGATGGCGGTGTGCCGGGGGGCATGGCCACGGTCAGGACTCATGTTCATCGGGGGCCTCCGGGGCGGTGCGGACGGGCTGCCAGACGCCGTCGGGCAGCTTGTAGGCATCGGGAACCGGCTTGAGCGGGCGCTTCAGCCAGTACGGACGGCGGGTGCCGTCGGGCGAGTGGAGATGGGCGGGTCGGGCCAGCGCCTTCCACTCTTCGTAGACCGCCATCGACTTCCTGGTGTCGACCCACACATCGCCGTGGCGCTCGCCGGGACGCGCCTTGCGCACACCCACGGCCTTCTGCAGCCACACATGGTGGCCCGAGATGGGGTCGGGCTGCACGGCGTGAGTGAGGTTCTGGTGCACGCCGATGTCTTCCCACCAGATGCGGGCGGTGTCGGGGTCGGACGACTGCCACGCCTGTCCACCCTTGAGCATGCGCAGGCGGTGCTCGCCATCGGGTGTGGCGTCGAGCTGGGCCAGGCCGCTCATGCCGCGCGAGCCCCCTTCGTCGTCCTTCAGGCGCCAGCGACCCAGGTGGTGCGACATGGCGATGATGCCGGGCTTGATGCCTTCGGTCACCCACACCTTGTCGATGAACCAGCCGATGCGGGTGTCGACCCGGACCAGGTCGCCGCTGCCCACCCCGACTCGAGCAGCATCGGACGGGTGCATCCAGATGGGGTTGGCGTGGCTGATTTCGTACAGCCACTTGCAGTTGGCCGACCGCGTGTGGATGAGCGTGGGCAGGCGGAAGTTGGGCAGGAGAATCATCTCGCCCGCGGCCCGGTCGATGTGGCGGGGCGCCACGTGGCTCTCGAGGGTCCAGGGGATGGTGTGTTGGCGCTCGGGCCAGCCCCAGTCGTGCAGAGTCGGGCTGAAGAACTCGAGCTTCCCACTCGGCGTGCCAAAGCCCTTTCGACGCACCCCGTCGACCTCCACGCCGCCGTCGTCCACCTCGGCCTCGTAGGGCACGTAGTTGGACTCGGCGACCTCGAAGGCACCGTACTTGCGCATGTATTCGAGCGGTGAGAGGCCCTCTGCTGCGGCCTTCTCGGGCAGGCCGGGCACGCTGTGCTCGAAGATCCAGGCCCAGTATTCATCTTGGGTGACGAGCTGGCCCGTGCGCTTGGGGCTCTCCACCCACTGGCGGATGCCCATGCTGCCGTCGGGGTCCATGCGGCCGGTGAGCTCGACCCAGAACTCGTTTTCCTCCCACACCTCGCCCGGGTTGGCTTCGTAGGTGAACCGCACCGGCTTGCCCGCCCGTTCCATCGCGACACGGCGCACGGGCTGCCGGAACCCAATCCACATGCCGGAGTGGGTCTCCTGACTCATGAGGTCGTGGCGTTCACCCGCATGCCCCATGGGCAGCACGTAGTCGGCGAACCATGCAGACTCGTTCCAGGTGGGGGTGAGCGCGACGTGGAGCTTCATCTTCTCTTCGTCGCGCAGCGCCTTCAGCCACATGAAGCCATCGGGATTGATCCACATGGGGTTGTAGACCCGCGAGAAGTACACATCGATGTCGCCCCGGCCTTCTTCGAGGAAGTGGGGCAGCAGGAAGCTCATCTCGTAGAACGCGAACGGCCACTCGTGCGGCAGGTGGAGGTCTTGCCAGGCGTTGAACGGCGGCGGCTTCTTGTAGGGCTTGGGCACGAACTTGTTCCAGCTGTTGAGGCTGGTGCCGCCCTTGGTGCCCACACTGCCGGTGAGAACGTTGACGAAGAACAAGCAGCGCGAGACCTGCCACCCGCCGCGGTTGCCCATGGACGCCGACCGCCACACGTGCGCGGCCACCTTGTCGCCGGCTTCGGCCACGTACCGGGCGGTCTCGACGATGCGCTCGATGGGCACCCGGCTCTCTTCGGCGGCCCGCTCGAAGGTGTACTCGGCGTAGGTTTGCTTGAGGAAGGCGTCGAAGTCGTCGAAGGTGGACCCGGCGTCGAAGTGCGCCAGGGCCGCCTCCCAATTCACCCACCGTCGGACGAAGTCTTTGTTGTAGAGGTCGTTTTCGATGAGGTGGTTGCAGACGGCCAGCAGGATGGTGGTCTCGCTGCCGGGCCACGAGGGCAGCCACACATCGGACTTGGACGCTGTGTTGGACAGCCGGGGGTCGAAGGTCACAATCTTCGCGCCCTTCATCTTGGCTTCGATGATGCGCTGGGCGTGGGGGTTGAAGTAGTGACCGGTCTCGAGATGGCTGGAGACGAGCAGGATGACGCGGGCATTGGCGTGGTCGGGGCTGGGACGGTCGCCGGCCGCCCAGAGGTAGTACCCGGCACGCGCCGCCGATGAGCAGATGTTGGTGTGGGAGTTGTGGCCGTCGACGCCCCACGCCGAGATGATGCGGTTGGTGTAGTGGTCTTCGCCGGGTCGGCCCACGTGGTACATGATGCCGTCGCGGCGCTGCTTTCGGCTGGCACGCATCTTCGCTGCGATGTCGTCCATCGCCTCTTGCCAGCTCACGCGCTTCCACTTGCCCTCCCCACGCTTCCCCACCCGCTTCAAGGGGTAGAGGATGCGCTCGGGGTCGTAGATCTGGTTGTGGGTGGCCGGCCCCTTCGCACAGTTGCGGCCGCGGCTGCCGGGATGCACCGGGTTGCCTTCGAACTTGCGAATCTCGAAGGTTTGCTTGTCGACATACGCGAGCAGCCCACATGCAGACTCGCAGTTGAAGCAGATGGTGGGGACCAGGGTGTACCGACGGGCCACCCGCTTGGGCCAGTGCTTGCCGTCGAACTCCACCCAGTCGTCCCAGTGTTCGGGCGGGGGGTAGCTCGACATCCGGCCGTCGGGGTGCTGGATGTGCTTGAGGTTGACGGGGGGACGGTCGGTCTGGGCGAATTTGTCGTCGCGGTAGACGGGCGCCGCTCCATCCGACGAGACCGATGAGGACGACGACCGAGACAGACCGGTGAGGCCGAGCATGGCGTCGAGGAACTGGGAGAGCGTTGCAGTGGCCATCAGCTGTTCGGGACCTCTTGGGGAGCCATGACGAAGGCCGTCTCGTAGGCGTAGAGACCAGCGACCGCGAGCAGAGCTGCGACGACCCCGAAGGGCGCCCAGCCGGTGGCGAGGAGGAGGAGGGGGACGACATGACCGGCGACCAGGCTGAACTGGTAGTGCCGCTTGTACTTGCCGTGGGTGATGGCCTGTGCGGCGCGCGCGGCCACTTCGCTGGCGTGCGGGATGCCGAACTCACCGGTGAGGGTGACGAAGAGGTCTGCCACCAGGGCACCCGCAAAGGTGTAGAAGGCCACCGTGTTGCCGGGGTCGACGACGCACAAGGCTGCCCCACCCATGACCAGCGCCTGCACGAGGAGGTGCACGGGAAGCAAGGGGCTCTGCCAGAGGTCGCGGCCCTCGGCCTGGGCGAACAGGAACGCCGTGTAGATGGCTGCTCCGATGGCCCAGGGCACCGCACCCACCGCCCACATGCCCCGGAGGACGGCGGCGTCGGTGTGTCCGGCCCATGCGATGTACTCGAAGGCCGTCCAGCTGGTCATCCAGGCGGTGTGGCCGATGAGCAGCACAGCGCCGCGCGTGAGCCAGGAGCGCCACTGGGGGCGGATGAGGATGCTGAGGAACCGGGCGGGCTTCTCGAGGTCGGCGACCAACAGTGCGGTGGTGATGCCCAAGAACGCCAGGCTGACCAGACCGAGGGCAAAGGCGAGCCCCGAGCCCATCGAAAACGCCCCGAAGGCACCGGCCACCATCAGCAGCGGCAGCCCGGCCCCGATGCCCTTCGTGACAAGGTAGGCGGGCACCTGCCAGTGCCACGGCACCTTGTGTTGGGCGTTGTAGGCCACCTGCACCATGTGCTCGGCAGCGGTGCCCCGTCCCACCTGGATGGGGCCGCCCTGTGGGACGCCTTGTGCCTGCCCGAGGCGTACACCCCGCCCGCCTTCGAGGTCGAGGGCCACCGGGTAGCGCCGACCCCGGTGTTGGTCGGAGTAGGCGGCTGGCTTGGGGCCGTCGAGGGGCGCCACCTCGGACCACATCATCGCGGCGGGCGTGCGCTCGGTGGCGGTGGGGTGCATCGCGGCGGCGTGGCCGGCGATGTAGAAGAGCTTGGGGGCCGTGCCTTGTTCCGGCTTGCGCACGGTGACGTCGTTCTTGGCGAGCACGCGGCTGATTTCGCTCCGGGGGTCGTCCATGTCGCCGGCCACGATGGCGTGCTCGGGACAGACCACCACACACGCGGGCTCGATGCCGTTTTCCACGCGGTGGCCGCAGTAGTGGCACTTGGCGGCAGTGCCGGTCTCGGGGTCGATGTAGATGGCATCGTACGGGCAGGCTTGCAGGCAGGCCTTGCAGCCGATGCACCAGTCGCTGTTGAACTCCACGATGCCGTCGTTGCGCTGGTACATCGCACCCACCGGACAGATGCGCGTGCACGGTGGGTTCGCGCAGTGGTTGCAGCGGGTGACCTGGAAGTGGCGGCGGGTGTCGGGGTAGCGCCCGGTCTCGGTGTACTTCACCCACGTGCGGTTCACGCCCAACGGGACCTGGTTTTCGCTCTTGCAGGCAGTCGAGCACGCATGGCACCCGATGCACTTGCGGTTGTCGATGACGAAGCCGTAGTTCATGAGGCCCGGGGGATGGGGGTTTCCACCGGCGCCATGCAAGTCTTGGGCCACCGTCACACGCCCGTCGCAATCCGACACACGCGTTTCGGGGAAACAGCCGCGCACGACATTGAACGACCCCTGAAACGACAGTTCAGCGTCATTGGGTCCGAACCAGCGGCATACTTCCTGCATCCTTCGCCCCGCCGGCCCATGCGGTTCCTCCCCTCCCCTGCTCCTGCGAAACGACCGCATGCGCGCCTTCTTTCCCTTCACAGACCTCCGCGGCATCACCCGCGCCGAAGTGCAGCGGGATGTGCTGGCATCGCTCGTGGTCACGTTCACGGCGGTGCCCCAGTGTGTGGCCTACGCCGTCATCGCCGGCCTTCCACCCGCCGCCGGCCTCTACGCCGCCATCCTGCCCACCATCGTCGGCAGCATCTTCCGCAGCTCACGCCACGTGGTGGCCGGCCCGTCCAATGCCGTGAGCTTGCTGGTGGGCGGTGCGGTGGGCGTGCTGGCCGCCGAGCTGGGCGCCACACCGATGGAAGTGGCCCTGTCTCTGGCCCTGATGGTGGGGCTCATGCAGGTGGGTGCCGGGGTGCTGCGCCTCGGGTCGGTGGTCGACTACATCTCCTCGCCGGTGGTGCTCGGCTACATCACCGGGGCGGGCGTTCTCATCGGCGTGGGGCAGCTCGACAGCCTCACGGGCACCGAGGGTGGGTCGGGCCACATCGTCGCCAAGGTCACCACCTGGGCCACTGGCTTGTCCGACCTCAACCCCATCGCCGTGGCGCTCGGCGTGGCCACCGCAGCGCTCGTGGTGGGCATCCGCACCTGGAACAAGAAGCTGCCCTCGGCGCTGATGGGGCTGTCCATCGCCACCGCCGCCAGCGTGTCTCTCGGCCTGGGCGACCAGCTCCAGGTGGTGGGCGACCTCGACCCCGTGCCCGCGTCGCTGCCACCGCTCACCATCCCGTCCATCTTCGACCCCCGCCTGGTGATGGTCGCGCTGGCCACCACCGTCCTCTCCCTCGTCGAGAGCAGCGCAGTGGGCCGCTCCATCGCCGACCGCACCGGTGACCGCCTCAACCTGTCGGTCGAGTTCACCGGCCAGGGCCTGTCCAACATCGCCGCCGCATTCACCGGCGGGTACCCCGTGTCCGGCAGCCTCAGCCGCTCCGCCCTCAACCACTCCGCCGGCGCCGCCACCCGCCTGTCCGGCATCCTCGCGGGCATCTTCACGGCGGTGGTCCTGCTGGTTGCGGGCCCCCTGGTCGACCAGACCCCCACCTCTGCGCTGGCCGGCCTGCTGATGGTGGTGGCCTACGACCTGGTCAATCCCACCCGCATCCGCCAGACCTTTCGCACCAGCCGCGGCGACGCCCTGGCCTTCCTGGCCACGCTCATCGGCACCTGGGTGCTCCGCCTCGACCACGCCATCTACCTGGGCGTGGCGCTCAGCATCGGCTTGTTCCTGCGTCGGGCCCGCATGCTCGCCGTCCGCGAGCTCGCCGTAAACGACCGTGGACGCCTGCAAGAGATGGCATCGGGTGAGGGCAGCCGGTGTGCGCACGTCCGCGTGGTGCACGTCGAGGGTCCGATGTTCTTCGGCGCCGCGGGCGAGCTGCGCGATGCACTGTCCGAGTACACCCGCGACCCGGCCATGGGGGCTCTGGTGGTGCGCCTGAAGCGGGCCCAGGGGCTCGACTTCACCACCGCACAGGTCCTCGTGGCGATCGCACAGCAGCTGAAGAAGCGAGGGGCGGGCCTGTTTCTCGTGGGGATGCGTCCAGAGGCGATGGAGGTCCTGCGACGGGCCGAAGCCACGGAACAGATCGGCGCGGACCGGGTCTTCCCCACACGGCCGGGCTGGTTCGATGCGATGGATGCTGCACTCGAAGCCGCTCTGGATCATTCCAACGCGCCGGACGACAGCCCGCTGCGACGCTACCTCGCCTTGCGCGACGCCCTGCGTCGGCCCACCTCCCCCACCGAGGCCCCCATGCAACGTCCCGCCATTGTTGGTGTGGTCGGGTGGAAGAACTCCGGCAAGACCACCCTCACCGCCCGCATCGTCACCGAGCTCACCCGCCGCGGCTTCCGGGTCTCCACCATCAAGCACGCCCACGTGCGCTTCGACATCGACCACCCCGGCCGCGACAGCTACCGACACCGCGAGGCCGGCGCCGTCGAGGTGGCCATCGCGTCTCCCAAGCGCTGGGCCGTGATGCGCGAGCTCCACGACGAACCCGAGCCCACGCTCGACGAGATGGTGGGTCGCTTGTCGCCCTGCGATGTCATCGTGGTGGAGGGCTACAAGCGCGGGCCGCACCCCAAGGTGGAAATCCGTCGGGAGGGCGCACGACAGCGCGACCCCCTGGCCCCCACCGACCCCCACATCATCGCGGTGGCATCGGACTCCCCCGACGACGAGCCCGCGGGGCCCCCCGTCTTCGGGATCGACGACATCTCGCAGCTGACTGACTTTCTGGAAGACCGCCTCAGCTTGCGTGCGCCCGAAGGTCGGCCTCGCTGAGGTCGGTCTCGATCATTTCCACGGCGTTCACGGTGATGCCCGTGAGCCGCGCACCCGACAGCTTGGTGAGCCGCATCCGCACCCGCTCGAACACTGCACGGCGGAGGTCGGCGTTGCGGAGGTCGGCGCCGTCGAGCACGCCTTGGATGCTCACACCGCGGAGGTCGGCTTCTTGGAGGTTGGTGCGCAGGCCGGTGGTCTCGACCCACACCCCGCGCTCGATGAACCCGCCCCACTGGGAGTCGCGGAGGTCGGCCTGGTGAAAGTCGGCGCCGGAGAGGTCGGCCCCCACCAACACGGCGCCTCGGAGGTCGGCCCGGCGCAAGCGAGCATCGGACAGCGACGCACACTCGAGCTCAGCGGCCTGCAGGTTGGCGCCGTCGAGGATGGCTCCGTCGAGCTCGGCCCCGGACAAGATGGCGCCCACCATGTAGGCACCAGCCAGGTTGAGGCCCCGGAGGTCGGCGTCTTCGAGGCGCGTGCCGAAGAACCGGGTGCCCCGCACGCCCGCCCCCTTGAGGGTGGCCGCCACGAGCCAGGCGCCCGACAGATCCAGCCCGGAGAGGTCGCGTCCGCGGAGGTCGAGGCCCTCGGGTTCGGTCTCTTGCGTCTCTTCGACGAAGGTCTTGATGTCGCCGCTGTCGAGGTATTCGAGCAGGTAGGCGTGGAGCGCGCGTTGGTCGGTGCTGCTGTCGGACAAGGTGGCATCCGGGGGGAGCCGGCATTGTAGCGTCCCGGATGGGCGGACGCCGAACGCTCCCGGGCCAGACACAGGTGACCCCGCCGAGCCGAAGCTGTGGCGGGGCCAGATGGAAGAGCGCGGGACTCAGTTGTTGGTGCCGAACTCGTAGTCGCCGCTGCCCGAGTAGGACTCCACCTGGAAGGTGTAGTAGCCGCGGTTCTGGGTGGACGAGATGGTCTCTTGCGAGCTGGACGACGTGGAGCTGGCCACGATGCGCCACGAGCCGCGCTGGTACTTGAGCAGCTTGAGGTCGTAGTCGGTGCCGGCCACGCCTTCGAGGCAGCCTTCGATGGTGCCGCGGCTGGAGTTGTAGAAGTACGTACCACTCGGCTCGTATGCAGAGTCGCCGGAGCCGGTGAGGGTGCCGGTGGTGGTGGTGGCGTAGCCCGAGCAGAAGCCGGTGGTGCCGCCTGTGGTGCCGGTCGTGCCAGTGGTTCCAGTCGTGCCCGTGGTGGTGGTCGTGGTGGTTGTGGTGGTGCCGGTGGAGCCACCGCTTCCCGAGCCGCCGCCGGTGGAGCCGCCGCCCGAGGCAAAGGCGATGAGGGCGTCTGCTGGCTGGATCAGACCGTAGCCGTAGGTGGTGTCGTAGCCGGAGCTGCCGCGGTCGGTGGCGGTGGACTGGAGGTACGACAGGGCTTCGGTGGCGGTAGCGCCGTCGGACATGAGGAGGGCAGCAGCGGCGGCGACGTGGGGCGTGGCCATCGAGGTGCCTTCGAAGAAGTGGTAGCTCCAGGTGGACCCGCTGAAGGTCTCTTGGAGCACGCCGTCGGAGTAGCCGTCGCCGTCGAGGTCGGCGGACAGGTCGCCGCCGGGAGCCACCAGGTCGACGCCCGTGCCGCGGTTGGAGTACGACGTGATGTTGTCGGCTGCATCGGTGGCCCCCACCGCCACGGCACCCGAGTATGCGGCCGGGTAGTCGATGCTGCCAGACCCTGCATTGCCGGTGGCGGCGGCCACGAAGACCCCGGCCGATGCGGCGTTGGCAATCGCGGCGGCTTCGGTGCTGGAGTAGCTGGTGGAGCCCAGGCTCAGGTTGATGACGTGGGCGCCGTTGGACACGGCCCAGTTGATGCCGTCGACGGTGTCGCTGGCGTAGCCGCTGCCGAAGCGGTTGAGCACCTTCACCGGCATGATGCTGGCGCCATACGCCAGGCCGGCCACGCCCGCGCCGTTGTCGGAGGCCTGACCGATGGTGCCGGCGACGTGCGTGCCGTGGCCGTTGTCGTCGGAGGCATCGGAGTCGTTGTTGACGAAGTCGTAGCCCGACACGAGGCTGCCGATGCCGTCGTAGGGGCCGCTCGACACGCCGGTGTCGATGACCGCCACCACCACGCCGCTGCCGGTGGCGTACGACCACGCGGACTCGGCATCGATGCGGTCGAAGTGCCACTGGTAGGTTCGGTAGGGGTCGTTCACGCTGGCGGTGCGCACGTAGTCGGGTTCGGCAAACACAACCCCGGGCATCTCACGGAGCGAGGCCACCGTGTCGCGAATGTCGGCTCCGGCCGGCACATTCATGACCTGGATGCGGGTGTTGAGGAGCGTGCGACCGTGCTGGAGCGTGAGCCCCTTGGCCGGGCCGACGTCGAGCTGGAAGCTGCCGGGCGCAGAGCCGTCCTCAAAGGCGACCAGCACGCGTTCCGGGGAGAATTCCGCGTCCGGCGGAATGGGGGTGTTGAGCGCCACGCCAGGGGGGACGACGGGGGGAGCCTCTTGCTCCTCTACATCGGCACAGCTGGCCAGAAGGGAAAGAGACAGCAACAGCACAGTGGACTTGTTCATGGGGCCTCCTCTTCGCGGGCAATCACCGGAAGTCTCGAGCGCGCACTCCTCGGTGTTCCTGCGGCGCCACTGTAGACCGATGTGTCCGGAATCAGTCGACGCGCACGTCTCACACAGCCGGCACACGCGGTGGATCCCAAGGCCTGTCACAGGCGGCTGTTACGCCACAAAACGGTGCTCTCGGCGAGAATGCCTCCAGATGTCAACAATGTGACGGACTCACCGGTTATGCCGCCGCGGGCGCGCTCTTCGTTGCGCGTGGTCCTTTCTCACCCACCGCTTCTGATTCGGTGGGTTCTGCGGTATCGTCCCGCGGCTTCCACGGAGACACCCGTCTCCCCTTCCTCACTCCCTCCTTTTCCCCTCCCGGAGGTCCAGTGTCTGCTGTTCTCGTGGCCATCGGCGCCATCGGCCTGCTTGTCGGATTCCTCGGTATTCTCGGCTTCATCATGATGAAGATGAAGGGTGGCCGGATTGCCAAGACTCCCTTCCACAAGACTGGCGAAGTCGCGTCCAAGGGTGCCAGCATCGCTGGCCCGAAGGGCGAAATCTCCACCGAAGGCAAGCTCATCAAGCCGCCTGAAATGCTCAAGTCCCCGGTCGAGGGCAAAGAGTGCCTGATGTACACCCTCGAGGTGCACGCCAAGTGGAAGGCCGGCGACAACGAAGTGTCCGTCAAGATGATGGAAGAGTCGAAGTCCCTCGTCTTCGGCGTGGACGACGGCTCCGGCGTCATCGAAGTCGACCCCGGCACCTCCGGTGACTTCGACCCCATCCACAAGTTCGACAAGACCAAGGGCAAGGGCCTGAAGGCTGCCTTCACCGGCGGCGGCATCAAGTTCGGCGCCATGGAGTTCGAGGTCCACCCCGGTGGCCGCTACAAGGGCAAGCTCGTCCCCGACAGCGCCAAGATCCAGGTCAAGGAAACCGCTCTCGAGCCCCAGGAGATGTTCTACGTCAACGGCAAGCTCGACGAAGGCCGGATCAAGAAGCACAACTGGACCAGCCTCATCCTGAGCAACAAGAGCCGCGACGAAACCCTCGCCGCCACGCTCAAGACCCAGAACAACGCCAAGTACGCTGCACTCGGCGGCGGCATCCTCGGCCCCATCCTCCTCGGCATCGGCATGGCCATCGCACCGCCCCCCGAGGCTGGTGACGGCGCCGACGCCAACAAGACCGAGAAGGTCGAGACCGCCCCCGACGCCGGCAAGAAGGCCGACGGCGCGAAGAAGGCTGAGCCCGCCAAGAAGGCCGAGCCCGCCAAGAAGGCCGAGCCCGCCAAGACCGAACCCGCCAAGAAGTCCGCTCCGGCTGCTTCCGGTGGTGGTGCCAAGTCTGGTGGTGCCAAGGCTGGCGGCGGCAAGCGCCCCGGCGGCGGTGGTGGCAAGGCTGGCAAGCGCAAGCGCTGAGCCCACCTCTTCCGTTTCTCAACGCGGCGCCATGTGCGCCGCGTTGTTCGTTCTCAGGGGCACAATCGGGCGGGCATCGAATCTGCGGGAATGGGCCCGTGCGGCTGCCGGGTCCGATAGGTCCAGCCCACAGCAGGGAGCTCGTGTGCAGCGGACTCGGCACTTGCGTTGGCTTCCGGCGGCGGTCTACCTGTCCGCGTGTTCGCCGTGGCCCGACGCACCACAGCCACTGGTCGACGGGCCCGGATTCTTCGACCGTCCGTTCCCAGACGACCGGCGGCTGGTGGCCGGAGCAGTCGACCTTTCCGACTTTCCTCGCCAGGACGAGGTCCCACTGCTCACGCAGTACGCCGACGAAGCCACCCGACTCGACGGCTTCGGGATCAACAGTCCCCTGTATGTGCGCTTCGACCGCCCGCTGAACACCGACCTCCTCCCCACTCCCGAGGCCTCCTGCCAGCCGGGAAGCATGGTGTTCCTCGTCGACGTCGACCCCACCAGCCCCGAGCGCGGTCGACGCATCCCCATCGCGTTCGACTTCCAAGCCGACGAGACCCGCTGGCAGCCCGAGAACCTCCTGGCCATCGCGCCGGTGTGGGGGCGGCCGCTCCGGTCGAGCACCCGCTATGCGCTCGTGTTCAGCCGCTACATGGTGGCGCCCCCCGATGGCTTCGAGGCCGTCTGGGAGCCCGGCAACGTCGACCACCGCCTGTACCAGCCCCTCCACGAGCTGCTCTTCGAGTGGGGGATGTCCACCGAAGAAGTCGGCTATGCCGTCACCTTCACCACCCAGGACGCCACCGCCGAGCTCGCCACCATCGTGGCGCGCAGCCGCACCGGCCTCGACACCCCCGAGTTCCCGGCCGAGGTCGAGCCCTGGTATGTGGGCGAGGGCTACACCGCCTACGCCGGCTGGACCCGGGTGCCTTGGTGGCAGCACGGCGACGCCCCCTACGTCTCTTCCGGAGGCGCGTTCCTGTTCGACGACCGCGGGGTGCCTCTGCTGTCACACCTCGACCCCATCATCCTGGGCCTGTCGGTCCCGCATGGCGAGATGCCCGAAGACGGCTGGCCCATCGTGGTGTTCGTCCACGGGACCGGCTCGGGCTGGTGGAGCTTCGCCGACGGCACCACCAACGACATCGCCGCCCCCCTCGCCCGGGCTGGCATCGCGGTCGCCAGCATCAGCTTGCCCTTCCATGGCGAGCGCACAGACGGCGGGGGCGCCGCTCTGATGTCGTTCAACGTGCTCAACCCCACCGCCGGACGCACCAACCTGCGCCAGGCCGCGTCCGAAGCCGTCTGGCTCACCGATCTCTTCATCGACACACCCCGCAGCACCACCGCCACCACCGGCGAGGTCATCCGCTTCGACCCCGACCGGGTGGCATATATGGGCCACTCCCACGGCGCGGTGATGGGCAGCATCGCCACCGCGTTCTTTGCCCCAGAGGTTCGGGCCGTGGTGCTGTCGGGCGCAGGGGGCGGACTGGCGCTGAGCGCAGTCGAGCGCGACGCCGGCGACATCGACCTGCAAGGCCTGCTCGACCAGACCGTGGGCCTCGACCCCGACGAGGTTCTCGACACCTTCCACCCCATCGTGGGCCTGCTCCAGCTGCTCGGCGACACCACCGACCCCCTCACCTACGCCCCCCACTGGCACCACACGGCACCACGCTGGGACGCCACGCCCCACCCCGTGCTGATGTTCGAGGGCGACGAAGACGTCTACACGCCCCCCAGCGCCATCGACGCTCTCGCCGGGGCGGGTCGGGTGCCCATCCTCGACCACACCGTGCGAGCCACCGGCGCGCTCGCACTGCCCTCCACCGCGGTGCACGCCACCCCCACCACCAACAACCGCACCGCATGGGATGGAACTGCCGTCTCGTCGGGCCTGATGCAGTACGAAGGCGGCGGCCACTTCGTCATCTTCGACACGGTGTCGGCCCGAGATGCGTATGTGCACTTCCTCCGCACCGCATTCGACAGCGCTCCGGAGCTACGGCGCTGAGGGGGCCTCGGGGATGGCTTCCGGCTCGGGCGGCGGCGTTCCCACCATGAGCGTGGCCACCACGGGGAGGTGGTCGGAGACAGCGCTGTGTTCGCGCATCACACGGGCATCGAGCACGGTGAGGGGCCCGCCGATGAACACGTAGTCGATCTTGCGGTCGGGCTCGGTGGCCCCGAAGGGAAGGTAGGTGCGCACGGAGGGGTCGAGCTGCTGGTCGCCGAACAGCTCGTTGAACTGAGGAATGACCGCTTCGATGGGGTTCGCGGTGTCGGCGTAGAGGTCGGACTCCACCACCAGCCGGTTCTTGTCGTCGCCGGGCGGCAGCAGGTTGAAGTCGCCGGCGAGGATCCAGGGCTGTCCCTCGGGACGGGCGGCCATCCAGGCCTTCAGCTGCGCCACCTGCTTCTCGAGCGTGCCATCGCCAAACGAAAACGCGCTGAGGTGCGTGACAGCCACCGCGAGCGGTTGGTCGTGGCCGGCCACCGGAACCTCGGCGGTGAGCAGCGCTCGCTTGAGGTTGAGGGCCTGCACGATGCGGGGTTCGTCCATGAGCGCGAGCTGATGCCGCTGGGCGTTGTGGTGCGGACCGCGGGTGAGGATGCCCAGCGCCATGTGGACCCGGCCGAGGGGGTTGGTGGTGGGCTTGGGGACGAACCCGGCCAGGTGGTACGGAGCGGCCGACCATGCGGAGGCGTCCATGCCCGCGACATACTCGGGGAGCTGGTCGAGCCGGCCGGTGCGGGTGGAGTCGCGGTCGATCTCCTGCAGCAGCGCAATGTGGGGCTTGGCGTCGGCGAGCGCCTGCCGAATGGCTCCCACCGTCTCGGCGACGTCGGCAGCAGGCACATGGACCGCCTCACCGCCATCGTAGAAGAATTTGTGCTTGCGGCTGGCCCCGTACTGGAGGTTCCAGGACACCATCTTGAACGGCACCCCGGCTTCGATGCCCGGGCCGTTGGCAGGGCCCTCGACAGCGACCTCTTCCAGGTCGGCCGGTGCGTGTTCGGTGGCGAACACATACGCGACGAACCCGCCGATCAGCAGGGCAAGGATGGCCAAGAGGCCGACAACGAGCTTGATGACAGTCGACATGGTGGTGTCATAGCAACAGCCCGGTATGGCGACCATGCAGAACGTCCGTCCGGAGCCCTTCATGGCCAATCCACCCGCGCAGGACCGCCTCGACTGGACCCGAGCGGTCGCCGAGCATGCACTCGGAGGCGCAAGGGCCCGTTCAGCCGCCACGCTCGCGGCCCTCCTGATGGACTGGCACCTGCGCCGAAACGCCGATGTGGCGCAGCTCCTGACCGCCACGCTCGATGAAATGGCGCCCCGCTTCGAGGCCCTGCAGGTCGACACCGCTCTGCTCGTGCCGATCTATCTCGACGCCGCCCGCGCCACGGGTCGGCCAAGGTGGCTCCAGGCGGCCGAAGCAGCCTGTGACAGGACACTCCGAACCTCCGCCGCAACGCGAGCCGAGCAGGTGCATGCCTGGGCCCTCGCCGGAGCCGTCCTCGATGCCCCCCGCTTCACCGCAGCCGCCGCGCAGGGAGCCCGGTCGTTCGACACCCACCGCACAAGCCGCGACCACGCAACCCGGGTGCTGGCTCTGGTGGAACTGTTCCAGGCCGACGGCAACCTCATCTGGCTCGACCGTGCGCTGTCCCGGGCAGACGCGCTGGTGCTCCAAACCGCCACCGCAGGAGCCGAGCCCTGCGCGCAAGCCGCTCTCGCCTTCGCCAAGCTCGCCCCGCTGGCCGGACGCACTGATCTGGGCGCCCACGCCGACGCCATCCTGGAGCGCATCCAGCCCGACTCCAGCCACTTCGCAGTCGCAGCCGTCGCAGCGGCCTGGCGCACCCGGGATGTCGAAAAGCTCGCGGTCATCGGCACCCCCGACAGCCCGGTCTTCCGAGCGATGCTGCGCCAGGCGCGCGACCGACACCGCCCACTCCTGCTGGTGGCTCCCATCGCCAGCGACACACTCTCCGCCGCACAGAGGCGCATTCCCTGGCTTGCCCACCGCGGTCCGGGCCGGGGTGGCAGCCCCAAGGCCTACCTGTGCCAGGGGCACGCCTGTCAGCTTCCGGCCCGCACGGCAGCCGCTTTGGCCGACCAGCTGGACGCTTCCGCACCGAGCCCACGCTCCCTACCTACCGTCCGGTAGCCTGCAGACAAACGGTGACACGGCTTCACATTCACCGAGACTACCCACGAGCACGCCACTCTCAACCAACACCCCGGGTCCGGCCGACCTCCCCCTGCCGTCAAGGCGTTCCAGACAATCCGCTGACACGCAATACTGCGCCCCCCCCCCCGGACGGAGTCGCCCATGTCCCCTGCAGTCGGCGTCGCCCTGGTCGCGGTCACCCTGGCCACCGACCCCACCCCACAAGTGCGCTGGTTCAACCCGGACACCCCCACGGTCGCCCCACCGGTCGTCCCCATGCGCATCGACCTCGGCGAGAAGGCCGTCCCCATGGACGACCCTCCCCAGCTGCACACCGCCGCGCCCATCCACATCGATGTGGTCGACGCCGACATCCGCAGCGTGCTTCGGCTGGTCTCCCATGTGGCCAAGCTGAACTTCGTGGTCCCCGACAACGTCCAGAGCACCGTCACCGTGCGCCTCGAAGACGTCCCCTGGGACCACGCACTCGCCGCCATCCTGTCTGCCGAGGGCCTCCAGGCGGTGCCCTTCTCGGGCGACGTCGTCCTCATCGAGCCACTGTCCACGAAGCGGTGATAGCGGGCGGGCAGTAGGTCCATCCCCGACCTGCCCCGCCCCGAGACGCACCCGTGACCGACACTCCCAAGGCACCGCCCGCGTGGCGCCGGTGGCTCGTCCACGACGACCCTGGTGGTCCCGCCGCCGCACGCCTCACCCACATGGCCCTGGGCGCCGTCTCCCTGATGGCTTGGCTGTCACTCTGGAGCCAGGCCAGGGTCCTGCTCGGCTGGGAAGGCCTCACGCCGGTCCAGACCACCCTCATCCAGGCACGGGGCTCCGACGTCTACCTGCGGTGGCTCGACTTCCCGTCCATCTTCTTCTTCACCGACTCCGACCGCGCCATCCTGGGTGGCTGCGTGGCCGGGATGGTGGTCAGCGTGCTCGCTCTGGTGGGCGTGCTCCCGCGGCTGATGTTCGCCCTCAACGCCGTGCTGTACCTGAGCTACTGCGTGGCCGCCCAGACCTTCCTCGGCTTCCAGTGGGACAACCTGCTGGTCGAGTCCAGCGTGCTGGCCGTGTTCCTGTCCACCAGCCGCAAGAGTCCTGCCGCCCACTGGATGGGCCGCGCGCTGCTGTTCAAGGTGTTCTTCCAGTCGGGCATCGCCAAACTGAAGAGCAGCACCGGCGACTGGCTCGATGGCACCGCGATGGCGCACTACTACGAGACCGCCCCGCTCCCCACCCCCCTCGCCTGGTACGCCCACAACCTGCCCGCCGGCTGGCACATGGTCGAGTCGTGGTGGACTCTCCTCTTCGAGCTCGTCCTGGCTTGGGGCGTGTTCTTCGGGCGTGTCCCCCGCTGGATTGCGCTGGCCGCCTTCGGCAGCTTCCTGGTCGTCGACTTCGCCACGGCCAACTACGGCTTCTTCGTCCCCCTCACGGCCGTGTGGTGCATCCTGCTGCTCCCCGAGCGCACGTGCCAGGCCGTCTTGGACCGCGCCCGCGGGTGGGTCGGACGCACCAGTCGCCCCCACAAGCCCTCCCACCCCCGCCGAACGCGAGCCGTCACCGCTGTGGCCGTGGCCTGGGCTGCGCTGTCCCTCTACATCGCCAGCGTGCCCATGTTTGGCGCGAACGTCGACCAGCAGCGCTACGACAGCCTGCGCAAGTGGCGCGTGGCCAACGCCTACCACCTGTTCTCCAGCATCACCACACACCGCCACGAGCCCGAGTTCCAGACCTCCCCCGACGGCACCAACTGGAAAGCCCACACGATGGTGTACAAGGCCGGTCCGGTCGACCGTGCGCCGGCATTCGTGGCCCCCCACCAGCCCCGGGTCGACTTCCGACTCTGGTTCTTCGGCTTGAATTGGCAACGGTACACCCCACCCTACGTCGCCAACCTGCTCAAGCGGGTGTGCTGGGACCCCGACGTCGTGCAGCCACTGTTCGACACACCCCTCCCCGAGGGCACCAAATTCGTTCGGATGGTGTACTGGGAGCACCACTTCACCGACTGGCCCACCCGCGCCGCCACCGGTGATTGGTGGACCCGCAAGAAAGTGGGCATCTCCCGCACCATCTCCTGCGACCAGCTGGGCTGGTGAGGTCTTCGATGTCCGACCCCTACCGCTCCCCCGAGTCCGAGCTCGCCGAGCCTCCCGCTTCGGCCACCGCGCCGAAGTCCCGCTGGGAAGCCATCTTCAACCGCCGCATGCTCATCTGCATCGGCTGTGGCTTCAGCAGCGGCCTCCCGCTGTATGTGCTCTACCAGCTGATTCCGGCCTGGCTGCGCTCCGAAGGCGTCGACCTCGCCACCATCGGCGTCCTCTCGCTCGTGAGCACGCCGTACACGCTCAAATTCCTGTGGTCACCCCTGCTCGACCGCTACGCCCCTCTGGGGATGGGCCGCCGACGCGGCTGGTCGCTGCTCACCCAGCTCGGCCTGATGTTCGCCCTCGCGGGCTTTTCGATGCTGTCCCCCGACCGCAGCGTGGGCGCCATCACGGCCATGTGCCTGGTCGTCGCCTTGTTCAGCGCCACCCAAGACATCGCCCTCGACGCCTACCGCCGCGAGCTGCTTCCCGACGAAGAGCTCGGCCTGGGCAACAGCCTCGCGGTCAACGCCTACCGCCTGTCGTCGATCGTTCCCGGGTCGCTGGCGCTCATCCTCGCCGACCACCTGCCCTGGCGCGGTGTGCACCTCGTGGTGGCCGGCTTCATGGCCGTGGGCATCGCCACCACCCTCCTGATGCCCGAGCGCACCACCGAAAAGGCCACCCCCAAGAGCCTGGGCGCAACCATCGGCGCGGCCACCCGGGCGTTCGTGCAAGTGCGTGGGATCGGCGGCGCAGTGGGCATCTTGCTGTTCATGCTGCTCTACAAGCTGGGCGACAGCATGGCCACGGCCCTGGCCACCCCCTTCTACCTCGACATGGGCTTCTCCATGACCCAGGTGGGCACGGTGGCCAAGGCCGCCAGCCTGTGGTCGAGCGTGGTGGGCGGGATGGTGGGCGGGCTCATCATGGTCTGGACCGGCATCCACCGTGCGCTGTGGCTCTTCGGTGTGGTGCAGCTCGTGAGCATCCTGGGCTTTGCTGCGCTCAGCGTGGTGGGCGCCGACACCATGGTGCTGTTCGCGGTCGTGAGCTTCGAGTACCTGGGTGTGGGGCTGGGCACCGCCGCGTTCGTGGCCTTCATCGCGAAGAACACCGACCCCCGCTACACCGCGTTCCAATTCGCTGTTCTCACCGCCATCACGGGCATCCCACGCACACTGGCCGGCGCCACCACCGGCTTTCTCGTGGAATGGGTGGGCTACACCACGTTCTTCATGGGCTGCTTCGTGCTCGCGCTCCCGGGCATGTTGATGCTCCCCTGGGTGGCCCCTTGGGGCGACACCCCCACACCCGAGCCCCCACCCGTCGAGTAGAATCGGCCGACACGCCCCCCGATTTGCCGCTTCGAGGCTCTGCCCATGTCGCTCGCCGCCGACCCCCGCCCGTTTTCCCGTGTCCATGTGGCCGCGGCCTGGGGGGTCCACGTCTACACCGCTCTCGGCCTCGCGCTGGGCCTGGCATCGCTGGACTCCCTCTGGCGAGGCGACCCGGCCACCTTCCTCCTCTTCAACCTGCTGGCCGTGTTTATCGACGGCTCTGACGGCACGCTGGCCCGCAAGCTCCGGGTGAAAGAGGTGGTGCCCTTCGACGGCGCCCTGCTCGACAACATCGCCGACTACCTCACCTACGTGTTCCTTCCAGCGGCCGCCTTCGTGGCCTTCGACCTGCTCCCCGGAGACTGGCGGTGGGCTGCCATGGCGCCCGTGTTGGCCAGTGGGTACCAATTCTGCCAGGAACGCGCGAAGACCGACGAAAGCTTCGTGGGGTTCCCGTCCTACTGGAACCTCGTGCTGCTCTACCTGCTGGTGCTGCAGCCCGCACCGGCGGTCACGGCGGGTGTGCTGGTGGTGCTCAGCATCCTGGTCTTCGTGCCCATCCACTACCTGTACCCATCGCGCACGCGCATGTGGAAGCCGCTCACCGTCACGTTCGGGCTGGTGTGGTTCGCAGCCTGCCTGGCGGTGGGGATGAACCTCGATGCCCCCTGGGCCCGTCCGGTCGCGCTCGCCAGCCTCACCTACATCGCCTACTACATCGTGATGTCGGGCATTCTCCACGTCCGCATCACGCGGGAGCGGGCCTCCTGAGCCCTACGAGAGATGCGCGGGAAGGTCGGCTGCCGACGCCAGCACGAGGTCGGCCAGATGGGCGAGGTCGGACCGCTGCGCCGGCCCCGTGAGCACGCCCACCCGCAGGCCAGCACCGGCGTTGTGGGCCATCTCAAGGTCGTGCGTGCTGTCGCCCACCACCGCCACCTCGGCAGGGTGCAGGCCGGTGGCTGCGCAGAAGCCCAGCACCATGCCCGGACCGGGCTTGCCCCCGAAGCCTGCGTCGTAGCCACACACAAACGCAAAGTGGTGGCGCAGCTCCAACACCTTCAGCGCAGACTCGGCCGATGCCGTGTTGTCGCTCGTGGCCACGCCCAACACAAGCCCGCGGTCTCGCAGAGTCGCAATCACGTGTTCCAGGCCATCGATGGGAACGGCGCAGGTGCCGGCCTCTGCGAGGAAGGTGGCATCGACCAGCGCAGCGAGCTCTTCGACGCTTCGGCCGTCTTGGAGCACCGACTGGAAGGCCTGTGCGACGTCGACTGCAGTGCCAGCCACCATGGCAGAGCCGGGACGGAAGCGGTCGGTGGTGGGGTCGTGCCCTGCTGCATCGAGCAAAGCATCGACTTGATGGGGACTCTGGGCGGCCACTTCCGCGCACCGTCGGCTGACCGGGGCCCAGGTGCGCTCGAAGTCGAGGAGGGTGCCGTCTTTGTCGAACAACACACCGCGAATGGGTCGAGACATCACCGCTCCAGCAGTCCGGGGGCCGCCACCCTATCGCACGGACCATGGGCGTCCGGACATCGCCCCACGACCGACCGCGCGATACCCGGCGCGCTGCCTTGGAGGCTTCCGTGTCGCACCATCCCCGCACTGTCCGCGCGATCACCTTCGATCTGTGGGACACCCTCGTCATCGACGACTCCGATGAAGCCGAGCGCGCCCGCCAGGGCCTGCCGTCCAAGGCCGAAGCCCGTCGGGATGGCTTCTTCCAGCTCGCCCGCGCCAACCGCCCCGAGCTCCCCGAAGACACCATCCACGCCGCCTACGACCACGCGAAGGCCACGTTCCGCCGGTGGTGGAAGGTCGAGCACCACACGCCGCCCATCGCTGCATGGCTGAAGGTGGGCCTCGACCAGCTTGGCATCACCGACCCCACCGGCCTCGAAGCACTCGCCGCCGAGCTGGCCCGACACGAAGTCGACATCCCCCCGCAGCCCGTGCCATACGTGCGCGAGATGCTCGACGCTCTGCACGGAAAGGTGCCGCTCGCCATCGTCTCCGACACCATCAACACGCCCGCCGACGGCCTGCGCAGCATCCTGAAGCAGCACGACCTCTTCAAGTACTTCGACTACTTCGCGTTCTCCGACGAGGTGGGTGCCTCCAAGCCCGCCCCCAACGGGTATGCCGCGGTGGCCGAGGCGCTCTCGGTGGAGCCCGCCCACATCGTGCACGTGGGCGACCGCCAGGAGACCGACGTCGACGGCATCCAGCGCTTTGGCGGACAAGCCGTGATGTACACCGGCGCCATCGACCGCCACAAGGGCGACACCACCGCCGAAGTCACCTGCGCCGACTACCGCGCGTTTGGCGCCCTCATCGAACGCCTGGGAGGTCTCGCGTGACCGCACCCCCGAAGCCAGCCTCCGCCCGTGCCGCCGCCTGGCACCGAGCCCTCGGAGCCCGTGCCGCACGTGCATTTCCCGAGCGCCACGCCACCCCCGGCACCGTCGGTCGGGAGTCCGAGTTCCCGCTGGTGCGCCCCGACGGCACCACCGGCGACCTCCTGCAGGTCTGGCCCCTGCTCGCCGAAGCAGCCCCCCACCTCGTCGAAAAGCGTGAGGTGAGCGGCCTGCTGGTCGAGCTGCGCGACGAAGACGTCTCCTACGTGGCCGAGGTGGGCCGCGGCACGGTCGAGATCGTTGTGGGCCCCCACCGCACCCTCCACGGCACCCGCGACGCCCACATGCGCGCCCGCGAGCGCCTCCTCGAAGCCGTGCACGCCGCCGGCCAGATGCTGCTCGGCTACGGCATCCAGCCCCGCACCCCGCCCTGCGCACCGGTCATGACCCCCAAGCAGCGCTACGGCGTGCTCCACGAGGTCATCGGCGAGCCCTGGCTGTGGTTCACCGTCACCGCCTCCGACCAGGTCCACCTCGCCGTCGACCGCGCCGATGCGCTCGAAGCCACCCGCGTGGCGCACCTCCTCACGCCCGTGCTCGTGGCCATCTGCGGCAACTCACCCATCTGCTCCGGCCGCGACCTCGGCGTCACCAGCGCCCGCGAAGCCCGGATGGGCGAGATTCACAGCGACTTCGGCCGCCACGGCATCCCGCTGTGGCCCGATGCCAGCTGGGCCGACCTCGTGTCCCGCTATGCCCGCCAGCCCTGGCTGGTCCGGTCCCGCCACGGCGTCTACGTGCCCGCTGAAGGCGCCTTCAACGACTGGCTGGAGCGCATGCCCCACCCCGACGACGCCGGCGACACCGTGCTCGAGACCATCTTCAACGAATTCCTGATGCACGAGCACTACATCTGGAACTCGGCACGCCCGCGCACCGCCCACGGCACCATCGAGGTCCGGCCGGCCTGCCAGCAGCCCCTCTACGAGAGCATGACCGCCGCAGCCATGGGCGTGGGCATCGCCGCCGGCGCACGCGAGCTGGGCGCGTGGCTCGACGGCCTGCTCGGCCCCGACGTCTGGACCACCATGCGCCACTGGCACCACGACGTCGTCCGCGACGGCTTGCGGGCCCCTCCGCCCACCCCCCACCTCCTCCGCCAGGCCCTCGAGCGCATCGAAGCCGCCCTGGTGGCCCGTGGTCACGGCGAAGAGGTGTACCTCCGTCCCGCCTTCGAGCGCCTGGAACGCCGCGCCAATCCCGCCGACGACGCCCGTGCCGCCTACCAACAGGGTGGGATGGAAGCCCTGGTGGCCCACGCCGCTCGCCTCGCCTGACCGGCCCGCCACCTCGCTCTGCTGGACCCTCCCATGGCCGACCCCGCCCCCACCGACACCACACGCTGGGACCGCCGCGCCCTCTTCGGGCTGCTGCTCGTCACGGTGCTCACCTTCGCCCGGTTGTGGTGGGTGGAGCTGTCGTGGGATGACGAGGCTCTGGTCAAAGACAACCAGGTCACGGGGTCTCTCGCCAACATCCCGGAGTTCTTCACCCGCGACCTCTGGAGCACCACCCGCCTCAACTGGCTCAAGAGCGGCTACTACCGGCCCTTGATGCTGGTCACCCTCGCGGTCGACCGGGCGCTCTACGGCCTGTCAAGCATGGGCGCCCACATCCACAGCCTGCTGTGGCACCTGGGCGCGGTCACCGCACTCTTCGCCCTCCTCCGGCGCCTCACCAGCTCATGGGCTGCGCTCGCTGGCGCCACGCTCTTCGCGGTGCACCCGGTACAGGTCGAGGTGCTGGCTCTGGTGGCCGCCCGCAACGACGCCATGGCGGCCGTCTTCGTGCTCTCGGCCCTGTTGCTCCTCCTCGAGCCCACCACCCGCTCCAAGGGTCGACTGTTCGGCGCGGGCATCCTGATCCTGGCGGGCCTGCTGTCGAAGGAAAGTGCGGTGCTGGCGCCCTTCATGCTGGTGGCCCTCGACCTCGCCCACAAGACCGGTGGCAAGGCGGCCTTCAAGGAAGGCGGCAGCGTGCGCACAGGCTGGCCCCGGTACCTCGCCCTCCTCGCCGGGCTGGTCTACTACCTGCCCCTGCGCCGCCTCGCCGAGGCCGACTCCGCCATCGCGCCCTCCTGGTCGTCCTTCTCCACGCTGCTCGACCATGTGGCCAGCCTGGCGGGTGTCTACGGCGGGCTGCTCGTGTGGCCCTGGCCCCTCACACCTGCCCGACACATCCACTACCTGCCCCCGGCTGGTGAGGTCCTGTTCGGCGCCGTCGTGGCGCTGGGCCTGCTGGTCTTTGCGGCCGCACGCGGTCGGAACCGAGCGCTGGTGCTGGCCGGCATCGCCTGGGCCGTTGTCACCTGGGCGCCGTCGCTCGCCGCCACCCTCGACAAGGGCCTGATGGGCGAGCGCTACCTCTACTTCGCCATGGCGGGCATGGGCCTCAGCCTCGCCGCCGCTCTGCCAGCCGTCTGGCCGCGCTGGGTGCTGCCGGCCATCGCGGTCCCCGCCATCCTCGTGGTGCAGGCCCGGCTTCCCCACTGGCAAGACTCCCGCACCGTCTGGGAACACGCCCACGAAGTCGCCCCGTCGCCCTTCACCGCCGGCGGCCTCGCCTGGTACGTGCACCGCGACCAGGACTACGACCGCGCCCTCCCCCTCTTCGAGATGGCGCTCGCCGGCGACCCTCCCTACCGGGATGTCTGCGACATGATCGTGATGGCCCACCTTCAGGCCCGGGAGCCGGCCAAGGCCGTGCAGGTGGCGAAGTGGGCCCTCGAAGAGCGTGGCTGCGACCCCCGAGGCCTCATCACCCACCACTACGCCATCGCGCTCGCCGGTGAAGGCCAGTGGGAGCTCGCCGTCCGCGTGGCCATGGGCCGACCCAAGCCCCTCGATGGTCCCGCGCTCACCGTGGTTGTCGCAGACCGCGCCCGCGTGGGCGACATGCAGACCGTCGCACGCCTGGCCAGCGAGCTGTCCACCAAAGACCCCGACCTCCTCCGCCGCACGGCCAAGCTCCTGAAGCTCTCCGGCGAGGCGGACGCAGCAGCACGGGTGGTGCAGCTCATGCAGGGGCGCCCTTCCGCGGGGCCCTGATCCATCCCGGCCCCGGAAGCGATAAGGGGCCGCCGCAATCCTCCGAGTGCGCCCCGAGAGGCACGCCTCGGGTCGAGGAGAGATGATGGGCGAGATCGCCGCTGAAGCCGTCGACCCGTGCCGATTCGTCCAAGAATCCGGCCACGGAACTGTTCACCGCTGCGTCCCTCTGCGCGGCGACCTCACACTCCCCGACGGCCGCACCGCCGCTCCCTGGCTCTGCCAGACCCGCCACGGGGTGTGGGTGGCCGCAGCTGTAGGCGACCAGGGCAAGGCCATCGACGTCCTGGCCGCCCACCCCGCCGGGTACGAGGAACGCCTCCTGGGCGACCGCCTCACCGTCGGCCTGCTGCGCTTCACCGTGCCCTACGGAAAGGCCGCAGCCGCCCGCAAGGCCCTGGCCATGGGACGCCTGCTCCGCGACGCCGCCTTCCCCGTGTTCACCGACCTCCCCAAGCCCAGCGGGCCGTGGGTCGAAGACATCTCCGAGCTCGAGCAGGTGTGGCTCGCCGCCCACGTGGCCCCCACCGACCCCGTCCTCGCGTGGCTCCACACCACCACCCCCGCCCAGGTCGAAGGCGCCCTCCTGCGCGGCAGCGTGCCCACCTGGCGCCTGCTCATCACCAGCGAGAAGGCCTGCCTGGTCGCGGTCTCGAGCGTGGGCGACGTGGCCGTGCTCCCCCTCCCGAGCACCCCGCTCGAAGTGGTGGAACAGACCGGCCGCAACGCCGTCATCACCGGCAGCCTCTCCTGGACCACCACCCTCACCAACGGCAGCCGCTTCATCTGGGTGGCACCGCTTCCGGCCGTCGACGGCGCCCGCCGGGTCCGTGAAGCCGCCCGCATCATCGCTCGGCCCGGCACACCGGAAGGCCGCCGCATCGCCGCCCGCCTGCTGACCGACCTCGACGCCGGCGTCGACCCCATCGACGAGCTGTACCGCGCCACGCTCGACGGCCCCTCCGACGCCAACCCCGCCATCCTCGCCACCTCGGTCGTGGGCTCGCTCAAGGACTCCAGCGACGGTGGCCTGCGCCTGGCCGACTGGATGACCGGGTGGGAGCCTCCCGTCGTGCTGGCACGGGCCGTCCTGGACGCCGCCCTCGCCGACGCCCACACCCCCGAAGCCGCCGCGTGGTCGCTCCCCTTCCACCAGGCCTTCCGCAACCGGGTGGTCGCAGACAGCGACGACCGCTTCGAGCGCACCGAAGCCGACATCGCCCTCGCCGAGCACTACATCTACGCCGGCAACCACGCCGAGGCCGCCCGCCTCCTCGAGCCCCGCCTCGCCGCACTCCCCGACGAAGACCTCGCCAGCGTGCTCCCACCGGGCGACGCCGACCTCACCGCCGGCGAAGGGGGCCAGCCCGCCCACATCCGTGTGCTCGAGCTGCTCGTTCGAGCCCGCGGCGACAGCGACAAAGCCGACGCCAGCACCCTCGCCACCCTCGCCCGCCACCAGCCGCTGGTCCGGGGCCGCATCGACGCCCTCGTGGGTGCCGTCGCCGCCGGAAACCTCCACCACCGCGCCACCCGCGTGCAGGCCATCCTCGAGCCGGCCGGTCTCTCCACACCGCCCGTGTTCGACGCCACCCCCTCGCGGGGGCTGCCCGCCGCACTGGTCGAGCTCCTGCCGCATCCCGTGGCCCGCAGCGGAGGCGCGCTGTCCAAGGTCCAGGCAGCGCTGGCCAAGGTCACACCGCCAGACGTCGGCGTGCTGCGCCGATACTGCGAGCGCCTCACCATGCGGGTGTCGCCCGATGCCATCGCGGCAGTGGCAGATGCCTGCGTGATGCTCGGAATGCCCGCTGTGCCCGCCTACGTGGCCGCTGGCGAACACCGCACCGGCCTGCGCAGCCACGAAGAGCCCGAGCCCTTCCTGCTCGTGGGCGCCGACCACCTCGACGCCGACTCCGACCTCGCCCTCTCCCCCGCCGAGCTCCGGTTCGCCATCGGCGCCGAGGTCGCACACCTTCGCTTCCAGCACAGCCGCATCACCTCCGACGAGGTGTGGGCCGGGGTCTGGGACAAGGGCGCCACGGCCCTCACCGCCACCGCCAGCCTGCTGCCCTTCCTGCGCTACCTCCCGGTCGACCTCATCGGCCACGACCGCACCTACCGAGCCGTCCGCACGGTCGTCCCCGAGCGCTGGCTGCGCACCATCTACGGGGTCACCGATGCCGCACGCCTGGCCGCCACGGTCCCCAAAGACCTCGGCAAGCTGGGCGACGCCGCTGCCGGAACGCTCGAAGTCGCCACCGGCGCGGCCACCCGCATCAACGCCCTCACCCCCACCGGCGAAGCAGATCCGGCCGTGGGCACCGACATCAGCCCCGACGACCGCCGCCTCCTCGCCGCCCACCGCGTGATGCAGATCACCGCAGATCGGGTTGGACTCGTGCTGTGCGGCGACCTCGGTGCCGCAATTCGCGCCATGTTCATCGTCCAGAGCCGCCTGCGCCCCGAGCTGGCGGTCGCCGAGCGCATCGGACTCGCCGACGCCCTGGCCCGCACCGACCCCAACGGCCACCCCCTCCTCCCGGGCCTCGGTGTGCGAATTGCCGCCCTCACGGCGTTCTGGCTGTCCGACGACTACGCGAAGCTCCGCGACGCCATCGGCGCCACCGACCACCTCGACGTACGCAGCCGCCCCCTGCCCACACCCCCGCTCGAGCCCGAAGAGGTCCCGGCCGGGAATCCGTCCCCGACCGGCCAACAAGAGGAGTAAGCTGCCGGGGAATCCTGTCCCCGGCGCTCCACCATGTCCCTCAGGCCCCCCGTCAGTCGCCTGCTGCTGGTCATCATGGCCATGCAGAGCGCCTGCGCGGCACCGCCGGCTCCGCCCCTTCCCACGCCAGACCACCTACCGGAAAGCACGGTGGTGCCGTCCTCCACCCCCGACACCGGCACCATCGAGCCCGTCGAAGCCACCGACCTCTGGACCGCCGCCGACGTAGAAGCCTCGCTCACCACTCTGCTGGGCAGCGATGTCCCCAACGGCAACGACTTCATCGGGCTGTTCCGCGCCCTCACGTCGGAAGGCGACAGCCGCTGCCCGGGCGACGACCTCGCGTTCACCACCCCCGAGAGCTCCTGCACGTCGAGCACCGGCTGGGAGTACTTCGGCTTCGCCTCCTACCTCGACGACATCGAGGTCCGCGACGGCACCGACGTCCACATCGTCGCCATCCCCCAGGCCAGCTTCGTCATCACCGCCCCCGACGGCCGCACCTTCTCTGCAGGGGGCGGCTTCGTCCATGAACAGGACCTCGACAGCGAAGGCGCGTGGACCCAGGAATTCGCCGGCACCTTCATCTGGACCGGCGACGGCTACCCCTGGATGAAGGCAGGCACACAGCTGGGCTGGAGCATCCAAGGCACCCGCCCCACCAGCGGCAGCACCATCCGCGTGCACGGCCCCATCGCCGTGGGCACCAACTGGGTGTTCGTCGACACCCTCGACTGGGATGAAAACCGCTGTGATGGCGTCCCCGAGGCCGTCTTGCGTATTCGCGACGACCTCGGGCGCTGGTACGACTGGAGCGCGGGCCAGGACTGCGGCACCTGCGGAGCGGTCACCTTCTCCGATGCATCCGGCACCGACCACGCCCTCGGCGACGTGTGCCTCGACCTCAGCGACACCATGCGCTTCATCGACGAAGCCAACCACTTCCCGGCAGCCGGATGACCCGCCCCACCCCGCTCCTCGCGGTCTGGCTGCTGGGCTGTGGCTCACCCACGCTCGGTCCGCTCGAAAAGGTCGCAGGCCCGCCCCCGGTGGTCGACTCCGGCACCCCCGACTCCCCCGCGTTCATCGGCGAGCGCCCCGAGCTGCGCGACCCCCTGCGGTTCTTCCGGCGCGCCAGCCTCGACCTCACCGGCCACCTCCCCTCCCCGGCCCAGCTCGACGCCCTCCACGCCGACCCCACCACCCTCGACGCCCACCTCGCCGACCTCCACGCACACGCGGGCCTGGAAGAGCGCATGGTCCACGTCCTCGACGAACAGTGGCACCTGCGCTTCGAGGCCCTCCCGGTCGGTCCGTCCGACTACGGCTTCGACCCCGAGCTGCGCTACGCCCTCGCCCGCAACATGGGCGAAGAGCCGCTCCGCATGATGGCGCGGGTCGTGTCCGACGACCGCTCCTGGGACACCATCGTCCAGACCGACACCACCATGGCCACGCCGCTGCTCACGCGGGTGTGGCCGATGGAACCCGTCGACGTCCCCGAAGGCGAGTGGGCCCCCACCCGCTGGACCGACCACCGCCCCGCCGTGGGCGTGCTCGCATCCAACGGCTTCTGGTGGCGCTACAACACCACCGCCTTCAACTACAACCGCACCCGCGCCGCCGCGATTGCCCGCCTGGTGCTGTGCAACGACTACCTCGAGTTCGACATCGAGTTCGAGAGCCCCAGCCTCACCGATGCCGAAGGCACCGAAGAAGCCATCCGCACCAACGCCAGCTGCGTGGCGTGTCACCAGACCCTCGACCCCCTGTCGTCGCTGTTCTTCGGCTTCTGGGCCTACGACCTCTACGACCCCCTCGAGCTGTCGCGCTACCACCCCGAGCGCGAACCCCTCGGCCCCGAGTACCTGCAGGTGGACCCCGCCTGGTTCGGCACCCCCGTCAACAGCCTCTCCGACCTCGCCACCGTGGTTCCCGCCGACCGCCGCTTCCCCGCATGTGCCGTCCAGACCTTCTCCACAGCCATGTGGCGTCGACCCACCACCGAAGACGACTCCACCGTCCAAGAGTCCCTCCTCGCCGAGTTCGAAGCCAACGACCGCCGCGTGTGGTCCCTCCTCATGGCGCTCACCCGCACCCGCGCGTACGTGGGCGACCTCGCCGCCGAGCCACCCGACGACGCCCGTCCCCGCCTCCTCGGCCCCCAGCAGCTGGCCCGCGTGCTCGACCAGACCCTCGGCTTCGACTGGCACCACAACGGTGAGAACCAGCTCGACAACGACCTCACCGGCCTCCGGGTCACCCTCGGTGGGGTCGACGGCGAAGAGGTCACCGCACCCAAGGCCTCGCCCGACGCCAACCTCGCCCTGGCCTGGCGCGCCGTCTCCCAAGCCGCCGGCCGCCACGCCCTCGACACGCTCAACACCGGCGACAACCCCCTCCTGCCGGGCGTCAGCACCGACTCCACGCCCGACGACCCCGCCTTTCGCGACGCCCTCGCGCACGCCTGGCTCTGGCTCACCGCCACCGAAGCCACCTCCCAACAGCTCGACAACCTCACCGAGCTCTGGCGCGTCGCCGGTGCCACCCACCCCCGCGAAGGCTGGGTGGCCGTAGTCTCCGCCCTCCTCCAAGACCCCCTCGTCGTGACCTACTGATGGCCCGTCGTCTCTCCAGCCCACCCCTCTCCCGTCGCCAGCTCATCGGCGCCGCAAGCGGCTTGGGCGTGCTCGGGTCCATCGCCGGCGTGCCCCGCTTCGCACGCGCGGCCGGGTCCGACCGTCGCTTCATCTTCGTGTTCGCCAGCGGCGGCTGGGACCTCACCTGGGGCCTGGTCCCCATGTTCGACAACGACCGCGTCGACACCCCCACCGACGGCTCGGCCCCTGCCACCGTGGGCGGACACGTCATCGTCGACGGTCCCGGCCGACCCGCCGTGAAGTCCTGGTTCGAGCGGTGGGGAGACCGCACGGCCTTCCTGCACGGCTTCGAGGTGCGGTCCGTGGCCCACTTCAACTGTCGGCGCATCCTCTTCACCGGCGAGGCCGCATCCTTCGGGGACGACTGGCCCACCCTCATCGCGTCGGAAGGCGTGGGCCTCGACACCGCCCTCCCCCACCTCATCGTGTCGGGTCCCGGCTACGCCTCCAGCTTCCCCGACCTCGCCGCGCGCGTGGGCCAAGATGGCCAGCTGGGCGCCCTGCTCGACCTCGAGATGCTCTCCCGCCGCGACACCCCGCTCAGCGCCCTCCCGAGCGCCGCCGAAGACGCCGTGGCCGCGTACCTCTCGAACCGCTCAGCAGTCGAACAAGCCGCCGCCCACACCGCCGCCGGCGCACACCTCTACGGCAGCATCGGTCGGCACCAGGACGCCATCCCCGACCTCGAAGCCGCGTTCGCCGCCACCGACATCGGCTCGGCGGGCACCTTCACCGAACAGCTCCAGCTCGCTTGCGACGTGCTCCAGGGTGGCATCAGCCGCTGCGCCCTCGTGAAGCACAACGGCTTCAACGACATGACCTGGGACTCCCACGGCGGCATCGAAGGCCAGGCCCTGCACTACCAGGACCTCTTCGAAGGCCTCGAGGTGCTCATGGACGAGCTCGCGGTGCGGCGCGGACCCTCCGGCGGTGCCCTGCTCGACGACACCTGTGTGGTGGTGCTCAGCGAGATGTCGCGCCACCCCGCCCTCAACCTCACGGGCGGCAAAGACCACTGGACCTGGACCAGCGCCATGCTCGTGGGGTCGGGGGTGAACGGCGGACACGTGGCCGGCGCCTACGACTCCGACGTCTTCGGCATGCCCATCGACCCCACCACCGGCCTGTCGACGCCCTCCGGACACATCCTCCAGGCGCGGCACCTGGGCGCCACCTTGCTCGCGCTCGCCGACATCGACCCGGGGCCCCACTTCTCCGTCGAGACCCCACCCGTGATGTCGTTGCTGGCGTGAGCCACCCTACGCGCGAAGCCCCAGCCGCTTCTGTTCGCCCTTCGCCAGCGTGAGCGCACCAATCGCAGCACCGATGGTGAGGATGCCGCCCAGCGGAACCCAGAAGTACAGCGCCAACAGGCCGGCTGCGAGGCCAAGCGCCTGAGCCGGCCCCCACGTGCGCTTGGTGTCGGCCACCGCCGTGATGGCCACGCCGCCCACAAACACCTTCCAGGCCAGCACACCAATCGAGAGCAGGAACAACATGGGAGACCTCCGCGAATGCGGCGGCCCCTACGCGCGTGCCGGGTGCGTATTTCCGGCCCGGCCTACCAGGTGAATTCGATGCCGTTGAACACCGCCGTGCTGCAGTCGTCGCTGCGGAGGAACGTGGTGCTCTGGGTGATGGGGTCGCCCAGCGCGGCATCGCTGGGGGTGGCGGTGATGCTCACAGCGCCCATGGCCGGCACGAACTCACACTCACCGAAGCAGTCCATCGAGCCCGAGTCGCCGTTGCTGTCGGTCCACTCGATGCTGCCCATGGCGGGGTTTCCGGTGGCGCCATCAAACAGGTAGACCGTGACCACGCTGCCGTCGTCGCACTCCCCGCCGGTGTCTTTGTCGCCGTTGCAGCCCATCATCAGTCCCGCCACCACCACTGCCCACTTGCGCATCTCGCCTCCAACCGCCACGCATCCGGGCGGAAGCGCAGCATATGCCCCCGGACCGTGACCGTCCCACAGTTGCCTCGCACGGGTGCACCCGGATACCCGCCCGGCCCCGCCTCCCGGAGTCCATGATGGCTGTCTGCGCCGGTATCGTCGGCCTGCCCAACGTCGGCAAGAGCACCCTCTTCAACGCGCTCACCGCCGCTGGCGCCGAGTCTGCGAACTACCCCTTCTGCACCATCGAGCCGAACACCGGCGTGGTGGCTGTTCCCGACCCCCGCCTCGACCAGCTCCGCAGCCTCATCGAGAGCAAGCAGCTCATCCCGGCGTCGGTCGAGATCGTCGACATCGCGGGCCTCGTGCGCGGTGCCAGCAAGGGCGAGGGCCTGGGCAACCAATTCCTGGGCCACATCCGCACGGTCGACGCCATCCTCCACGTGGTGCGCTGCTTCGACGATGAAGACGTCCACCACGTCGACGGCGGTGTAGACCCCCTCCGCGACATCGAGACCATCGACACCGAGCTCATCTTCGCCGACCTCGACAGCGTGGAGCGCCGCGCCAACCGCTACAAGAAGGTGGCCAAGTCGGGCGACAAGGACGCCAAGTTCCACATGTCGGTCGTCGAGAAGATGCTGGCCCTGCTGGAAGACGGCAAGCCCGTCCGCGCCGGCGACTGGGACGAGGAAGAGCTCGCCAGCGTGAAGGACGCCCAGCTCATCACGAGCAAGCCCGTGCTGTTCGTCTGCAACGTCGACGAAGGCAGCCTCGAGGGCAACGAGTTCACGGCCACCGTCGCCGCCCATGCTGCAGAACAGGGTGCCGGAGTCATCTTCATCAGCGCCAAGGTGGAAGAAGAGCTGATCGAGCTCGAGCCCGAAGACCGCGACGAATTCCTCGCCGACCTCGGCATCGAAGAGCCCGGCCTCCACCGCCTGGCCCGGTCGGCCTACGCACTGCTGGGCCTCCAGACCTACTTCACGGCGGGTCCCAAGGAGATTCGGGCCTGGACCTTCAAAGAAGGCGCCAAGGCACCGCAGGCGGCCGGGGTCATCCACAGCGACTTCGAGCGTGGCTTCATCCGCGCCGAGGTGTACACGATTCCCGACCTGCAAGCCCACAAGACGGAGTCGGGCCTGAAGGCTGCGGGCAAGCTGCGGGTGGAAGGCAAGGAGTACGTGGTGAAGGACGGGGATGTGATGCACTTCCGGTTCAACGT